>WNFG01001016.1_pt1 | contig 23610 bp, 26 predicted proteins | sample 5400431 | NCBI WGS metagenome assembly WNFG01 (sample SAMN13153346, study PRJNA577476) | soil metagenome | isolation source: 120 cm saprolite under Douglas fir tree site 2 hole 3 replicate 2 | place: USA:California | collected 2015-04-18 | reverse complement strand
GCAGGCGGCGTGCAGGTGACGCCGCGGCTGGCCGCCGGATAAAGGTTCGCCGCCTTCAGAATGTCGTCGATCCTCGCGAGGGCCGCGCTGTTGTCGAAGATGGGAGCGTTGGGGTTGGTGCCGAGCGCGGGCGTGACCACGCCGACGCGAGCCCCTTCGCGCGCCGCATTGGTGGCGATGTTGACGGCGAGCCACGCCCGGCTAAGCTCCAGCCCGCCGAGGAAGATGAGGAGAAGCGTAGGCAGGACGACGATGAACTCCAGTGTCGACGTGCCGCGCTGATTTCCCAATCGCCAGACTCGCATTGTTCGTTATCCCTCCCGCCAGGTGTACCCTGACCGCTCTACGCTCGTCCCACCCTACGTGTTGATCTTGCCAACGATCGTGTTGATGGCGCTCTGCAACCCAGGCTGGAGGGTGCCAGGGTAGATCGCCAGCGCCACGCCGATGATCAGCGCACCCACCGCGATCCACTCGAGCGTCTCGATGCCCTGCTCGTCCTTCAGGTACCCGACGATCTTCTTCATTCGCTATCTCTCCTTTTCATTCGCTATCTCTCTTTCCGCGTGGCCCCGGAGGCTGACCAATCAGCCTCCGGGGCTCGCCGGGTGGACGGTGATCGCTCTACGCTCGTCCCACCCTTACGTGTTGATCTTGCCAACGATCGTGTTGATGGCGCTCTGCAACGCAGGCTGCAGGGTGCCAGGGTAGATCACCAGCGCCACGCCGATGATCAGCGCACCCACCGCGATCCACTCGAGCGTCTCGATGCCCTGCTCGTCCTTCAGGTACCCGACGATCTTCTTCATTCCCGCTTCCTCCTGTGCTCACCGCGTCTTGTGCGGGGAGGCATGTGATGGGACTACACTCGACTTCACGTTTGATCTCTCATCTCTGCTGTTGAGTCTCGAATCGTGTGGCTTGCCTCCCCCCCCTCATCCGGACGTCTCACCGCTCGGCTGCACCTCGTACGCCCTCACGTCTGCGAACCCGTTGCACTCCAGGGCCAGTACCACGGCTGCCATCCGATCCCTCGGGACCCGGAACCCCACGGCTCCCGACTCGACCAGCTCGAGCTCGTTCTCCGAGACCTCGCCCAGCAGGCCTGCCTGCTCGAGTACCTCGAAGACCAGCGGAGCCTGGCTACCGTTGTGGTCGAGCTTCACGACCACGAGCGACTCAGCGTTGCTCACGCCCGATCCCTCTCCAACCTCCGCGAAGCGTCGGAGGTGCTATTCCAACCTGAACCGCTGGTGTTCCTGGAAGTCGAGCGGCTGTACTGCAGGCGATGTGCCAGGATCCATGAAGTTTGGTCGGAGATGGCAAGATGCCCAGACTTGTCAAGCAGTTGAGTCGGATTGCGCTCGGGACACGAATCCGGGCGCGTCGGAGGCATAATTATGCGTGGCTGCATGGACGCGCACTCGAAACAATAGGGGCACAGGAGTGAGGGGCGTCTATTCTCCGCGTCTTACCAGCAACTTAGTCCCTTCAGACGTCCAGCAATGCAGGCCCGCATATCCGTATCGACCCGCGAAGGCCGACGCCCCGCGCGAATCCTTGCGCGGGAAGCAATAGGAGACAAGACACCCAGCCCTTATCCACATTGGGATAAACGCTTACCTCTGCGCCCGGCGCCGCCGTCTGGTCCATCTCGTCCGCCAGGGTCAAGTGCTTGCTTCGATTAGCATTGCGCCCTTGAATTCTGGCCTGGCATCGGTCATGCTCTCGCTCTCGCGGATGCTCGCGGACCGGTGCGCTCGATAGGAGGGAGCGGTGTCGATTGACTTGAGCAAGACGTCGGCGAATTTCGAGCCGGTGCCGGATGCAACGCTCCCTTTGCGCGAGGCCGCCTCGGGCCTTCGGCTCGAAATGCTGGAGGCCATGGTCGACGGTGCACGTGAGGGATTGTGCATCCTGGATCCTCAGTCGATCATGCTCCATAGCAACCGGGTGGCCGGGGAGCTCCTGGGCTTCGAGCCGAAGCAGGCTGCAGGCCGACCGGTTCACGAACTGGGCGTGGATCGCGACTTCGATTGGTCCATCGGCGGAGAAGTGGCCGCCGGCCGCGTTGCGGTATCCACGATCCAGACCCTCCGGACGGGCCGTAAGCTGCTGGTCTCCGGGGTCCCCATCTCGGCAGCCGACAAGGACCTCTCGTACATCGTCGTGACCATCCGCGAGATCACGGGAATGGGGCAGGTGATGAGCCGGCTGCGGGACGCCGTCGAGCTGGCCGAGCAGTCCCGCTCCACGCTGGCCATGGCGGTGGGCCGCGACGTGCAGTTCGAGGACATCGTCGCTCAGAGTCCGGCCCTGGCGGGGGTGCGCGACACGGCGCTGCAATATGCCGCGGTGGACTCGACGGTGCTGCTGCTGGGGGAGACGGGTGCCGGCAAAGGCCTGTTCGCGCGCCTGATCCACCAAGCCTCGGCGCGCAGCGGAGGGCCGTTCCTCGAGGTGAACTGCGGCGCAATCCCCGAGGGGCTGATGGAGGCCGAGCTATTCGGCTACGCCAAGGGCGCCTTCACGGGCGCGGACTCCAAGGGCAAGATCGGGCTGGTGGAGCTGGCGCACAAAGGCACGCTACTGCTCAACGAGATCGGCGACCTGCCGCTCAGCCTGCAGGTCAAGCTATTGCGCTTCCTGGAGGACGGCGAGGTATGGGCGGTCGGCGCGGTCAAGGCGAAGAGACCGGACGTGCGCATCATCGCCTCGACCAACCGGGACCTGAAGGAAATGATCGCCGCGGGGACATTCCGCGGGGATCTCTTCTACCGGCTCGACGTGCTGTGCCTGGAGATTCCACCGCTCCGCGACCATGCCGAGGACATCCCGCGCCTGGTGGAGCTGACCCTCTCGCGGCTGGAACGCAAGGTCAAGCGCCGGCGGGGCATCACACCCGAGGCCCTGCGCGCGCTCTCCAGGTACCCGTTCCCCGGCAATGTCCGGGAGCTGCTGAACCTGGTGGAGCGGCTGATGGTGACCACCACCAGCGAGGCGATCGATGTCGCCGACCTGCCTAGGGCTCTACTCCGCCTGGCGGGCGAAGCGCTGGCAGCCGATGCGGAAAGCGTCCCGACCCTACGGAAGGCGCTTCAGAAGGTGGAGCACCAGCTCCTGAGGGACGCGTTGGCCCGCTACAAGACCCAGGCCCTCGCCGCGAAGCACCTGGGTATCACCCAGTCCACCGTGGCGCGCAAGGCCAAGCAGCATGGCCTGGACAACGTGAGCCGCGTCTCGTAGCTGTGGCTCGAGAGAGCGCTGCTCACGCGCATTTGCATAGGAGGATCCAGGAATGACTTGGAACCGATTCGTCGCCGCGCTGTTGACCGCTCTCTTGATTGGAGTAAGTGGGCTCGAAAGCCGGGCGAGCGACCCGTCGCCAGCCGATCAGCCAGCCGGTGCAGGAGCCACCGCGGCCGCCGTGGTTAGTGACGTCTTCTACGTGCCCGGGAAAGCCGTCGTATGCGGCGTGAGCGGGGTGCTGTGGGTTGCGACCATGGCCTTGACGTTCGGGACTCTCTACAACGAGGCGACCGACTTCGTGAAGGGCGGCTGTGGCGGCCGGTGGCTGCTGACGGGCGAGGACATCAAGCCCACGAAGTCGGACTAGACGAGGTATGAGCGATCGCCCATGCCTAGGTCTAATTGGGGAAGAATGGAAGCGGCGTTCCCATGCTTGCCCAAATCTGATTCCATATCGTGCACCTACGTGCATACTCTCCCTGAGCTCTACGGACGCAACGTATTGAAAAGTCGGCATACCCATTTTTGATATGGCCACGGCACTAGTCTTGCTGCTGTCCAGTGGTGCCGGATAAAGGGCAATCGGGGGGGGTAGGCTATGAGAGTAATTGGGAGACTAGTAGCTCTTGGCGTCGTGCTGGCTGGGTTGCTCGCAGGAGCCCAGCCTGCCGATGCAGTGCAGTTTGACTTCACCGTGGATCACTGCACGGGGGGGTGCGGAACTCCGCCGTTTGGTACGGTGACGCTCTCGCAAATCGGTACTGCTGTCGACGTGACCGTGCACCTCAACAGTCCGAACTGGTTCGTCAAGACGGGCGCCGGTGCTTTCCAGGCTTTCGGGTTCAATGCCAATGGGGTGGTAGTGGGCGACATTACGGTCGATCCGCATACTCCGGCGTTGGCAGCGGCGGCGGGTCCGGCGGGTGGCTTCCACATGAATGGAGCCGGGTTCTTCGACTTTGGTATCAATTGCCCGGGCTGCAGCAATGGCGCCGGCGGCGCTTTCAACACCGATATCCTGTTCCACGTTGCTGATGCGACGATCGCCGATTTCGTTGCGAACAGTGCAGGGTCTGCGTTTGTGGCTGATATCTTCAGCAACAACCTCAACGGCCTAAATGGAACCGGGAACACGGGGGTTGTCAGCACGGGGCTCGAGCCAGTCCCGGAGCCTTCGTCGCTCCTTCTGTTTGGGACCAGCATGGTGGCTCTTCGGATGGTGGGCAGGCGGTTGAAGCGTCGAGCGGTCTAGATCTAGACGGTACTAAGAAGGGGTTGGGTTCCCACAAAGGCACCCAGCCCCTTCTGCTTTCCCCCAGCCAACGGGCCCGGCTCCGCCTGTTCCGGAACCTGCGACCAGGCTGCTCTGGAGCACCACCATGGCCGCGCTCGGGTTCGCGCTTCGCCGCTGGCGCCGCCCGGTCGTTGCACCTTCCCTCTCAGCGCCTGAGCAGGTCGCGAATCTCCGTCAACAGCCGCTCCTCGGCCGACTGGGCGGGCGGGGCCGGCGGCACCGCCGCCTCCTGCCGACGCAGCTGATTGATGCCCTTCACGAGGAAGAAGAGTGCGACCGCCACGCCGACGAACGTGATGACCGCGTTCAGCAACATGCCGATGGCGAGGACGACCGTGCCGGCCTCGCGGGCGGCCTTCACCGAAGGGAACGCGGCGCCGGTCGGATTCCGCAGGGTCACGAAGAGATTGCTGAAGTCTGGGCTCCCGATGATGCCCGAGATGATCGGCATCAGGACGTCGTTAACGAGCGAAGTCACCACCGTGCCGAAGGCGGCGCCGATGACGATGCCGACGGCCATGTCGACCATGTTGCCCTTGATCGCGAACTCTCGAAACTCCTTGAGCATGCGCGCTCCTCCGCTCGCCGGGCGTGCGCTTACTTGGGGGATCTGGTCAGTTGCCGACCCGCACGGCCGCGCCCATCTCTCGGAGCATCGCGATCGCGGAGAGATAGGAGAGGCGGCCGGTCCGGGGGTTCTCGGACGGCACGTTCTCGACCTCGATGCGGAGGGTGCCGAACTCTCCCTCCACCGTGATGCGGTGCTGGTTCCGCGCCTGCCCCGGCACCGCGTAGAGCTTGATCCGGGTGCGCTCGGGGCCGATGCCGGCCAGCGAGAGCGCGGCCACCACGTTGACGTTCGCGGGGAAGGCCTTCACCGCGTCGGTGGCCGGCCCCTCGAAGATCAGCGTCTCGGTGGTGATGGCGTCGAGATCGATGCGATGCTGCTCGATGTAGGGCGCGCCCGCCAGACCGCGCGGTGGCTTCCGTGTCTCCATGGTGACGGCGGTGATCGCGCCTTCCCGCGCACCCTTCACGCCATCGAGGCCCGCGATGGCGCCGGAGGGCACCAGGATGCGGCAGCCGTGCTTCTCAGCCAGCCGCGCCCAGTCGTCCAGCACGCCCACCAGGGCGCCCACCGAGAGCACCATCAGGTGCTTGCCCGCGGCGAGCACCGCCGGGCCGAATTCGCGGAGCGAGGCCTGGGTGGCGGCCTCCACGATCAGGTCCGAGCGCTCGATGAGCGTCGGGAGCGGCAGCACCGGGAAGCTGCCCGCGGTCGCCGGCTTCCGCACGCTGACGCCCTCCAGCGTGGTCCCGGGAATGCCGCGAGTCACCGCCTCCGCGACGCGGTGACCGATGACACCCATGCCGACGATCCCGATCTTGAGCATGACGGGGCTTCCTTTCCGCTCGGAGAGTGCGGCGATGATAGCAGCCGCCCACCGACGGCCACAAGGGACCGTGCTAGAATCAGCGGCGGATGCGTTCATCGTCCCGGCTCCAGGAGCCGCTCGACCGGCTCTACCGCGAGTTCGACTGGGCGGCCCGCGCCGACTTCGACGCCATCCGTTTCCCGATCCGCTACCCCGACCCGGCCGACCGCGAGGTGGTCGCGCTGCTGTCCGCCTGCATGGCCTACGGCCGGGTGGATCTGTTCGGTCCCTGGATCGACTGGGCTCTCGCCCGCATGGGCGACGCGCCCGCCCGCTTCGTCCTGGGCTTCGATCCGGCCAAGCACGCGGCGCGCTTCGAGGGCTTCCGCTACCGCTTCAATCGCCCGCGCGATCTCGCCGCCTTCTGCCTGGCGTCCCAGCGCGTCCTGATCCGCCACGGCTCGCTCGGCGCCTGCTTCCGCGCGGGCTTCTCCGCGGAGGACCCGCACGTGGGTCCGGCCCTCGAGCGCTTCGTCGGCGAGTTCCTCTCCCAGGACCTCTCGGCGGTGTTCCCGCGCAACCGACTCTCGTACGGGTTCCGGCACTGGTTCCCACGGCCGTCCACCGGCGGGCCGTGCAAGCGCCTGCACCTTTTCCTCCGATGGATGGTCCGCCGCGAGCCGCCGGACTTCGGCCTCTGGACGGAGATCCCCCCGGCTGCGCTGCTGATCCCGGTGGACACCCACATCGAGAACATGGCGCGCGCGCTCGGGCTCACGCGCCGGCGCAGCCGGAACTGGAAGATGGCCGAGGAGATCACCGCCGGGCTCCGCCTGCTCGATCCGGCCGACCCGGTGAAGTACGACTTCTCGCTCTGCCACACTCGGATGTCGGGGCAGTGTCTCGACCGGCGCGTGGAGGCGGTGTGCGCGCCCTGCCGGCTCCGGCCGGTGTGCCGCCACTGGCGGGGCCGGCGGGGAGGCCCCGCGTGACCGTGGCGTGGCCGTGGGTCGTCGTCGCGGTCCTGGCGCTGCTGGTCGGGGTCGCCGCGCTGGCCCTGTGGCGAGCGGTGGCGCGGCTCGGCGCACTCGAGGCAGCCCGTCAGCAGCCGGACCAGGCCCTGCTGCTGCTGCAGCGCGACATCCAGACCGCGCGCACCGAGGCCCACCAGGCCCGGAGCGAGACGCTGGCCACCGTGAAGGAGGAGCTGCACCAGTTCGCGAGCCGGATGACGGTGGAGATGGGGCAGGTGGGCAGCGGCGTGCAGCAGCAGCTCCAGCACGTGGGCCAGGTGGTGGGCGCGGTGCAGGGCAGCCTCGGCAAGCTCGGCGAGGTGACCCAGCGCGTCTTCGACGTGGGGCGCGACATCGCGGGCCTCGAGCAGCTGCTCAAGTCGCCGAAGATCCGGGGCGGGGTCGGCGAAGCCCTGCTGGAGAACCTGCTGGCCCAGATGCTGCCGCGGGATCAGTACATACTGCAGCACGCGTTCGCCACCGGGGATCGCGTGGACGCGGCCATCCGCATCGGCGAGCGGCTCGTGCCGGTGGACGCCAAGTTCCCGCTCGAGGGCTTCCGCCGCATCCTGGAGGAGACGGACGAGGAGCGGCGGCCCGCCCTGCGCCGCGCGTTTTTGCGAGACGTCAAGAACCGGGTGGACGAGATCGCCAAGAAGTACATCCTGCCCGACGAGGGCACCTTCGACTTCGCGCTGATGTACATCCCGGCCGAGAACATCTACTACGAGATCATCGTGAAGGAGGACAGCGAGGAGGAGCCGCCCGCCGCCTACGCTCTGGGCCGCCGGGTGGTGCCGGTCTCGCCCAACACCTTCTATGCCTACCTGCGGGTCATCGTCATGGGGCTGCGGGGCCTCCGGATCGAGCGCGACGCTCAGGAGATCCAGGCCCGGCTCGGCCGCCTGCGGGGGGACCTGGACAAGTTCCGCGAGTCCTTCGACGTGGTCGGACGGCACCTGACCAATGCCCGCAACAAGTATGACGACGCGGCCTCCGGGCTGGGGCGGCTCGAGGGCAAGATGGAGGGGATCGAGCGTGACGGTGAGCAGGGGGCACTGCCCGGAATTGGGGCGTGATCAGGCACTTGGCCGAGCCTGCGCCCGGGCCGGTTGCTACCCAGCGCTTGTGGTAGTATCGAAGAAATCCACCATCAGAGGGATCAATGTCTGATATCCAGTTCCAGGTGTACGGCATCAACCTCCTCGTTCGGCTCATGGCCGAGCCACCCGCCGACGTGCGCGTGCACTGCCCGAAGGGCTCGCCGATCCGCTACGGCGAGGTGGTGGGGCGCGGCGACGGTTTCGACGAGGGGGCCAATGCCTTCCGGGACATGCCGCCGGTCCGCTCGGTGGTGGCCTTCGAGGAGAACCCCGAAGAGGTGGAAGGGCACTACTTCTACATCGCCGGGGAAGAGCATCGCGTGATCCGGCTCGACGCGATCATCCTCTCGTTCCCGCTGGAATAGGCGCCCCGCTTCTGCTGTGACCGCGCTGTCGCAAGTCCTCCGCAAGATTGACGCGGACGAGGTCGTGGAGCTGACCCGCTCGCTCGTCCGCATCCCGAGCGTCTACCGCCCCGGCGACCCGGAAGCGACCGAGGCCCGCGTGGCCGCTTTCGTCGAGGCCTGGCTCCGTCGCGAGGGCTTCCAGGTGGGGGTGCAGCAGGTCGCCCCCGGCCGTCCCAACGTCATCGGCTGGCTCGGCGAGAAGCGCCCGGGATGCCGGAGCCTGCTGCTCGAGGGGCACACCGACGTGGTGACCGAGGGCGATCCGGCCGAGTGGTCGCACCCGCCCTTCGGCGCCGACATGGTGGACGGTCGCATCTACGGCCGCGGCACCGCCGACATGAAGAGCGGGCTGGCCGCCGCCATGGTCGCCGCCGCCGCGTTCAGGCGGGCGGGCGTCGCGCTGCGGGGCAAGCTGGTCCTCGGCGCGCTCGTCGACGAGGAGGACGGCATGATCGGCGTCCGCCACCTCTGCGGCACCGCGGTGGGCCGCGAGCTGGACGCCGCCATCATCTGCGAGCCGGAGGAGAACGAGCTCTGTCTCGAGCAACGGGGCGTGGTCTGGGCGCGCTTCCGCGTGCGGGGCAAGATGGCCCACGGGGCCATGCCCCAGGCGGGCGTGAATCCGATCACCGGGCTCGGCCGGCTGCTGGCCGCGGCGCCCGGCCTCGAGCGACGGCTGCGGAAGGCCTGCGAGAAGAGCCGCTATCTCAAGCCGCCGACGGTGACCCCGACCATCATCCAGGGGCCGCCGCCCGGAGTCGGCGTGCCGCAATCGAACGTCATCCCGGCGCTGGCCGAGACCACGTTCGACATCCGGCTGACCCCGGGCATCGGGGCCGACGGCATCCGCGCCGAGCTGGAGGCGATCTGCCGCGACGCGGCCGCCGCCCAGCCTGGAATCAAGGTGGAGTGGGAGCCGGTCAACGCCTTCCGGCTCGCCACCCGGGTCGACCGCTCCGAGGCCCTGGTGGAGGCGATGGTCCGGGGAGTCAAGCAGGCGACGCGCCGGGCTCCCAAGTATGGCGGCGTGCCGGGCTCGACCGACGGCACGATCCTCCGGATGGAGCTGGGCATTCCGATCGTCACCTGCGGTCCGGGGGACCGGCTGATCCCGCACCAGGTCGACGAGTTCGTCAGGGCGGAGGAAGTTGTCGAGGCGGCAAAGATCTACGTTGCGTCGGCTCTGAACTATCTCGAAGTCGAGTGACCTCCGCCGGCAACCCGCGGCTCCGGGCCCTCGAGGCCTTTCCCGTCGAGCACGAAGGGCAGCGATGCGTCGCCCTCCGGGATCCCGCCGGCTTCACCGATCAGATCGCGGTGCTCCCGGCCGGCCTGCTGGACCTGGTTTCGCTCTTCGACGGGGAGCATTCGGTCGAGGAGATCCAGGGGATTCTCGGGCGCCGGCATGGCCAGGCTCCCACGGCGAAGCAGATCGCCGACGTCGTCGAGCGATTCGATGCTGCCGGGTTCCTCGACAGCGACCGCTTCCGGGAGCGGCGCCGGGCGCTCGAGGACGCCTTCCGGCAGAGCCCGGTGCGTCCCGCCGCCCACGCCGGTGGCGCTTACGCCGACGAGGCGGCGGCGCTTCGGGCGCAGATCGACGGGTTTTTTTCCGGCCCTGACGGGCCGGATATGGCAGGCAACCGGGACTTCCTTACTGATCCGGTCGCCTCGCCTTCGGCTGCGGCTCCCAAAGCTATCTCGCCTTCGGCTGCGGCTCCCCAAACTCGAGCTGTAATCGCCCCGCATATCGACTTCCACCGTGGCGGCTCGACGTACGCCTGGGCGTATCGGGAAGTGCTCGAGCGCTCGGACGCGGACCTCTACGTGGTGCTGGGCACCTGTCACGCGGGCATGGCGGATCCGTTCGCGGTGACGCTCAAGCCCTACGACACCCCGCTCGGCCCCGTCCCGGTGGACCGCGAGTTCTACGAGGCGCTCAGCCGGCGGGCCGGGCAGGACCTGCTGGCCTCGGAGCCGGCGCACCGCGCGGAGCACTCGATCGAGTTCCAGGCGGTGATGCTCCAGCATATCGTGGGCCGCCGCCGGCCCTTCGCCATCCTGCCCGTGCTCGCCTCGTATCTGCACGAATCCCTGTTGAGCGGCGGCGATCCCGAGGCGGACCCGCGCGTCCCCCGCTTCGTGGACGCGTTGCGGGAGACGATGGCGGCGTCCTCGCGGCGGGTGTGCCTGGTCGCGGGCGTGGACCTGGCCCACGTGGGGCCCCGCTTCGGCGATCCCAAGCGCAATACCGCCACGTCGCTGGCGCGGGTCGAGCGGGACGATCGCGCCATGCTGGAGTCGGTGGTGGGGGTCGACGCGCGCGGCTTCTACGCCGGGGTCGCCGCTGATCACGACGCCCGCCGCATCTGCGGCCTCTCGCCGATCTACACGCTGCTGCGGCTCCTGCCGGAGGCGCGGGGCCGCCTGCTGCGCTACACCCAGTGGCCGGACCCGCAGGGTGCGGTGACCTTCTGCGCGGTGACCTTCCCGTGAGCCCCACGCCCGATCCCTCGACCTGGACCCTGCCGCGGCTGCGGATCGATCGCGACGGCGTCTGGTTCCACGACGATGCCGAGGTGACCCACCCCGGCATCATCGCCAACCTGCACGACAACCTCCGGGTGGACGAGGGCGGCCATTTTCTCCAGATCGGGCCCGCGCGGGTCCCGGTGGAGGTGGAGGACACGCCGTTCGTCGTCGAGCGGGTGGAGGCCCTCGGCGACGGGCTCACCGCCACCCTCAACGACCTCACCCAGGAGCCGGTGGCGCTCGACACGCTCCGCGTGGACGAGCGGGGCATCCCGCGCTGCCGCGTGAAAGAGGGCCGCTTCGACGCGCGGCTGAGCCGCGCCGCGACCTACCAGCTCCTCCACCACGTGCAGCCCGACGAGGGGAGCGGCCGGTCCGCCCTCGTGCTGGGCGGGCGGCGCCACCCGGTGCCGGGCCTCTAGGGACCCTCCGGCCCGCGCGGGTACGCGGAGAGCCCGCGCAGCCCCGCTTCGTCGCCCGCCTGGATCAGCCGGTGCAGTGGGCCGTTCTCTCGCCAGGCCTGACAGGTGTTCACGAACCACGGGGCGACCTCGGCGGGGCGCTCGTGATCCGTGAAGGCGACGCCCGCCCCCTGGCGCACCGCCGGCGCCACCGCGTGGATCAGCGCGGTGAAGTGGGCGCAGCCGCGCTGCCGGCCGAAGCGCTCGTTCACCTCCCGCGTGAAGCCGCGCGAGATGGAGAGCCCGACGAGCTGCTGGAGCGGCGGGAGGGCGTCCGGGCAGATCGTGTAGGGATGCGAGGCCATCTCGCTGCGCGCTTCCGTGATGACCAGGTCCGGATGGCGCACCCGCAGGCCGAGCCGCATGTCGTGGATCACGCGCGGCGGCTCGGCGCCGAACCAGCGCGGGTTGTCGCGCGGCCGCTCGTCGACGAGGGTCGCGGTGATCTCGAGCTCGTGCTCTCCCGCCCGCGCGACCTCGACGCGGATGGTCCTCACGTGCACCGGCGGGGCCTTCGTCTCCTCGGTCATTGCGTGGCCGCGACCTCCTTGAGGGCGTGGAGCAGGTCGGAATGGATGGGGCCGTTCGAGGCCGCGATGGTGGGCGCCGCCAGGTCGAGCGGGGCCCCGGTCACCGCGGTCACGGTGCCGCCCGCCTCCCGGATCAGCAGCGCGCCCGCCGCGATGTCCCAGGCGCCCAGCCGCTGCTCCCAGTAGCCGTCGAGCCGGCCGGCCGCGACGCCGGCGAGTCCGAGCGCGGCGGACCCCAGGCTGCGCACGCTGCGGCAGCGCTGGATGAGGGCGGCGTGCTCGGCGAGGTTGTTGCGCGGGGCGGTCCGCAGGTCGTTCGGGTAGCTCGTGCCGAGCAAACTTAGGCCGAGCGTCGGCGTCGCGGAGACGCGCAGGGGCGCGCCGTTCAGGGTGGCCCCGCGGCCGCGCTCGGCCACGAAGCACTCGTCGCGACTGGGATCGTAGAGGACGCCCACCGCCAGGTCGCCGTCCAGCTCGAGCGCGATCGACACGCAGTAGATCGGCAGCCCGTGCGCGTAGTTCGTGGTGCCGTCGAGCGGATCCACGATCCAGCGGTGCGGCTCGCTCCCGCTCCGCGCGCCGCTCTCCTCGGCGAGGACGCCGTGCCCCGGGAACCGGGCGCGGATGGCGTCGAGGATGATCGCCTCGGCGCCCCGGTCCATCTCGGTGACGAGATTGGTCGGGCTGCCCTTGTAGCTGACGTCGTGCCGAGCGCCGAAGCGGGATCGGAGGAACGCGCCGGCCTGGAGTGCCGCCTCGACGGCGACGTCGCGAAAGGAATCGCTCACGGGGATCGAGGATACCACGGCGAAGCTTGACAACCCGGCGGGCCTCTCGCAGCATGGCGCCCATGCGCATCGTGGTGATGGGCTCGGGCGGGACCGGCGGATACTTCGGGGCCAAGCTCGCGCGCGCGGGCGAGGACGTGACCTTCGTGGCGCGCGGGGCGCATTTGGCCGCGCTGCGCGCGGAGGGCCTCCGGATCAGGTCCGCGGTGGAGGGGGAATGGAGCGTGCGGGCGCCCGCGGTGGAGCGCCTGGACGGTCTCCCGCCCGCCGATCTCGTGCTGTTCTGCGTGAAGTCCTTCGATACGGAGGAAGCCGCCGCGCTGATCCGGCCGGTGGTGGGCCCCGACACCGGCGTGCTGTCGATCCAGAACGGGGTGGACAACGAGGAGAAGCTCGCCCGCGTGCTCGGGGCCGGCCACGTGCTGGGCGGCGCGGTCCGGGTGTTCGCCACCATCGAGGCGCCGGGAGTCATCGCGCATACCTTCGGCGGGCATCTCACCTTCGGCGAGATGGACGGGCGGGAGACCGCGCGCGCCCGGGCCCTGCTCGCGGCCTGCCAGAAGGCGTCCATTCCGGCCGAGCTCGCGGGCGACGTCACCCGTGCCCTCTGGGAGAAGTACGTGTTCCTCACCACTCACGCCGGGATGACCGCGCTGACCCGGTGTCCGGCCGGGGTGCTGCGGGCGGTGCCGGAGGTGCGGGAGGTGTACCGGCGCACCGTGACCGAGATCCTCGCGATCGGAAGAGCCGCCGGGGTGAAGCTCGACGACGGCATGCTGGAGCAGGGATTCAAGTTCCTCGACACGGTGGCGCCGAACGCGTTCTCGTCGCTCCACCACGACCTGGTTCACGGCAAGCGGCTCGAGCTCGAGGCCCTCCACGGCTACGCGGTGCGGCTGGCCGAGCGCCACCACGTGCCCGCGCCGACCGTCTTCGCGATCTACGCGGCGCTGCTCCCGTACCGGGACGGCGCGCCCGCCCCTCCCGCCCGCTGACGTTGGCGGTCGCGCCCGCGCCCGGACTGGCGCCGGCGCGCGGCTGGTCTATACTGACTCGGTGTCGTCGCTCAGACGTCTCCTGCCGTATCTGGACCGCTACCGGCTCCGCTACCTCGGGGGCGCGGCCTGCCTGCTCCTCGCCACCACGTTCTCGCTGAGCATCCCGTGGACGGTGAAGAGCGCGGTGGATGCGCTCGAGCGCGACGGCACCGCCGCCCACATCGGTCCGTACGTCCTCCTGATCCTGGCCCTGGCCGCGGCGCACGGCGCCGCGCGCCTGGGCTCGCGCTTCGCCATGCTGGGGGCCGGCCAGTGGGTGGAGCACGACATCCGCGCCGACCTGTACGCGCGGCTCCTCGCCCTGCCGCCCGCGTTCTATCACCGGCATCGGACCGGCGATCTGATGTCGCGCGTCTCCAACGACATCTCCACCCTGCGGGCGCTGGCGGGGTTCGGCACCGTGATGCTCATCGGCACCACGCTCGCCTTCGGGGGCGCTCTGACCGCCATGTGGCTCATCGACCCGTGGCTCACCCTGTTCGCGATGGCGCCGTTCCCCGCCCTGGTGATCATCGCCAAGCGCTTCCACCACGACGTGGAAGTGCGCTCCTCGGCGGTGCAGGAGCAGCTCGGCGCCCTCTCCGCGAAGGTGCAGGAGAACCTGACCGGCATGCCGGTGGTGCGCGCGTACACCATGGAGGCGCGCGAGGTGGCCGAGTTCGAGGGCCTCAACGCGGAATATCTCACGCGCAACATGGCCCTGGCGCGGATCCAGTCGGTGTCCTGGCCGTTGATGGGGCTGGTCTCGGGCATGGGCGTGCTGATCGTGATGTGGCTCGGAGGCAAGGCGGTGGTGGACGGCCGGATCTCGCTCGGGGCCTTCGTGGCCTTCAACGGCTACCTGACCCAGCTCGCCTGGCCCACCATCGCGCTGGGCTGGACGCTGGCGAGCATCCAGCGCGGGCTGGCCGCCATGGCGCGGGTGACCGAGGTGTTGGACGAGCGGGCGCATGACGGCTTGGAAGCGCGCCCGCATGACGGTTTGGGCGGCGGGTTGTCCGCGGCGGTAGTGGACGGGCTGTCAGCGGATTGGGGGAGTGCGGGGGCCATTTCTGGGCCCCCGCATATGAAGAAAAGCGCGCCAGAACAAGCTCCCAAGCTCCTGCCGGGCGGCTCGGTCGAGTTCAAGAACCTCACGTTCTCCTACGACGACGACCGAGGCCCCGTGCTGCGCGACGTGTCGTTCACCGTGCCGGCGGGGGCGGTGGTGGCGGTGGTGGGACCGACGGGTAGCGGCAAGTCGACGCTGGGCACGCTGCTGTGTCGGCTCTACGAGCCGCCGCGCGGCACGGTGTGGGTCGCGGGACACGACGTGCTCGACCTGCCGCTCGGGCGGCTCCGGCGGTCGGTGGGCTACGTGCCGCAGGAGTCCTTTCTCTTCTCGCGCCCGCTCCGCGACAACGTGCGGCTGGCCGACGAGAGCGCGGGCCCGGAGCGCCTGGAGGCGGTGGCCCGGACCGCCGGGCTGGCGGACGACCTGGGCGCGCTGCCCGGTGGCTGGGACACGGTGGTCGGCGAGCGCGGGCTCACGCTTTCGGGCGGCCAGCGGCAGCGGGTGGCGCTGGCGCGCGCCCTGGTGGCGGATCCGCCGTTCCTCGTCCTGGATGACGTGCTGGCCTCGGTGGACGCAGCCAAGGAGTGGGAGATCACGCGAGCCCTCCGGGGGGCAGCCAGCGGGCGCACCACGCTGCTGATGACCCATCGCCTCAAGGCGGCCGCCGAGGCCGACGCGATCGTGGTGCTCGACGAGGGCCGAGTGGTCGAACAGGGCCGCCACGCCGACCTCCTCGCCGCGGGTGGCCTCTACGCCCGCCTCTGGCGCGTCCAACAGTTAGAGGACGAGCTCGCCAATGCCTGAGCTCAGTCGGTCGACGGGTGCGCAGCGAGCCGGGCGGCGAGCTGAGGCGCGAAAGTGGGGGAGTGCGGGGGCCATTTCTGGGCCCCCGCAGCTTGAGGACGAGCTGGCGAATGCGTGAGCCCGGGCAGGAAGACGAGGTTCTTGGCAAGGCGTACGACGCGCGCCTGATGCGGCGCCTCTGGGCGTTCACGCGCCCGCACACCCGCCTCGTGCTCGCGACCTGCGCGCTTTTCCCGGCGGTGGCGGTGCTGGAGCTGATCCAGCCCTACCTGATCAAGGTCGCGATCGACGACCACATCCTCCGCCGCGACTGGGCGGGGCTCGGGGGCGTCGCGGCGCTGTTCCTGCTGGTCCTCCTCGGCCTCTACGCGCTGCGGGCGGCCCAGGCCTATCTCACCCAGCTCACCGGCCAGCGGGTCATCCACGACCTGCGCGCGGCGCTGTTCGCGCACCTGCAGCGCCAGGATGCGCGCTTCTACGACCGGAGCCCCGTCGGCCGGCTGATGACCCGGGTCCTGAACGACGGGGAGGCCATCCAGGAGCTCTTCACGAGCGGGCTGGTGTCCTTGCTGGGCGACGTGGTCGTGCTCACCGGAGTGGTGGTGATCATGCTCGGGATGAACTGGAAGCTGGCCCTCGTCACGTTCGCGCTGGTGCCCCTGCTGGTGCTGGCCGCGGCCTACTTCCGGGTGCGCGCGCGGGATAGCTATCGGGTGGTCCGCACCCGCCTGGCCAGGATGAACGCCTTCCTGCAGGAGTCGCTGCAGGGTATGAGCGTGATCCAGCTCTTCGCGCGCGAGGCCCGGGAGCGGGAGACGTTCGCGCAGCTCTCCGGCGCCCTGCGTGCCGGCCAGTTCCGGTCGACGTTCTACGACGCCTCCCTCTACGCGACGGTGGAGGCCCTGGGCTCCGCCGCGGTGGCCCTGCTGCTCTGGTACGGGGGCGGGCAGGTGGTGACCGGGGCGCTCACCTTCGGCGGCCTCGTGGCCTTCCTCGAGTACACCGGCCGCTTCTATCTCCCCATCCGCGACCTGGGCGCCAAGTACACGGTCATGCAGGCGGCCGTGGTCTCGGCCGAGCGGATCTTCGGCCTGCTCGATACGCACCCGTCGATCACGTCGCCCACCCCCGCCGACGGTAGCGTGGACAGGCAGTTGCAGGGCGAGGCGCAGCCGAAGGCGAGCCGAGCGGATACAAAAAAGGAAGCCCCGGTGGCAACTCCACCAACCCCAACCCCCGCCGTAGAGTTCAAGAACGTGTGGTTCGCGTACGAGGGCGAGCAATGGGTGCTGCGCGACTGCTCGTTCACCATCGCTCCCGGCGAGCGGGTGGCCCTGGTCGGCCCCACCGGCGAGGGCAAGACGACGATCGCGCGACTTATGATTCGGGCCTACGATGTCGCCCGGGGCCGGGTCCTGGTGGACGGGGTGGACGTGCGCGAGTGGGATCTCCAAACGCTGCGCCGGCATGTGGGGCTGGTGCCCCAGGAGGTATTCCTGTTCTCGGGCACCGTCGAGGACAATCTGCGCCTCACCGGCAACGGAGCCGTGGATCGCCCGGCGATCGAGCGCGCGCTCGAAGCCGCGAACGCGGAGCGCTTCGTGGCGGCGCTGCCGCGCGGGCTCCGCGAGGAGCTGCGCGAGCGCGGCGTCAATCTCTCGCAGGGACAGCGTCAGCTGCTGGCCATCGCGCGCGCCATCATCTATAATCCACGCGTCCTCGCACTGGACGAGGCGACCTCCAGCATCGATCCGGAATCGGAGGCGCGAGTGCGGGTCGGTCTCGCGCGGCTGCTGGAGGGGCGGACGAGCCTCGTCATCGCGCACCGGCTGTCCACGATCCAGCGGGCGGATCGAATCCTCGTGCTGCACCGCGGGGAGATCCGGGAGGCGGGCGGGCACGCCGAGCTGCTCGCCCTCGGCGGGCTCTATTCGCGGCTGTACGAGCTCCAGTTCGGCCTGGGGCGGTCATGAAGACGTTTCACGCGGCGGTGTACCGGCTGGTGGGCCGGATCCCGAGGGGGCAGGTGGCGACCTACGGGCAGATCGCGGCCCTCCTCGGATATCCGCGGGCGGCCCGCGCGGTGGGGCAGGCCATGAAGCACGTGCCCGCGCATCTGCCGTGGCATCGGGTGGTCAACGCCCAGGGCGGGATCAGCCTGAGGCGCAATGTCGGGAGCATGCTGACGCAGCGGCTCCTGCTCGAGCAGGAAGGCGTGCCGGTCCGGCGGGGACGGATCCGGCTCCAGCAGCACCGGTGGGCGGGGTCCGGGCGCACCCGCCGGCTGTCCATCGCGGCGCTCGAGCGGCTCTGATCGGAGGACACCATGCGGCTCGGACTCAATATCGGCTACTCGCGCTCGCAGCTCGGCATCGACCTGTCGCTGGTCCAGCACGCGGATCGCCTGGGCTTCCACTCGGTGTGGTCGGCCGAGGCCTACGGCTCGGACGCGGTCTCCCCGCTGTGCTGGATCGCGGCCCAGACCAGTCGCATCAAGGTCGGCACCGCGATCATGCAGATCCCGGCCCGCACGCCGACGCTCACCGCCACCACCGCGATGACGATCGACCAGCTCTCGGGCGGCCGCTTCATTCTCGGTCTGGGCGTGTCGGGCCCCCAGGTCGTCGAGGGCTGGCACGGGGTGGCGTTCGGCAAGCCGCTGGCGAAGACGCGGGAATACGTCGACATCGTCAGAATGGTCTGGCGGCGCGAGCGGCCGGTCGAGCACAAGGGCGAGTACTACCAGATCCCGTACGCGGGGCCCGACGCCACCGGGCTCGGCAAGCCGCTCAAGTCCATCCTGCACGGCCGGGCCGACATCCCGATCTACCTCGCCGCGATCGGTCCGAAGAACGTGGCGCTCGCCGCCGAGATCGCCGACGGGCTCCTGCCCGTGTTCTTCTCGCCGGACCGCATGGCGGTGTTCACCCCGAGCCTCGAGGCCGGCTTCAAGGCAGCGGGCGGCGGGAAGTCGCTCGCGCGCTTCGACGTGGCCCCCACGGTGCCGATCGTGGTGGGCCCCGACGCGGCGGCCTGCCGCGCCCTGGTCAAGCCGCGGCTCGCGCTCTACGTGGGCGGCATGGGCGCCCGCGGCAAGAACTTCTACAACGAGCTGGTGACCCGATACGGCTACGAGGCGGACGCCCGGCGCATCCAGGATCTCTACCTGGGCGGGAAGAAGGAGGAAGCGGCGGCCGCGGTGCCCGACGCGCTGGTCGACGAGGTCGCCCTCTGCGGGCCGAAGGAGCGGATCCGGGAGCGGTTGCCCCGCTGGAAGAGCTCCGGCATCACCACGTTGATCTGCGGCGCGGTGCAGGAGGAACCGCTCGACCTGATGGCCGAGCTGGTGCTGTAGGCGCGGTGAAGCCGGCGGTCCAGAAGGTGCAGGCGGCCATCACCGAGCACGGCCTCGACCGGCGCGTGATCGAGCTCGAGGTCCACGCGCGGACTTCGCAGCAGGCCGCCGACGCGCTGGGCGTCGCCGTCGGCCAGATCGTGAAGTCGCTCGTCTTCACCGCGGACGGGCGCCCGCTCCTGGTGGCGGCCTCGGGCGCGAACCGAGTGGACGAGCGGCGGCTGGCTGAGCTGGCGGGCGGCCGGATCCGCCGCGCCGATCCGGACACGGTGAAGAAAGCCACCGGCTACACCATCGGCGGGGTGCCGCCGATCGGGCTCGTGAGCCCGCTGGCGGTGTACGTGGACCGCGACCTGCTCGGCTACGAGCTGGTATACGCGGCGGCGGGGCTGCCGGAGTGCGTATTCCCGATCGCGCCCGACGAGCTGGTGCGGGCGACGGGCGGGCAGGTCGTGGACATCAAGGAAGGCGGGAGCCATTCGAAAGGAGCGCGACCATGAGACTCAAGGACAAGGTAGCCCTGATCACGGGGGCGGGCTCGGGCATCGGGCAGGCGACCGCGGTGCTCTTCGCGCGCGAGGGCGCGCGGGTGGCGGTGGTGGATCTGCGAGAAGACGCGGCGAAGGCCACCGCCGAGCAGATCGAGCGGAGTGGGGGCCAGGCCCTCGCGATCCGGGCCGACGTCTCCAAGTCGGCGGACAACCAGGCCGCCGTCCAGCAGGCGGTCGCGCGCTGGGGGCGGCTCGACATCTTCTACGCCAACGCGGGCGTGCCCCAGTTCCCGACGCCGGTGGAGAACGTGGACGAGGCGGTATTCGATCAGATCATGGCGGTGAACGTCAAGGGCGTGTTCCTGGCCGCCAAGCACGTGATGCCGGTCTTTCGGAAGCAGAAGGGCGGCGTGCTGCTCATCACCGGCTCGACCTCGGGCCTGCGCCCGCGGCCGGGCGTGCAGTGCTACTCGGCCTCGAAGGGCGCGGTGCACACCATGGCCGCGAGCCTCGCGCTCGAGTTCGCCGCCTTCGGCGCGCGGGTGGTCGCGATCGCCCCGGTGGCGACCGAGACCCCGATGCTCGCCACCTTCATGGGCAAGAAGCAGGTGGACGAGGAGGGCATGACCCGCTACCGCGGCACCGTACCGCTCGGGCGGCTCAACAAGCCGGAGGATCTGGCCGCCGCGGCCCTGTTCCTCGCCTCCGACGAGGCCGCGATGATCACGGGCAGCGTCTTCCCGGTCGACGGGGGCCGGTGTATCTAGCTCTTGCCCTCTCCCCTCTGGGGAGAGGGCAGGGTGAGGGGCGTGAAGGTGAGGGGCGTGAAGGTGAGGGGCGAGATTGGGCAACCGGGCGTCGGGTCCGAGGTTTGGACGTGATTGATCGCGAGCTTTTCTTCATATGCGGGGGCCCAGAAATGGCCCCCGCACCGCGCCCCACAGCCATGAGCCCTAGGAACTGTCCATTGTTTGTATGCGGGGGCCCAGATATGGCCCCCGCACTCCCCCAATGGCGGACAACCGTTCCGAGATTGGCGGTGCGCGGATGAAGGTCATTCCCCTGGCGGCGGAGTCGTTGGGCGTGCGGTCGATGGCGACGTATGTGGAGTGCGGGGAGACGCGCGTGCTGATCGACCCGGGCGCGATGCTGGCGCCGAACCGCTTCAACCTGGCGCCGGTGGAGGAAGAGTGGGAGGCGCTGCGGCGCGCCAACGATCGCATCTCGGCGTACGCGACGCGGGCCTCGCTGGTCTTCGTGAGTCACTACCACGAGGATCACTTCCGCCACGATCCCGGCTTCTATGCGGGCCGGCAGCTCTGGGCCAAGGACGCGACGCGGCACATCGAGGGCCGACAGGCCCAGCGGGCGGCCACGCTCTGGCGCACCCTCAAAGGGCACGCCGAGCCGGTCGCGGCGGAGGGCCGTCGGCTCGAGACGGCGGACGCGGTCCTCCAGGCCTCGCCGCCGCTCGGTCACGGATCCGACGGAACCGCGCTGGGCTATGTCGTGGCGCTCACCGTCGAGGACCGGCGCGAGGGCACGCGCTTCGTTCACGCCTCCGACGTGCAGGGGCCGCTGTCGCCGGTGGCCGCCGCCTACCTGGCCCGTCAGCGCCCCACGCTGCTCTACCTGTCCGGCCCGCCGGCGTATCTCGAGTCGCAGCTCGGCACCGAGCTCATCGACCGGGGCATCGAGCACCTGTTGCGGATCATCGATCAGACCGGCTGTCGCGTGATCTTCGATCACTACGCGCTGCGGGACGCCGCGTACCCGGAGCGCTTTCGGCGACTGTGGGAGACCGGGCGCGTGGTCACCGCGGCGGGATTCCTCGGGCTGGCGGACGCGCCGCTCGAGGCGCGGCGGCTCGAGCTCCGGCCGGGACGGCGCAAGCCGCCGATGCCGGTGCGGCCTTCGCGCGCCCGCGGGGCGGCCGAGGCCGGCGGGGCGCGGCCGCCCGCGCGAGCCACGTTCAATACCCGGCCGGGCCTGCGGCGGATGAGGGAGGGATGAGGTGATGAGCGAGGACAAGGCCCCGGGCGTGGGCGATCCCGCGCCGGACTTCACCCTGAAGACGATCGGGCTCCGGGATGTGAGCCTGAAGAGCTTCCGGGGCAAGAACGTGGTGCTGCTGTTCTATCCGCTCGACTGGACGCCCGGCTGATCCACCTGCATGCCCGCCTTCGATCGTTGCATCAAGGACTTCGAGGCGCCGCAGACCCAGGTCCTGGGTGTCAGCTCGGACAGCCCCTTCAGTCACGAGAACTGGGCGAAGTCGGTCGGGATCTCCAACTACCCGCTGCTCTCGGACATCCACCGCGCGGCCAGCCGCGCCTACGGTGTCTACTGGCCCGAGTGGAACGCGAACGTGCGGGCCACCTTCGTGATCGACAAGCAGGGTGCCATCCGCTTCGTCGAGCGATACGGGCGCGGCGAGCTGCCCGACCCCGACAAGATCCTCGCCGAGGTCAAGAAGCTGCCCTAGGCGGACATCGGCGCCTGGGTGGTGAGGGCGACGCCCAGCAGCACGAGGGTGCAGCACGAGGGCGCCGCCCACGACCTCCGGCCACTCGACCGCCTCGTGCAGCATCACCCACGCGAGCAGCACGCCCACCACCGGCTGCAGGTTCATGAAGATCGCGGCGCGGCTCGGCCCCACCGCCTTGACGCCCTCGTACCACCACACGTGGGCGACCGCGCCGAGGAAGGCCTGGTAGAGCACGACCAGCCACGAGGTCTGCGAGGTGAAGTCGGGCCGGGGGAAGAAGGGCGCGGCCACCAGCGTCATCGGCAGCAGCATGGCCGAGCCGAGGATGTAGGAGGCGGTGGTGGCCACCGCGGGGGAGTGCACCGCGTGCACCTGCTTGCCGTGGATGGTGTAGGCGCTCCAGCCCGCCTGCGAGATCATCAGGATGACGTCGCCGGGCAGCAGCTCGAGATGGGTGATGGCCCGCCAGCTCCCGCGCGTGATGACCAGCAGCACGCCCGCCATCGAGGCGGCCACCCCCGCCCACTGGCGCCGCCGCAGCCGCTCCTTCAGATAGAACCGGGCGCCCAGCGCGACCATCACCGGCGTGGCCGCCTGCAGGATGGCCGCGTTGGCCGCGGTGCTGAGCGCGATGCCGAGATACGTGCCGCCGGTGGACACGAAGAGCCCGGTGAAGCCGAGGAACGCGAAGGTGCGCAGGTCGGCCGCGCGCAGCTCGCGGAACTCCTCCCAGCCGCGGCGGAAGAGCAGCACGGTGAGAAAGGCCGAGGCCAGCGTGCAGCGCAGCGAGACCAGCACGTAGGGCGGGAAGTGGGCGAGGGCGAGCTTGGCGAACGCGGGATAGGAGCCCCAGAGCGCGGAGATCAGCGTGAGGGCGAGATACGCCCGCGTTTGACCCGGGTCCGGCACCCGCCTATGATAGCGCGGCCCCCATGGCGGACTACATTCTCGAGCGCCGCGTGTGGCTGCCGCGTTCCCGCCCCGAGGTGTTCGAGTTCTTCGCGGACCCGCGCAATCTCGAGCGACTCCATCCCGCGTGGGCGCGCCCGCGCTGGCTGGCCCCGCCGCCCGCCCGGCTGGCGCCGGGCGCCGTCCTCGACTTCCAGGCGGCGTGGCTGCCCGGGCGCTGGCGCGTGATCGTCCGCGAGTTCGACGCGCCCTACCGCTTCGTGGACGCGCAGGTCCGCGGGCCGTTCGCGCGCTGGGAGCACCGCCACCGGTTCGCGGAAGGCGCGGAGGGGGAGGGCGGCACCTGGGTGGAGGACCGGGTCACCTACCGGCTGCCCCTGGGCCCGCTGGGCCGGCTCATCCACGGCCTCGGCGCGGGCCGGCGCGTGCGGGCGCTCTTCGAGTACCGCGACCGCCGCCTGCGCGAGCTGCTTGGCAGCGAGTAGGCGACGGTCGGACGACGCGGCGCCGCTGGACGGTTCCGCTCCGAGCGCGGGCTCCGCCCGCGCAATCCGTCTTTGGGGGGAGGTTCGGAAGGGGGGTCCAGCCGGATACATAGGTAACACTGCAGACCGGCGACATGGGTAACAGTTTGGGGGCTCATTCGATCGGGTGGAGATGAGTGGCATCGGCGTGCAGGCAGCCGAGGAGGAGCGGGC
>WNFG01001014.1_pt1 | contig 23617 bp, 18 predicted proteins | sample 5400431 | NCBI WGS metagenome assembly WNFG01 (sample SAMN13153346, study PRJNA577476) | soil metagenome | isolation source: 120 cm saprolite under Douglas fir tree site 2 hole 3 replicate 2 | place: USA:California | collected 2015-04-18 | reverse complement strand
CCTCCCGATGGACCTCACAAACCTACACGCTTTGCTCAACGACCAAAAGGCGGGCTCTGGCAGCGAATTGACTTCGCATCAACTCGCATTCAGGCCACCGCATACTCGTCAGCAGCACCTTACGGACGGATTGGGGTAGGGAGCAATCACCTTTTCATTTTTCAGAAAATCCACCGCGAAGTCGGCGTAACTGGTCTGCTCCGCATAGAACTTGTGCGAATAGGAATGGTTGCTGATGAGGTGGCCCGCTTCGTCCCAGGCGGAAAGTAATTTCGCGCCGTCGGTTTCATCCACGCGCATCCCGCAGACAAAAAGCGCCGCCCGAATATCTTTGGCCGCGATCGCTTTCAGAATCCGCGTGTTGGCTTCCTGCCATTTCAGGACCGATCCCAGCTTGAGAGTGGGATCGTCCAGCGTGAGCGCAATTTGTGGGCGGGCGGCGTCGTTGGGAGAACTTTTTGATGCGGCACCTCCTGAAGAAAATAACGCGTGAACGGCCGGCGGCATAATCTGCGAGCAGACTGCAGCCGACCCGGCCTTAGCAGCAGTGGAAAGAAATTTGCGTCGTTTCATGACGATACCTCATCGCAAGGAATTCAACCAATCTCGAGCACGGTAGAAAAAAGAAGTCAACGAGATAGAGGATGACGCCGCGGAGCGCGGTTGCTCGACGGCATCATCCGTGACGGAGTATGGTTCGCCGGTACGGGGATGAATGTAGAGAGAGCGCATTTCGTCGCGGTTGAGCGGCCGGGCCCCGCGGCGGCCGAACACCGCGAGCTGATTGCCGGATTCGTCGACAGCGCGGTCCCGATCAATTCCTTTCGAAATAGCCAGCGCGGGACCATGCGTGTGTGCCGTGGCAATAAGTTTGAGCGTCGGCCGCGGGCTGAATCCCGAGAAATGCGCGGGGTCATCCCATGGCGAGACAATCTGCAGAACGCGAAGGCCGTTCTTCCCGTCGGCAACAAAAGCAAACGCGCTGGCGGCCACCATTCCGATTTTCACGTCGTTGACGTCGTCGAGCTGGCCTTCCGCCGTGTAAAGTTGATCAAACTTTGGGGCGTTGGGCTTTTCGACGTCAATGATCGCCAGGCCTTGCTTGCCCGCCGAAACATACGCGTAGGTGCGCGCAACATAAACGTTGCGAGCATCCTCGAGAGGTACGCGCGCATCAATGACGGGCTTCGGTTGCGAGAGATCGGTAACGTCGAGAACTTTCAGCCCGTCGCGATCCACAACAAACGCATAGCGAAATTGCACTGCGATGCCCCGAGGCTCGTTGAGTGCCGGTGGGCCAATGCTGGCAGTGACACGGGGAGCAAGTGGATTGTCGAGATCTACGACGACCAGAGCCTTCTCCGTAAGGATGTACGCATAAGTGCCCGCGATCGTGATCCGGCGAGCGCCCGTTAGTACCCCATCCGGATTGAAGGCCAAAGCGCGCTTCAGGAAATTGTTGGCGGGATTGCCGTCGAGGAGCGTACCCACGCCGGGACTCTTCGATTTCAGATTGGGATCGCCAATAATGACCAGGCCTTCTTCTTTGTCTGCGACGTAAAGAAAGCCATAAAGAAGGTGAATCCGCTGCTCTTCATTCTCGGGCAATTGCTGCCGCAGCGGATCGACACCTAATGTAGTCGGAGAGGCAACGGCGAGGGCATTTTTTGTCGGCGCAAAGAAACGCTGGCCGAGCGGTGAAACCGGCGCAGTATTGACCTTCTCGGAGAAACCTTTGTTATCAATATTCGCGATGTCGTAGATGCGCAGCCCCCCGGGACCGTTCGCGGCATAGGCGTACTCGCCGCGCGCTTGAATGTCGAGTACATTGCCGGTGTGCTCCGCCGCCGCGCTGAGTTCCCGATGTTGACTCACAAATTTCTTGTAATTGTCCGGATACGCGATGCGCTGAAGATCGCTGCCGAAAATGGCCTCCGGTTCATCGTGTTCCGCCACGACGATGGCCTCGAACCCCTTTTTGCCCGTGGCCACATAAACGTACCGGCCCATGAAGTTCATGAAGTTCGTTCCCTGCAGGAGTAACTGCGCCATCCACGCATTGTTGTCGTTCAGCGCGGAGATATGGCAATCGCTGCACTCCTTGGTCTCCTTCGCGCGCACGGTGTGCGGAACAAACGTCGAAAATGCCTGTCCGGAAAGACCCGGCGCCGAAATCGTCTGCTGTGTGTAGTACAGCCATTCGCGATTGGCATTTTGCGAGCTGACCAGCACCGCGCAGGACGAACGCGCCGGCGCGATGCGGTGGCCAGTCACCGTCCCGTCCACGCCCAGCATATAGATGTCGTCGCGAAGCACCTGGAAATTGTAGCTGGTGTAGTTTTTTGTCAGCAACCCTTCATTGTGCAGCATGGGTTTGCGCGCGTTTGCCGTCATTTGCAGATGGCAGCCAAAGCACGTCGGCGTCCACGACGTGTGGCACGCATAGCAAGTCATGCTGCTGTTCGCATGCGCCAGCGTGGCATCGTCGGCGGATGGATACGCGGGCACAATGCCATCTTTGTTCATGAGCTTCGCGCGAAGAGACTTCGCGTCGAAGTGCACTTTGCCGCGAGTGATCGTATCGATGGTCTGGACGATCTCCCATTCCTTGTTTTCTTCCGACATGGAACGCTGAAAGACTCTGTCGCCGCGCCATTCGAATCGCCGCAGACCCCACGGCGTCCGCAGCGCATCGAGATGCCGTCCGCCCTCGGGAGCTGCGGGACCGGAAGTAACCAGCGCCGCTTTCTTTCGAATCGTGCCATGACAATCCACGCAATCGATTTCCACCGCGGCCCGCGGCTCTCCGTAGATTTTTCCGTTACCGTGATTGTCCTGCGCGAAGTGGCAATCGTTGCACTGCATGCCCTTTTCAAGATGGATGTCCGCAAGATGAACCGCTTTGCCGAAGCGCTCGGGATCATCAAATGCGATTTGCTTGCCGTCCTTGTCCAGCCAGCTCCCTTTTCGATCGTGGTTGAAAACGGCCCGGAAAACCCAGCCATGCCCATGAAAATCCGCGAACTGCGTGGTCTTCAATTGCTTGTTGAATTCGTGGCTGCCAATTTTCTCCAGGAATTGTTCGTCATTCCAGAGCCCCCGGACCGCCGCGCCTTCCGGGTTCCGTTCGAAAGATTGGTAGCGTTGCTCTTCGGTGGGATTGCGCTGCTCCTTCGGATACATCTGGTCGCCATCCATCTCGTTGTCCCACCAGGTCAGCCCGAAATACGTTGTGACCATGTTCGTGCCCGGATGAATGTGACAGATCATGCATTGACTCGACGGAATCGAGCGCGTGAATGCATGTTTGATAGGATGGCCAGCCTCATTTTTTGGAATTGTTGGATCGGAGGAAGCGCTGAAACCCAAATGGCCGAACTGTGAGTAGGCGCCTGAATGCGAGGGATCGCGATCATTCGCGTAGATCACGTGACACGCGATGCAGCCACTCGCGCGATAATCGCCAGGATGATCGTTCGTGCCAGGGAGAGAAAGAATCGGATCGAGCAATCGCGTTTTTTGCAGGCCAAGAAATAGGGGATCCGTACGCAGCCCGGTTCCAAAACCTCGTTCGCTGAGCTTGTCATCGGGCTTGCCCGGTTCCTCTTCGCGATTCGGATTCCCAATCTCCGCTTTCTTGCGCCCGCCTCGCTCGAAGACCCGCAACACATTGCCGGGTTGCGAAGTTTCCCAGCGCAAGAGTGGATCGAGCTCGGGAAGGACTCCTTTGGCGCGAGTTTCTTCCGTCGTTGGCTTCGGAGAAGTCTTGATCGATTGCGGCTTTCCGTCACGATCGTAGCTTTCGCCGAACCGCGTGTTCTTTGTGGGATAGCTGCCGTTGTTGTACAGCGCGGCGCCCCAAAGAAATCCGGCGTGCGTCATCATGCTGGTAGAGACCGCGCGAGTTTCAGCGGCGTGGCAGCCAGCTACGCCACAAGTTTCCGCAGCCACACGCAGGTCTCCCGGGTTCACGAATTTGACATAAGCCGCGGATTCCTTAAGCCACTTCGTATATGCGCGCTCGGGAAGCGCCGAGCGATTTTTGAACACCGGGTCGTGTGGCTGAACGTGGGCTTTCTCTTTTGCAGAGTTGTATTCCGGAGAATTTGCAGCGAAGCCAGCCGCGATGGAAACCGAAGCGTTCCCGCCGTGACAGTCGGTGCAACCGATGTGCACGGTTCTTGTCGGATGCATCGTGGGCTCATCGGTCGACGTGTGGCAGGAGATGCATCCGGAAGACTTGCCCTCCGCTTCTTCCTGGGAGCGGCCTTGGAACGGGGCTGCCTCCTGCGAGGCGCCGGACAAATTCGAGCTCGCATGAGCGAAGAGAAAAGATAACGCAGAGACGCAGAGGAAGCAGAGATTTCCTAGCGAAGACGTTCCGAGTTTTTGGAGTGGAAGCATTCTCAGCGCGCCTCAGAACGTAACCTTCACGGAACCGAAAAGCGAGAAAAGTGTCCGGCCCGTGTAAATGTCTTTGAAGCCCTGCCCCGGTTGCAACGCCGAAGCCCCGCCGGTGAGAATGATATTTTCACTCAATGGCGGACGGTATTCCACGCCAACGCCGAAATCTTCGCCGATCGTATGGCGGATGGGGGACTGGAAGAGTAAAAGCTCAAGCGCCTCGGTGCGTTCGAACCGGAGAAAACTGAAGTTTGCAAAACCCCTCAACTTGGGTGTGATATCGAAATCTGCTCCGGCGTTGGCGAGGAAGATGCCTGGGTTGACAAAATTCGCCTGGCCTTCCTCTTTGCTCGACCGAAGCGAGGGAATAAGGCTTCCGGGTGTGGTCAGAAGAACGCCGGAACCGAGAAATCGAATGCCTTCGCGATTCCAAAAGCTGAAAAGTCCGCCGGCAAAGTTCGGAAGATCCACGATGGAATCGAACCCGCGGCCGCGCCCGTCGCGTGGATTCGAGTCGCCCGAAGTGTAGAACGCGGACACGCGATAGCGGATCCAATCCTTGTCATAGGAAACTTCAGCGGCCGCCATCTGTGCGTTGACTGTGACGCGCTTGCCCGCAACAGGATTGAAAGTGTCCTCGCCGAGAGCTTGATAAAACGCGTGCGTCAGATTGATGCGGTGAATGTGTCCGCTGCCAAGCCAGCCGAAATAGCCAACGCGAATCCCATGAAGAATCGGGCCCGCCCCGGGATTCTGATTAATTACATTCCCAATCGGCGAAGGGCGAACCAGAAAACCGTTGTCGTCATAATGCACGCTGGGATCGTCCTTATTCCAGGCGGCGACGAATTCCGCCGTGTAGCCAGGGAAAAAGAAATCCTGCAAATAAACGTTGCCGATGAGCACCTGCTGGCGGCGACGTTCGAACGTATTGAGGCCGCTATTCGTGTTTTTCTCGAGGAATTGGAAATACGCGAGATTGTACTCGATGCGGCCGGAATGGAAATCTCCAAAGATGCGGACGGCCGGCTGCTCATCCACGAAAAGGAAGCCGCGAAAATCCGCGTTGAACTGCTGAATTCCCGCGCGCGCGGAAACAAAATCGTAATTCGGACCGAGATCGTGAAGCTTCACCTCGACGAAGGCTTCCTGGAGACCGGCGTGCGTATCAAAGCGGTTCGTGCCGCTGCGTACGTCCGGCCCGATGATGCCGAGCTCTCGCACCTTCAAATTGTTCAGGCTGATCTCGGGAGTGATTCGAACGCGCCAGTCCACGGGCTTGAATGCGGCATCGCCGTGAAATAAATCAAACGTAAAACGGAGCGTTTGATCGAAGAATGCTTGTTCGCCTTTCCCAAAGAATTCGGAGCTGCCCGGATGTTGGGTACTGACGTTGCTTGGCGAAGGAACGCGCCGGCCATCGAAGAAAGTTTCCGACGACGCGGTAAGATTCAAAAACGTCTGCTGCCCAAGAAGTTCCGGCCAGATCGGCTCGTCGCCTTTGAAACGATTGCGGTTGAACGGATCGTACCAGCGCGCCCTGGTGTAGATGTACTCGCCTTTCTGTGAATAGCGGCGATACTCTGGTTGCTCCAAAGCCCAGCGATTCGGAACCTTGTTGTAGATATCGGCGACGGGCGGAAGAGTGTCCGGCGAAATGTTTTCGATGTAGCTGGGATCGGAATCGAGGCGGTGGCGAAACTCGTGATAGCTGGCGAAGGACGGTTGCGCTTCGACCGAAAGCGCAGGGCCGAGTTCCGGTAAACGCGGCAGGCGGGAGCGCGCCTCGATGTTTGCCGCGGAAACGAGAGAAATTTCAAGCGTCACGACTTCATCCGGCTGAAGGGTGAGGTCCGCAAGAACGAAGGGAGCGTAGTCTTTGGCTTCCACGCGGAGTTCATACCGTCCCGGCGGCAAGGGGAAAAGGCGAAACACACCCTCGCTTGACGAGACACCGCTGAACAGCTGACCGGACTGCAGATTGCGCAAAGTGAGCATCGCTGCGGGAACCGGCCGCGCACTCTCGGGTGAGCTGGCATCGCGCACGCGGCCATCGAGTGCGGCCGTAGTCTGCGCCTGCTGGCGTGGAATGCGCAGCGGCGGGCCTTGCTCGCTCGACTTTTTTGCTCCCTCCTGGGTTTGTGCGGGAGCTTGATTCCGAAAATGTGCCCCTACGAGCGCGGAGCAAAGAAACAAGGACCAGCAAGCCGCGCAGAATGCGCGTGGCACTTGCCTCGGAATGGAAAGAATCATGCGCTCAGCCTGCACGAATGGATGAAGAAAGGAATCGCATACTAGCTAACAATATCGAGAAGCGGCGAGCAACAGTTTTCCCGGATGCATGGAGACATTCGATAACGCGGCACCACGCTTCGCGCGTTCACCAGTACGCGCCAACCGCGGGGCAAATGCGTTGAGGGGCCGCAAACGAGTGTGATACGAACGAAGGTAGTCCCGAGATGGAAACAACTCATAAATTGCGAAAGCCGGTGGAATCGCGGCACGCCCTTCGGCACCGCCAGAAGACTCTGGCGCTTGGCGTGGCCCTAGCGGTGGGAATTGCGGGAACGCTGGCACTACTCTTGTTCGGCTGCGGCGGGACCAGCGCTCCTGTTGTGCCGCCACCAATCCCGGCAGTGCAGGCGCTCCAAGTGGCTGACGTGCAGAAAATCGTGACGGCGGCTGAAAATTCCGTGAACGCCGATATGGTGGTCGCCGTGGTGGATCGCGCGGGATTCGTGCTCGGAGTCTCTCGAACGCAAAATGCCCCCGCCAGTTCGATTGGAAATTTTGGACAAGCACAAAATGCAAACGACGTGGCTGTGGCGCTCGCGCGCACCGGCGCTTTTTTCAGCAACAATCAGGCGCCGCTTTCTTCCCGCACCGTGCGCTTCATCAGCGGGATCCATTTCCCGCCGGGCGTGACGAATCAGCCGCCCGCGGATCTCTACGGAATCGAAAACACGAATCGCGGCTGCACGCTGGTGAATGACCCGAACTTTCAAACCAAAATTCCTCCGTCGCTGGCATTGAGCGGCGGATTCGGCCTCGGCATTCTCAGCGGCAAACGCGACACCGCCGATTCGAACGCGGCGTCCGTGAATCCCGGCGGCGTGCCCATTTTTTACAAAAATGTCGTCGTCGGAGGAATCGGCGTAGTGACCTCCTCAAGCAATTCGAACGTCGCGGAATTCGCAGCACTCGCCGGCGCCACCACGCAACGGGGCGCAGCGGGCGACAATTTTGGTCCGACTCCCGCGGCGCCTGGAGCCGTTTTTATCGCCGGAATCGCTCTGCCCTTTGTAGACCAAACTTCGCTCCCTGCCGGCTTTTCCGCGGGCCCGGTTGCCGGCACAGGAAGTTTTTTTGTGGCGCCCGCAAACAGCCAGGGGCAGCCGCCAGAAGGCGACCTGATCCCGCCGGCGACGGGGCCGCTGGGAGGTTTGAGCGCGGCGGACGTGACGCGGATTCTGAACAATGCGGAGGCCACGGCCAACGCGACTCGCGCGGCGATTCGATTGCCACTCGGTTCGAAAACGCGAATGGTGATCGCCGTTGCAGATCTCGATGGAACCATCATCGGATTGCGGCGCATGCAAGATTCAACGGTCTTCAGCATTGATGTCGCCGTGACCAAAGCGCGAAACATGGTGTACTTCAACAGCACCATTCGAACCGCTGCGGATCTGAACGGCGTGCCGATGGGCACGGCGGTAACCAACCGGACCATCAGTTTTGGCGCGCAGCCGCTCTATCCGCCGGGAATCGATGATTCGAACGGTGGGCCATTTTTCAACCTTTACACCATGGATCTGGCAAATCCCTGCACGCAGGGATTCCAAGCCGGAGCCGCCAACGCGAACAAAAGCGGGATCGTATTTTTTCCAGGTAGCGCCGGACTCTTCCGCAATGGCGCGCTCGTCGCCGGATTGGGAGTCAGCGGCGACGGCGTGGACCAGGACGATTACGTGACCAACGGCGGGACCGCGGGATTCGAAGCTCCCGCGAACATTCGCGCTGATCAAATTATGAACCAGGGCGTGCGGCTTCCCTATTTCAAATTTCCAAGAAATCCGACCAATTAAATTCTTTTTACGCGTCGCCCCGGAGTCTTCTTCCGGCTCGTGATTTTTGTCAGAGCCCGCATGTAGGCTTCTATAGTTTGGGGCAGGGCTTCGCTGTAGACGAACTGCCCTTCGCGGTGGCATGCGATCAATCCGGCTTCGCTCAGGATTTTCAGGTGGTGCGAGACCGTCGCAGGAGTGACCCCGCGCAGGGAGACGATTTCTCCGCAATTCATGTGGCGCGTTCCGGAAATGGCCTCGAAGATTCTCAATCGGGTCGTGTCGGCCAGGGCTTTCGATATTTTTTCGATTTGGGGTCTATCCATCAGCGAATATTCGCCTTAGCTGATCCAGGGTCCGCTTGACAGCGCTCCTTCAGGAGTCATTTTGACACCCATCTAAATAATGTGCAACCAAATAGTTAGACGTTCATCTAAGTATCGAAACCCCAGGAGAGTGGCTAAACGGCAAGGCCCTGAGGCTCTGGATTTTGAGAAAGACTGGATTGGGAGGCTGTCATGAAGAGACTCGAAGGGAAAGTAGCAGTTATAACCGGGGGAAACAGCGGTATCGGACTGGCCACGGCGAAGCGGCTTTACGAGGAAGGCGCGCGCGTGGCGATTTCTGGGCGCAACCAGAAAACGTTGGTTGAGGCGGCAAGGCAAATCGGTAAGGACGTCGTTGCCGTGCGAGCGGACGTCTCGAAGGCCGAGGAGCTCGACAAGCTCTATGCCGTAGTCCTGCAAAAACTCGGAAAAATCGACGTGTTGTTCGCGAACGCGGGGATTTACAAATTCGCACCGCTCGCGGCGACGACAGAGGGCTTTTACGACGAACTTTTCGACATCAATGCGAAAGGCGTATATTTCACGATCCAGAAAGCGCTGCCGCTCCTGAATGACGGCGCTTCGATCATCATCAATACGTCGGTGGCCAGCGAACTCGGCATGGTGAATGGTTCCGTGTACGCGGCGACAAAGTCGGCTCTGCGCTCGTTCACGCGTTCGCTGGCGGCAGAATTGGCCGACCGCAGAATTCGCGTAAATGCGGTGAGTCCGGGTCCGATTGAGACGCCGGAGGGATTTGCGCGCACTGGGTTGTCGGAGGAACAGATCGACCAATTCGTACGGGACATCGTGGCCAAAGTGCCGATGAAGCGAATCGGCCAGCCGTCCGAGGTCGCCGGCGCGGTTGCGTTCCTGGCGTCGGCGGATGCTTCGTTCATGACCGGCTCCGAAGTGACCGTGGACGGCGGGCTGGCGCAAGTCTAAACGCAGGCTCTGGAGTGCAGGCAAAGAGGCGGACACAAGTCCGCCTCTTTTTGTTTTTTGGAAGCCCATCATTTGGCACCGCCGGAAGGATCCGGAGACGTCGCCGTGTTCACATCCAGGAACCAGGAGTGGGCAGTGTCGCCAGGTGCATAGCAGTGTTCGTTTTTTGCATAACCCGTACAGTGAACGGCGGTTTCCTTGTCCCGCGGGGAGCGAACGAACTGCCAGATCTGCGCGTGAGGGATGCCACTTCTCGATGGATGCGGAGGATTTTGCGCGACCACGCATCCCGGCGATGGAAGGCACGCATCGTTGTAAACCCAGAAAGTGATGTCGTGTAATTTTACGCGGCTGCGAATGTTTTCAGCGGTGGTGATCGTGACGCCCGGACCATCCCCCACGGGCATGCCCGAGCAATACACTCCGGGACGAAAGCCAGCTCGGGTGAGATCATAAAACCACACGGCAATGTACAGGAGATAGTTGCTGGGCAAGCGGCCGCCTTCTTCGATGTCGAGAAAGATGATGGTGTCGGAAGCGAAACCTTCGGATTTCGCTGCGGCGGCTGCATCTTTGGCGTCTCGGTATCCAGCGTCAATGGCCGCACCAGAACTTTCGACCTCCCTACTTTCGCGTCCTCGGTACAAGAGTAAGAAGCCGAATCCCTGCGAGCGAAGTAGCTTGCGTTTGCCTAGCCACGTGTTGTTTTTTTCACCGGGAGGAGGGCTGAGCCAGTAGCCTGTGAAAGAAAAGGATTTGCGCAGAATCGGCAGCGCGGCATCGCCCGGGTAGTCATTCCGATCGAAGCCGAGATAGGCCTGCTGGGCGGAAGTTTGCGGAGGCGAAGCGGGAAACGCGCACAAAAGACTGAAGAAAAAGAGTGCTGTTGTACGCATGGAATCAGCCTTCGCGGAGTTTGTGGCCGGCGAGATTGCCGAGGCCATCGTAGGCGGCGTACTTGTAGGTTTCGCTGAGCGTCGGGTAATTGAAAACCTGCTCGATGAATTCGTCGATGGTCAAGCCGTTATCGAGGACCATCATGCCGATGTGAATGAGTTCGGTGGCATTTTCGCCTATGATGCTGACGCCGAGAAGTTTTCGGTCGGCGCGCGCGAAGATGAGTTTCAACATGCCTGCGGTGTCGCCAGTGATGTGGCCCCGCGCATTGTTTTCGTAAAGAGCGCGACCGACGACGTAATCAAGTTTCTTTTCCTTGCAGGACTCTTCAGTTTCTCCGGCGGCGGAGATTTCCGGAATCGTGTAGATGCCCATGGGAAGCAGCGAGGCGACGCGCTCCTTGTACTTCAAATGAAACGCGCGGCAGACAGCGACGCGGCCTTGCTCCATGGAGGTGGAAGCGAGCGCGGGGAAACCGATCACGTCGCCCGCGGCGTAGATATGCGAAACCGTGGTGCGGTAGTGTTCATCCACGGGGATGTAGCCGCGATCGTTAATGGCAAGGCCGGCTTTTTCGAGAGCAAGGCCATCGGCAGCGGCGCGCCGCCCGGCGGCGAAGAGCGCGGCGTCCGTTTCGAGGACTTTGCCGCTCTTCATCGTGAGACGAACCCCGCTTGCTGAGTTTTCGGTTTTGACCGGGCGCTCGCTAAACAAGAAATGCATGCCGAGAGCGGCAAGACGATCGCGCAGACGATCGGAAATCTCGTTGTCAAGAAATGGAAGGAGCCGATCACGACCGTCCACGAGAGTGACGTCAACTCCAAGGGCCTTGAAGATGGAAGCGTATTCGCAACCGATGACGCCGCCGCCGATGACGGCGAGGCTTTTGGGGATGCGGTCCATCTGGAGAAACGTGTCCGAGTCAAATGTATGAATGTCGTCGAAAGCGATCTCCGAGGGGCGATGGGGCTTGGAACCCGTGGAGATAAGGATGACGCCTCCTTTTAGGCGGCGCGAGCCGGCGGTACCAGAGACGGCAATAGTGTGCGCGTCTTCGAAGGACGCCTGGCCGCGGATCAGCTCGATTTTGTGGAGCGCAAGATTTTTCAGGATGCGCTGGCGTTCCATGTCCACGACCTCGCGCTCGTGGTGCATGAAGTCGTGGACGGTGAGATTTTCCTTCAGAGAATAGTCGATGCCGTAGAGTCCCCGCTGCTTGAGTCCGGAAAAATAGAGGGCGGATTCGCGCAGGGTCTTACTGGGAACGGTGCCGGTGTTGATGCAGCTGCCGCCCATGTGCTCGGCGCGTTCGATGATCGCGACGCGCTTGCCGAAGTACGCGGCCTGGGCGCCGCCCTTTTCACCGGCAGGCCCGCAGCCAATCACGATCAAGTCGAAAGTGTCGCTCGAAGTCACGAATTCCTCCGCAGAATTCTCGCAGTTGGATCAGCGATCCGTATCCCGGATTCGATCTTGCATATCAATCGATCTTCTACTTCGCGCTGTCCGTGGACAGCTTTCCGCGAATCACCGTGACCGACGCTTTCGGCAGGTTGAATAATGTGCTTGCAGTAGCCGTGATCATAGCCCGCGCCGACGGCCCATCCGGATCGGCCATCCCGCCCTTGAGGTTCGAGTGCCACTGATACTGCTTGCTCCCGAAGGTAACCGCGCTTACCGGCGTGATATCCACGCGTATTGTCTGCGCCCAGCAGCTTGGCGTGAGCCCTGCCGCCAACAACAGAAGCTAGAGCGCCCGGCGGAAACCTGCCGATCGCAGGAGAACCGTCAGGCACATCGTAGTCAGATCTGCGGTCGGCGCTGGCTTGGTCGATTTCAATCCTGTCGCCGCCGCGCACCGTATCGGCGGCAACGATGCCGATACACATGCGTACTCCCTCGAAGAAGTTCACGACCTGATGTCCGCGATACACCATCATACCGCTCGAGCCGCCTTCATGATCGCCGCTATTTCCACTTGAGTAGGGAGACGATTGCTCCGCTTGAGTGGACATTCCCAAAGATCGTCTACTTAGGAATGTTGGTATGGCTCTACATTGGGGACAAACGAAGGAAGGCGACACGCCTCTAGCAGCCTTTTCAGGAATCCTCCGTTGCAAGAGTAATGGAGGTAGCGGTGGGACTCGAACCCACTAAGACTGGTTTTGCAGGCCAGCACCTCGGCCACTTCGGCATCGCTACCAAACTTGTATTAAACCTTGTGCAAACCTGTACCCAACTTTATACCCAAAGCTGTACCCAAATTGCCCTTACAACGCCTATTTACCCGGCATTTCGCCTTTGTAAACTATTGAAACCATATGCAGCGCGATTTACGGCAGGTTTTGCAGACCTTGCCTTGCCGCTTGGCGACCGCCGCTCATACCCAAACTAAGGCCCGGACCCAGGCATCTTGCTAACTGAGAGCGTCGGGAGCAAATAGTACGAACGTACCTATCACCAACTGTGCTCCTGCTGGCCGAGCTGTTGCGGTCTAGTCTTCTCCAGCCGGTCTATCACGGAGAGCATGGAGTACGGGCGTTGAAGGAGCTGGGGCGCAATTATCCGGCGATCAGCAAGCATTTCGGATGAGTCCTGAGTCGGTTAAAGGCTATTTACCGAGCTAAATTTGCATCGCGTTCCTTGACGATCCACGATGAATTCAGAAATCTTGGCAACCACCGCCGCATTCTCCCTTCAGGGTTCTGTAAATCGAAAGGGCTAAGGTGCCGGAATCTGGTTGGTCCAGAATATTCAGAATGGGTATTCCCCTGGCTTTCAAATCGGAGGCACCTATTGCACGGTGGTCGAAAAGCATGGGCTAGTGCATTGAAGAAAGCGGGGATTCCGTTCTTCCCAATCTACAATCTGACAGCACGCCCATTGATTCGTGCGGATTCCATCTGGATCGCGAGCCGCAGGTTGCCATTGACGAATTCTTAGGGGATGAATTTGCTCCCGCAAGCCTAGGGAGCAGGACAAGTGGAGCATACAAACAGCGCACGATTTCCGTGGACCTCCAGTGGACTCGCGCGGAAACCGGACTCGGCAAGCGCCCTTAGGTTGTCGTCCAAGGTCAATGGTGAATCGCCTTCTTCCTCGAGGCGATGCTGATGTTCAGATGGGTCTCGTCCTTCGTCGACCTTTGTGGAGTAGATCTTTTCCTGGCGGTTCCAGAACGACCGGTAGCAGGAAAACAAATCAACACTGGGCACGGCGGTCCGATCCAGGAAGAAAAAGAAGCCAGGGTGGACCAGCACGCTGCGGACCCAGGAGAAGACCTTGCGTTGGTTTGCGGGAGATAGATTATGAATCGCCTGGACGGAAAATGCGACTTGGTAACATCGGAAGGGGAGCCGCAGATCTTCGATGGAATTCAAGTCGTGTTGGAGAATGGTGAATTGCTTGTCCTTGCCGACGAGTCGCTCCTTTGCCATGGCGATCATCGCTGGCGAATAGTCGACGCCAAGCACCAACGCTTCGGGCAATCGTCGAAACAGCCTTTCCTCTACGAGTCCGGAGCCGCAGCCGACGTCCAGGATGGTTGTCCCCGGCAGGTAATGGTCTGCAACCAGGTCGAGAAGGAGGTCAAGTTGTTCCCCTCGTTGTGGGTTGCTGGAGAGTGGATCGGCATCCCATTTTGAAGCGTGAGTTGGATCAAGCCATACGTCCCGCATAGTCGTGGCGGAGAGGCGATTGGCAGGGGATTCTCCGCGAAGGATAGATGATACCAATCTTCGTTCCTCCGCGCCGCTTGAGGGGCGCACGACGAGTGCCAGGGGCCCAGGAAAGCATGGCGGCGCAAGACTCACGATCTGCACCTTTCTTAAGCGTGTTTAGGCGTATGATGAACAAAAATTAATTTCGTTTTCACTCGTTCACTTCCGTTTGAGTCTATGCTGGCGGCTGTCGTTAGCCGACGCGCAGCACCTTCCTTCTGGATGTTTTTTGCTAGACTCTTGCGATCCGGGTCTCAGCCAAGGAGCAACGGTTCTCTCAGGATGGAGACGGGAAGGAGGAGGGGGGTCGCCAAGGTAATCGGAAACTTGTTAGCCCTGCCAAAACGCGAATTGAAACACAGCGGCCACCATTTTCTTCAAATTCCAGGGCCCACCAACGTGCCCGACCGGGTCTTGCGCGCCCTGGATCGTCCGGTCATCGATCATCGTGGTCCCGAATTTGGCCGATTGGCTAGGGAAGTTCTCGATGGTCTGCGCACAGTTTTTCAGACCACTTCGCCAGTGGTGATGTATCCCGCTTCAGGGACGGGAGCCTGGGAAGCCGCCATCGTGAACACACTTTCTCCTGGGGATCGTGTCCTGATGTTTGAGACCGGACATTTTTCCCAACTGTGGCGGAAAGTGGCGGAAAGATTCGGGATCCAGGTCGAATATGTCCCCGGCAACTGGCGCACGGGCGCTCAGCCAGCGGAAGTGGAAAAGAGGCTCGACTCGGACAAGCAACATGCGTTCAAAGCGGTCATGGTCGTTCACAACGAGACCTCCACAGGCGTAGCCAGCCGCATAGCCGAGATTCGGGCCTCCATGAATCGAGCCCTTCATCCGGCTCTACTGATTGTGGACACCATCTCGTCCTTAGCATCCATGGATTATCGCCACGATGAATGGGAAGTGGACGTCACCGTCGCGGGTTCGCAAAAGGGGCTCATGCTTCCCCCGGGGCTCAGTTTTAATGCCATTTCGGAGAAGGCCCTGTCCGCCAGCGAGAGCGCGCGGTTGCCACGGTCTTATTGGGATTGGCGGGACATGCTGGGTTCTAACAAGGCGGGCTTTTTCCCCTTTACGCCGGCTACCAACCTCATTTACGGATTGCGCGAAGCCCTCGCCATGCTGCAAGAGGAGGGGCTCGCAAATGTATTTCGTAGGCATGATCGTCACGCGCGAGCGACGCGCGCCGCCGTACAAACTTGGGGGCTCGAAATCGTATGCCAAGACCCTCGCGAATACTCGAGTTCGTTGACCGGCGTCTACCTGCCTCGAGGACATGATGCCGACCGGCTCCGGAGCATCATCCTCGATAACTTCAACATGTCGCTGGGAGCAGGCTTATCAAATCTAGCAGGCAAAGTATTTCGGATAGGACACCTCGGAAGCTTCAACGATCTCATGCTGGCCGGAACACTTAGCGGTGTCGAAATGGGGCTCCGGCTTGCGGGGGTGCCTCATCGCGATGGGGGCGTCACCGCGGCTCTCGAGTGTCTGGCACCACCCACGGAGGAAAAAGGTGCGTCTGTGTCAAAGGAGAACTGAGCAATTCGTTCTCTCGGCGAGAGTCAAATTGGTTGTTATTGGATGACGGCTAGCCAACATGGAGGAAAATGCGTCCAAGAAGATTGTCGGCAACCACCGCCGTGCTCGTTCTGCTCTGCTTGATGTACGGCATCACCTATATCGACCGCGTCAATGTGAGCACGGCAGCTTCGGCATTCCAACGCGAACTGCACCTCAACAATACACAGGTGGGACTGGTATTCTCGGCCTTCGCCTATCCATACTTGATCTTTCAAATCATCGGAGGATGGGTGAGCGACCGGTTCGGGGCGCGGCGGACGTTGACGGTTTCGGCGGTCATCTGGGCCGTCGCCACCTTGTTGACTGGCTTTGTAGGCAGCCTGGGGTCCATGTTGTGCGCCCGCGTGATGCTTGGGTTTGGGGAAGGCGCAACTTTTCCGACGGCTACGCGGGCGATGTCCGATTGGACCGCACAAGGAAACCGAGGTTTTGCCCAAGGGATCACACATTCAAGTGCGCGGCTCGGGAACGCACTGACACCGCCCCTGGTTGTGTGGCTGATGACGCTGGTTACCTGGAGGGGGTCGTTCATCGTTTTGGGTCTTGTAAGCTTAGCCTGGGTGGTGGCTTGGGTTTCCTATTTTCGAGATGATCCGTGTGATCACCCACGCATTACACCAGAGGAGCTTGAAGCCTTGCCGAGCTATGCCGATAGGAAGAAAACAGAGAAGGAGCCCGTGCCGTGGCTTCTGCTGTCGCGCCGCATGCTCCCTGTAACCGTCGTGTATTTCTGTTACGGCTGGACGCTTTGGCTCTATCTCGCCTGGATTCCTTCCTTCTTCCTCCACAGCTATAGACTCGATTTGAAGAGATCCGCGCTGTTCTCGGCTGGCGTCTTCTTTGGCGGTGTTCTGGGTGACGCTCTAGGCGGGGTCGTTAGCGATCGCATTTTAAGAAAGACGGGTGACCTCAACAAAGCACGGCGCAATCTGGTGGTCGCGTGCTTTCTCTGTTCGCTTCTCTCCATGGTCCCGGTTTTGTTCCTACACGACGTTACCTGGGTTGCCATTTTTCTCAGCCTAGGTTTTTTCTGGTCCGAGTTTACGATCGGGCCGATGTGGGCCATACCGATGGACATCGCCCCTCGGTTTTCCGGTTCTGCAAGCGGATTGATGAATACGGGATCGGCACTGGCCGCCATCGTCTCCCCATTGGTGTTCGGATACATAATCGACCGAACCCACAATTGGGTGCTCCCTTTTCTTGGAAGTATTGGGCTGCTGCTTGCGGGTTCGATCGTGGCGTTTTGGATGAAGCCGGGAGAAAAACTCTCCATCGCCCGATTGGGCGAGACACCAGCAGCCAACGTGGCGGCCTAGTGCTCGCCGCCAACACCCGAAAGATGGCTGAGGTATCGAGTAAGCTTTGGAACCAATGACTCCACTACCGCCGAGTTCACACGCCAAGCCAGTGGACTCATTTTTGCAGGCTGCCGAGCTGGAAAAGGAATTGAAACAAGCGGTACGGGGTGAAGTTCGTTTCGATCGCGGAAGCCGCGCGTTGTATGCGACGGACGGATCCAACTACCGGCAGATCCCGATCGGCCTGGTGATTCCACGTGACGCGGAAGATGTGGTGGCCGCCGTGGCGGCGTGCAGGAAGTACGGAGCGCCCGTATTATCCCGCGGGGCCGGAACCAGCTTGGCCGGGCAATGCTGCAACGTCGCGGTTGTCCTGGATTTCACGAAGTACATGAATCAGGTGATCGAGATCGATCCCCGGCGGATGTTTGCCCGGGTGCAGCCGGGGATCGTGCTGGACACCCTCCAGAGTCAGACACTGAAGCATCAGCTGATGTTTGCGCCCGACCCCTCGACACACAACCGCTGCACCATCGGCGGGATGGTTGGAAACAATTCATGCGGCACTCACTCATTGCTCGGTGGCAAGACCGTCGATAACGTCGAAGAGCTGCGGATCTTGCTCTACGACGGCACACGCCTAACGGTCGGTGCAACACCGGATGACGAGTTGAGCCGTATCCTTCAGGATGGAGGCCGTCTCGCCGAGATTTACGGCAACTTGCGAAGGATCCGCGATAAATACGGCGATTTGGTACGGAAACGTTTTCCACGAATTCCTCGGCGGGTTTCCGGATACAACCTCGACGAATTGTTGCCCGAAAGAGGATTTAACGTTGCTCGTGCTTTGGTGGGAACGGAGGGCACTTGCGTCATTGTCCTTGAAGCCAAGCTGAAACTGATCCCCAGCCCGCCACACAGGGCCTTAGTCGCACTAGGGTATGGGGACGCCTTTCTCGCCGCGGACCATGTTCCAGAAATCTTGCCGTTTCAGCCCATCGGCCTCGAGGGTTTTGAAGGAAGTATCGTCGATGGTCTCAGGAGAAAAGGAGCGCCGAATCTCGAGCTCCTGCCGGAAGGACGCGGGTTCTTGCTCGTTGAATTCGGAGCGGATGACCCGCAAGACGCGAAGAACCTTGCGTTGCGACTCATCGATCGCCTGCAGAGGGCTCCGAACCCACCGGCTTTGCGGCTCTACACGGACACGGAGGCACGGGCGGTCTGGCAGATACGCGAATCAGGGCCGCGCGCCGCTGCCTTTGCTCCGGGCGCGCCTGCCGAATGGGAAGGGTGGGATGACGCAGCCGTCGCGCCCGAGAAACTGGGATCCTATTTGCGGGACATTCGAAGGCTGATGGAGGAATACAACTACCGCGGATCGTTCTACGGACACTTCGGACATGGTTGCGTTCACATGCGCGTCAGCTTCGATCTGCAGAGCGAAGGAGGCATTCGCAAATACGGCGAATTTGTCGAAAGAGCCGCGGATCTCGTCGTCGGTTACGGTGGATCACTCTCAGGTGAGCATGGCGACGGTCAATCACGCGGCGCCTTGCTTCCAAAAATGTTCGGGCCCGAGTTGGTCAGTGCCTTCCGGGAATTCAAATCGACCTGGGATCCGAATAATAACCTGAATCCCCACAAGGTCGTTGATCCGTATCTCCCTACGGAGAATCTGCGGCTCGGGGCCGACTATAAGCCGCTGGAGCCGGAAACTCATTTCAAGTTTCCTGACGATAACGGATCTTTCGCGAAGGCCGCCCTGCGATGCATCGGGCTTGGAGCATGCCGGAAGAGCGACAGCGGCTCGATGTGCCCAAGTTATATGGTGACGCTCGAGGAAGAGCACAGTACGCGTGGGCGTGCGCACATGCTCTTTGAACTGCTCCAGGGCGAAGTGGTACGCGAGGGCTGGCAGAGCGAATCCGTCAAGCGAGCACTTGACCTGTGCCTCGCCTGCAAGGCGTGCAAATCGGAATGTCCAGCAAACGTAGACATTGCCACGTACAAAGCAGAGTTCCTCTCGCACTACTACGAGGAAAAAACTCGGCCGCTGTACGCCTATGGCTTTGGAATGATTGACCAGTGGGCGAGACTGGCGTCGATGGCGCCAAGGATGGCCAATCTTTTCATCCGCGCACCAGGATTCCGCCGATTGCTCCGTAGTGCGCTGCGATTGGCTGACGAGCGGGAGTTGCCTCGTCTCGCTTCGAGCAGCTTCCGACAATGGGCCCGAAAACACGGAATTCCCAATTGCGGAGGAGAGAACGGACATGCGGCTGATTCTTCCCAGGACGCGGCCCGTGAAGTGATTCTGTGGGTGGACACCTTCAATAATTACTTTCACCCGGAGACGAGTCGAGCTGCACTCGAGGTACTACGACGCGCAGGCTTCACCGTCCGAATTCCTCGAAGCCATCTCTGCTGCGGGCGGCCTCTGTACGACTTTGGCATGATCGACAGGGCCAAGAGCTACCTACTGAGGATCATGCAGATTCTTGGTAAGCAGATTGACGCCGGATTGCCGATCGTGGTGCTGGAGCCGAGCTGCGCCTCCGTTTTTCGGGACGAGCTGCAAAACCTGTTTCCTGGGGAAGAGCGTGCCACGCGGCTGCGGCGCCAGACGTTCTTGCTTAGCGAATTCCTGGAAAGCCATGCGCCTGGGTATCATCCGCCCGAGCTCTCCGGAAAAGTTCTACTGCATGGTCATTGCCATCACAAAGCGCTGATGAAGATGAATGACGAAGAATCGTTGCTGCGGAAAATGGGCTCTGATTTGCAATCGCTCGATTCCGGGTGCTGCGGAATGGCCGGGCCATTCGGATTTGAAAGGGACAAGTTTGCGTTATCACAGGCTGTGGGTGAGCGAGTGCTACTGCCGGCTGTGCGAAGTGCTGGCCAGGACACGCTCATAGTCTCTGATGGATTCAGCTGTCGCGAGCAGATTTATCAGGCCACGGGACGAAGGGCAGTTCACCTGGCTGAAGCCATGCGAATCGCGCTCGATCGAGAGGCTCTCTCCGGCAAAGGCCATGCAACGTTGAACTCGCATAAGGCATGACCGCGCTGGCCAGTGGCTGCCAGTCGAGCGAGGCACGCGGGGACTGCCAAACACCGCACAACACATCGCATTTCACCACCTCGTGACCGGCGGGCGAAGCCCTAGGCCTGATGCCGTCTGAATACCTGCGACCGAATGCGAAGGAGGGCGATGATGCCCATGGCCACAGTGGGAGTGGCCATGGCCATGATGGGGAGGACGTAGGGGGTGGGTGTGGGCGTTGACGCGGACGAGGATGTGGGGGTGAAGGTGGATGTAGTGGTAGTGCTGCCGCTGGTGGCGGTTCGATTGACATGTCCTTCACTTTGTCGTGGCAGCAACCGCCAAAATCTGTTTCTCGATGGAGGCACGCATTTCCTTGGGGAGCAGGTCCGCCGGTTCGAGCGTTTTCCAGTTCGCGACGGTGCGCTCTGCGGTCTCGACCGCAATCTGCCAGAGCGGGCTTGCCGGAATTCTTGCCGTATCAGCAAAGCTCCGCATCTGGTCGGTTGTGATTTCGTTAAGACTGCGGCTGCCGCCGAAGTTCAGGGCAAGCGTGTCGCCGGGGATGTAGGGGAGCGTTGCCACAAAATCGTAGGCGGGCGACAAAACGGGCTTGCGCCGATCGGGGTACAGCAGCGACCAGTTCTTGAGATGCATGTCGGCATTGCCGATCAGCACGGAGAAAACGAGCCGGCGGACAAACTCGTAGGTAGATTCCTCGCCGGTTTCCGCCCAGAGAACGGAAGCAATGTTGGCATAGCTGCGGTGGCCGTACTTGTCATCGGGATAGATGCCGAACACCTGCGCGAAATCCTCCATGTGAATGGGGTCGCCGCCGGAGACGCGGTCGAATCGCTCCACGGCAAGCGCTGTACTTCCCGTCGTCCGGGTTTCTTCTGGCAGTCCTTTTATTTTTGTCATATCGATCAGACGGTTGGGCGGCACCGCGATGCCGACGCGCCGCGCCAGCTCAAGCATGACGAATTCATTTTCAGGGACGGCGGGAAAGCGGGCCGAGGGAAGTTTGACAATCCAGGACCCGCCCATGCCGCCGGCGGGAACGGTGAGACCGCCTGATGCTTCCATGACGACGGAAAATTTCAACTGCACACCGGCGAGAGAAAACCGTAGCGCGGTTTCGGGGGGACGATCGCCGCCGGCGGCGGCGTAATGAGCGTCGCCTTCCTTCGCATCGCTCTCAAGCGGGCGGATGACAAGCGCGCCGGGCAGGTCGACGCCCAGGACGGCGAGCAGAAAGAATTCACGCTCGGGCTTCACGTCTGCGAGCTTTGCCAAATACGTGCGCAGGTGTCCTTCGGGGAGCAGGTTCGAAAAGAAGGGCGGTACGCGGCGAGGGACTGGACGCGCGGCAGTGACAAGCCCGCCGGTAGCGCTCTTGAAAGACAGGCTGAGGGTAGGGCGCTGCAGATCGTCGATGTACTCCTGCTCGAACGCAAAGATCTGGCGTTCGCCGGCCAGACGGTTGATGACACCGACCTGCCGTCCGTGTAGTCGCACGGCGAGCGCGTTGAGTTTTTTTGTATCAAACTTCATCTTTGCGCTCCGGCGTTTTCTGCTCGTCGTCGGCGTCACCATAGAGAGGGCGCTCTTCACTCTCGCCTTGCTGATCGTGCCGGAGATGATCGCGGATGAGGGACTGTACGGCCGGAACAAGGGCGCGGGGAACCATGAGGAGGTCGCGGTCGAGGATGCGGACGAGTTCGAGGAGGGTGTCGTAGCGCGGCACAATCTTGCCGGACTCTATGCCGGAGATGTGCATCTGGGGCAGACCGAGACGGCTTCCCAGCTCCCTTTGGCTCCAGCCGCGCCTGACGCGCGCCTCCTTCAACTCCCGGCGCATGTCCTCCGGAAGGCCCTCCAGACGTAGCGGCTTGATATGCTTTGTTATATTTTCTCTCATGCTTGATATAATATAGCACATCAAGCTTGGAATGCAGGTTCTATAGGTTGAATTATATCAAATCCACGGTTTGATATAATATCGCATATCGCATAGGCGGAGGGAGGGGCCCAAATATTGGGTCAGCGTACAGGCATTCATGTTCCGCTTGCAGTACTTCGGGTCTATAGAGGCATAAGGAGTCTCGATTCTTAAAGTTTGGTTTTTCATGCGGCAGTGACCGTTGCATTTCAGTTACAGCGACATTTTACACTTCTGCTCCCGACAAAACTGGCGTTTGGTCTGTGCTTTCATACCTGTCGCTTAAGCTTCCTTTTTCCGCTAGGGCAATATGAAATGGGAGAAAGATGGTGCGGGCGGTGGGAGTCGAACCCACATGAGGAAAAATCCCCGGAGGATTTTCATGCCGTCTACGGCTTTCGCCGCCCGGACGCAGCGCTTCGAGAGCGATCGCGTCAGGTTTGCGGTCTGGACTATCCCTTCACCGTCCCCCGGAAGATCCGGGGCTTAGGTGCTGCCCGTCTAGTCTCTACACCTTCCCGGTTGGATTCTTTCGCCGGGCTTGGCTCGGGATTGCCATTACAGGTTTCCCCGAATTTGAGCAGTTCTGCATCGCCGGTTTCCCGGCGAGCACTCAAGTTCTCCCTTTAAGTCCTCAGCGTCTGCCATTCCGCCACGCCCGCATGGGTGGCTACCGCTACTTATCATACAAGCAGCCAAACGGAATTTACACATCAGTTTGTGGGGGTGACGGCCGCGGCCGGTTTTGTGTTCTTGTTTGTGTTCCGGGCTGGTTTTTGGTTATTTGTTTCGGCTTCGGCCTCATGATGTTGATCGCAGCGGCGTCAAGGTTGGTCTTGATGTGGGCAGCCTAATATTTCTCGATCATCTCGACGCTGGTTCGGCAGTTTTTGGCGATCTGGTAGATGTCGGCACCTTCCATCAAGTGGAAGCAAATATATGTGTGCCGCAGGCTGTAAGCCGTTCGAGGTCGGCCTTCGCGGTCGAACCTGAGATCTTTTTCGTCCAGGATCGTCTTAAAAAGTTCGCGCTGCCACTTCGGAAAAATGAGGTCGGTCGGTCCCGGAAGGCGCAATTCTTCGGACCCGTTCTTAATGGTGTTTGTTCCGTTCTCGTCCATGCGCGCCTCCTCCGCGTGCGCCGGACGGAGCCTGGCCTTCCGTCTCTAGAAGGGGCGCCAGCGCCCGTCATGCCACCCCGGCCATCACGAGGCGGCTCGCTGAGATGCAAGAGACTCCCAACAGCCCCAATCCGTCCGTAAGGTGCTGCTGACGAGTATGCGGTGGCCTGAATGCGAGTTGATGCGAAGTCAATTCGCTGCCAGAGCCCGCCTTTTGGTCGTTGAGCAAAGCGTGTAGGTTTGTGAGGTCCATCGGGAGGCCG
>WNFG01001012.1_pt1 | contig 23637 bp, 20 predicted proteins | sample 5400431 | NCBI WGS metagenome assembly WNFG01 (sample SAMN13153346, study PRJNA577476) | soil metagenome | isolation source: 120 cm saprolite under Douglas fir tree site 2 hole 3 replicate 2 | place: USA:California | collected 2015-04-18 | reverse complement strand
ATTTCCCGCCGGGCTGACCCCGAGCGCTATGTGCGCCAGATCCTGGTCAACGCTTCGGTCGACAGGTGGCGGCGGCTGCGGCGCCACCCGGAGGCTCCGCTGGTGGTCACCGGAGCCGACCCGGGCACCGCGGACACGGCGGCGGCGGTCGCGGACCGTGATCTCCTGCTGCGCGGCCTCGCGGCGCTTCCCCCCAGGCAGCGGGCCGTCCTTGTGCTGCGGTACTTCGAGGACCTCTCCGAGGCCCAGACGGCGACGATGCTCGGCTGCAGCGTGGGGACCGTGAAGAGCCAGACCGCGCACGGGTTGGCGCGGCTGCGCGACTTCACCGGTGGGGCAGGCGACCGGGACGCCGGTACCCGGAAAGGCACGGTGCACCATGACTGACTTCGAGCGCAGGCTGCGGGCGGCCATGGCGGCCGCCGCCGAGCCGCCGCCGGCCGGGCTGCTGGATGGCATCCGCCGCCGGCACCGCCGCCATGTCCGTCGGGTCGGCGCCGCCTGCGTCGCGGCGGTGGCGGCCGTCGGGATCGCGGCCCCGCTGGTCACGCGTGGGATGCTGGCCGGCCCGGCTGGCACCGGCCCGGCCGCGCCGACCGCCAGCAGCCCGGCGGTCATCATCCCGTCGGCTGTGCCGACCAGCACACCCACCGCTGCGCCGGGCACCGTGCTCCGGGACTGCCAGTCCAATAACGACGGCACGCTGGGCTCGAACTGGAAGGCAGCCAGCGTGCACGCCGGCCCGGTGTGGTTCATCTACGCGCGGTCCAAGAGCAACCCGCCGTCCAGTCAGCGACTGACCGTCGGGAAGCTGACCGCCTCCGCCATGGTCATCGCGGTCAGCAACGCCCACACGGCCGTGGTGACGGCTGGCCCAGCGGTGAGGGGACGCTTCCGATTCCTGGCCAACTTCAACAGTGACGGGAATCCATACACCCTGGCCGAGGGCGCGCCGGGCCTGACGTTGGTCGGCTGCCCAGCCGGTCCGGCCGGGATCCATATCCCAGAGAGCTACGCGCCCGGGCTGACAATGTTCTGGGAAGGTTATGTCACCGACCTCCGGGGCTGCGTTCCCCTGGAGGTACGCACGTCACCGGCCAGTCGGCCGATCCGGGTCACCGTGCCCGCCGCCAATGGAGGGTGTGGCTCGTGACCGGCTGACCGGCGGAACGCCCCGCTAGGAGGCCACGCGGCCGCAGGTCAATCTCCGGAACCTTCGTTGCCATCCCCTCCTGGCGGGTAGAGCAGGCCGTAAATCTCAAGGTAAATCTGCTCTGGGTAGGGGATGTAGTCGATCACGGCACTGGCTTTCCCCCCTCCTTCGAAGGTAAAGGCCCCGTAGCCGAGGAGCCTGCCCCCGGTGGACCGCGCGAAAGCCAGATCCTTCAGCGTTGGCAGTGGGACCACCGTGATCCTGCGGCCGAACAGCCCGGAAGTCAGGATCAGCCGCTTCTCCGTGATGACTATGTACTGAACGGACCAGCTCATGACATCCGCGAAGAACCGCAGGATCAGGAACCCAGCGAGTGCCCACACGACGAGGTGTGCTGACCTGACGCCTTCGCGTATCACGCCCACAGCGACTGCCGCCAGCAGCCCGCCCGCCGCAGCCGTGAGAGTCGGCAGAAGCTTGGCCGGATGCTGCCGCAACGTAGCGACCGACTGTTCGTGCGGCAGCAGGTACCTGGCGGCAGCTACGGGAGCGCTGGCAGTCTCAAACAGCCTCACCTGGCGACCCTCCCGCTGAATGACAGGGCGGCTGACCGCACATCTGCTACAGCGCGTTCTCCGGCCGGCTGGCCTCCCGCGTGTGTTGCCGGGCCAGGCCGGTCGGGAGATGGCCGCCCAGTCAGCAAGCTGGCACAGAGTAGCGTGCGCGTTGGCGAATGCAGGTGCGCCGGGAAAAGCGGTATGAGCGGCTGCGTCCGCGGTGTCGGCGTTATCTGGCAGATTTCCTGCGAGGCGACCTGAGTGGCACGGTAGTGATGAATCGCCCTGCTGCCATCGTCCAGCACCACCACCCAGGCGCCGTTGTCCGACAGGACATAGCCGATGAATTCCTGCCCCGAGCTCAGGGTGATCGCCTCTGCGGGCAGCCAGGGTTGCTTTATCAGCCCCGCATAGAAATCATTAGAAAGCGGGAATGGATACAGGCGAGCGATGACCGGTATGAGCACCAGGCAGGCAACGGTTGCGGCCGTCCTGGCGGTCACAGCAAGGCCCAATCCCATAAACTCAGGAGCAGAAGGAATGCGAACAACGCTGCGAGGAAGCCCGAAATTATCAGGATCAGTAAATTGCGATTAGTTATCACGCCCCAGTCTTTGCCCGCGAGGTGAAGAGCGGACGGCTGGGCTATCACCACCGGGGACATGAACGCGGTCGCCAGGAGCGTCAGGATGGCCGGCATCACGCGGTTGAAGAAAAGGAGCAGCAGCGCGAGATAAGGTATGAAAATAGGCACGAGCGGGATGATCGTGCCGAGCAGTGTGTCGAAATAGCCGCCTGAGGAGACTATCGCGGAGGCGGTTACCGGATTGTAGTCGGAGACAATCAGCAACCTGACGACCGAAATAAGGAGCAGCCCGACGGGTGACACGATAAAGGCGATGGTGGCCGACCGGCCCAGGCGGCCAGGAACGTCATAGATGCCCCGGTAAGGCTGCCAGGCGCGGCCAAGCGACTGGCGGGCATCATCTGCCGAGCCGGTTTGCCCCCCACCCGCCATGGCAGGGGAGTCTACGCCGGCCAATGTGATATCGGCCAGATTATGTTGTTGACGTAGGCTGTATTGTAATACGCGATTTACTTAGTTATTAGCTGTACTTGACTATTCCTTTACTCTGAGAGCTGGGGGAGATCCCAGCTCCCTGACGGGGGACGGAACCTGCATGGCATGAGGCTGCCAGCGGGGCGGACAGATCGGTGCCCAGGTGCGCCGGCGGTGCAACCAGGGCTGCTACTAGCCCAGCTCAGTGAGTGATCCAGCCCTTCTCGCCAGGGTCCACACGCGGTGGATGACTCCAGCGGGCTCGACGCAGCTGATCCCGCGTCAACCCGACGGAACCCCGGAAACCAGCAGAGCTGATGTCAGCACCGCTGAAGTCCGCGCCGGTGAGGACAGCGTGGTGGGTGAAGTCGGTTGAGTCGAGGTTAGCGTTATTGAGGTTGGCGCCTTTGAGGTTGGCGCTCTCAAGGCTTGCTCCGGGCAACTCGGCGTGTCCAAGGTCGGCGCCGTGGAGGTCAACACCCGTAAGGTCAGCAGGAAAGATATCGCATTTCAGGCGGGTAAGGTCGATGTGACGTCCGGCTTGGTGTAGAACCTGGAGGCCAGCAGTGACGGATTGCGGTGGTCCGGAGAAGGCGGCCAACTTCGGAACCATGTTCCGGCAGAGATGGCCGCGGACAAATGACAAGACGACCCCATAGGCGGTGCCGGCGTCGCCAGGTGAGTCCCGTGCCACTCGTGCCAAGGTGAACATCCCGCCGGCCTGGACGTTCTCATCGCTGCTGCCGAGTTCGTCCACACCATTCTTGAACCGCTCGGTGACCAACCCCTGCTCGGCGGTGCGCGCGCTCTGCCAGCTTAAGAACAACGTGCCTGACGTCCCGACAAGGCCGGCGAGCCCAGCCAGGAAGACGCCGACGATGCCCAGCGCCTTGAAGAACTCCCTGCGCCGACTCGGTGACGTCGTTCCTACGTGAGCAGACGGTGCTTGTGCAGACATGAGCATCCTCCCTTTGCGATCGGAACCGTGATGTCCACCGCGACCATGCACCTGCCGCGGGGCTGTCTACGATGGCTGCTCATCGACGCGTTCGCTTCAGCGGCTTGTCGGCGGGCGGCGACCATTCTGACGGCCGGTTGACTTGCAGCTGCCTGCCGCCACCACAGCCGCGACGCCACCCGGACCCTGGCTACCGTCGGCCTCAGCACAGGTTCTCGTCTCTGATGTCGCCTGACGCGGCGCTGACCTGGACTGGTGCGGGACCTCTCACCGGCCTGTCGTTACATTTCTCTCATTGATCTGGCATTTTCCTCAGCGGCCGGTTGTCTCATAGGCCACCGGCGACGCGGAGCACCGCGCCCGTTACGTATGAGGCTTCGGGCCCGAGCAGCCATGCGATGGCCGGGGCAACCTCGCCGGGTTCACCTGCCCGGCCCAGCGGTATGTTCGCGGCGACGCGGTCCGGGCGGCCGGCGTCTCCGGCTGCCGCGTGGATGGCGGTGCGGATTGTCCCCGGAGCCACGGCGTTGACGCGGATCTGGTCATTGGCGAGTTCCTTGGCCAGGCCGACGGTGAGTGCCTCGACTGCCGCCTTGGCGGCGGCGTAGTGGACGTACTCGTGCGGGGAGCCGAGTGTGGCTGCAGCGGAGGAGAGGTTGACGATGGCTCCGCCCCGCCCTCCGCGGCGTACTGACATGACCTTGCTGGCCTGCCGGGCGCAGAGGATCACGCCGAGGAAGTTCACATCGATGACCCGCCGTATCACCTCGACGGGAGTGTCGGCGAGATCGCCGATGTGAGCGGTGACGCCAGCATTGTTCACTACGCCGGTCACCATGCCCACCTGGCTGGCTGTGATGGAGAACAATCGTTCCACGTCGTCCTGGAGGGTGATATCTACCTTGGCCAGGACGCACCGCGCTCCGGCGGCCTGCGCCTGGGCGGCGGTCTCCCGGGCTGCACTGTCGTCTTTCCGGTAGGCGAGGGCGAGGTCATGGCCGGCCTGGGCCAGATGGACAGCGGTTGCTGCCCCGATACCGCGGCTGCCCCCAGTGATGATGGTGATGGGCCGGTCACCGTTTTTCATTTTGCCGCCACCTCCGCTGTGGTGTTTCGTGTCGGCGAACTGGTAGCCGCCCCTGCGGTACCTCACACGGACGCAGCCAGCCCGAGACTCACGGCCCGACGGCACAGCCTGATCCTGTCACCGGGACGGCACGCGAGCACGGCACCCAGCACACAGCAGTCATCTACTTTCCTACTAGCTGGTAACGTCACGGCATGGCCGAGGACAGGCAGGAACCGCAGCCGCTGGCGCACGGCGGAGTGCTCGCCGTCGCGGCGGCGCGCGCACACGGGGTGTCCACGATGTTCACCCTGTCCGGGGGGCACGTCTTCCCGTTGTACGACGGCGCGGTCACCGCTGACCCGCCGATGCGCCTGCTTGATGTCCGGCACGAGCAGACGGCGGTGTTCGCCGCCGAGGCGACCGCGCGGCTGACCCGGACTCCAGGCCTCGCCGTGCTCACCGCCGGGCCCGGGGTGACCAACGGCGTGAGCGCGATCACCACCGCGTACTTCAACGGGTCTCCGGTGGTCGTGCTGGCCGGCCGGGCCCCCGACTACCGGTGGGGGTCCGGCAGCCTCCAGGAGTTCGATCACCCAGCGCTGCTCGCGCCGATCACCAAGCGGGCGTGGACTGAGCACGAGACGGCCACAATCGGCCCGGCGGTGGACGAGGCGTTCCGGCTGGCCACCGCCCCGCACCGGGGGCCGGTCTTCCTTGACTTCGCGCTGGAGGCCCTGTTCGGCCAGGCCGGGACCGGAACCGGAACTGGAGGGATCGGCGAGGCAGGAGGGACCGGCGAGGCGGGGGGAGGGGCCGACCGCGGCTTCGGAAGGATCAACGGGTCGAGCGGGGCAGGAGGGACTGGCGAGACCGGCGGGTCCGCGACAACGGCCCCGGCAGACGCGGATCCCGATCAGGTCAGCCGGGTCGCGAGACTGATCGCCGGGTCCAGCCGTCCCGTTCTCGTGCTCGGCTCGGACGTGTGGACTGGTGGCGCGGAATACGTCGCGTGCCAGGCAGCGGAGGAACTCCGGCTTCCGGTGATCACGAACGGCCAGGGCCGGGGGATTCTGCCGGCCGGCCATGACCTGCTCGTCACGCGCGCACGTGCCGTGGCATTCCGCGAGGCGGACCTGGTCATCGTCGTCGGCACGCCGCTGGACTTCCGGCTCGGTTACGGCGAGTTCGGCGGGAAGGACGGGGCGGCGCCCGCTCGCGTGGTGCACGTAGCCGACGCACCCGGCCAGGTCGCCGGGCACTGCCCGCTGGCCGCGTCTTACGCGGGCGACCTGGCCGCGTTCTTCGCCGCGCTGGCCGCGGCAGTAACCGGCGCGGCCACACGGGCCCGCACAGCCGACCCAGCAGCCCGCCCAGCCGACCCAGCCGGGCCGGCACGCCCAGCCGGGCCGGCACACCCAGCCGGGCTGGCGCGCCTCGCCGGGCCGGCACACCTGGCCCGGTCACCCTGGGAGGAGTCCTGGCTGCCTAGGCTGCAGGCGGCGGTCAAGGACGCTATGGCGGCCGACAGCGCCCTGCTGGCCAGCGCGGCGGACCCGATCCACCCGATGCGGATCTACGGCGAGCTTGCCCCGCTGCTCGACGACGACGCCGTGGTCATCGGCGACGGCGGGGACTTCGTCTCGTACGCCGGCAAGTACATCGAACCGAAACGGCCTGGTAGCTGGCTCGATCCCGGCCCGTATGGATGCCTGGGCACCGGGCTCGGATACGCCATCGCCGCGCGGGTCGCCCGGCCCTCCGGGCAAGTAGTGCTGCTGCTCGGGGACGGTGCGGCCGGCTTCTCGCTGATGGACGTCGACACCCTGGTCCGCCACCGGCTGCCGGTGGTGATGATCTGCGGCAACAACGGGATCTGGGGACTGGAGAAGCACCCGATGCAGGCGATCTACGGCTACGACGTGGCCGCCGACCTGCAGCCACAGTGCCGTTACGACCAGGTGGTCGCGGCCCTCGGCGGCGCGGGGGAACTGGTCACCAAGCCCGGTGACATCGCCCCTGCGCTGCGCCGGGCCTTCGACTCGGGGGTCCCGTACCTGGTCAACGTGATCACCGACCCCGCGGTCGCCTACCCCCGCTCCACCACAGGCATCTGAACCGTTGCAAGTCAGTGCACTCTGGTGAGTGCGTGGCTGGCAGCCGGGTCTTGCGGCCCGGCGGTCCCGGAGCTTGGCCAGCGCGCGGGAGGCCTGGCTCTTGACGTTGCCCACGGAGCAGCCGAGGGTCGCGGCGACCTCGGTTTCCGTCATGTCCATCCAGTACCGGAGCACCACCACGGAACGCTGCCCCGGCGGCAGGCTCATCAGCGCGGTCATTAAGGCCGAACGCTGATCGCGCTGGCTCGTCAGGTCGGCCTGACCGGGTTCCGGCAGCGTGTCGCTGGGCTGCTCGATCACCCGGCGCTTGCGGAACATGCTGCGGCTGGCATTGACCACGATCCGCCGCACGTACGCATCCGGATCGCCGGCCCGGTGCACCCGCGGCCAGGACGCATACGCCTTCACCAGCGCGGTCTGGGCCACATCTTCGGCCAGCCCCTGATCACCACTGAGGCCGTAGGCGAGCCGGACCAGCCTCGGCCACCGGCTCCGCACGAAATCGGTGAACTCGGCTTCCGCGGCAGCGTCCATGGCGACCTCCTCACCCCCTCAGACCACCAGCAACCGGGAAACCGTTGCACGGCCGCCGGCACGTGGGAGGACTATGGAATTCGTGGACAGTCCGAACGTGAGCAACACTTACTTCTGCGACCGCTGCGGCGGCCGGGTGGGCGACGGCGATCACGCGCAGTGCGCCGCCGCCCGCGCACTTGAGCCGCCCAGGTACTGCGTCCAGTGCGGGCGCCGGACCATCGTCAAGGTGACGCCGCACGGCTGGTCAGGCCGGTGCACCCGGCATGGCGTCGTCACACCGTCAGCCTGATCCCAACAGCTGACCGCCGACCCCGCCGACGCCTAGCGGCCGGTTCCATGATCACGGAATATTCCTGGTCACACATATGACGACGGGAACATTCCGTAGTAATAGGACGAAGCGCTGGAGGCGGCTGTTTCTGCCGGAGGCTGTCGAGATGGGACGTCCTCCTGGTGCGAGTGATCATGGAAAAGTGGGTCGGGAGCGCGCCACATCGGGGCCGCACGGCACCGGGAGCCGCGCCAAGGCGACACCGGCCGGGCCAGGACGACACCGGCAGGCGAGGCCAGACGGCGCAGGGGCGCAGGCGGCCGCGGTTACTCGACGATCGCGATGAGGTCGCCTTCCTGGACCACGTCGCCCTCGGCGACCGCCAGCTTGGTCACCGTCCCCGGGGCTTCGGCCAGGACCGGGATCTCCATTTTCATCGATTCGAGGATGACCAGGGTGGCGCCGTCCTCGACCTGCTCCCCCTCGGCCGCCACCACCCTCCAGATGTTCGCGACCATTTCCGCGCGGATTTCGGCCACCCATCTCTCCTCTCCGGTCAGGGCCGCAGCCGGGCGACCAATGACGTGTCATAAGAACCGCTGGCGAATTCGCGGCTGTCGAGCAGTTCGGCATGGAACAGCAGGTTCGTCTTGAGGCCGCTGATGCGGAACGAGGCTATCGCGTCCCGTGCGCGGCTGAGTGCCTCGGCGCGGCTGGCCCCGTGCACGCACAGCTTGGCCAGCAGCGGGTCATAGAACGGGGTGACCTGATTTCCGGCCTGGTATCCGGCATCCACCCGGATACCCTCCCCGGACGGTTCCGCCCATTCCGTGATCGTGCCGGGGCTGGGCAGGAACCTGCGCGGATCCTCGGCATAGACCCGAAATTCACAAGCATGCCCACCATACCGAACGAATTCCGGATCGAAACTCACCTTCTCCCCCGCGGCGACCAGGAACTGCTGCTCGACAAGGTCGATCCCGGTGACCATCTCGGTAACCGGGTGCTCCACCTGGAGCCTGGTGTTCATTTCCAGGAAGACGAAATCATCCGCCTCGGCGTCGACGAGGCACTCGACGGTTCCCGCGCCGCGGTAGCCGACTGCCTCCCCGGCGCGCACGGCGGCCTGGAGCATGCGCTCCCGCAGCGCGGCGCCGACACCGGGCGAGGGAGTTTCCTCGGCGACCTTCTGATGCCGCCGCTGGACCGAGCAATCCCGTTCGCCGAGAGTAAGTATCCGGGAATCGTTAAGGCCGAGGATCTGGATTTCGACGTGGCGGGCGCGGGCGATGTAACGCTCCAGCAGGATCGCGGGGCTGCCGAAGAAGCGCTCCGCCCGCGAGCGCGCGGTGTCGAACGCGGCCCGCAGTTCCCCTTCGCCGGCCGCGGCGCTCATGCCGATGCCGCCCCCGCCGGCCGCGGCCTTGACCATGACCGGGTAGCCGATCCGGCGGGCCTGGGCGGCCGCCTCGTCGGCGTCGGTGACCGGAACCCTGGTCCCGGCGGCGACCGGCACGCCGGCCTGCTCCATCAGGTTCCTGGCGTTGATCTTGTCGCCCATCTGCTCGATGGCCGAGGGAGGCGGGCCGACCCAGATCAGTCCCTCGGCGGTGACCAGCCGGGCGAAGTCCGGGTTCTCCGACAAGAACCCGTAGCCCGGATGGATAGCGCGGGCCCCGGTCTTGCGGGCCGCGGCCAGGATGGCCCCGGTGTCAAGGTAGCTGCGGGCGGGCGGCGGCGGCCCGATCGGCACCGCCTGGTCCGCGTCCCGCACGTAGGGCAGTTCGGCGTCGGCCTCGGAGTAGACGGCGACCGTCCGGATGCCCATCCGGCGCGCGGTGCCGATCACGCGCCTGGCGATCTCACCGCGGTTGGCGACCAGGACGGACTCGAACACGGCCGAAGCCTACATGCGGGCCGGATGCCGGCGCCCGGCGACCTTGCTCAGCGCCTCCACGACCCCGGGATCGTACTGGGTCGCGGTGTCCAGGCGGAGTCGTTCCAGCGCCGCCGTGGTGCGGTCGCGGTCGGTGGACCCGCCCACCAGGTCGTCGAAGGCGTTGGCGGCCCGGATGATCCGGCTGCCGACCGGCGGGCCCGGCCCGGTGCTGCCCGGCCCGGTGCTGCCCGGCCCCGTGCTGCCCGGCCCCGTGCTGCCTGATTCCGTGCCGCCTGACCCCGTGTTGCCTGATTCGGTGCCGCGCCACGGGCGGTCCTGGCAGCGCACGATCTCCGCGACCCGGTCGAGGACGCCGGCCTGCTCGATGACGCTCGCCCCCAGCTCGGCGATGCGCCGCTGGTCCTCGGGCGAGACGAGCACCGTGGCGCCGCCGGGGATCGGGTCCGGCAGCGACAGCTGGCCGATGTCGTGCATGAGCGCGGCGTACTCGAGCTCGAGCAGGTCGGGCTCGTTCATGCCGAGTTCCCGGCCCACCGCCACGGCGAGCCTGCCGACCCGGTGCGAGTGGCCGTCTTCCACGTACCCGCCGACCTCGGTGACCCTGGCCAGGGCCCGGACGGTCTGCAGGTAGGTGGAGCGGATCCCGGCGTACCTGCGGAACGCGACCTGGGTCACCAGCAGCGGGGCGATGAGGATGGCCAGCGCCACCAGCCCCATCTCGTCGGCCGCGAGCGCGATGAGCATGGCGGACGCGCCGACCGCCGCGCCGAGCTGCCACTGCACGCGGATCTCGTCGACCAGCGCCACCCTGAACCTGGCCCGCAGCGCGTCTGCCCTGATCAGCGCCCTGATCACGCACTCGGCGAACCAGCCGGCCACGACCAGCCCGGCCATCACCGTCAGCGCCACCCACACGTGCATGCTGAGCATGGCCAGGCCGGACAGCGGCCGGAACACAAAGGCCACGAACGCCACCGCAAGGAGCCGCGACGCCATCCCGGCCACCCCGGCCGGCCGGCCGACCGCCAGGTGCGGCAGCGCTCCGACGGTCATGCCGACGGCCGTGACCGCGATGACCTGCATGGCGGGCTGACGCGCCGGGACGAATCCGATCTGCAGGACGAGGGCGTAGCCGAGCCCGCCCGCGCTGCCGATGGGGGCGGCCTCCCGGTCGCCGGGCAGCGAGAGCCTGAGCAGCTCGCCGAAGGCGATGAGCGCACCGAACGCTACGGCATCGCGCGGCTGCGTCAGCCCGAGGGCGGCGGTCTGCGCCACCGCGGCGACGAGCAGCATGCCTGCCGCGGCCAGAAGCAGGAGCTGGCCCGGGTCCATCGATTGCCACGATGGCGGGCGTGCCTGGCGCTGCTGTGCTGTCACGCTTCCCCCGCCGGTTAGCGGCTCTCGACCACCCGGAGCGGCGCGGTCGGGTCGTCGTGGTCCTGCGCGCTCATCCCGCCCGCGAAGCCGGGTGGCACCACCGTGGTGTCCGGGCGGTCCCAGCCCTCCCGGTCCAGCGCCCTGACGAACGCGTCGACGAGCACCGGGTCGAACTGCGTGCCCGACCACTTGCGCAGCTCGGCGATCGCTTCGTCGATCCGCCTGGCGCCCCGATACGAGCGGGTGGAGGTCATCGAGTCGAACGCGTCCGCGACCGCGATGACCCGTGCGAACTCGGGGATCTCGTCCCCGGCCAGGCCCAGCGGGTAGCCCTTGCCGTCCACCCGCTCGTGGTGATGCATGATGCCGGCCAGCGCTTCCTCCAGGAACCCGATCTGCCGGACGATCTCCAGGCCGCGCATCGGGTGCAGTTGGATGGCGGCCAGCTCCTCCTCGCTCAGCGGGCCCGTCTTCTGCAGCACCTTGGTCGGCACGCCGAGTTTCCCCACGTCGTGCAGCATGCCGGCGTACCGGATGGCCTCGACCCGTTCCGCGTGCATGCCGACCTGGCGGGCCAGCATGGCCGCGCCCCTGGAAACCCGCTCGCTGTGGCCCCGGGTGTAGAAATCCTTGGTCTCGACGGCCTGGCAGAGCGCCGCCATGGTCGCGTCGTAGGCACGCTCCTGGGCGGCGAACTGGCCGATCGCCCAGCGGGCGACGAACAGCGGGATCAGCACGAGGACCGCGGCGAAGATGCTCACCAGGCTCCACAGCGCGGCGATGAGCAGGCCCAGCGTCGCAAACCCCAGGTCGGATACGAGCAGCAGCGGCAGGTGAACGCCGAGGCGGGCCCGGCGCGCGGACTCCGGCGGCGGAAGCAGCAGGAGCATGCCCGAGAGCAGGCCGTGGTTGACGACGACGTGCACCGCCGCCGCGGCGGCGAAGGGCGCGATGATCCCGGGGAAGGACGACTTCTGCGGCACGCCCACCGTGCCGCCCAGCGTGAGGTAGGTCTGGCCGGCCGCGAACGCGCTCAGCGTGTACATGGCCGCGTTGAAGGCCCGCTGGGCAACGTACAGGCCGCGCCGCATGCTCAGCAGGGAGGTGACGCCGACCAGGGCCGCGCCGAGCGGGCCGAGCATCACCACCGCGGCCAGGGTGGCCGACGAACTGGCCGACCAGGCCGACTGGCGCGAGGTGAGAGTGGTGGGCGTGGAGTCGCAGACCAGGAAGAGGATCGCCAGCACCAGCAGGATCAGTATCCACCGGCTGACGCCCAGGTCCAGGCGCCGGTGGAGGTAGATCGAACAGGCCAGCAACACGGCGGCCGCGGTCAGCACCGCGGCCATGTAGAGCCATGCGGCCCGCGACAGCCTGCCCACGGACCCCCCCTCGGATCTTGCGCTGGGCGTTCTACCCGACACTTAGGGTAACGCCATAACCCCGATCCGCGAAGCCCCAAACATTAGCATCGACGCTCAGTAGTCAGCTAACTACAAATAGTGGTCAATGGGTCACGCTTAGGCCGGTGACCTGCGGGAATACCGTCTGGCTACTGTGTGCCGGAATCGGCAGATATCTCGGTGATCTCCAGGGTCGCCCGGACCTGCCGGATGCGGGTGAGCACCTTGATCCGGAGCTCGCCGGGCACGGCGTCGTGGCCGCAATGCTTGTGCACGAGGCGCTTCACCGCCTCCTCCAGGCCGTACTCCCGCAGACAAGGGCCGCATTCGTCGAGATGCTGGCGAATCTTCGCACAGGCCGCTTCGTCGGCTTCCCCGTCGAGGTAGGAGTAGACCCGCTCAAGTACCTCACTACAGGGCACCTCATGAGGCTTTCCGCAGCTCATGTCGCGTCCCTTCCAGGCTCTTCACCCTCCAGAGGCGACTCGGGTCCGGTCGCCGACGCCGCCCTTACCAGGCCGCGATCGGCCGCGTAGTCCTGAAGCAGATCGCGCAGTTGCCTGCGCCCGCGGTGCAACCGCGACATCACGGTCCCGATCGGTGTGCCCATGATGTCGGCGATCTCCTTGTACGCGAAACCCTCCACGTCGGCCAGGTAGACCGCGATGCGGAACTCCTCGGGGAGCGCCTGCAGGGCCCGCTTGACATCCGAGTCGGGCAGCCGCTCCAGGGCCTCGGCCTCAGCCGACTTCAGCCCGGAGGACGTGTGCTCAGCTGCCCGGGCCAACTGCCAGTCCTCGACTTCCTCCGCACCCGACCGCTGCGGCTCCCGCTGCTTCTTACGGTAGGTGTTGATGAAGGTGTTGGTGAGGATCCGGAACAACCACGCCTTCAGGTTCGTGCCGGGCTGGAACTGGTGGAACGAGGCGTACGCCTTGGCGAAGGTCTCCTGCACCAGGTCCTCGGCATCCGCCGCATTGCGCGTCATCCGCATGCCGGCCGAGTAAAGCTGATCCAGATAAGGCAGCACGTCATGCTCGAAGCGCTCGCTTCGCTCCTCGAGTGTCTCTGGGACCTGACCCACCCCCTCGGAGATCTCCGTCACCGGCCACTGGCGTCGACCGTATGCGCGGGAGGATACATCCCCGGGATACCCCGGCTCGAAGCGAGCCAGGGTGGGTGCGTTCGCCCTCGAGGGGCTGTTGACTACGACCACGCTCGGTGCAACATGCGGTGCAACTGCTTCATTCCGTCATTTCCCGCAGGCGGGCGCGCCGCGGGCGGGCGAGATGAGCAGCGCGTCCTTGCCGTTAGGTCAGGTGAGGTTCGGGCAGTGACGGGGGAAGATGTCCGGTAAGGGCTGTGTGGGCACCTGTCGTCGCGGCGACGCTTCGCTCCTGTCACTCTGACGGGCCGCCGGCGCGGCGCACGCAGCCCGCGGTGGATGGAGTCATGGTGGCGGCCAGTGGGACCAGTGCGACCAGTGCGACCAGTCCCCTTGCCGTCCTTGGGTCAGGCCCGCTGACCGCCTACTGGCGGTTCCAGCGGGCCGTGGCGGCGGCGCAACTCAATGCCTGGCTGCCGCGCACCGGCCAGCTTCTCGTCGATATCTCGGGACCACAGTCACGCGGAGCAGTCCAGGCGGCCGCCGCCGGCCACGTTGTGCTGCGAGTGTCGCCCACGCCCCCGGCTGCGCCCGCGCTCACCAGGGCCCGCGTCGGGCGCGGCCGGCTCGCCACGGTCGTGGCCGATTCGGCGGACCTGTCCTTCCTCGCCGACGGCTGCGCGGACGGCGTGATCGCCGACGACGGCGCGCTGTCCAGGCACCTCATGGCGGAGGACGTCGCGGCCGAGATCGCCCGGGTGCTGCGGCCTGGCGGCCAGCTCTTCGCCTGCGTGGACTCACTCGTCCTCGGCATGGCCATCCTGGCCGAGCAGCATCACTGGGCCCACCTGACCGACCTGCCGCACGCCGAGGTGGTCCTCATCCCGTGGCCGGACGGCTCCATCACGCGGTGCTTCGGCAGCCAGCACCTCACCGATCTGCTGACCGAGGCCGGGCTGGAGGTCCACTGGATCCGGCCGCGCACGGTGCTGTCGCCCTCCATGGTCGACCACGTCCTGCGCAAGGACCCGGGCTCCATCGCGCGCCTGATCCGGGCCGAACTCGGCGCGGTCGGCGATGGGCGTTCGGGCGATGAATCGTTCGGTATCTACCTACTGGCCACGGCCAGCAAGCCCCGTCCGGGACGCAAGAGCGGCCCGGAGCGCAAGAGCGGCCCGGGGAGTAAGAACGGCCCGGGGCGCAAAAACGGCCCGGGGCATGAGAATTAGTGGCGGCGGTCACGCTTCGACTGGCAGCTTACGCAGCGCGCCGCTTCCGGCCGGGCCTCCAGGCGCCCCTCCGGGATGGGCGCCCCGCAGTCCACGCAAGTCCCGTAGGTACCCTCCTGGATGCGCTGCAGGGCGTTCAGCACCTCGGTGCGCTGCGAATTCGCGGAGGCGAGCACGGCCTCGGTGCGATCCGCCTCGGACAGCCTGTTCCCCGCGTCCGCTGGATCCTGCGGCGTCTCGGCCGCGCTCCCATCCGGCTTCTCCCCCAGCAACACCGCGATAGACCTGTCCAGCTCGTCACGAGCCGCCTCAAGGCGCTTGCCAGCAATAGCAGTATCCACGGAGCCTCTCCCTCCTTTCGTCAAGGCTCCGGCAGCGCACTGAGCCGGCTTGGCCGGCGGCGCTGCAGGGGTCTCTAGAACAACCTGTCAGCGGCGCCGCGGGAGGCATCGCTGTGATCTCCGGCCGCGGCACGCCCGGCTCCGGCTGGCGCCGTCTCGGCTGGCGCCGTCCCGGCCTGCGCCGTCCCGGCTGGCTCAGCATCTGGATCCACTGGCTCCATCAGCTGGGGGCCGTTGTGCCGCACCGAGTTGACCTCTGTGGAGACCGGATATGAGGTGAGCCCGCTCGATACGGCCGGAGCCAGCAGGGCGTGCAGAGCCGCCTCGTCCGCCTGCCCGGGATCGAGCCAGTCCGCCCACCGCGCGGGCTCGATCACCATGGGCATCCGGTCGTGAATCCTGCCCACCTCGTCCTGCGCCCGGGTGGTGATGATCGCGGCCGTCCACAGCCATGCGTCCGGGTCGCCGTCGGGCATCGTCTGGTCCCGCCAGAGCTCATAGACGCCCGCGAACGCCAGGACGCTGCCGTCGGCCCGGTGGATGAAATAAGGCTGCTTGCGGGCGCGCGGGCCGTCCCCGGCGGCCTGCCACTCGTAGAAGCCGTCCGCCGGGAGCAGGCACCGTCGACGGGCGAAGGCACGGCGGAACGCCGGCTTCGTGCTCACCGTCTCGGCCCGCGCGTTGATCAGGCGGCTGCCGATCGAGAGGTCCTTGGCCCAGAACGGCACGAGGCCCCACCGGACGACCCGCAGTTCGCGGACCGCGTCCTGGCCGTCCGGCGACGGGGCGCCGCTTTTCGCAGCGGCGGACTCAGGCGCAGCGGAACCAGGCGCGGCTGGCTTCTGCGCGGCCGGCGTCTGCCCGGCTGGCTCGCGCCCGGCTGGCTCGCGCCCGGCTGGCTCGCGCCCGGCTGGCTCGCGCCCGGCTGACTCGCCCGCGGCGGGCTCAGACGCCGCTGACTCGTCCGCAGCGGACTCAGGCGCGGCGGCCTCGCGCGCGCCGCTTTCCTTGCGGGTGAGGACCGCATAAACGGGTTTCGTCGGGGCCACGTTGTAATCGGGCTGCAGCGATTCGGTGACGCGGTCACGCTCCACGCGGAACTCCTCAAGGAGTTCCTGGCGCGTTCGCGCAGACGCGTACCTGCCACACATCTCGTCACCCCGTCGTCACCTAGGCGGCCCGAGTGGGCACATCCTGAGTAGCACAGATCAGGAGAATTACAGAATGTGCCGATTCATAACCACGATCATGCTTTGCCAAACCTGGCGGGCCGGTGCTGCGCCGGGCTCGCCGCGAAACCATGGTTGTTCCCTCTTTCCCGTCATCCAGTCCCGGACGGCCCCGGAACCGGCCCGGACTACTACGCTCGCAGCATGGACGGCGCGCAGGAAACCGACCGCGGACCTGCCCGGCACTGGCAGGCACCCGTGGCGGGCGGCCCTGTCCGGGCCGCCCTGCGGCTGCCGGGTTCCAAGTCCATGACGAACCGCGCTCTGGTGCTCGCCGCGCTCGCCGACGGGCCTGGCATCGTGGCCAACCCGCTCCGGGCCAGGGACACGCTGCTGATGGCCGGGGCGCTCACCGCGCTCGGCGCCAGCGTCGAGGATTCCCCGGCCGGGTGGCGCGTGACGCCGGGCACGGCCACCGGCGACGTGCGGGTGGACGTCGGGAACGCGGGCACCGTCATGCGTTTCGTGCCGCCCGTGGCCACCCTGACCAGGGCCGCCGCGGAGTTTCACGGCGACGCCCGGGCTGCGCAGCGCCCGATCGGCCCGATCATCGACGGTTTGCGGGAGATCGGGGCCGTCGTCGACGACGGGGGCCGCAGCGCCATCCCCTTCACCGTGCACGGCACGGGGTCGCTGGCGGGTGGCGTGGTCACCGTGGACGCGTCCGCCTCCTCCCAGATGGTGTCCGGGCTCCTGCTCGCGGCGCCCCGCTACGACAAGGGCGTGGAAGTCCGCCACCGCGGCCCGCGGGCCCCGTCTGCCCCGCACATCGCCATGACCGTGCAGATGCTGCGCGATGCTGGGGCCGAGGTCGAAGCGGGAACCCAGCATCTGGCCGTCGGCAGCCCCGGCGACGGCGAGCTTCCAGACACCTGGGTGGTCCGCCCTGGAGTCATCGGCAGCAGCACAATATCCGTTCAGCCTGATCTTGTTAATGCAGCGCCGTTCCTGGCCGCGGCCCTGGTCACCGGCGGCACCGTCACCATTCTCGACTGGCCGGCGACAACGTCGCAGCCGGCCAGGCAGATCCTGGACATGTTCGCCAGGCTGGGCGCGGCGTGGGAGCGCACGCCCAGCGGGCTGACCGTTACCGGGACGGGCGGCATCCGCGGGATCACCGCCGATCTCAGCGACGTGAGCGAGATCTCCCCGGTCCTCACCGCGCTCGCGGCGCTGGCGGATTCGCCGTCCGTGCTCACCGGGATCGGGCACCAGCGGCTGCAGGAGACGGACCGGCTCGCGGCGCTCGCGCACGAGATCAACGCCCTGGGCGGCGAGGTGACCGAACTCGCCGACGGACTGTACATCCGCCCGCGCCCGCTGCGCGCCGACGGCGTGTTCGCCAGCTACGACGACCACCGGCTCGTGATGGCCGCAGCCGTGCTCGGCCTGGCGGTGCCCGGCATCGAGGTGGCCAACGCGGCGACCGTCGGGAAGACCTTCCCGGAGTTCACCGGGCTGTGGGCGGCAATGCTGGAAGCGCAGGAGAGCGCGCCCTGAGCAGGCGGCCTGGCCACGCCGGCCTTGACGAGGACGACGTGCGGGTCCGGCCCGGACGGGGCTCACGCCCGCGCACCCGGCAGCGGCCCGCACACGAAAGCGCGGTCGAAGGGTTCGTGGCCAGCGTCGACCGCGGCCGGTACGGGGTCGTCATCGGCGACCGGGTGGTCACCGCGATGACGGCCCGCGAGCTCGGGCACCGTGGCGTGGTGGTCGGCGACCAGGTCGCGCTGGCCGGGGACATCTCGGGCGCGCCCGGCACGCTGGCCCGGGTGGTCCGGGTGGAGCCACGCTCGTCGGTCCTGCGGCGCTCCGCCGACGACACTGACCCGGTGGAACGCATCGTCGTGGCCAACGCGCACCAGCTGGCCATCGTGTGCGCGCTCGCCGATCCGCCGCCCAGGCCGCGGCTCATCGACCGGTTCCTGGTCGCCGCCTACGACGCCGGGCTCAGCCCCCTGCTCTGCCTGACCAAGGCCGACCTGGCGCCGCCGGACTCCATCCTCGCCGTGTACGGGCCGCTGGGCACCGCGAACGTCGTCCTCGGGCGGCCGCTCACCGACGCCAACCTCGACCCACTCCGCGAACTGCTCGTCGACCGGGTCACGGTGCTGGTCGGCCACTCGGGGGTAGGCAAGTCGACCCTGGTCAACGCCCTCATCCCGGGAGCGGACCGGGCAGTGGGAACGGTCAGCCCGGTGACGGGCCGGGGGCGGCACACGTCCTCGTCGGCGGTCGCGCTCCGGCTGCCGGGAGGCGGCTGGCTGATCGACACGCCCGGGCTGCGCGGATTCGGCCTGGCCCATGTGGCCCCCGCCCGCGTGGTGCGCGCGTTCCCCGACCTGGCCCCGGGAACGGCCGCCTGCCCGCGCGGATGCACGCACCTCGAGCCCGACTGCGCGCTCGACGACTGGGTGCGGGACCAGGGCGGCGACGCGCGGCTGGTGACGCGGCTCGACTCGCTGCGGCGGCTGCTGCGCAGCCGGGAAGGCGACGAGGCCGCCTGACGCGGGCACTCCCCGACTCCGGGGCACGCCGCAAGGACAGTAGAACGCGTCAGCCGTCGTTGGAACGACGGTAAAACGCATCAGGTGTCGTTCGGCTGCCAGGCGCAGGCCTCCGGCGCTGTGCATGTCGCAGTGGATGACAGCCTGTGATGATTACGGAAGCTCTCACACCTAAGTGAAATCTGATGACAACGAGGTATTCATCGGCGAGCCGAGTTCCGCAGACCGTAGATCAGGTACGACGGGCTGCGATAGATGACCCGATAGGACCTGAGCCTCGGCGAGTTGTGCAAGGCGAAGTAGACAACGTCTACGGGCTCGGACGGGTTCGGCAGCCGCATCACGATCACGCGGATGTCATAGGCCTGCGGGTTGCGGAGCACAGCCGCCCACTGGTTCGTCCCGGATTCCTTGGTCCCGTCGTAGATCGTGCGGTCGACGACGTCGAATTCGACTCGCTCGTTCTGCACGATATCCAGCAGGATGAGTCCGGTGGTGTGCTGCATCAGGAAGCTCCCGGCTTCGATCTGCGCCGCTTGCGCAGACAGGTCCTGGGCGGCCTCGGTGGCCAGGACCACCTGGTGCCGCTCGAAGGATTGCCCGGATAGCGCGGCGAGGGCGAGGATGCTGATGAGGGCCGCGGGGAGCGCGACCGCTTTGGGGAGCCTGGTGGACAAATAGCCGACCAGTATCGCGGCCGGAATCGCGACGACGAGGCCGAAGCGGTAGTTCAGCAGTCCGCTCTGCTGGGGCAAGCTCATCGGCTCCTTGCCAGCTTCCAGCGTCCAGAGGAAGAACGGCACGATGGTAAGCAGGCCGAACACCGGCACCGACCTTGCGGAAAAGCGCTCCGCGGCCAGGAAGACGACCAGCCCGACGGCCGCGGCTGTGATCATCGCAAGGCCGAGATCCGAAACGACCGCGTAGCTGTAGCCCTTCAGCGTCATGGACCAGTTGCCAATGTTGATATCGTTGTGCCGTTCGGCCATCTGCGCGGCGCTCGAATTCGGACCGTTTTCGAAGTTCAGCGGATTGTTGAAGATCATGTAGTTGTAGAGCAGCCAGCCGCCCATCGCAATGAGCAGGCCGAAGACCGCATTGACAAGAGCGAGGCCACGCGAATCGCGCCACGAGTAGCCGAGCCTAAGTGCCATCACGAAGACGCAGATGACGTAGATACCGGCCATGAACCAGCCCTCGTAGCGGCAGAGCATAGCCAGCGTGGAGGCGATACCGGCGACAAGCAGGTTCGTCGGATTCTTCGTTTCGCCCCATTTGACCAGATAGTAGACAGCCGCAATGGTGAATGCGTAGAACGGCAGTTCATCCATCGCCGTGCTCTGCTGGTAGAGCACGTTGACGTTGGTTGCGAACACCATCGCACCAGCGACAGCCGGCCATTTCCGCTTGCCGGAATAAACCCGGATCAGCCGGTAGAGCAGCACGGCTGATGCCACGTAGCAGGCCATCGACACGGCCGAACCGGCCAGGCCCGTCCGGTAGAGCGTATCGTTCCAGCTGAACAGGTCCTGCAGTATTTGGGGTACCGGCAGCCAGATGCCGCCTAGCTGGGCGATACCGGGGGACTGCCCGGCTACGACGCGTCGGCTGATCTCCAGGTGGGAGAAGGAGTCTTGATAGCCGAGGATGAGTTGGTGCCGGAAATAGTAGTAGGTCGACGCAGTGGACAGTACAGCCGCGACGAGGCCGACCGCCAGGGCTGTCCAGTCCCGGGGGGGCCCCATCCGGATGGCCATCGTCTCGGCCTCAGCGAAGGTCATCGTGGCCCGAGGCCAGGTCTGCACTGTCAGGACCATCCCGAAGCGAAGCAGGTCTTGATGGCACGGTCGCCGCGACCGATGAAGGAGCCGGCGCTGTAGCCGGTCGCGTTCGCAGGGTGGTCAATGCTGTTGACGTCGTTAAAGTAGATGCCCGCCATATCGGACTGCTTCACGGCAGCGCAGGCCGCGGCGAACCACTTGTCCTGGATCGTCACATCCAGGGTGGCTCCGCTGAGGGCAATTCGGGCCGGCTGGCGGTAGGCGCCGGAGACTGCGGCGATTCCCACCTCTTGAAGCACGGTTCGCCTGAGCACCGGCTCCGGCTGATTATGCAGCCAGCCGACCCATGCTGCGGTTAGCTGCGGCACTGTGGCACCGTCCCCTAGGCCCAGTTGGGGGTAGGCGTCAACGCCCGCGTCGGGTACCGGCTCATACGATGGATCTTCTTGCCATCGGCCATAGTTGACCGCATATTCCAGTTGGCCACTGAACAACTTCGCAGCCGCGCTCTCGAAGACGGTCCACTCGGCCTCGTCCGGGGCGAGCGAGTCGAGTTCGGCGCCGACGTTGAAGCTAGTGGCCCCGCTACGCTGCGCGGCGACGACGTAGGGCTTAAGGAAGTGGAAGTAGCTGTCGAACCAGGCGCTGACGGAGGGTGGCTGGATGGACCCACGCCAGTCGCCCCTGCTGTCCTCGATATTCTTCTCGTTCAGCAGCGGCCGGAGCAGGACCCGCAGCCCGTGCCCTCGGGCGCTCGCGATCACCATGCTGATGGTCGCGGGGCTCGGGGTGCTGCCAGGCCCGCCGTAGACTCTGGTCGGATTCACGCCATCGGTGTAGAAGGCGAAGTTGATGCCCACGCTGTTGGCACCCAGGCCGACTATGTAGTTGAAGATCCGGTTCGCGTCGGCCTCCATTTCCGCGCGAGCGCCGGTGGAGTTCCAGTAGATCTGGATTCCGAGCGTTGCTGTGAGTGCCCTGCGTGCCGCCGAGACCTTTCTTATCGGCGCGCTCTCGACTGTCGCACGCGATGCAGCCGCCGGGTCGCTGGCTCCCGCGGCGGCGGTCCAGTCGTTGCCTTGCGGGATGGACGGGGCGATCTTCCCGCAGCCGCAGAGCAGGGAACCGAGTGCCGTCGCGAGCACCAGAAGGGCACCTATTCGTATTCTTCGCACTTCCTGCCTTCTAGCGGGTACCCGGCGAATGGCGTGGGCTGCCGGGCGGGGGGCCGGGGCTGCCGGGCTGCCTGCCAACCAGGGGGCGGGGGCTGCCGGGCAGGCCGCCCGCCTGTCGGCCAGGGCTGGCGTTGCAGACCAGGCTGCCTGAACCGGGGTTCGTCGTCCTCGGCATGGCCGTGGGGGGTCTTGTGCCAGGTCCGCTTCCCGCTGACCAATTCAAACACGGCGATGTAGGTGGAGCGGCTCATCCAAAGCCACATAAGCTGAGCCAGCAGCATGTACCGCACCAGGTCGAAGCGCCCCCTGGCCTGCTCGGCCTCCTTGAGACAGGTATGCACGAGTTCATAGAGCAGGCCAAAATTCCCTAGCAGCATCAGGGCGACGCTCGGGTAGTAGACGGCAGTCGGAAAGAGTCCCACTATCAGCTGGGACCGGGTCGCGAAATAAACCACGGTGAGCGCGATGAACAACGGGTTGAGCAGGAAAGATATCGGTACGCCGAGAATCAGGAGGTTGAAGCACAGCCACCTGGCCGGACCCATCCGTCGCATGGAGCGCAGCGGTTGGCGAGTGTGCACAAGTCCGGTTTGGATGTAGCCGGCCTTCCAGCGTCGCTGCTGCTTGTCCACCACCTTCACCTCGACTGGCGCCTCCTCCATCGTGGTGGAGAGCAGCAGGTCGACTCGGTAACCAGCCATCGCGAGCCGGGCGCCGAGGTCGGCATCCTCAGTTAGGTTGTGCGGATCCCAGACCTGACCGCTCGGCCGCAGCGCCACATCCAGCAGGGCACTGACTCGGAAGTGATTGGAAGTACCGCCGAGCGGGATCGGCAGCCCGAGTCGTGCCAGGCCGGGCAGGAAACGCGTAAATTGGATCTTGTAGCCGATCCAATAGAGGGCGGTCACCCAGTTGGTGTTGTCGTTCCAGAACGCCAACTCGGCTTGCAGGCAAGCCAGTTCCAGCGTGGCGGCACGGAATGTGCCGACCGCCTTGAGGAGCTGATCAGGCTCGGGCCGGTCCTCCGCGTCATAGATGGTTACAAATTCGCAACGCTCTTTGACCACGATGCCCATTGCCACATTCATCGCGTTCGGTTTAGTCTTCGGGCCGCCCGGCGGGATCACCACGACTTGCAGATGTTCGCTGGCAGCCGTCCTGCCTGGCCCGCGGTAGAAAGGGATGCCGAGCCTACGTGCCGCTTGCAGTGTCTCCAGGTCGTCGTGCTCGATCAGGAGCAGTATGCGTAGCTTCCGCCGCGGGTACATCAGCATGTCCACCCGGGAGACCAGATGGCCGAGCATATTGGCTTCCTTGTGCACCGGCAGCAGCACCGCATAGGCCGGCAGGGTCGGATCCCCTGGCCACAGCCGTATCCGGCGCGGCGGGCGGTAGTTGCGTCCGGCCAGAGTGATCACCAGTTTGAGCAGGGCGGTCACGATATAGAACGCCATGCAGGCGGCGACCGCCGCGGTCACGGTCAGCCGCGGCCGGTAGTAGGAACTGGCAGCGATCGCCCCCAGGATCAGCAGAACGGTAAGCAACTGGCCCTTGCTGAGGAAGACCGAGGCGTTTGGAGTCACCCGGCGCTGATGGCGCGCACTCGCGTGTCTCTCAAGCGCTGGTGAGCCCATCTGGTTAACTCCCCATCGCTTGTGCGAGCTTTTTCGCGCGGATAACAGCGAATATCTCACTAACCGGCCAGCGTGCGCTTGCGTCATAACTAGGAAAGGGCAACGCTAAATTTCTTGTAAGGTTGTAACGGGCTCCGGGTCGGCAAAGTCCTGCCAAGGCCTCGCGCCGCTGCTGGCCCAGCCTGAGCATCAGCTGTTCCGCCCGTCACACCTACTGATAGCCATCGCCCTTCACCT
>WNFG01001764.1_pt1 | contig 23662 bp, 25 predicted proteins | sample 5400431 | NCBI WGS metagenome assembly WNFG01 (sample SAMN13153346, study PRJNA577476) | soil metagenome | isolation source: 120 cm saprolite under Douglas fir tree site 2 hole 3 replicate 2 | place: USA:California | collected 2015-04-18 | reverse complement strand
TGTACCTGATTGCGCGAAACATGTTCGTCAGTTCGGGCGACGTCGCAGAGGTGACGCGGCAGACCTTCCTCTCGGCGTACCGCGATCTGCGAGAATGGCGGGGAACGGCCGTCTTTGCTACGTGGCTGTACCGGATCGCGATCAAGGCAGCCTTGGCGCACCGGCTCCGGCACCGCCGGTCCCCACCATGCTCGCTCGAATCATTCCTGCCCAGATTCGACCGGAAGGGCTGTCTGGTGCCCACCATCGACCGCTCGCCCGTGCCCGGCAACGGCTCTCCCGAGCGAATCGGAGTGACCGCGTGCTTCGCGAAGGGCTCGAATTCATGGATGATGAAATCCGTGCGGCATTCGTCCTGCCCGATTTGCTCGAGCTGCCCGTCGACGAGGTGGCTGCTGTTCTCGAGACTTCGCCACAGGACGTGGGCCGACGCATCCATCGCGCGCGGCTGATGCTCCACGGACTCCTCGCTCGGCTCTGAGCCGCTGCCGCCTTGGCGGCCGGAACGCAAACTGCTCAGCCCGCGATCGATACCGCCAGAAGCACGATCGTAATCCAGCCGAGGAGCGCCCCGTGGGCGCGACAGCGGGCGGCACGGATGCCCGCCTGCCCATCGTCTCTCATGCCTGCGCAGCGCATACCCGAAATCTCCAACCAGCGGTGCCGCCGATCCACCGTACTGACCCGCAAATTCCATGCCTCCATCGGTGACTGCGTTCAGTGGCCGCACGCACTCCAGTTCGACCGGTTTGCGCGACCTGGCGGCACTTCAATCCGAGGATCGCGCCGAGCCGAATGCTGTCTGAAACCAGTTCGTCGTCGTCGGATCGCTATACAACTCGCGCCAGGTTCCGGCGGCTCTCGCGAGCGGCGGACGACCTGCGTGCCGGACTCTGCAAATCGGGGCTGGCACGTCCCATGCTGTAGCCACCCCCAGAAGGGGTTGGCCATGATGCAGGGACTGATCGCCAGCAAACACGTTCTTTGGTACGCCGGAAGCATCGTCAGGAACTACGGCGTTCGCCGATATTTGCGATGCGTTGGCGCACTGTTGTCGGGTCATTCCTCAAACAACATGGAGACTCATACGCCGCGGCCGTCCACGATGGAATATCCTCAGGTTGCCGGTCGCCTGCAAGATCGCAGCCGGCCGGCCGCAGCAGGTGCTGCTGCGCCTCGCTACTTCGACAGGGCCGGCAGGAGCAGGGCACCCGTTGCGGTAGCTGCACCGAGAGGGAATTGACTCACCAGGGTGAGGAAGTCGCTGTCATCCGCTGCACGGACGTAGACGAGCATGACTGCCGCTCCGCTCTTCGTGGCCATGATGCCCACCAGTCCCTTGCGCATGGAGAGGTCGAAAACGCCGTATCCGACGGGGTTCGCCGCGGCGCTCGTATAGCTCGTGAATCCTCCGCGGCCGATGTGACCGCATGACACGGTCATGCTGCCGGGGTTGGCGACGCAGACCTCGCCGTCGTCATGCGCCGTCCAGCATGCGGCCAATTCCTTGGTCTGCACCAACTGTACCAGCTCGCTGCCGGCGGCGACGGGGATGGCCGCCTCATTGAAGTTGCTGGCAAGGTGCGCGACGGGCGCCACGACGAGATCATCGGCTCCGGCGACGCCGACGATGGTGCCGGCGGGAATGCCGGCGACCGGCGTGGCGGACCCGATGAGGTTGCCGTCGTCGGCGAGAGCAAACGACTCGAGCGAGCCGGTCTTCTCGGAGACGTAGGCAAAGCCGCCCGCGAGCGCGACCTGCGCCGCGGAACCGTCCGCTTTGAGCAGCGGCCGGCTGCTCGATGACACGGTGTTGCCAGCGGGGAAGAAGAGGATCCGCGTGCCGGTGAGCAGGTAGGCGCCGAGGTCGCTCAAGGTTCCCGACAGCGAGCCTTCACCGCCGGTCTGGAGTGCAATCGGCGAATTCAGCCAACCATGATTCTCACGCAGAAGCGTAGCTCCGCCCGCCTGGTTGGTGACGAGCACGCGCTCGCCGTGGCGGCTGAGGCTTCCGCCGATTCCGCCCGCCGCCGAGACGGTGGCGCTCAAGGGGAGCGACTGGGTCGTATCGCCGGTGAGTACATCTTTGCAAATCAGGGTGCCTTGTCGCCCCACGCCGGCGGCGCCGACGGCGCACACTTGGGCGCGGGTATCCGGCACCGCCTGCGCTGCGCCCGGTAATGTGGCCAAGGTCGCCACGATGACAAGAGAGCTGAAGGCAAGCGAGTTCCCGCGATTCATGTCGATCTCCCGTTTGGAGGCGACGCCGCCCGGGAGATCCGGTTGGCCGCGCGTCCGTTCTCGAGGCAAATCGGCCCCCCGCCGGCCAGCAGGCCGGCGCAGCGTCGTACTCGAGTGCTGGAGATACGAGGCCCGGCCAGAATCGGTTACGGCTCGTCTCCGCGCTTGGGCGGCCGCGCGCGGCACCTCCGCGACGATCGGGGAACCGCCATTCCTCGACCCGGTGAACGTCTTGACATGAAGTATCTTGACATTAAGATATTAGCCGAGATGACGAGATCGATGACGAGAGCAGGAACGCCCGACTCGTCGGGAACCCACTTATGGCTCGTGATGATGAAGGCGCACCGGGCGCTCCAGCGCGAGGCGATTCAGAGCATCGAGTCGTTCGAGGTGGGTCTCTCGGAATTCGGCGTCCTGGAGGTGCTCTTGCACAAAGGTCCGCAACCCGTGAACGAGATCGGCCGGCGAATCGGGCTCACCAGCGGAGCCATCACCGCGGCGGTGGATCGACTCGAGTCGTGCGGGCTGGTCGCGCGGGAGGCTCACCCGACCGATCGCCGGACCCGCGTCGTCCGGTTGACCGCACCGGGACGTGTGCAGGCGACCAGGGTCTTCGCCGGCCACAAGCGGGCGATGGATTCGGCGGCGCGCGGGCTGTCGGGGGACGAACGCGCGACGCTCATCCGGCTGCTCAAGAAGCTCGGCACGTCCGTCGAGGAACGCAGGACCCCAAACGTTGGAGAGATGAATCATGCTGTCGCCTCAGGTTCGCAATCCCGGCCGTGAGATCGTCCATCGCACCCGCGGACATACGCACGGCGCCATCACGCGGCTGGTCAGTCCTTCGGACTTGGGCCAACTCATCAAGCCTTTCGTGTTTCTGGACCTCGCCGCCTTCGATGGCCGGCTTGCGCCCACCCCGATGGGCTTCGGCTGGCACCCGCACTCCGGCATCGCAACGGTGACGGTGATGCTCGAGGGAGCCGTCCGCTACGCGGAGACGACCGGCAGGGACGGTGTGCTGCCGGCTGGCGGCGTCGAGTGGATGCGGGCGAGCAATGGCGTCTGGCACACGGGCGCTCCGGAGGAAGGGCGCGTTCGGGCCTTCCAGCTCTGGGTCGCGCTGCCGCCCGAATTGGAGAACGCGCAGTTCGCCAGCCAGTACGTGATGGCCAAGGAGGTCCCGGTCGAGGGGCCCGCGCGGGTCATCCTCGGCGCGTACGGCGGCGCACGCAGCACCATCGAGGCGCCTCCGATGACGTACCTCTCGGTGAGCTTGAAGCACGGCGAGCGCTGGACGTATCGGCCGCCGAGGGGTCACACGGTCGCGTGGGCGGCCGTTCACGAAGGCGTGCTGCGGACCCCTGCGCCTGTTCCCAGCGGGGAGATCGCCATCTTCGAGCCGTCGGAGGAATCGATCGACTTCGTCGCGGACGGTGCTACCGGATTCGTGCTCGGCTCCGCAGCCGCTCATCCGCACGAGCTCGTCCTCGGCAATTACTCGGTGCACACCAGCGCCGAGGCGCTGCGCAGGGGCGAGAGGGAGATCCGCCGCGTCGGCCAACAGCTCCGTGCCAAAGAGACGATCTGATGCAAGTCGGCATCGACAGCTTCGCCGCGGCTTACGATGACGCAAGCCTCGCCATCAGCGCCTCGGAGCGACTGCGCAACCTGGTCGAGCAGATCGAGCATGCCGATCGAGTCGGCTTGGACTCCTTTGGGATCGGGGAACACCATCGTCGCGAGTACCTGGATTCCGCCCCTGCGGTCATCCTGGGAGCCGCCGCGACCCGAACGCAGCGCATCCGGCTGACCAGCGCGGTCACCGTCCTCAGCGCAGCCGATCCGGTGCGCGTGTTCCAGGAGTTCGCCACGCTCGATCTGCTCTCTCAGGGGCGGGCGGAGATGGTCGTCGGCCGCGGATCGTTCATCGATGCTTTTCCATTGTTCGGGTTCCCGCTCGAAGACTACGACTCGCTCTTCGCCGAAAAGCTCGAGCTCCTGCTCAACATCCGCGAGAACGAGCACGTCCACTGGTCCGGCGGGCATCGAGCTGCCCTGACAGGTCAGGGCGTCTACCCGAGACCGGTGCAAGACCCGCTGCCGATCTGGCTGGGCGTGGGCGGAACGCCGAAATCCTTCGCGCGCGCGGGCGCGCTGGGGCTGCCGTTGATGATCGCCATCATCGGTGGTGAGCCGCGACGCTTCAGGCCGCTGGTGGACCTCTACCGCGAGGCCGGCCTGCGGTCCGGACACCCGGCCGATCGTCTCAAAGTCGGCGTGCACGCCCTCGGCTACGTCGCGGCGACGAAGCAGGAAGCCGCGGACGATTTCTTCCCCGGCTACGCCCGCGCCGTCAGCAGCGTCGCCGAGGAGCGCGGATGGCAGCCTCCCACCCGCGCTACATTCGACGCGCAGCTCGACCCCGAGGGGGCGCTCCTGATCGGCAGCGCCGAAGAAGTGGTCGAGAAGATCGCGCGGCACAGCGAGGCGCTGGGGGGCATCTCCCGCATCACTTTCCAGATGAACGCGTCCTCGCTGCCCCACGCGAAGCTCATACGAGCCATCGAAGCGATCGGCACCCGGGTTGCCCCCGTCCTGCACCGCGAAGGCAAGGCTGCGCTATAGGTCGGTGCGCTCCTCCGGCAACGCCTTGTTTTTGTCGATGCCGAGAAAAGCCGACTTGGACCAATCGATCGCCGACAAGTTGGACCTTTTGGCTCCTCCACGCCCGAGGCACGCTGCCGCTCCATATTGGCCCGGAGACGGTGATGAACGCGCCCAGACATTTTCGAACTTATCTCCTGTTGTGCATCATGGCCGTGGCCTTGCGATCCATGGAAGGGTTCGCACAGCAGAATCCAGACGCATCGAAAGCAAGCCCTCCGCGCATTCCCGCGGCGCGGGACGGGCAACACGATTTCGACTTCGAGATCGGGAGTTGGAAGACCCACCTCTCGCGCCTTCTTCATCCTTTGACCGGCTCCAAAACCTGGATCGAATACGAGGGTACTTCTGTCGTCCGCAAGGTCTGGAACGGCCGCGCCAATTTGCTGGAGCTCGAGGTCGACGGGCAGGCCGGTCACCTGGAAGCTCTGAGCCTGCGCCTGTACAACCCCGAATCGCACCAGTGGAGCCTCAATTTCTCCAACCGCAGCGGCGGCACCCTGAGCCGACCCACCATTGGCGAATTCAAGAACGGACGCGGCGAGTTTTTCGACCAGGAGACGCTGAATGGCCGGGCCATCCTCGTTCGATTCGTCATCTCGGACATCACTCCCAATTCGTCTCACTTCGAGCAGGCGTTTTCCGATGACGGCGGCAAGACCTGGGAGACGAACTGGATCGCGACTGACACGCGGGTGAAAGAAGAACCCGACAAGGCCCACTGACGCTTGAAGCGGGGCGATCGGAGTCTCCATGGCCATGCAGATCCTTCTTTCGCTGGCGCTCCTTGCCGCCGCTCCGCGACAACCGCCGGCGACCGTCGCAACCGAGCGCGAAACCACCGAGATCGTAAAGCGCGCTCAAACCCTGTTCGATGGACTGGCTCCCGGGGACGTCGCCCTCTGGAGGGAAGCCCTGACCGAGGACGCGGTCCTCATCGACGAGGTTCGGCCGCCGGCAGACAAAGGCAGAGATGTTGCGGGAGATGCGGCCGCTCCCGGCCGGCTTCTCGGGCAGCATCGAGGTTCGCCGCCCGAACGTGCATTTCTACCCGGCGACGGCCGTTCTCGACTGCGAGATGTTCGAGCAGGAAAAGGTCTTCGAGCAGCAGCTCACCGTCCGCTATCTCGCGACACTCGTGTTCGTGCACAAAGGCCGCGATTGGAAGCTGGCAGCGATGGAGACGGTCACCCTGCCGACCCCGCCGCCACGGCTCGAGGTGGGCGACCAGCCGGTCTCCGACTATCCCGGGATCTACACTTACGGGCCCGGGCGCCGGTTCATCGTCGAGGCCGAGGGTCGCGAGTTGAAGTTCCGCACGCGTCCCGACGGGCGCACGACGCCGCTCGAGCCCCTCGCGAAGGATGTCTTCATGGACGCCGGGGATGAGCGCAACCTCATCCTCTTTCGACGCGACGAGCGAGGGCGCGTCACCTCGCTCATCGAGCGGCGAAAGTTCAACGATCTGCACATGCGCCGGATCGAAGAGTGACGCAGAATCCAGACTACAAAGGAGGCATCATGGCCGTGAAACCGATCCCCGAAGGGCAGCACACCTTGGTTCCGCACCTCGCGCTCAAAGACTGTGCGAAGGCGATCGAGTTCTACAAGAAGGCATTCGGCGCCAAAGAGAACTACCGCATGCCGATGCCCGACGGAAAAATCATCCACGCCGACCTCACCATCGGCGACTCGCATTTCTTCGTGATGGACGAGCCCCCCGGCTCGTCGTCGACACCGGCGGGCGTGCTCATTCACATGTGGTCGCGCGAGCCCGATGCGATCTTCGAACGCGCTACCAAGGCGGGCGCGAAGGTGAGGATGCCGCTTGAAGACATGTTCTGGGGGGATCGTTACGGACAGCTCGTCGATCCGTTCGGGCATACGTGGTCGATCGCAAAGCACATCGAAGATCTATCGCCCGAAGAGATCAACAAGCGCGCGATCAAAGCGTTCGCGGAGAGGAAGGGATGATCAAGGGCTTTGCTGGGTTCATCTTCGACGCGCGTATAGGTGTTGATCCAGTTCACCTCCCAGGTCTTGCCGCCATCGGCGGAGAAGGCTTGTTCCGAGCGCCCGGAGTTCGGCGACACCGCCGAGAAGACGAATCGAACCAGGATCGATCTGCCATTGAACGGTTCCTGGTCGTAAAACTCACCGCGGCCGTTCTTGAACTCGCCGATCATCGGCTGGCTCAAGGTGCCGGCATTGCTGCTGGCGAAGTTCAGGCTCCACTGGCGGGATTGGGGATTGTATAGGCGGAGGGAAAGGAACTCGATACGTCCGGCGGGGCCGTCCAGCTTGATCTCCGCGAGATTGCTGCGGCCATCCCAAACCTTCCGAACGACAACCGTGCCGTCGAGTTGGATCCAGTCGTTCGATCCGGTCAGCGGATGCTGGAGACGCGCAACGTGTATCTTCCAGGTACCGATCTCCCAGTCAAAATCGTGTTGCCGGTCGTGTTGGGCGGAGGGGTCCGGCGCGGACGCCGGCGGATGCGCGACCGATCGCGGCCCGCGCATCGGCGCTGCCACGATATGAAAGGCCTTCCTGGGCTGAAAGCCTGGGGCCCTTCCAGGTCGGCCAGCCGGCACTGAAGGACTTTCCCATCGATACCTGGGCGAAGCTGGCCGGGCGCTCCTCGCGCAGGATGAGGGTTCGCGGACTTCAGTAGTACGCCGGCAGCAGCCCTCGCCAGGGATTCGTCTTGGGATTTGGCAACTCGTCGGCGGCGGAGATCCCCGCAGCCGTGCGCCTGCTGCGCGCAAGCATGAAGGGTTGGCTCTAGCGGGTGAAACGGACCCTCACTATCGCGGTTGCCCGGATCGGGATCCCCTCGTGGTCGAGCGCCGGGCTCCAGCGTTTGCCGATGGCGCAACGGACTGCCTGGCTGGCGAAGCCGTGACCGGGATCGACGATCACGGCCGCGTGAAGCGCTTTGCCGCCGGTGTCGACGAAGACGCGCAGTTGCACGACCGCCTCATCGATGCCGTCCGCCTGGGAAGGAAACGGACATTGCCAGGAAGAGTCGCCGGCCATGCTCGGGGCCCGCGAGAGATTGCCTCCTGAACCGGTCCCGCGGGCTCGCCGCTACACCACCGAGATTGCCAGCGACCTGAACGAGCTCGAGACGCTCCTGGACGACATCATCCGCGCAGCTCGTCTCGATCTGACGGCGCAGACGAGCAGTCCTTATCCTCCGTTGTCCCGGGCACCGCTCGCGGTTGGCAGTTTCGTGAAGTCGGGCGATTCTGGTTGCGGGTCGGAGCGACTGCCATCGATCGACAGGGCCGCTTTCCCGATCATGCGGCAGCCGTGCAGACTGCGCTCGCAGCGCTGGATGCGGCCGATTTGCATCCGCAAGCGGTGGCGCATCGGCTCGTCCACGGCGGTCCCGTCCATCACGGGCCGGCGCTCATCGATTCTGCGCTGCTCGACTCGCTGCGCGAGCTCGTCCACTTCGCGCCGCTGCATTTGCCAGCAGGGATCGCCGTCATCGACGCCATCGAGCGCCACTATCCCGGATTGCCGCAGGTCGCCTGCTTCGACACGCACTTCCATTGGGAGCTGCCCGAGGTGGCGCGCCGGCTGCCCGTGCCGCAGGCGCTGCACGATCAAGGCGTGCGGCGCTACGGCTTCCACGGCCTCTCCTACGAATATGTGGTCTCGACCCTGGGGCACGCGCAACTCGGCCGCGCGGTCATCGCCCATCTCGGCAACGGCGCGAGCCTCGCAGCCGTGCGCAATGGCCTTCCCATCGACACGACCATGGCGTTCACGCCAGCGAGCGGCGTGATGATGGGCACCCGCGCGGGCGACGTCGATCCGGGCGTCGTGCTCTGCCTCCTCGCGGGCGGCTCGAGCCCGGCCGATGTGGAGCAGCTTCTCACCCGCGGGTCTGGTCTGCTGGGCGTCTCCGGCTCGACTTCGGACATGAAGGAGTTGCTCGCAGCGCGCCAGAGCGATCCGCGCGCGGCGCTCGCCGTAGAGATGTTTTCTCAGTCGTGCCGCAAGGCGGTCGGCGCGCTCGTCGCCCTCCTGGGCGGCCTCGATACGCTCGTGTTCACCGGCGGCATCGGCGAAAACGCGGCGGCGGTGCGCGCGGAGATCTGCGCCGGCCTCGCGCACCTCGGCGTCACGCTCGATGCCACCTCCAATGACGTCGGAGCCTCGATCATAAGCGCTCCCACTAGCCACTGCCTGGTGCGCGGCGTCCGCACCGACGAAGACGGCGTCATCGCCCGCCACGCCCGCCGTCTGCTCGGGGGCGGATAGCGCGGTTGGCTCGACGTGATCGCCGGAAGGATCAAAACGTGAGACCGACAGCACGGGAACCGCAACGTCGGGGACCGAGGCTCCGCTGGCGCCGAACTGTCCAATACAACGCGCGTCGCATCTAGCAGATCCGCGGCAGTTGCTCTCCCGCCAGCATGGCGACCACCCGCTCGCCTCCCACCAGCCATGGGACCGAAAGACCTTCTTGACGGGCTAGTCATCGTCCTGTCGCTCGGAGTCACGCTCCAACTCGCGGACATCGCCGTTGCCGGGGTACGTCAGCCATGTTCCCTGGAGCGGCTGCTGCTCGATTCCGGGCTGCTGGTAATCGCATACGCCGTCCGGGAACACCGCGTGCACTTGCGCAAGTTGGTCCGCGTTTAGCAGCTGCATATAGTCGCGCGTGTCGACCCATTTTAGTGTGCACTTCAGCCGGTCCGCAGTCCACGGCTCACCGGCGACGATCCGCGCCTCCGAGGAGTAGGGGTACAACCGCGCGCAGCGCGCCATGTCGGTGACCTTCTCAAGCGCGGCCGTGTAGCACGAGTCAACCAGATCAGCAGGCTTGTTTCGCGCCACCTTTTCCGCGGCCGCCCCGTTGGAACGATCGGCGGCGATGTTCGAGAGCCATTGCTCCATCGAGGCAAGCATCACCTTTGTCACGGCCTGTAAGGGACTGTTCGTGCCTCCGATGTCGCCGCCCAGCGTCCCGGTGCTCGCGACCGTCACCATGACGTGGTTGTCCGCGTTGCCGTTCGCCGCGATCAGCCGCGCCCGAAGGATCTTGCTGTGATGTGCGTCGTGGACGTCGCCTGTGCCATCCAGGTATGACCGCAGATCGATGATCGGCACGGTCGCCATGCCACCCGCCCCTTGTGTGATGCGGCCCGTGCGGTAAGCGGTTCGGAGCGCCTGGCGGTCGCCCACGGTGCGGGTGGCCACGACGTTCCCGTCGATGTCATGGCCGCCGATGCGCGCATTCAAATCGATAAATTGCTCGAAGGTGATCACCCCTGCGTTGAGCGCGCCGAGGCCGTACTGCACGCCGACGTTGTCGAAGGGCCGCCGCGCGAATCCCGTGCTCGCGTCCGTTCCGTACACATTCACCATGTTGTCCTGGTACGTGCATCGGGCTCCACCGCGGTTCGTGACGGGATCGTAGACCAGCGACGCGGGGATTGCCGCAGGATCGCAGTTCTTGGCTCTTAGATTCGGGTAACGCGTGCCGTTGTTGGTGCAGTAGTTGAAGTCCTTGAGACCAGAGACGGCAGTTTTCTGCGCAGGCGTCCACGCGAGCGCCGAGGTACCGAAGGCATTCATCAGCAGTTCGCAGTCGAAGAGTGGCATGAAGAACGTGATGTTGTCCGGGTACACACGGCCGGGAATGATCCCGTCGAGAAGCCCCGGATAGTTCCCGGCGATCATGCTCTGCTGCATCGAGCCGCCCGACCCGCCGGCTCCGATCGTGACGCGCGGCACGCCGAAGCGCTTGGTGAAGTACTCCTTCACCATCATCATCGATTCGGCGGAGATCAGGTCCGCGCATGTCGTGCCGAAGACGTTGAGCGACGACCCTGCCACCGCGTAGCCCCGCGCCAGCAAATAGTCCTTGTAGCCGACCTGCGACTCCTCGAGGTGGCTCGTTGCCGGGTTCAAACCGCCCACGGATCGGCCTTGGTGGTACCCCGCGCGGCAGCCGCCTCCGAAGCTGTAAATGAGGCGTCCATTCCATCCTGGCGAGCCGACCCATGGACTCGGGAGTGACTGCCCCGGCTCGTGCAGAAAAGCGATCACGTAGATGGCGCGGTTGATGGTGCCCATCTCGCGCCGCACAACGTACGGCACCGTCCGGCCCTGGCTGGTGGTCGTCAGCGCGACGTCGGCGGGCCGCGGCGCGGCGGGATCGAGCGGCTGAAACGTATTCGTCGCACTCGATCGGTAGAAGTAATCGACCCGCGCGTTGATCGCGCAGTCCGCGTCGAGCGGCGCGCCAAGCCCGAACGCCGACGTCTCGCAGATGTACGGAACCTGATGCGGGCCCGAGATGATGGGCCCGGAGATTGGATGGTTGGTAACGATGAGCGTCTCGACAGGGCGACCGCGGCCCTGCGGATTTGCGCGTACCTCTATTGTGTTGCGGCCCAGCGCGAGTCCGTCGATGACGCCAAGAAGCGTTCCTGCCGCCGCTCCGGCTCGAAACGCGCTCGTGACGTCACGTCCATCGACGGCTACTCCGATGTGGCTCAGCGCCACGTGCCTGGGCACGGTGATTTCGACGAGCACCTGACCGCCGCTGATGAGATCGGGGCGCGACGAGAGCGTCCGGATTGCGAACTCCCGGGGCTCGGCCGCGGCAACTCCAGCAACAGCGGCAGCGCAGACGGATCCTACTAGAGAGACTCGGCACCAGCTGGTCATAGGTAGCCCCCAGGATGAGGAGAGCGACTACCGTCAGACGGAACGGCAAGTCAATGCGCGCGCGGTCATCCAACTGCCGCGGACTTGGCACGTTCCCGCCGGGCTTTCGCATCACGTCAGCGGCGCGCGGGCCGGATCTTCCCCGTCACGACCAGATCCTCGAAACGGACTTCCTCGTGGCAGGCCGCGCAGATGGTTTTCGTCCGCAGCGGCTTGCCGCAGCGGTGGGCGAACTTCAGCTTCGCCGCGGGTCTCCGGTTTGGGCAGTGTCGATCGCCCCATTCCTTGAAGGCGATCAGCACCGGGAGCAGGTCGCGGCCGGTCTCGGTCAATAGGTATTCGTCGCGCGGGGGTCGCGTGCTGTACCGGCGGCGTTCGACGACCCCGAGCTCTTCGAGCTTGCGCAAGCGGCCGGAGAGCAGGGTGCGCGGAGCGCCGACCAGCCCGGCGAGGTCGGAGAAGCGGTGGTTGCCGTAGAACAGCTCGCGCACGACAGGGAGGGAGTAGCGGTCGCCCACCGCGTTGACGGCATCGGTGACCGAGCACACCCGCGTAGTGGGTCTTGATTGTGGACTCACCTGTGGTATCAACCTCGGTTGGTCGGTTCAGATGATGGACCGACTGGGTAGACCTTCCCAGTATCCCACGGGAGACTCACGATGCCGATGATCGATGTCTACGCCGCTGCCGACCTCTTCCCCGCGGGGGCCGATCGCCAGCTGGCGGAGGAACTGACCGCGGCGCTGCTCAAGGCAGAGGGCGTCGAAAAGCCGGGCCCGACCCACCTGAACAATACCGGAGCGTACCTCCACCGCCTGCCGCCGACCGCCGTCAACACCGCGGCATCCGGCTCGGCCCGCACCGTGCGCGTGCAGGTGCTGACGCCGCCGGGCGTGCTGAAGCGGGCGGCGCAAAGGCAGTTGGTCGCCGACGTCACGCAGATCGTCGCCAGGATTTCGGGCGACGCCACTCAAGCCGGCCGCACCTGGGTTTTGCTCACCGAAGCCGCCGAGGGCGGCTGGGGCATCGCCGGCACCGCCTTCGGGCAGGAGGAATTCGCGGCGCTGGCGGCGAAAAAGAAGTAGCGCCCGCTCCAGCAGGGCAGTTTGCCCGCGCTCGACGGGCGCGCGCAAGGAAAGATGGTCTTGCGAAGGACCGCTACTTCCTCCATAATGAACCGAGCAGTTCAAAACGACGGGCCGGGGAGGCCTTCATCAGACCCGCAAAGGCGAGGGAACAATGAAAACAGGTCTTGCTCTAGCAGCACTCGCTCTGATCGCATTTGGAGGTGAAACTGTGATGGCCAAGAGCCTGAGTCAAAACGAGAAGAAAGAAATGGTGCGGGCGCTCCTCAAGAGCCTGGAGACCAAGGACCCAGCACCGCTCAGTTACATCGATCCAACTCGATACATCCAGCATAATCCGAATGTCGAAGATGGCGTAAAGGGCGTGAAGCAGCTCATCACTCGTCTGCCAAAAGACACAAAAGTGAATACGGTCAGGATCTTCGCGGACGGTGATTACGTCGTCGCTCACTCGGAGTACAACTTTTTCGGTCCCAAGGTTGATTTCGACATCTTTCGCTTCGAGAAAGGGAAAATCGTAGAGCACTGGGACAATCTTGAAGAGAAATGCCCTCAGCCGAACGGTAGCGGCCGGACCCAGACAGATGGTCCCACCGAGGCTGCAGACCTGGAAAAGACCGAAGCGAACAAGGCCCTCCTGAGAGAGTATTTCGATGTAGTCGTCATCGGAGAGAAGCGGGATCAAGCGATCAAGTACCGGGGGTCGTTTCACCAGCATAATTGCTACGGTGAAGACGACAAGTCTGGGTTCCAAACCAAAAAAGGCCCGTTTGCGAAGCCCGGCTTTGTCTACAAAGTCAGCAAAGTGCACAAGGTCCTTGGTGAGGGACACTTCGTGCTCGTGGTGAATGAGGGGCTTTTCGATGACAAACCTACGACCTTTTATGATTTCTATCGGGTCGCCGACGGCAAGATTGTCGAGCATTGGGACGTGCTCGAGGCGTCGATCCCGAAAGAGCAATGGAAAAACGCAAACGGTAAGTTCTAAGCCACGCGAATCACAGGGAGAACGACAAATGCCGCAGCGCCACTTCAATAAGTCAGGGTTGACCTGCCTTCTGATCTCCGGCCTGGCGCTGTCGAGCGCAGCGAGTGCCGTGACTCTGACCGTCGAGTCCAAACTTGATAAAGCTCAAGCGGGCTACTACCGTCTCAAAGTAGGAAGCGTCGATGTGACGGCGCTCTCCGACGGGACGCTGGGGTTCGAGGCCATCGAGCAACTCACCAACGTGAAGCCGGGCGAGGCAGAGAAGCTCCTCGACAAGGCATACGTGAAGTCGCCGGTGGAAGCGTCGATGAACGCGTTCCTCATCCAATTGGGGGATCGCCTGATTCTCGTGGACGCCGGGACCGGAGGACTCCTCGGTCCGAAGCTTTTCAAGCTCCCCATCAGCTTGAAGAACGCAGGCTATTCCCCTGAACAGATCACCGATATTCTCGTAACCCACGTTCACCCCGATCACACCGGGGGATTGACGGTTGGAGGGAAGAGAGTATTTCCGAACGCGACCGTTCATATGGACAAAAGGGAGCTGGCGTATTGGACGGACAAATCCGCCGAAGAAAAGGCTCCAGAGCCGACCAAGAGCTTCTTCAAGACGGTTGAGCCTACCGTTGGCCCGTATATCGCCTCAGGAAGCGTGAAGACCTTTGACGGCGAGACGCAGTTGTTTCCGGGGCTGCGTTCCATCCCGGGATACGGCCACACTCCCGGTCAGTCCTATTACGTCCTCGAGAGCGAGGGACAGAGAATGATTTTCTGGGGCGACATCATGCACGTCCCGGACATTCAATTCGCCAACCCAAACGTAACCATCAAGTTCGATGTGGACTCGACGGCGGCGTTGGCCCGGCGGAAGAAGGATTTTGCCGATGCCGCGAAGAATCGAACCCTCGTGGCCATGCCGCATATGTACTTCCCTGGGGTCGGCCATGTGGCGAAGGAGGGCAATCACTATAGATGGATTCCGCTTCCGTACGTAAACGATGCCAAGCCCATGGAGAAATGATCGAATAAGACAACCTCAGAAGAAGGTCGGCATTGTCACGCCGCGCGAATGATCTTCATGAAGTCTTCGATCTTGCGGCTGGCTGAAGCTTTTGAAGGATTTAGATTTTGCTCGATGCATAGACCGGAAAAGAAGGTCGAAACAAGTTCCGCCAATAGCTCGGCAGCGACGGTTGCTCCCGCCGCGGCGATATTCTTCTTGAACTGGCGTTTCAGGTCCGTCCGGCTTTCGGCGATGATGTCGTGGGCCTCTTTGGGAAGCTGTCCAAGTTCCCTCATGGAACTGACCCCGAAGCAGCCTTTTTGGCCCCCTGCACGGGGCTGGGTCACGACCTTCAAAAAGTTCTCGATGTTGTCCCAGCCGAGCGGTTCCGCGGAGAGAAGGGGCCGACCGCGGCGAGTTTCATAATAGTATCGGAGACTCGCCAGGAACAGGTCCTCCTTATCCTTGAACTCGGAATAAAGTCCGGACTTATTGACCCCGGTTGCCTTCTCCAAATCCTGAAGGCCCGTATCGGCGTACCCCTGTTTCCAGAACAGGGGCATCGCCTTCTCGAGAACATCGGTTCGATTGAACTGTTTAGGTCTTCCCATGTAGTTAGCATAGCCAAATGAACCACTCAGTTCAATACCTCTTGCAGGTGGTGACGGCCCTCGCTCACTTCTGCGCGGCGGCGGACTGTTCCAGCGCCTGGGTCACGGCCGCCATGGTCTCCTCGGGCTTTTCTTCCATGATCCAGTGTCCCGCGCCCTTGATGATCACCACCGTCGGGTTGGCGGAGATGAGCTTCATCTGCGCGCCGAGCGCGTTGCCGTTCGCCTTTTCTCCTCCGACCGACGTCGCGGGCATCGGGAGCCGGTTTTTGCCGAACTCGGCGAACTCGTCGGCCGTCTTCAGGAATGACGCGAAGTACGCGAACCCGGCCGCCATCCGTCCCGGCCTGGCGTAGGCCTTGGCGTATGCTTGCCGCTCCGCCTCGGGGATGGAGTGCGTCGGGTCGGCGGCGAAGTCGTTCCAGAAATGCTCGAAGTAGGTCCGCTCGCGGCCTTTCACCAGCAACTCCGGCGTGTGGCCGTAGAAGCGGAAGTGCCACGGGTCAGGAGCGTCGTAGACGTCCCTCCACGCGCCGATGCCGGGGAGGAAGGCGTCCATCAACGTCAGCGTCTCCACCTCGCTCGGGTACTGGGCGGCGTAGGCGTAGGCGACCATCAGGCCGATGTCGTGGCCGACGACGCGGGCGCGCTGGTAGCCCAGCTTGTGGACGGCCTCGTGGACTCGCTTTGCCGACGTCGTCATGTCGATGCCGCTCGCCGGGATCGAGGAGTCGCCGATGCCGGGCAGATCGATGGCAATGACCGTGAACCGCGGCGCGAGCGCGACCGCCAGCGGCTTCCACATCTGCGCGGTCTCGGCGTAGCCGTGCAGGAGCAGCACGGTGGGCCCTTTGCCACCCACGGTTGCGCTGACCGTGCATCCGTCGACCGGCACCATCGTCTGCTTGAAGCCTTGCCCGTAATTGGCGGCCGAGACCGCGCTGGCGAAGAGGCTCACAAAAATGAAGCTGCGCATGACGTGCTCCTTTCAGGGCGAAGACCAACCCTCCAGGAAGGTGCCATTGTCTACACCAAGTCCTGCCTGAGAACATCGGCGCCGGCGGCGGGATGTTCTGACCCTCAGCGGTGTTCCGCTCCAGCTTCTTGGAGGCCCGGCTGGACAAACGGCCGGGCCTTCGCTTTTGTGGCAGCGTGGCAACCCCGGATCTCGAAAAGATCGTCGAGAGGCTCAACGACCTGCAACGGCGGGGCGTGATCGGTCTGCACGCGATCGGCGGCGCCTTTGCGTTCATCTTCTACGCTGAGCCCATTGAGACTCTGGACCTCGACGTGTTTGCTGATCTGCCGACAGGAGCCGGCGGTCTGATCTCGCTCGACAGGTTGTATTCAGAGCTTCGCTCGCTGGGATACGACGCGGTGGGCGACGCGATTCTGATCGAAGGCTTTCCCGTCCGGATCCTTCCGGAGACCACGCCGCTGGTGCATGAGGCCGTGGCCGAAGCCCGCACCATCCAGGTCGGCAAGCAAGAGACGCGAGTGTTCACGCCGGAGCATTCGATCGCAGTGGCACTGCAGACGAATCGCCCAAAGGATCGGCTCAAGATCGAGCACTTGCTGGAGAGCGGACGGGAGCCGTTGGACAAAGAACTCCTGGAGGTTATCCTTCAGAAGCATGGGCTGGAAGGGCGCTGGAAGAAGCTCCTCGCTGGACGAGGGTGAGCCTCTGACCAGGCAAAAGGCGCTCGAGCGCATTCTCGAAGCCAAGCGACTCCGCCGCCGGGAGCTCGCGCAATTGCCGTTCGAAGAGAAGTTCAGAATGGTGGCCGAGATGGGTCAGCTAGCGCGATCGATTGTCTACCCATCATCCTCGCTGATCTGCGACGCGATAAGCCGGCGCTCCTTGCTGGAGTTTGATTACGACGGCCTTCATCGCATCGTGCAGCCGTATTGCCACGGCACGACCGGCACGGGTCGCGAGTCGCTGCGAGCCATTCAAATCGGAGGCGAAAGCCGCGGCAGGCTAATTGCGTCCGCCAAGCTCTGGATCGTTGCGAAGATGGTCGAGGTGAAGGTCTCTAACCAAGCCTTCGTGCCGAACGATCCGCACTACAATCGAAATGACAGCGCCATGGCGTCCATCCATTGCCGAGTCTGATCTCCGTCGAGGGATCGCTCGTCTCCAACGACATCACCCTGCTCGTCGATGCCGCGGTGCGCGGGCTCGGTATCGCGGTGTTGCCGACGTTGCTCGTCGGGGAGCTGCTCGAACGCGGCGCGCTGGTTCGAGTTCTTCCCGAGCTGATTGACGCCGAATCGCGCGTGTCCGTCGTCTACCAGGAGAAAGAGCTACTGCCGCCGCAAGTGCGCGCGTTCATCGACGTGCTCGTTGCGTGGGCCCCCACCGCGATCGATGCCGCGCGTGTCACTCATCGGAGATGGCCCCCGAAGCCGGAAGGCCAGAGCAAGCCGCCCCTGCGCGCGAAGCCCACGGCGCCGCGCTCCCGAATCAACCGTCGACGTTCGAAGTAGGCCATCCCAACGACGACCGCGCCCTCATGCGATGTTCTTCCAGCGCGTTTCTCCTTCTGCCGCGCCGGCGAGTCGCCCGAGAAAACCGGTCAGCAAGAGGCAGGCCCGATGGGCTCGATGGCGGATGCTCTCCGAGGAGGTTCGCAAGATCGCTGCCGCTTCCGCCAAGGGAACCTCTTCCATCGCGCGCAAGAGCCCGTCTCGAATCCGCTCCGCCAGATCGCGCCGCCCGGCCAGATCGGACCAGTCTCCTTCAGGTACCACCAAACGGCCGCTGACATCGAACTGCGGCGAGTGCGATTCCGCCCTGGAAGCCCGGCCCGGTTGATGTCGAATGAGCGAGAGGACGATCGCGAGCCGATAGAGCGAGACTTTGAACGGCGCATCGCGAGGAAACCAGCCGGGAGAGCGCAACGCCTGCAAGAACGTTTCCTTCGCGACCTCGCCTGCCTTGGACTGGTCCGGCAACATGTTCCAGGCGATGCGGTGGACGGCGGCCCAGTAGCGGGTCGTGAGCGTCGCGACTGCGCCTCGATCGCCGCGGCGCATCCGCTCGGAGAGCACGTCGTCGTCCAAAGCCTCCCCCATCGTCACTCCTTTGTTCGTGAAGCTCGCTCATCGAGCGGGGCAGGGCATGCCTGCGCTGACCCAGGCTTCCAAAGCTTCCACGAACTTCTCGTGCGAGAGCGGCGGCGTCGTGCGGCCGGCGCCGGGGGTCCAAGCCCACAGGACGAGCGGATCCACCTTCATGTGCTCGATGACCTTCTCCCCCGTGCGGCGGCCTCCGTTCCGTGCCGGGTCCTTCATCTGCTCGCAGATCTGCTGCGCGGTCCGGCCTTCCCACAACATGGACAGGGGCGCCAGTCCCCAGGTCGCTACGCCTGGCACGAAGCCATCAGCCGTGTTCGTCGCCTGATGACACGTCTGGCATTGCTGCGTGGGCGCACCGTGGCCGTCTTTTCCGCGGACGACGAGGGGTTGATGAAGGATTTTCAAATCCGTTTGCCTGGGAGATTGGTCCTGATGGCAATTGATGCATCTCGGATGCATGACGACGCTGGCGATGGGATCGAACAGCACAGGCGCCGCCGCAGGCGCGGCTTCGCTGCGGCTGCAGGCTGCGACGGCTACGAGGACGACGAACGGCAGAAGGATACGCATGACGTTTCTCCTCACGCCGAGCGGAGTTGCTTCTCGAGCGGCAGCTTGCGGATGCGCTTGCCCGTCGCCGCGAAGACCGCGTTGGCCAGGGCGGGGGCCGTCACGGCCGTGCCCGGTTCGCCGATCCCACCCGGCTTCTCGAAGTTGCGGACCAGGTGCACTTCGATCGCAGGTGCCTCGTTGATCCGCAGCGCGCGAACGTCGTGGAAGTTGGACTGCTGCACCCGGCCTTTCTCGATCGTCACCTCGCCCCACAAGGCACCGCTGATTCCGAAGATGATTCCTCCTTCCATCTGCGCCTTGACGGTGTCGGGGTTCACCACCGTGCCACAGTCGACCGCGCAGACGATCCGGTGCACGCGGATTTCGCCTGCCTTGGATACTTCGACCTCCGCGACCTCGGACAGATAGCTGTCCCATCCGCTGTAGAGGACCGACACGCCGCGGCCCCATCCTTCGGGGAGAGGCTTTCCCCAGCCGGCCGCTTTCGTCGCGACGTCCAGGACTCTTTGTGCGCGCGGCGATTTGCGCAGCAGTGCGCGGCGATATTCGACGGGATCCTGCTTCGCGGCCGCGGCAAGCTCGTCGATGAAACTCTCGATCACGAACGTGTTGTGCGTGACGCCAACGCCGCGCCAGAAGCCGGTGTTGAGCACGGGCTCCTCGTGACGCACGAATTCGACGCGCACCGCAGGGATGTCGTAGAGCATCTGCGCCGCTCCATCCACGCCGTCGGGGTCGATTCCGTTCTGGAAAGCGGCCGGCAGGAAGCGGGCGAGGATCGCGGGGCCGGCGAGCCGGTGCGTCCACGCAATCGGCTGACCGTCTGCGTTCACCCCGGCCGCAATCCGGTCGTAGTAGTAGGGCCGATACACGTCGTGCCGGATGTCCTCCTCGCGGGTCCAGATCACCTTCACCGGGCCATCCACCTGCTTGGCGATGCGCACGGCCTGGGGAACGTTGTCGAACTCCAGCCGCCGGCCGAATCCGCCGCCCAGGTAGTGGTTGTGGATCACCACCTTTTCCGGCGGCAGCCCGGCGGCCTGGGCAGCGCCCCGGTGGGCGCGCGTCAGGACCTGCGTGCCGGTCCACACCTCGCAGCGGTCCGCACGGAAGTGCACCGTGCAGTTCATTGGTTCCATCGCCGCGTGCGCGAGGAACGGGACCTCGTACTCCGACTCGAGCTTCCTCGGCGCGGCGGCGACTGCCCGCGGCGCATCGCCCTCGCTCCGCACGACCACACCCGGCGACTGCACAGCCGCTGCGAGCCCCTTGACGACGTCCGCGGTGCTGGCTGTCCCGTTCGGTCCGTCGTCCCAGCGAATCACGAGCGCCTTCAGTCCTTGATTCGCCGCCCACGTGTTGTCGGCGACCACCGCCACCGCATCCTCGAGGCGGACGATCTGGCGCACGCCCTTGATCGCCATCGCCTTGCTGTCGTCGACGCTGACGAGCTTGCCGCCGACGACCGGGCTCGCCGCGACCGTCGCGATCTTCATTCCGGGCAGTCGGACGTCGATGCCGTAGAGCGTCGTGCCTTTCACCTTCGCCGGCGTGTCGAGTCGCTTGGCCGGCGTACCGATCAGCTTGAAGTCCTTCGGGTCCTTGAGCGTGACCTTCTCGGGCACTGGCAGTGTCGCGGCCTTGTCGGCCAACGCCCCGTACGTCAGCTTGCGACCCGTCGCGGTGTGGGTCACGACCCCTCTCGCCGCCTGACAGGATCCCGGATCCACCTTCCATGTCTGAGCGGCGGCGGTCACCAGCATGGTGCGCGCGGTCGCGCCGGCGCGGCGCAGCGGTTCGTAGAACATGCGCACGGACGTCGAGGCGCCCGTTTCCTGGTCGCCGAAGAGGGGGTTGGCATACAGCTTGTCGTCGGGCGGCGCGTGCTCGAGTTGGACCTGATCCAGTCCGACCTCGAGCTCTTCCGCCAGCAACATCGGCATCGAGGTGTACGTGCCCTGTCCCATTTCGACCTGGCACATGATCAGGGTCACGCGGCCGTCCGTGCCGATGCGAATGAAAGCGTTCGGCGCGAAGACCGACGGCGTCCCCTTGGCGGCCGCTGCCAGGACGCGCGGCCGCGCGTCCTGATGCCAGCCCAACAGCAATCCACCGCCGGCGGCGGCGCCCGCGGTCAGGAACTGCCGACGCGACACGCGGCTCATGGTCAGGCTCCCTTCTTGACGATCGTCTGCGCCGCCTGCTTGATGGCCTCGCGGATGCGCGGATAGGTGCCGCAGCGGCAAATGTTCCCCGACATCGCCTGGTCGATATCGGTGTCGGTGGGCGCCGGTATCTTTGCGAGCAACGCAGCGGCGGCCATGATCTGGCCGGACTGACAGTAGCCGCACTGGACGACCTCGAGATCGAGCCAGGCCTGCTGGACCTTCTTGCCGGCCGGCGTGGCGCCGATGGCCTCGATGGTGGTGATGGAATGGCCGATGGCGGCGCTCACCGGCATCACGCATGCTCGTCTGGGGATGCCATCCAGGTGCACGGTGCAGGCGCCGCAGAGCGCGACGCCGCAGCCGAACTTCGTGCCGTTCATGCCGAGCATGTCGCGCAAGACCCACAGCAGGGGCATGTCCGGTTCTGCGTCGACCTTGTGCGAATTGCCGTTGATTTTCAGCGTAATCATCGCCTTACCTCCGGAAGTTCATTCATGCTGCTCTCCTTCGCGCGAGATCCATTCGCGGACGTAGGCCGGGCAACTGAGCAGCTCGGTGCCTTGCCTCTCGCAATCGCCCAGGAAGCGGATGACCTCGACACCGACCACGGTGACTTCCTCCAGGTCCAGGGCGGCGCCGGGACCGCAGCGCTCCAGCTCCTCCGCGATCTCTTCGAGATCCTCGGACCGCAGGTTTCCGATCAGGCGGAGAGTGGACCGATCCCCATTCGATCCCCGCTCGAGCTTGAACGTCATCCGTCGCCGCCTCCCCTCGCGGTCCTCTGCAAGGAGAGCGCCAAGCGCGTTCCGAGACGGCGGAAAGAGGCAAGCCGTCAGAAAATTCTGACGATTCAGAAAAGAACGCCGATCAATGCCTGAATTGGTGCTTGTCGATCCCGAGCGCGGCGATCTTCGAATCGAGCGTCTGCCTTGGAATTCCCAACTTGCTCGCGGCCCCGAACGGGCCAGCGACGCGGCCCTTCGATTCCCTCAGCGCGGCTTCGATCCTCTCGCGCTCCCCGGGCAGGGACGCCCCGCCGGAGAACCAGGTGGGATCGACCGAGAGCGTATCGCCCTCGCACAGGATGACCGCCCTCTCGATGACGTTCTGCAGCTCGCGGACGTTGCCCGGCCAACCGTAGGCTTTGAACAGATCGAGCGTCGTCTTCTCGATGTGGCTGATCTTCTTGCCGGCACCTCTCGCGGAACGCTCCACCAGGTATTCCACCAACAGAGGAATGTCGTCCGCCCGGTCGCGTAGCGAGGGAACGGCGATGGGGAACACATTCAGCCGGTAGAAGAGATCCTCGCGGAACTTGCCATCTGCCACCGCAGCCTTGAGATCGCGGTTGGTGGCGGTCAGCACTCGAACGTCCACCTGGATCGGGTGGTTGCTACCCACTCTCTCGAACTCCCGCTCCTGGAGCACCCGCAAGAGCGCGATCTGGGTCTCCGCGGGCAGTTCGCCCACTTCGTCGAGGAACAGCGTGCCGCCGTCGGCCGACTCGAACCGCCCGAGCCGCCGCTGGAGGGCGCCGGTGAACGCGCCTTTCTCGTGCCCGAACAATTCGGAGGCGATGAGGGCCTGCGGGATCGCCGCGCAATTCAGGCGGACGAAGGCCTGCGCCGCCCGCTTCGACTTGGCGTGAATGGCGCGAGCGACCAACTCCTTCCCGGTGCCGGTCTCGCCCGTGATGAGGACCGTCGAATCGGTCGGCGCCACCTTGGCAATTTGTGACAGCACTCGTCGCAGGGCGCCGGACGACCCGACGATCTCCTCGAACATCGAGGACCCGGCGATCTCCTCGCGGAGAGCCAGGTTCTCCTTGCGAATGTGCTCCTCTGCCTGCTTCCGGTCGTCGATGTCGGTGCTGGTGGCGTACCAGCGGATCACGCTGCCCCGCTCGTCGCGGAGAGGCTTATAGCGGACGAGGAACCAACGGTAGGTGCCGTCGTGCCCGCGCAACCGTACCTCGAACCCGAAGGGAACGCCGGCGGACAGCCCCTGCTGGCGCTCGCCCTGGTGGCGCTCCACGTCGTCGGGATGGACGACCCTCTGGCGAAAGACGAGGGAACTCAAGTCTTCTAGACGGAGACCCGTGTAGTCGATGAGTACTTGATTCGCGTACAGCATCTGGCCGTCGACGGCGAGCACCGCGATCGATTGGTCGATGGCGTCCGTGATCCGGCGCATCTCTGCTTCCGATTTCCTCAAGGCCTCCAAAGATCGCTGTCGGCCGATCGCGATCAGCGCGATCTTTCCCGCGGACTCGATCAGCTCGATCTCGGCCTGCGTCGGCATTCGCGGTTCGGGAGAGTAGAGCGCAAAGGTGCCAAGGACCTGGCCATCCTTCGCGAGAATCGGCTCTGACCATGCCGCGCGAATTCCGTTCTGCATGGCGAGATCTCGACAGTTGTCGCTCCAGACGGGATCGGTCGAGATGTCGCCGGCGATGACCCGCTTCTTGAAATACGCCGCGGCACCGCTGCAACCTTTGCTCGGTCCGATCGGCCTCGCCGTGATCACTGGCAGCCACCCCGGTGGAACCA
>WNFG01002061.1_pt1 | contig 23674 bp, 19 predicted proteins | sample 5400431 | NCBI WGS metagenome assembly WNFG01 (sample SAMN13153346, study PRJNA577476) | soil metagenome | isolation source: 120 cm saprolite under Douglas fir tree site 2 hole 3 replicate 2 | place: USA:California | collected 2015-04-18 | reverse complement strand
GCCGTAGATATCGCCTGCAGTACGGCGGGTCAGGCGGGCCGCCTCGCGCTGTTGTCCCCTGGCGAGCAGCACGCTATAAGCTACCCATTCCGCGAAACCTTCGACAATCATCAGTGGTTGTGTTGGCGGCGCGTAAAAAGATTGCCACGCATGAGCCAGCTCGTGGGCTGCCACTGCTCGGAAGAGAGTTTGGGGGAGTAATCGTTCAATATAAATGTTTCGCTCCTCATTGATGCGCTGGAAAAAGCCGAGGATATGTTGATGTTCAGGTCCCAATGGCACATTGGGGTCTTCGAGGATGCCCGCTTGCCGGTTTAGCTTCACCAAATCTGCACGCTCAGCTAAGTAAAGCTTCGGTAACACAGGAATGTCTAATTGAAGTTCGTCTTTCATCAGAGCGTTGGTTGAACGATAATAAAGTTCGGCATCTGCTGTCAGCATGACTGATGAAGCTAAACAGGTAGCACAGCGATTGATATTTCCACCTTGTCTGGGAAAAACTTTTCCCTTCTCATCTAAAGGCACGCGGCAAATGTCGCAACGCGGGCGCGTATTCACACATGCTTCGCAGTATGGGAGAGGCGAGTCCCCAATAATGAAGTATTTTCCTAGAATTGGAATATGGCAACAGGGACAGATGGGTAGCTTTTTGCGGCAGGCGGGACAGATCAATACTCCTCTCACCAATGTCAGTTGCAGAGAAGGAATATCACATTTGCCACAACGAGGCGTTGAGGCATTGCACTCTGAACATACGACCAGCGTATCATTATAGGTGAAATACGTACCGAGCAGTTTTTTTCCGCACAAGTGGCAGAATTTAGAGTGTTTCGCTTCCATTCCACTCAATCCAGAAATGCAATCTCGACTGCTTCAGAGAGGATACCCTGCTGGTAGCCGCGTTTCAGTAGCTCAGCCACGGCCCGTTTACCATCCGCACCCATATCAAGAGTACGAAAGTTGACATAACGATCAATAAACTGGTTGGCAGTGGTCATGTCTAGCAGTGGGTTATCGTGTAATGCATAGACAAGGGCTTCTTGCCGGTGTTCTAAGCCAAAGCGGACGCTCTGTTTGAGTAAGTCCGATACGGTAGCGGCGAGCGTGGCATCGAGATCAGTACGAATCGCATTGATGCTGAGAGGGAAGGGCAGCCCTCCTGTTTGTTGATGCCACCATTGACCAAGGTCGACGGCAAGATGCAGCCCCTGCTGCTGAAAGGTCAATTGTCCTTCATAGATAATCAAGCCCGCGTCGGCCTCTCCACTGGCCACCTCGTCCAGGATTGCGTTGAAGCGCGTCTGCCGGTAGATGAAATCACCGAGCAGCAAGCGCAGCATCAGAAAGCCGCTGGTAAGTGTTCCAGGGATGGCGAAACGCATTTGCCGGAGTTCATCGAGCGTACAGGGCTGGCGGGTCACTACGATGGGTCCATAGTTTTCGCCCATACTTGCCCCATGGGTCAGGATGCGGTAGCGGTTCCTGGTATAGGCAAATGCGTGAGCGGACATGGCCGTCACTTCAAGTTTGCCCTCCTTCGCCCAGGTATTGAGCGTCTCGATATCGCGGGCGACGAAGTCGAGCATCAGGCCTCGAGTATCAATGTGACCGCTAACCAGTCCATAAACCATGAAGATATCGTCAGTATCGGGACTATGCCCGATGGTTATACGTTGTTGTGCCATTTCTTCTTGAATCCTCACTGCCTTCCGAGGGGTTAGCAGTTCGCAAATTTTTTTGTTGAGCGGCTGCAATGTGGCGGGCTGTGCTGCCAAAGGCAGCACAGCCCGCCACATTGCAGCCACTCAAGTGAACAAAAACGGAGAGGCCATTTATCTAAAATAAACTCGCTCTCCGCTGCTGGCTGGGGTGCAGGGATTCGAACCCCAATCGGCCGATCCAGAGTCGGCAGTCCTACCGTTGAACGACACCCCACTATGTCCATGCAGATACCATAGTATCCGTCATTTCCTGATACATTTTTTACAGTGACAGGCAGCAAGACGGGCAAAGCCTCGCATTTGCCCGTCTTGCTGCCTGTCACTGTAAAAAATGTATCAATGTTTTAATCGGCCAACGCCTCGGCTCCCTTCTCGCCGTTAGCGATCACTTCGCGGCGTTTGAAGCCAAACCAGTAGATGCCACCTACTATGAAGAGAATGAGCAGCGAGAACTCAAAAATTGGGATGTTGGCGATCACATTCAGTACCGGGATGCTCGTCCAGGACGTGAAGACCGAACCCAGTGCTGGATTGGTATAGACACTGCGTAGACCACCATACCACAGGAAGTTGATAATCATCAGGCCGCCATAGATCAGGGCCAGCACATTGACCAGGAACCCCCAGCGTCCGAGGCTGAAAGGAGCCTTTTCGCGCGGCCATCCTCTCAAGCGCGCGCTCAATGAGGCCACGTTGTTCATAAAGTACGACAGGTAGATCATCCCTGTCGCACCGGTAACGATGACACCGATGGCGGTACTCACCAGGAATGGCAGCGCGGAGAGCACCGCCACGGCAATACCGGCCCACAGCGGTGTGCGGAACTTCGGGTTAACCGTTCCCCAGACATTGCCAAATGGCAGGCGACCATCGCGCCCCATTGAGAACATCAGGCGAATAGTTGCGGACTGGATGGCCAGCGTGCAGACGAAGATGGCAATCAGCACCACAAACAGATACACGTTGCCCCAGAACGGCCCAAGCGCATCCTGGATGATTTGTGGAAGTGCCGACAAGAAGTTCGCTCCCTGTGCGATGCCCTCAATTTTTGGATAGTTTCTGATGGAGAGGAGCGTGCCGCCCAGGAAGAGGAGACCCGCGATGAACGAGAGGCCAATTGACCAGAGTACGCCACGTGGGGCATTCTTCTGTGGATCTCGTGTTTCCTCCCCAAGCGTACCTGCTGTGTCGAAGCCGTAGATCACGAATAGCGACATGAATAGAGCCGCTATGAAGGCCCCGCCATAGCTGGTGCCGAAGCCCGGCGTCCACTCATTTCCAGGTGTCTGCAGCACGGTGTGCGGGCCGGTGAAAAGGAAGCTGACGGGCTGGTGATTGTTGAACAGCAGCAGGATCAGCGCGAAGCCGAACATGCCAATGATCTCAGCCACAACTCCAATGTTGTTGATAATAGATACCAATCTCACACCTGCTATATTGATTGCGGTGCAGATGATGATCGTGACCAGCGCGATAAAGACCGTGTTGGGCATCAAAAGAAGGGTTCCTGGAATGTTGGGGAAGATAAACAGTAACGGTACAGGGATGGTGAATGCCACCGCTGTCACCGTGAGGACGCCCGCGAAGAAGTAGATCCATCCGGTAAACCAGCCCAGGGTGAAACCGGAGAGACGTTTGCTCCACTGGTAGATGGAACCCGCTATCGGGAAGTGCGAGGCGAGTTCGGCAAAGTTGAGTGCGACAATGAATTGGCCGGCTGCCACGATAGGCCACGTCCAAAAAAATGCCGGGCCACCCGCCGCCAGGCCGAGATAGAAGAGAGAAAAAGTGCCAGTTGAGACGGAGATGTAGGAGAAAGCCACTGCGAAATTGGAAAGGAAACCCAGCGAACGCTGCAATTCCTGTTTGTAGCCAAATCTTTGCAGTAATGCTTCGTCCTTCTGCTCCTGCGATAAATTGGACTGCTCCATTGTTAAACGCCTCCTTCGTGGTAGATGATACCAACAATCAGGAACATGAGAACGGTCTCACTCACCTCTTATGCAAGCAATACGTAGATAACGAGGCGAGTTTAAGAAGAAAGGAGATGCCAGACGGTTGTAGATTTGCGATATTCGAACTGGGATTTGCAGAATGAGCGCAAATTCGTAATAATCATCGTCGAGTAATCCGAAATCTGCAACTGTTAATATTACATAGTAGAGTTTCTTATTTATAATTGCTATGTGCAAATCATCCATATTATGGAGAAATATATGGATATTTATACAGATAGCTGCAAGCCACGGCAAACACCGAGTGTTTGCCGTGGCTTGCAGCTATCTGTATAAATATCCTTTGCCATTTTTGTGGGTTAGAGCATACAATACCCTTGTATGGCAGGTGGGGTTGACTGAAAAAACCTGTCCTTATTCATATAAGTGAAAGGATATTTCGATGCGAAGTAAAATAACTGTTGTTGGTGCCGGTTTTGTCGGTAGTACAGTGGTGCAGCGTTTGGCAGAACGCGACTATGCCGACGTGGTGATGTTTGACATTATACCAAACATGCCCCAGGGTAAAGCCCTTGATATGCTTCAGGCCGGGCCAGTACTCGGCTATGACTCATTAGTCGTCGGTACTAACGATTATGCCGATACCGCCAACTCGGATATTGTCGTCGTGACCTCTGGTCTCCCGCGTAAGCCCGTTATGACTCGTGACGATCTGGTGAAGAAAAACCAGGAGATTGTCTCACAGGTCACGGAACAGATTGTCAAATACTCCCCCAATAGCATCATCATCATGATCACTAACCCGTTGGATGCCATGGCCCAGCTCGCCTATCACATCAGTGGTTTCCCCCGTAATCGGGTGGTCGGTATGGCCGGCGTGCTCGATACAGCCCGTTTTCGCACATTTATTGCCCAGGAACTGGGTGCCTCCGTACGCGACGTACAGGCCTACGTCCTGGGTGGCCATGGTGATACGATGGTCCCTCTGGCACGCATGTGTACTGTGGCAGGCGTACCCATTTCGCACTTGATACCTGCTGAGCGCATCGAGCAGATCGTGCAGCGCACTCGCGACGGTGGCGCTGAGATCGTGAAATTGCTTGGTACAGGCAGCGCATATTTTGCCCCCTCGGCCTCGGTGCTGCAAATGGTCGATTCCATCTTGCTCGATAAGAAAATGATCATGCCGTGTGCCGTCTATCTCCAGGGTGAATACAGTATCCACAATCTCTTTGTAGGCGTACCGGCCAAACTCGGCGCACAGGGCGTCGAGCAGATCGTTGAGATCGAACTCGATGAACACGAACGCGCCCTGCTCCAGAAGTCAGCCGACGCTGTCAAAGAATTGGTAGAGGTAATGGGAATTTAGGAGTAAAAGAAGTACCAGCAGAGTATTGAGGCATCTCTGCAAGAGATGCCTCAATACTCTGCTGGTACTTCTTTTGCTAGCTTTCCTGCTCCGGCGATCACAACAATATACTCTCCCCTGGGTTTTGAATGTAAAACCGATTTTAATAACGTGGAAAGACTTCCGCGCTCCACTTTCTCAAACAGCTTGGTCAGATCATTGGCAATGGCCGCTTCCCTATCCCCAAATACTTCGAGAGCATCCTTGAGAAAGGCCTCAAGCCGGTAGGGGCTTTCATAAAAAATCAGTGTGTGTGGCGACTCCTTGTCGATCTCCAGGAATTTACATCTGCCCACAGTTTTGCGCGGGGCAAAGCCACGAAAGGTAAAGCTGTGGACTGGCAAACCCGAAAGTACTAAAGCCATTACAAAGGCCGTGGGGCCTGGAATCATGGTGACCTCAACCTGTGCATTCAGAGCCCGGCGCACCAGCGTAAAACCTGGATCCGAAATCGCCGGTGTGCCTGCATTGGTCACAACGGCGACCGACTTTCCCTCTTTCAACAATTCCTCGATACGCTCACCTGCACGCTGCTCGTTGTGCTCGTGGAAGGCGATTTGTGGCTTGGAAATTTCGAAATGCTTGAGCAGCATCCCCGTCTTGCGCGTATCTTCACTGGCCACGAAATCAACCTCTCGCAAGGTATCGAGAGCGCGCAAGGTGATATCCTTGAGATTGCCAATAGGAGTAGCAATAAGATAGAGCATATTATTGTTCAGCCTTCTTTTTCTCGCGCGCCTCCTGCCGTATCTCTTCTAATCTACGCAGCACATCCTGGCGTTTCACCTTAAGTGTATGGGTACGTGGGAAGTCGGTCTCCGGCCAGACCGTAAAACTGCGCACCTGCTGATGCGAAGCCAGCTGTTTATTTGTTTCCTGAACCACAGCTTTTGCCTGGCTGGCGTCCTCCATCAACAGCACCGCGTGAACTTCTGGCCCCTGGTCCTGTTCCATCAGCCCGAAGACCGCCGCATCCTTGACCTGCGGATGCGCCTGTAGGATGTTTTCGATATCTTCTGGAAAGACGTTCAGCCCGTTCGCCAGTACGATCAAGTTTTTCTTTCGTCCCTTCAAATAGAGATTGTGTTTCTTGTCCATATAGCCAAGATCTCCAGTATAGTACCAGCCATCTTTGAAAGCAGCGGCAGTGGCCTCCGGATTCTTCCAATAGCCCAGAGCTACATTTGGCCCATGCACCACAATTTCCTGGTCATCGGCGATACGCACTTCTACACCGGGTAGGGGTTTGCCAACCGAATCAAGCACATGTTCGTGAAAGGGAGTGACGGAGATAATCGGGGCACATTCTGTCGCTCCATAGCCCTGCAGCACCCGAAACCCCATATGCTCCCACCTCTGAGCCAGCCCGGGTGGCAAGTACGCACCCCCGCTGACAAAAAAGCGAAAGTGACCACCGAAGCGTTTATGCACGGCCCCAAAGAGGAAACGCCGCCAGCTAAAGGGCAGGCGAGCGGCAACGCGAATCAACTGCTCAAATTGTTTCTGCCTCTTTTGCCTCCTCACCTCCCTTTCGATGCCATTCAGAAAGAGCTGCAGAGCCTGGGGTACCAGCACGGAACATGTCACACGTTGTGATTCGAGCAGCTTGAGCAGTGTTTCGGGAACGAGCGAACGGGCGTAGACAATACTGGCCCCGCAATTGCTGGCGATGTTCTGATGGCTTAGCATGACTCCCTTGGGCTGGCCCGTCGTGCCAGAGGTAAAGACCAGCTCCGCCAGGTCATCACTATTCACCGCTGGAAGCCTGGTCCTGTCCAGGGGTTGCTGTGGCAAGGCATCTATATCGACCAGGGGAAGTGTGAAATCCTTCAACCCATTATATTGCTTCTGGGTAGTAATCAGCAGCTTCGCATTCGTTGTTTCAGTAATACGTGCCAGGAAATCTTGCCTGGAACTGACATCCAGGGGGACAACCACCCCACCCACCAGCAGTGTTCCCAGGTAAGCAACCAACCAATCAGCTCTGCTCACAGACCAGATGAGCAAACAATCCCCTTTCTGGAACGCTTGTTGTTGTAAATAGCCAGCAAAGCTCTGTACGTGTTCTTGTAATATGCGATACGTCAGTATGGACATTTCACCTGTCCCCTCGACTGGTTCGATAAGTGCAACTCGACTCCCAAATCGTTCGACAGCCGTTGCAAAGAGACTGTTGATGGTTAGCATTTTGTTCCCTCCCTGACAAGCTATCCTGGTTAGAAGATTCTCTAAAATATCATAAATCAATGATGCTGCATAGTATAGGGGAATGATATATTTTTTTCTAGAGTGTTCTTCCTGGTGCTTTTCAAATTATTGTAAAGAGGAGCAGACTTTGCCTGACTCTGTCTGAATATTGAAGGCGAAAAGTGGTAGTTTGGGCGCAAGATTGCGTCTTGCGCCCAAACTACCACTTTTCGCCTTCAATATTCGGAGGGATTCATCTTTTAAGTATTACCAGAATCAGAAACAAGCATTATCGCAGAACTTTCAATTCAGCCTTATAGTACGATCTACCTAATAGTGTCCCCTTGTCTTGTGTATTTCATCCTCACTATGCTATAGTTATTATATCTCATACTTTGAGGAGTGCCGAAAATGCAGAGATAGTGGCTTATTCTTTCATATATTTCTATTCAACAGGGATGTGATGAAAATTCCTCCAGCAGCTATCGTAATGTATGCAAGATTTTTCTGTTAATAGCAACTTTGTGCTATTGAATGCACAAAAATTGTCTATTTGTAATGACCAAGTATCATATAAGAGTAGGAGGTTTATTAGTTAAGCGAAGCTTGTGGAATTTTGAATGTGAAATGCCTCATTTTGAATGTGAAATAGCTTCTTTTTAAGCTGTTCTATTCTAGGTATTTGTGTTCATTTGAAATTATAGCTAATTAATAGCTCTTTTTTTCGCTACAAGTAGTCGAAAAATATTAACTAGCGCTATTGAAATATTTTAAATTTTATGATATCCTACTAAGTAGATGTTTATTCACTTACTTTTTAATCTTGAATACGCAAATTACCCTTGGCAGGCCACTTAATAAGTGGAAAAATTTGTCAAGGGGTATATGTACCTAGAAAGATTAGAAAGTAAGAGAAGAACATATATAAGCTGTTTGTTGTTTGACTAAATCATAAAGGAATCATTATCGATTCCTTTATAGGGTTTCCTTGAAAGGAAATTCTTGAGATGAGTTGTTTTTTTAGGAACTGGTTGAACTGAGTTGAAAGGAATCAGTTGAAAGGAATCAGTTGAAAGGAACCAATTGAAAGGAACCAATTGAAAGGAAGTATACCCATGCCACCATCCCTGGAAGCTGCAAATGTAGGGAAAGCTGTCGCAGCAAGAGTCGGTACCAACATTAGGGAAGTTCGTACCAAGCTTGGAATGACCCAGGCCCAGCTAGCTGCGCCCGAATTTTCCATTTCATACATTTCGGCAATCGAACGTGGAAAAATTCGGCCCTCCCTCAAAGCCCTCTCGATTCTTGCGCGTCGCCTGGATGTTCCCCTCACCTTCCTGCTGGAAGGTTCGCCTTCTGGTGCCGCCGAAGCAAGAGCCGTAGGGTATTCCCCCGCCGATTCTGGCCCTGACCAGAAAATTGATGTTGATTTACTCCAAGGTAATGTACTGGTACAGCAAGGTGCCTATAAACAGGCCGAGCAGTTGTTAGCTCCTATCCAGCCAGAGCGTATTACAACGGACCAGGTGTATCGATTATTCCTTCTAAAGGGTCAGATACATCTAGCAGCGAATGAGTACCAAGAAGCAGTAGTCGACCTTCGTGCTGCTGTGACTCAGGCGGAAGGTCTCAATGACAATGAATCGATAGAACGCGCCCGAAATCTACTTGGTAAAGCCTACTTCTTGCTGTATAACTACACGCTTGCTATTGAGAACCACCAGAGGTGCAACACTGCCATTGAAAATGGCCAGATCAATGACCCTGTATTCGCACTCGATGTATTCAGCAATTTAGCGAATGACTATTTCCGTCTCGGTGAACTAGATAAAGCTGTGACCTATTATCACCGGGCATTGGAGATGTTCGATGATATGAACCGCGATAGTAAGAGCTTCGCTCAGAAGTACATGGAGATCAGCCAGAGCTACAAAGCTGCTGGTAAACTCACCATGGCGCGAGATTATGCGATGCGCAGCCTTGCTCTCTACGAAATGCGGGATGAGCAGCGGCTGGTTGGTCTAACCCATCAACGCATGGGCAAGACCCTCGAGAAGCAGAGCGATCTCGATGGAGCGGAGAGAGAGTACAGGCGTGCCATCGATATTGAGCATGAACTCAATGACGCGATATCCGCCTCTACCTGTCATACATCGTTGGCCGAACTGCTGTTGAAGCGTGGAAAGGTGAAAGAGGCAGAGAAAGAAGCCCAGGAAGCTCTCAGCTATGCTCGTGCAAGTGAAGATGCACAGTCGCAAGGCCAGGCACTGATTGCTCTTGCCCAGCTTCATCATCAAACCAAAGACTATGCCACCGCCGATGAACTCTTCACACAGGCCTTGAATGCGTTAGATTCGTCTCATGCTCATGAAATTGCAGCAGGTGCGTATTTCCGCTACGCCAATTTATTGGAGGAGCGCGGCGAAGTACAGCTCAGTCTGAATGCCATTAAAAAAGCATACGACCATCAACGTCAAGGGAAACGGGGCGACGTCGAGTAGGTAAACACACAAATGAACATGGCAGGGGCACTAAGGCGAAGCCCTGCCATGTTCATTTGCGTTTCTGCCATATTCATTGTGTTTCTGCCATGTGATTTGCGTTTAACGTATATATTAGGTACAATTTACAAAGGCAGTAATTACGCTCCTTATTTAGTAAGCGATGGCCTGTACATATGTATACATGCGGACTCATTGATTTTTTGTATGCAATACTCCAGGCAATTGGGAGGAATTTCGTATGCCCTTCACGGCACACGATTTGAGGTATCGGGCGGAACAGACCTATCCGGCCTTGTATGCGCATCTTAGTTGGCATGCACAACGCTCTTTAGACATGTTGAGATTCGATGCAGTTGAGGTTGATACAGTTGTTGGGCATGTGATTGAGAAACTTGTGCTTTTGGGCCTCCTGGGCGGTGAGGATAGAACACCGCTTACCGTGCTGGATCGACTGACTGACGCGCAATTCTATGCGTTCCTCAATCGCAGTATACGCAACAAAGCTATTGATCGGCTGCGCAAGCGACGATTGTTAATGAGTTATCCACCAGAAGCAGAGGGGGCAGAAAGCACAGAGGCCGAGGATGATCTCTTGAATGAGGCAACCGAACCTGTTGGGGGCTCTCTCCCGTTCGCTACACCGGAAAAGGCTGCCCTCGCGGCAATCTCTCAAGAGGAGCTGCGCAATATTTTGAAGCACTGTATCAAGGAACTCAAACCTGCGCCGAAACAGTTTATTGCTATCATCCAGGAGTTGCAAGAGTTTGATGCCTTTGCATTATTGAGCGGCCTCGTTGAAGAACTGCCGGACAAAGCAGCCTTATTTGCTGATGAGATACCCATTGCTAATGTTAGCCAGCATAAAGATCACGCTCATAAAAAATTACGCCATTGTATCCAGGAGCAAAGTTCAAATTTGACAGTTACCGTTGCATTACGTTTGACAGAGTATGGAGAGCGTTTTGCTCACTCCCGTGAGTTTTTGGTAGATATTCAGACCCTGGCGCAGGATGATCTTTCCGAAGATGATGTGCGCATAGGATTGAATGAACTGGAAGCTGAAGGGTTACTTGATTTGCGTGACAATGATGTCGTCCATTTCACTTCGGACCAACTGAAGCACTTACTGCGCTTCTATAAGGTAGAATGAGTAGCCTTACATGCTCAGGAAAGGTCAAATATGAACAATAATAAGCCATTCGATAGCTCATCTGACCATCGCAGCGAACATATCAAGCTGGCTCGATGGTTGCAATATGTCTTAGCAAGGCCATCACAAGATCAAATGAAAAATACTGCCGACGGAGACGAGAGTAACAATTTTGAGGCATTGCTTAATAGTGAATATCATCCGCGTTTTTATCAACAATTACCAGACTTTATCATGGCTCTTCTGCAAAACGATGCAAAGGCAACCATTCACTATGCCCCTCTTCTCTATCATTTAATCGGATGTTCCGTCTGCCATACCGCTTACCTGGAGCTGTATGATGCCATGCGCTATGCTCTCAACACTAAAGAGGTGCATCATCCAGCCACAAATTACGGTACGCGCCCACTGGCGACTATTCCAGCCACAACGCTGGTGAACCTGTGCCAGTTATTGATTCACCACGCGGAAGCTGTGTACCTTCAGGCGCGTCATGACCATACCGATGGTGAGGCTCAGTCTCGTTCGATGTTGCAGTGGGCAATGCGGGTTAGCTCCCAGATAACACAGAGCAGCCAGCGTGTCAAAGCATTACACGACCTGGTACGGGTGGCTTCCCTTTATGATGGTCCGCACAGCCCTGGCGAACGAGAGCAGGCAGCTCATGCCTTTACACCTTTAATCGGTGCTGCTGGCCCCCGTGGTGGCAAAGTACTGCGCAGGGCCGATACCGCCTTGCGTTCAATAGGAGCCCCTCCGGGGCAATCGGTCATCTACCTGCAATCCCATCCCCTTGAAGGGAGCATTACTCAGCACGAGGATGTACTCGAACTACACCTGCACGAGCTTGATGAGAAATTGCGTGGGAAGTACCTGACCATCAATGTGCCTCTGGGTTCATTGATTGAGCCTGTGCGCTGGGCCGGTGGCGATCCTCACGCGATTCGCACGGCGGTTCCTGTTGATAAAGATGGCACCTTAAGTACTCCCCTCGGTCAAACTGACTTACGACTCGCAAATCCAGACGAGCGCAACCTGCTCGAGGTGATGTTCTCACTCCTGGAGGTGCGGCCCACGACTGGCTAAGCAGGTGGTTGGAATTCGACGGTGCCACTTTTACCTCCACTCTTAGAAGCGACGTAGGCTTGTTCGAGCGTAATCGTTGTGTCGACCCCCTTGCACATATCATAAATCGTCAGTGCGGCTACTGTGACAGCCGTAAGTGCCTCCACGTCCACCCCCGTTTTATAGTTTGTGCGGGTTCGCGCCTCGATAGAGATCAGCCCCTCGGTGCTATCAACTGTGAAGCGTATATCGATGTGGGTCATGGGTAGGGGGTGACAGAGTGGAATGATCTGGGGTGTTTGCTTGGCCGCCATGATGCCTGCGATCTTCGCTACCTCTAAGACACTTCCCTTGGAGACCTGGTTTGTCTCGACCAGACGCACCGTCTCAGGTGCCAGGCGCACGCGAGCCCTGGCAATGGCCTCGCGCACAGTCTCCGGCCTGTCGGTAACATCCACCATATGGATGTTACCGCTCTCATCCAGGTGAGTTAAGTGTTTGTTTGATTCCTCTGCCATGCGTGATACCTGCCTTTTCAAATGCTGTGTTGTTTCATGTTGTTCGACTCTGTTTAACTGATTACAGGTCTCCATATTTTGTACCAGGAGTCACCCGAATTTTCAAGGGGGAGCACGATGCCGCTTGAAAATTCGGGTGACTCCTGGTACAAAATTAAAATCCTCTCCCCCTCTGGCGGCTCTCAATGGCAAGTCTGTAATACGCGATAGCCTCCTGGGCCTTCCCTTGTTCACCCAGAAGTTGAGCATAGGATGCTGACTGTTCAGAGAACTCATCAGTCATGTTGAGACGCTCTAGCATCTTCAGTCCGTCCACAAAATGCTGGTTTCCTTCTTCATATCTCGCTTGAGCATATAAAATACGCCCCAGGCAGAGCAGAGCCTCAACCGCGATAATTGTATCGCCATATGCTTTTGCTAACTCATATGCCTGCTTCGCGTGCTTTTCGGCCTCTTCTAGCTCAGCATGGACTTGAAACCATTCCGCTAAACGGCTGACAATACTTGCCTGGGTGAGCAGATCTTGCTCGTTGCTTATGCGTTGCAGGGCGTTTTCCAGATATGCTCGCGCCTGTTCCTGGTCGACTTTCATCAATGCTCGACCGAGATAATGGTATATTTCGCTTCTCAGAGACGTGTCCACCTGATGGCTATACAGGTGCAGGCACTTGTAAGCATTGAGGGCTGCCAGGGGATAGTCCTGTGCATTGGCATACTGGGTTGCCATGTCCGCATACATTGATGGCAGCTTTTGAAGTGTAAGAAGTTCTTCAGTTAGCGCGATAGCTTGGTTGAAGCTGTTGATTGCCGAATCAAAATCGTTCAGGTTGGTATAGTGCTGTCCCAGGGAGTTATACAAATGACAGCGGAAAAATAGATCTTGTGGTTGTGTCTGGTCTAACAATGTGAGACACTGTTGATGAGCCTGGAGTGCTCGTGAATGGTCGCGCATAGCCGCGAAGGCCAGGCCGGAAATATTGTAAATACGTAGGCTACGATAATGATCGTTCTGCTTATCCGCGAGCTTTTCTGCCTCGATAAGTACCTCCTGGCACTTTTGGAATTGCGCGGCATCGAGATAGGCCCAGCCAAGTAAGTAGCGTTGTTGAGTGAGATGGTGATCTTGCAAATATTTGGTCGTGATGTTTTCTAATCGTGCAATTGCCCGCTCCGCCTCACCCTGTAAGATGCATATCTGGGCCTCTATAAGTTCCAATTCCAGCGGCGCACTATCATTTTTAAAAGTGCGTATTGAATCACGAAAGTGAATATCGTTTTGACCGTTCTGCGGAATCAAATCGGTAGAAGTAAGTCCAAGTCGCTTTGCCAGTATCTCAAGGGCACGTAAAGAGGGCCTGATCTGGCCGCGTTCAATTGCAGAGATGTAACTAACCGAGAAATCTGTGGAGGCAAGTTGACTCTGAGTGTATTTCAGGGCCTGTCGTGCTGCCCGTATTTTAGCTCCAACTGCCTGCCCCAACAGGCTATGAGATTGGTCTGTTGCCATAATAACCTCCTATACTCTCCTGAACAAAAGAAATTACAATCAATTGTAAACGGAGATGAGTCAATAAATAGATAAAGTGATGGTTAAGTATATTGTAAATCAATTTGATGTATTCTGTCAATAGCTTAGCATTGATAAGTGTCATAGTCATATTTATACAATTTCTTGCGTTACGAATAGAATTGCGCGGTACTATACTCGTGGCAAATACAGGAAAAAGTATGTTACAATCGTGGGTAAGAAAGGATGAGAGAGTTTGTGTATGCAACTGAAACGTATTCCCACTTCACGCTTATGGTTTTTAGCGGCACTGGTGCTGCTCGCGCTTTTCGGCATTTTTACCATCATTTTCTCAACTGGGGTGCTGCTCTACCCAACCTTACATATAGAACAATGGCTTCTGCATCGTCCTCTGACCGCGATTGACTGCGTTTTCGTAGAATGGAAGCAACTGGGTGAAGTGGGAGCCAGCCTCCTGGGTACACTTGTGCTGGGCGGCGTGTGTGTGTTGTTGGGATATCGTCGCCGTATGCTGCCTTTTCTCTTCCTGCTGCTGCTGCTTGGGGTGGGTGTCGAATATGGGGGAAAACAATATTTTCCTCAGGTGGTACCCGCCAATACCCAGTTTGGCATGAACTCCCTGGCCTGCCCGCAAATGTGGAGGCAGTCGCGCTCTACAAAAATTATGGTGGCTCTGGGTATGTGGTGGAAGGCTCCTCCGGCGCGTCCGGTGCGTATCCGCAATGAGCAGTTTAGTGCCACGGCACCTTTGATTATCGACGACAATGCCAGGCTAGCATATGGGTATCCCAGTGGTCATGCCATGCGCTGGTTTTTTATGGGGTTCGTTGCTTTTTGGCTCGCCTGGCGGCATGTGAAGTTTCGCCTGCTGCGCCTCTTGTTGATGGCAATAGCCCTTGCCGCGGCCTTCGGTGGAGGGTTTGCGCAATTCTACATTGGCGTGCATCTCTCAACCGATCTTATCGCTGGCTACCTCCTTGGAGCCAGTCTAGCTTGTTGTGCTATTGGCCTCTTACTATTGAATGAGAAAAAGGATAAGCGGCAAACAGCACAAGCCCAAGATCAGCTAGACGAAGCCCAAAAAGTCAGTATGTCTAGTTCGTAATTCTCTGTTCCGTTCTGCTTAGGGGTGGGCCTTTGTGGCCGCCCGTATAGGCGTCAAGGTACCATGAGAGGCGGAGAGAAATGAAAAGGAACAGGGAGTCCGCAGGCAATGCGGATACCCTGGGGCTGGATGGGTGCCATGTCGCTCCGACCCTGCCAAGTTCATAGGAGTATACAATACAATGTTTCGTTTTCTGACAGCAGGTGAGTCGCACGGACCTGGCCTGACCATGATCGTAGAAGGGCTACCTGCCGGTTTAGCAGTTGAGAAGTCGATCATTGATGCTGATCTGCGCCGTCGCCAGGGGGGCTATGGGCGAGGGGGACGCATGAAGATAGAGAAAGATGCCGTGCGCTTTCTCTCCGGTGTGCGCCACGGCAAAACCCTCGGCTCACCGGTTACCATGCAGATCGAAAATCTCGATTGGGTAAACTGGGAGGAACGGATGAGCGCGGCCCCAGGCGAAATTTCCCCTGACCCTGTGACGCGCATTCGCCCAGGCCATGCTGATTTTACCGGTGCTATCAAGTATGGTCATGCAGATCTGCGCAACGTGATTGAACGCTCCAGTTCGCGTGAAACGGCTGCGCGTGTTGCCGTCGGTGGCCTCTGTCGTCAACTGCTGAGCAACTTCGGCGTATTCATCCACAGTCATGTACTCTCTATTGTTGAGGTAGGGTACGAGGTCCCGCGTCCCTTGACACGCGATGCCTATTCTGCCGAAATGTGGGAGGCGGTAGAGGCTTCTCCTATGCGCTGTGCTGATGCCGCATTGACCGAGAAAATGATTGCTCGTATCCTCGAGGCTAAACGTGACGGTGATACCTGCGGGGGGACGTTTGAAGTGGTGGCGATTGGTGTACCAATTGGCCTGGGTAGCTTCAGCCAGTGGGATCGCCGTCTCAGCTCGCGTTTAGGTATGGCGATGATGAGTATTCCATCGGCCAAAGCTATGGAAATTGGTGCGGGCTTTGCTGCCGCTCGTACTACCGGTTCGCATGTACACGATATCTTGCGCCACGATGAGCATAACCGTTGGTACCATCTGAGCAATAATGCCGGTGGCATCGAGGGGGGAATAACCAATGGAGAACCTGTAGTGGTGCGTGTTGGGGTCAAGCCTATCCCTACATTGGCCCATCCTTTGCCTTCGGTAGACCTGGCAAGCGGGGAGAATATAGATGAGAGTCGCTACGAGCGCAGCGACGTGTGCGTTGTTCCTGCCGCCGGTGTGGTGGGCGAGGCCATGATGGCTATAGTATTGACCGAGGCCTTCATTGAAAAATTTGGCGGAGACAGCCTGGAGGAGATGACACGAAATTATAATTCCGCGAAAGTGTGACCTACCTCACTTGTCATTCGACATGAAGAATGATACACTTTTCGGGATAGAAAGAGCCTTTTCACTGGAATAAGAGGAATGCTTTGATGAATAATAACGAGGGTACCCGCATAACCATTAGCAATAGTATACGCAGAATGACGCAATTGTTTATTATCCTTTTTATTGCGCTAAGTGGTGGGCTTGTCTACTGGCAGGTCGTGGTGGCACAACAGGTCGCGGCAAATATACACAACAGTCGTCATTGTTTGACCGATAGTGCTCCAGTACGCGGGCGTATCTTCGACCGCAATGGCGTATTGCTCGCCGAATCTAAACCATCTGACACCCTCTGTGGCTATCAACGCCATTACTACCTCAACGGCTATCCATCGCTGGCTGGCCTGATTGGCTATTACATCAGTCCTCTTTTCTCCTCATCAGGTATTGAGAAACAATATGATAACTATCTCAGCGGGCGCGTGGGTATCACCGAACTCAATAATACCGTGAACCAGACGCTTCACCGCCCTCCAGTCGGCGATGACATTTACCTCAGCATCGATGTACGCATGCAGGCCTTGCTGGATAAGTACTTTGATCATGCAGCACAGAGTGACGGTTCCTCCCCTGCTCCCGATAACTTTTTAGTCTATAAGACTGATCGAGGCTCTGCCATCATCTCCAATCCCCATACGGGCGAGATTCTGGCTATGCTGAGTCGCCCTACCTTTGACCCGAACCGTATAGCATCAGGTGATCTCAAGTACTTTCAATCGCTTGAAAAAACCCCTGAACAGCCTCTGCTGGAGCGTCCTCTCCAATCTGCCTATGTCCCCGGCTCAACCTACAAGACCGTGACGCTGATGGCGGCACTCGACTCCGGTACCTCGCACCTGGACGACCCATTTTACAAGGATCGTGATCCCAATCACCCCCAGGCTATAGGGCCAGTTACCATCGGCACAGGCGATCAGACAGAAGTCTTTGGCCCGACGGGCAACAATATCTCATCGTTTACCTTCAATTACCCGGTGAATATTCGCTACGGTTTCTCGCATTCGGATAATGTCATGTTCGCACAGATAGGCGCGAAGGTGGGCGTGAATACCTGGCTTGACTATAACGGTCGCTTTTACGTTGGCAAGCCAATTCCTTTTGATCTGCCGGTAAAACCAAGTACCGTCACTCCTCCCAATGGCAAGCCACTCGCTATCAATGGGCTGGCGGAAAACGCCTTTGGGCAGGGTGTAGATCAGATTACGCCGCTGCAAATGATGATGTTCGATAACGCTATTGCCAACAACGGCGAGTTGATGCGCCCCTCACTCGTCATGAAGATCGTTGATCCTAACGGCGCGGTTGTCCAATCCTCAAGCCCACAATCGCTGGGGACACCCATTACCGATAACACCGCAAGCCAGGTTCGTGACGCGATGTACGGTGTTGTGCAATGTGGCTCCGGTCGTTTTGGTTTCAATAATCACCCTTATACCCCCGACTTGAATACTTCGCCCTGGGCCATCATCGCCAAGACGGGTACAGGTGAAGTGCCTCTCGTGAATGGCAAAACGCTTGGAGCGGAGGCGTGGCTTGTAACACAGGCACCATACCAAAATCCACAGTTGACGATTGTGGCTATGAAGGAAAATGGAGGTGAAGGTGGTCTCGCCGACGGGCCAATGGTGACACGTACTTACAATGACATCTTCTCAAAGATCATGAAGATACCCCAATCTCCTCCGGCTGATCCCAATTATTGCGGTACTACAGGTTTGCTCCAGGGGTAAAATCCCTACTCCTGGATCGTTTTCCAGCAGGTGTCACAGTAGCCTGCGGCTACGAGGTCGAGGGTCAAGTTATGAAAGTGGTATTGGCTCGACAATTTTTCGTGGAGGTCGCCCAATAGCGCATCATCGAGATGGATGATGGCCCGGCACCTGCGGCAGACCAGGTGATGATGGGCTGCACCCTCTGCCGCCTCGTAATGTGGTTGTTCTCCTGGTAGATGATTCTCTCGTACCAGTCCCAACTCGCGTAACAACTCCAATGTGCGGTAGACAGTTGAGAGGCTCACATAGGGGTTGCGCTTCTGCACACGCTCCGTGATCTGGTCGATACTCAGATGTCCATCGGCTTCCTGGATAACGCTTAAAATCATATGCCGTTGTGGCGTGAGCCGGTAGCCCTTTTTACGCAGCATATCGTTACTTGATTTGACATAATGATGCATCTGCAACCCCCTATCTATCTATTAGGAATGATTGATTTATCCATATCGTAACACCGAGTTCAAAAATCGTCAACAATAACAACAAACACGAATTTTTTGCATAGCAGCCGTTCATTCCTAGCAGAGCGTCAGGCAATATAATAATCCCATAAAGGATACCGTGCGTTGGTTAAGAAGGTCTAAAATATGGTACATTGGGAACATCGATACTTATTAGGTACAATGGTCTTTACCATTGCCGGAGATGTTGTGCGCGACTTTGAAGAAGAATATGAAGCCTGGAGCTGGTTGGAGCAGGATGGCTGGGGACTGGTAGCCATCGAACCTCCTGATCCTGTTCGCCCAGGTGCATGTAAGTACTACTTTAAACGTCAACGCCCGTCAGATTATGGGGCGAGGGCCGCTACAACGGATACTCACGCGGCAGTGAAATATAGGCAGAGAGAGAAGCTCTAAATGACGCAACCCGGCTCGGACTACTGGCGTTCGCCGCTCGATCCAGAACGTGTCATGCACATCAATGTCACCCACTGGCAAGAAGAGACGCATGAACGGCGCGAGGATGCTCTAACGATAGAGGAGCCTTTCGAGGTGCGTATCGACCACAGCAGCCTGGCCGTCATCATGCGTACTCCTGGACACGACCGCGAATTAGCCATGGGTTTCCTCTTCACGGAACGAGTAATCGCCCGGCCTGAAGATGTGCTGGCGATTGAAGACGAGACCGACTCCGAGGATCTCCCTCTTGCCAACGTCGTCAATGTGATGTTGCGCAGTCCAACGCAGCAGGATGCCTTGAATCCCCAACCCCAGGCGGCAACTTTTGAGCGACATTTCGCAGTCTCCGCGAGTTGTGGCCTCTGCGGCAAAAACAGTATTGCCGACCTGATGGTCTCTATTCCCCCTCTTGAACCTGGCACTTTGCAGATTGCCGCCTCGACCCTTTATGAATTACCTGCCCGCCTGCGTACCGCCCAGTCCGTCTTCACCCACACCGGCGGATTGCACGCGGCAGGCCTCTTTAGCGCAGCCGGTGAACTGCTCCTCCTGCGCGAAGATGTAGGCCGCCACAATGCTGTCGATAAAATCATCGGTCATGGCCTCCTACACAAAACATTTCCCTATACTGAGCATATCTTAATGGTCAGTGGTCGCACCTCCTTCGAGATCATCCAAAAAGCTCTATTCGCCCGCATCCCCTGTATCGCCGCCATCTCCGCCCCCTCTAGCCTCGCCGTCGAACTGGCCAACCGTGCGGGCATCACCCTGATCGGCTTTTTGCGCGACCATGCTATGAATGTGTATACACACGCGGAGAGAATAGCGTAGACCTGACATCTGCGGCCTTGCTCATTCGGAGAATGAGCAAGGCCGCAGATGTCAGGATAATTCACTAGACTTTGATAGCAGCAAGCAGTTCAGCACAGGCAAGTGTAGCAATATCATAGTCTTTCCAGCACACCAAAATCCCCGATGTCCCACCACACGGAAAGCACAGCTTCCCCAGTCGCTAACCGAGGGGAACGGGTGCTCCGGCGGGAGAGGTCGCCACATCTGCCGCATGACGGAAGCGGCAATTGAAGTTGCGTTCTCATCATCATACAGCGGGGGGACATAATTATAAGATAGACTAAAGGGAGGGCCGATCGCCACGTGTCCATAGTAGGGGTACTCCTTGTGGGTACCCTGGACGATGCGGGTGCCATGGTGCAGGGCGGTCGCCATGATTGACCCCGTATTGTATAATCCGACTATGCAGAACGACACGATTGCAGCAATTGCTACACCTCCTGGCGTTGGGGGGATAGGTGTAGTGCGTGTGAGTGGAATAGAAGCCTTTACCGTAGTACAACCTCTCCTCCGGCAAGCGAGAGGACGGACAGAGATCCCTCCTTCACATCTGCTCACACATGGACATATCATTGATCCAGGTACAGAAGAGCTAGTGGATGAGGTATTGGTAGCCTTCATGCATGCTCCCCGCACCTACACCTGTGAGGATGTTGTGGAGATTTCGGGGCATGGCGGTCCACTGGTGCTTCAACGTATCCTGCGCCTGGTGCTGGCCCAGGGGGCGCGTATGGCGAACCCAGGCGAGTTTACTTTGCGTGCGTTTCTCAATGGACGGCTCGACCTGGCGCAGGCCGAGGCGGTGATGGACCTGATCGATGCACAGACAGAGGCTGGCCAACGCCTTGCCATGCAGCAACTGCAAGGACGTGTTTCGGCGCAGGTGCAGCAGGCTCGTGATGCTATTCTGGCTGTGGTTGTCCGCATCGAGGCCAGTATCGACTTTCCCGAAGAAGATGTGCCAACACCCCAGGCGACGGAACTGCGCCCGTTGATCGCTGTCGCCCAGCAGCAGGTGAATATGCTGCTCGCGGGTTCGGAGCAGGGACGGCTCTACCGCCAGGGGCTGCGTACCGCCATTATTGGGCGACCCAATGTCGGCAAGTCCAGCCTGCTCAATGCACTGCTGCGCAGCGAACGCGCCATTGTCACTTCCGTCGCGGGCACCACGCGGGATACGGTAGAAGAAGTGGCGAACCTGCGCGGTATACCACTGCATCTGATTGACACAGCGGGTATAACCCCAAGTGATGATCCCGTCGAGCAAATAGGGGTGCAGCGCAGCCGCGCAGCCGCCGAAAGCGCGGACATCGTCCTCCTTGTCTTCGATGGAGCCGAAAAACTGGCTCTCCAGGATCGACAAATTTCCCGGGAACTGCAAAGTATGGGTTTTGGCCCTCAGCCCACTTCCTCGACAACACATACACACAGGCCTGTTGTTGTGATTATCAACAAAGCAGACTGTGATCAGCACCTGGAGCGTGAGGAGGTGCGCCGCATGTGGCCCCAGGCACCACTGGTAGTCACTTCGATGCTGACGGGCGTGGGTTTATCAGAACTTGAGGAGATTATTGCCAACCTCGTTTTGGCTGGCAAAACCTTGCATAGCGCAAGCGTACTGGTGACCAGTACTCGGCATCAGGAAGCACTGCGCCGTGCGGCTGAGCACTTACGCGCTTCACTCGTATCTCTTGAAGGGAGGTTGCCATTGGATTTTGTGTCCATCGACCTGCGTGCCGCCTATGACGCGCTTGGTGAGATTACTGGAGAAACCGCCAGCGACGATTTATTGGATAGAATTTTCAGCGAATTTTGTATCGGGAAGTAGGTTGATTAGGGTAGAGGAATACCGTAGGGGCCCGATTTATCGCGCCCACCGCAATAAAAGGATAGTTACATAGAGGTGAGAGGAAAATATGAACATACAAAAGTTACTGAAGAGAAAAACAATCATCATACTAAGCGCATTTGCCCTTGCCAGTTTATTGCTGGCATCCTGTGGATTTCCAGGTGCCGTCGCGGTAAAACCGACCCCGACGCATACCCCGACCCCCACTCCGACGCCTGACCCGACGCCAACGCCGACCCCAACACCCGACCCGACGCCGACCTATCCGCCGGGGGTCTCGCCGTCACAGGTACTGGGTACCGTCGCCGACGAGCAAAAACCTCTGGTGGGCATTCCCTGGGTGCGCGTGAGCTATGCCACCTGCTTTGGCAATGTGATGAAAGGCGATCTGTTGAAGAACACGGTTGCTCAATTCCATAGTCAAGGAGTGCGGGTGATGCTCTCGCTTTGCCAGTGGGCCACCGATGCACGTCTCTATAACTCAGCTATTCTCAACGACATGGCGCAGGCAGGAGCAGACGCCGTGCAATGCGGCAACGAGCAAATGAAGTTTGGTCCGTACAACCGGGGAGTGCCGCCAGCTATCTTTGCGAAGTTCTTTGACCTGTGCCAGCAGGCGGCCCACGCGGTACGCCCTGACATTCCCGTGATTATTGGCTCGAACGACCCCCATGTGGGAGGCGTTGACTATTATCCGTTGGTACAACAGGCGAACTATCTGAATGCCATGCAAACTGCCATGAACACCTCGGTGCATCCGGGAGGACACTGGAATTGGCGCAATCAGACCATTGGCCTGATCGATAGCTGGCACAACGGTTATCCCAACCAATCGGTCAACAGCCTCTACGGCCTGTTTCTCTTCTGGGCGCAGCAATTTGGCGTTGATCTCAATAGTGGTGCTCTGGGCAAACACCTCTGGGTGATCGAAGGGACCGGCTGCATCTATGGCTGTGGCATTGCCACTGATGCTTATGATATTGCCGTTTCCCACATCTTAACGCTTATCACGGATGTACAGACGATTCTGCGCTATCAAGTCCCTTTCTTTTACTTCAGTACCAAAGACTTTTTCGGGGCAGGAGGAACCTTCTGGCCGATGGGGGTGCGCGATGCCCATGATAATGCCAAGCCGCTGCGCCAGGACTTAGGCATGGGGGGACGAACCCTATCAATGTCATGCTCATCCGGCAATGTCAGGGTGGTAAGCCAGGAGCAGTTGCTAGCCAGGCTCTATGCTGGTTGCAAGCTGCCAGGAAACTATATTGGTATCCTGGAGAGCTGAACAAAAAGGTGTGTTGAAGAACGTGAATCCGCTTACAAACATCAGAAGAAGTTCTTTGATTGTCTTTGTTGTGGTACTCATTGGGAGTTTTTTCCTGGCAGCTTTTTCCTATCACCTGCTGTCTACTACGCGGCAGACGGGAACTAGCTCCACACCCATCCCTACACTTCCTATCAACACACCTTCTGTTACAGGAACAGTCTCAGGAACTCCAACCTATCCGCCGGGGGTCTCGCCGTCACAGGTACTGGGTACCGTCGCCGACGAGCAAAAACCTCTGGTGGGCATTCCCTGGGTGCGCGTGAGCTATGCCACCTGCTTTGGCAATGTGATGAAAGGCGATTTGTTGAAGAGCACTGTCGCCCAATTCCATAGTCAGGGAGTGCGGGTGATGCTCTCGCTCTGCCAGTGGGCCACCGATGCACGTCTCTTTGACCCGTCGATTCTTAACGACATGGCGCAGGCAGGAGCGGATGCGGTGCAATGCGGCAACGA
>WNFG01001741.1_pt1 | contig 23727 bp, 23 predicted proteins | sample 5400431 | NCBI WGS metagenome assembly WNFG01 (sample SAMN13153346, study PRJNA577476) | soil metagenome | isolation source: 120 cm saprolite under Douglas fir tree site 2 hole 3 replicate 2 | place: USA:California | collected 2015-04-18 | reverse complement strand
CGAACGTCGCGTACCTCGCCTTGAACTTGTGCGCGCTTTGGAAGAAGCAGACGACATTGCCGTCCTTGGCGTACGCGGGCATCCCGTACCAGGTTCTCGGCGAGAGGGCTGGCGCGCTGGCTTTGATGATGGCATGGAGCCGCTCGGCCATGGCGCGATCCGGTTTCGGCATCTCGGCAATCTTCGCGAGCACGTCGCTTTCCCCGTCCGCCTTCTTCGCGCGCGGGCCGCGGCGCGCTTCCGCCTTCAGCTCTTGGGCGCGCTCCTTCATCGCGGCTCGTTCCTCGTCCGTGAATCCCTTGACCGCCTTGCCGGTCACGGTGGCGCTCTTGGCGGACTTCTGTCTATCCGTCTTTGGGCTCATAGAGCCTCCTCATACTAACGTTGGTTGGACACCTCGCCGCAGTGCGAATGCCGATCCACACTATTCTAACATGCGCCGCCTAACGGGCATTGGACTGTCCGTTCGAGTGTAACGGTGGTGAGTCGATGGTGCGCCGGGTGTACCGGCACCTCGGGCCGCGTAATGCGTCAGCCCGCTCCCGGAAGCCTTACTTAGGGTGCTTCTAGTCCATCGGGTAGGCCCACTTCATTCGCACAAGCCGATCGTTCTCGAATCACAGCTTCAGTGTGTGCGTGAACACAGTAGATTGGGCTCCGTGAGGAGGAAGTCATGGTGAAGTCCTTGCCGTCCCGCCGTGCCGACGTCTTCTTCTACGGTCTCTTCATGGACCAAGATCTGCTGCGTGGCAACGGGCTCGCGCCTGAGAGCCCCGAGCTCGCTTCCGTCCCAGGATTCGCGCTTCGAATTGGACAGCGTGCCGCGCTTGTCCCACAGGCAGCGAGTCGAGTCTATGGAGTTGTAATGTCGCTCACGCTTGCGGAGCTGGAGCGACTCTATTCTCAACCGAGTGTCCAGGGTTACAAGCCGCAAGCGGTCCTCGCGCACTTGGCAAATGGCGGTGTAATCGCCGCCCTCTGTTACAACCTTGCAGAACCGCCCTTACCCACCGAGCACAATCCCGAGTACGCCACAAAGCTGCGTGCGGTCGGCCACAAGGTTGGGCTGCCGACAGAATACATCTCCTCTTTGCAGTGAAGGTCGCCATTTCGACGGATCGAAGTCGGCTTACTCGAGTGGGGTGACTGGCGTAATATCAGCTCGGCGTGAAGCGGCCGCGCGTTACCAAGCGAACGTGGCTTGGCGTGTGGGCCGCTGAGTGAGAGCGAGAGGCCTGCGACCATGTGGCTGGTGGGAATGCTCGTGCTACAATCGGTTCTGCGTCCTGCGACGCCGGTCGCTGATCGGCTTGAAGTTACAGGCGGACCACGTTCTCCAACTTCCACGCCCCGTCCATGGGCCGTTCGTTCAAGGGGTCACCGGGCTGCGCCTCTTGCGACTGGCTCCCTCCGTACGCTCACGTGAGATGCGGCACGGCCGAACAGCTGCGTGCGCACGTCAGGCGGACACTCATCGGGCTCGCAGAGCAATTGCGATCGCACCGATAGCCATCACAACAGCCAAGGTGGTGGCCAACAAGACCCAGAACATGCCGATCCTGCCGACGAATGCCATCAAGGCAATGAAGAGCATGAAGCCCGCGCCATAGACAAGCGGATGCCGCGGTCTGAGGGGAGTTGGCTTGAGCTCGGGTAGGCGTCGCATGATTGGTCTTGTGCCGCCCTGTATCTCGATTCCCCTCTAAAGTGTGAACAGATTGGGGCGAGCGATAGTCCGCGCTGCCTAAGGTCCGCGAGACCGTCTTGTTAGCTGAGGCGTCGCCCGTTCGCCTCGCTCGTCGAAAGCTTTCTTGATCTGGGTCATGAGAGCTCTCTCGAGGCTGGACGTGGTAGTGACTCGGCCGGCCGCAGGTGAGCCGAGGACACCGCGAACGACACCTGAGTCTGCGTCATCGCGGATGGCGGCCAGCGTGAAATCGACGGACCTCAGGCGAGATGGGCCACGGCGGCGAGTCGATGGTACGCCGCGTCTACGGCCACTGGGGGCAGGTGCGCCACCGCGCCGAGGCGGTGGAGTACCGGGTCGAGCAGCACCTCGCTAAGTTGGGGGAGCGGCTGGCGGCTCTGAACGCTCGGACGTTTGTCACCACCATTGACACCACGGGCCTAGACAGCCAGCCTTATCGCGTAAGTCACTCAGCGGCAACCCCGCGGGCGTAATTCAGGGGTAGAATGCCAGCTTCCCAAGCTGGACGTCACGGGTTCGAATCCCGTCGCCCGCTCTGTATGAGGTCGGGTCCGTCAGGCAAGTGGTGCGGCTGCAGTCCCGGTGGGGCTGCAGCCGCACGGCTCTGGCTGGCTGCATTGCTGCGACCTGGCCGCATCGTGTTCGTCCTCGCCGTCCTCACCGCGAATTCAGCCCATTCCGCGAGCGCTCAGCAGTCGCCGCCGGCTCCGACACGTCCGCCCAACGCGTACGAAGAGCTGCAAGCGTTTTCGTCCGTGCTGACCCAGATTCGCGTGAACTACGTCGACTCGGTGACCTACCGGGAGCTCGTGCACGCCGCCATCGACGGTATGCTCCATGCGCTCGATCCGCACAGCAATTTCATGTCCCGCACCGAGTGGGACCGGCAGGAGGCGCTCATGCGCGGTGAGCTCCCGGGAATCGGCGTGCAGGTGGAGGAAGAGGACAGCGCCGCGACGGTCTTGGCGGTCGATCCCCGCGCCCCGGCCGCCAAAGCCGGAGTGCAGCCGGGTGACCGCATCGCCGCCATCAACGACAGCTCCGTCGCCGGCCTCAAGCCCGCCGACATCGCGTTGCGCCTCTCGGGACCGAAAGGGTCAACCGTGCGGATCCGGATTGAGCGCGGTCCGCGTCTGGAGCCAGAAACACTGTCGGTCACTCTGCGGCGAGAGCTCCTAGGCACGCCACGGGTGACGATGGCACGGATGGCGGCCCCGGCCACTGGGTATCTGGACTTGCAATGGTTCGCCCCGAAGGCAGGCGATGACGTGCGCGACGCTGTGCGGCTGTTGCAGGCGCAAGGGGCGCGGCGCCTCGTCCTTGACCTGCGAAATAATCCCGGCGGCCTCATGGATGCGGCCGTTGACATCGCCTCCGAGTTCCTCCCCCAGGGGGCGCTCGTCTTTCGAACGGAAGGCCGAAAGAAGGACGCGATCCACCAATTCGTCACCAAGCACGACGGTGCCTTCCGGGACATGCCGGTCATCGTGTTGATCAACGGTCAGAGCGCGAGTGCGGCCGAGGCGCTCGCCGGCTCGCTGCAGGATCATGATCGTGCCCTCATCCTCGGGCGGCGTAGTTTCGGCAAGGCGCTCGTGCAGACGGGGTTCCTGATCATGCCGTCGTCGGACATCGTGGAACTGACGATCGCTCGCGTGTTCACCCCAAGCGGCCGCCTGATTCAGCGGCGCTACCGCGGCATCCGCTACGAGGAATACTGGGCGTTCGCGGGGAAGGCCGGGGCGGCCGAGGACACGCTCGTCCAGTTCAAGACCGACCATGGTCGCACGGTCCGCGGCGGCGGCGGGATTGTCCCCGACGTGGTGCTACCCGTGGCGAGCGGGTTCCCGGTCTGGTGGAGCGTTGCCGTAGATAGCGGGTTCGCCGACGCCGTCGCGGACAGCGTGGCCCATACGCTCCCGGCGACTGCGGCCGCGCGGGCGCAGTGGCTGACCGGTCGCCAACAGTGGCGCGACCGACTGCTGGTCCCGTGGCTCGCGCGCGTGCGCAACCGGCTCCACGTGACGGCGCAACTCGACAGCGCCCTCGGCGAGCGCCTCGCTCTGTCGCTGGCAGCGCGCGCCGCCACGGTTCGCTGGCCGCCGGATGGTGGAGACGAATTGGGCGTGCGGAACGACCCGGACATTCGTGCCGCACTGGAGTACTTCCCACGACTCGCCGAATTGCTCGGCACGCCCGCGCACTAGGAACGCGCGGGGACGCGTTGGATCGGGCCTGCGTAGCGAGACGCGCCCGCCGCATGTCCCGCCCGGGGCGCCGGCGCGGAGGGACCTGGATCGGCCACGCCGCGTGGGCGTTGTCGGTCGTTGTCGCCGCCTGCGCCACACCGCCACCGGTGCGCACTCAGGTGTCGCGCCTCGAAGTCCTCGAAGCCGCCACGGACTCCGGTATGGCGTTGCCGCGCCCGCGACTCCCGCTCGGGGCCGACACCAACGCCGCGGCCGCGTACTACCGACTGGGGGAGTCGCTGGTGCGGTTCAGCGTGAAGCTCGATACGGCCGACATGGCATTGTATTGGGCGTCCCGCCTGGACCCCTACTGGCCGGATCCGATCTTTGCACGGGCGATGCTCATCCTGCGGGCGGCGCGGGCCGACGCGCTCGAGACATGGTTCAAGACGCGCTCGCGCGGGGCTACCCAACGGGTACAACTCACCCCGCGGCAGATGCAGCTCGTCGATTCCCTGATGCGCATCGCGTGGGCACGCAATCCGTTTCTCTACACCGACCTCGAGTTTGCGCATTTGCCACCGGGCGAGCCCCGAGATCCTGAGCGGGCAGGCTTTGGCGCGTACGCATCCCGGCGGTTCGCGAGCGCTGAGAGCCTGTTCGCGGTCGCCCTGCTCAAGCATCCAGGGAACGTGGGGCTCCGCATCTACCGCGCCAAGGCTCTGTTCTTCCTCCAGCGCTACGACAGCGCCGTGGCTGAGCTGGCGGCCGCGCGCGACTCGGTGCGGGGCGCTACCGAGGCGCGGCTCTCACCAGTCCTACCGTCGGTCGAGATGTTCGAGTACGGGATCGGCATCGCGCGGGTCCAACAGGATGATTTTCCCGCGGCACGGGTCGCGTTCCAGCGTACCCTCGCCGAGAATCTGGGGTTCTACTGGGCTCACGTGCGGCTCGCCGGGGCCGCCCTCGCCTTGGCCGACACTGCTGCCGGCTTGGCCGAGCTCGCCCTCGCCGTCGATGTCGAGCCTCAGGAACCCGCCCTCCGCCTGTTTCACGGCCTGGTGTTGTACAAGGCGGGACGACTGACCGAGGCGGCGGGGCAGCTCAAGAAGGCGCTCGAGGTCGATCCGTACTACGCCGCGCCCCACTTGCACCTGGGACGGGTGTACCAGGCGCAGGGTAGGAAGGTGGAGGCGATCGAGCAGTACCGCTCGTTCCTCGCCCACGCGGCGCGCGACGACTCCGACCGCCACGCGGTCATCGGCCTGTTGGCCGCGCTGGGGGCGGCGCCTGCAGACACCGGGCGGTGACGCCGCGGCGCCCCTGGGCGTGCCGTAGTTGACAAGCCGCGAGGCTCGGTGCCTTTTCTCTCGGTCCCCAGCACGCCAGTCGAGCTATGCGCGCCGCCACGTGTGTTGCAGTGGTCGCTCCCCTGTTGGCCCTCGTTTCCGCCACGCTTTGCGCGCAGGGGGGGTTCGTCGGACTACGCCCCCCCTGCGAGCTGACGGCCGGAAACGCAAAGGTCTCGGGCGCGATCCAGGCACTGAAAGCGGCGGCCGAGATCTCGGCCGCTACGCCCTCGAAGCCACTGACGCCGCTGGCGCGGACTCGGCGTTCGCCCGGGCGCTGGCCCTCGCTCCCAAGTGCGCGGACGACATCGCCGAGCATCGCCACGATCTCTGGGACAAGCTCCTCACCGACGGGCTGGCCGCCTGGCAGGATGGCAAACAGGACTCCGCCCTCACGCTCCTCCGCGTTGCCGCTCGCCTCGAGCCCACGAATCCGAAGGCCCTGGCCACGGTGGCAGGGCTGTACTCGAGCCGCGGCAACGATGACTCGGCCTTCGTCTACTACCGTCTGGCGGCGAAGGCTGCGGGGTCCGATACCGCCTTCGCGAAGGACCAGCGTGAGGCGCTGGCGAACGCCTGGCACCTGGTCGTGCGCAAGGTGCAGGGCAACCCCGCGGCTCAGCGGGCTCAGCGCGTGCGGGCGGGGCTCGACTCCATGCACCACAGGATTGCGAGCGACTCCACCGTCCTCGCGCGCCTCGTGGCGTCGTCCCAGTCGCGCAAGGCGCGCGGCGCCCACCTCACGGCGCCGGATCAGCAGGCGTTCACCCGGGATTCGACCGCGCGGGCGCAAGCCGTCGCACGCGGGCACGCGGCCCTCGGCGCCGCCCTGCAGCAACTCGCGGCGGATTCGAGCGCCCTCGTCACGGCGTTCGCCCCCGCGATCGACGCGCTCCGCGACTTTGTCGGTGCCTATCCCGGAGAACCGGAGGCGGCGACGGCGCTCGCGACGCTGTACGCCCAAAGCGCGAGGCCCAAAGAGGCCGCGGCCGTATTCGACTCCTTGGTCGTCCATGCTCGAGGACTCGACCCGGATGTGCTGTTCCAAGCCGGGACCCGGATGGTCGAGCAGGGGCTCTACCGCGCCGGCGCCCGCGCGCTGGTGCTCGGGCTCGCCCAGAACCCCTACCGGCGCGACGCCGTGTTCTCACTCGCCGTGGCTAGCTATCAGCTGCGCGACTCGGGAGGCCTCCTCCCGGTCGCCCAGCGCCTCTACGCCCTCGACCCCCTGAACCGCGCGTCGCTCAAGCTGGCCGCCGCCGGCTGGGACTTCCGGGGCCGGCGCGACTCCGCCCGAGCGTACGTGGCCCGGGCGGATTCCGGCCTGGCGGTCGAGATCTCCGTACCGAGCTTCGCCCCCGACACCGCCGGGGCGTCGCTCGCGGCGCTCGCCACGAACCTCAAAGCCGCCGCCTCCACGCCGCTCCACCTCACCGTCGAGTTCCTCGCGAGTTCGGGCCAAGTGGTTGCCACCGCGACCCAGGATATCCCGGCCCTCGCCCCGCGCCAGGCCAAGGAATTCGCGCTCACCGTGGTCGGGAAGGGCATTGCCGGCTGGCGCTACCGAGTCTCCTAGGCCATATTTCGTGCGTTTCGGAAGTCTTGGCCTACGTTGGAGTTGCGACGCCGGGCTTCACAAAGTCCTTGAAGGTCAGATCACGCGTGATTCGCGTCCAATCGGTAGCACCCGACTCCCTTGGCGCCGAACTCGGACTCGCTCCCGGCACGGAGCTCCTGGCGGTCAATGGCCGGGCACTCGAGGACTTCCTCGACTGGGAGTTCTTAACCGCTGACGACCGCTTCACCCTCGCGGCGCGGCTGCCCCTGGGTGAGGAGATCGAATACGACATCGAGCGCCCCGAAGGGCTGCCGATGGGGGTGACGCTCGAGCCCCCACGCATCCGCCGCTGCGCGAACCACTGTGACTTCTGCTTCGTGGACGGCAACCCCCAGGGGTTGCGGGCGCCGCTGTACATCCGCGACGACGACTATCGGCTGTCGTTCCGCTACGGCAACTTCGCGACGCTGACGAACCTGAAGCCGTGGGACGTGGCGCGGATCGTCGAGTACCGCCTCTCCCCGCTCTACGTCTCGGTGCACGCGACGGACCTGACGGTGCGCCGCTGGCTGCTGCGCAACCCCGAGGCGCCCGACATCGTGCCGCAGCTCGTCTGGTTCGGGGAGCGGGGGATCCGGTTCCATGCCCAGGTGGTGCTCGTGCCGGGCGTGAACGACGGCGCCGAGCTCGAGCGCACGCTCGACGACCTGTACGGGGTGGGTCCCGCCGTGCTGTCGGTCTCCGTGGTGCCGGTCGCGCTCACGGAGTTCTCAAAGCGCCAACTGGTGCGCGAGCCGACCCAGAAGGAGTGCCGGGCGGCGCTTGCCGCGGTCGAACGGAGGGCCGCACGCGCGCTCGCCGAACGCCACGTGCCGTGGTGCTACGGGGCGGACGATCTCTACCTGCAGGCGAGCGAGATCCTGCCCGAGGCCGCTTGGTACGGGGACTTCGAGCAGCGCGAGAATGGGGTCGGAGCTGTGCGCTATCTCCAGACCCGCATTGCGGCGTCGCTCGATCGCCTCCCCGACCTCACGGGGAAGCGGATCGGGGTGGTGACGGGGGCGGCGATGGGCCCGCTGATGCCGCAGGTGCTGGCGGAGGCCGCTCGGGCCACGGGTGGCCGCTTCGAGCTCGTCGTGGTCGCGAACACGTTGTTCGGGCCGTCGGTCACCACAGCAGGCCTGCTGCCGGGTGGCGCGATCGAGGCGGCACTGCGCGAGCGGGCCGACTTGGCATGCGCCCTGCTGCCGGCCGAGGCGGTCAACGACGACGGGCTGTTCATGGACGACGTCCCGGCGGAACGGTTGGCCGAGCGAGTCCCGATGCCGATCCGCTTGTCGTACGACTTCGCGGATGCGCTCGCATTGGAGGGCGTGCCAGCATGACGGGTACGCCCACCGTTGCCATCATCGGTCGCCCCAACGTGGGCAAGTCGACCCTCTTCAACCGCCTGATCGGCCGCCGCGACGCGATCGTGGACGACCGCCCCGGCGTGACTCGGGACCGCCACTTCGCCGCCGCCGAGTGGAACGGCCGGCGTTTCTGGCTGGTCGATACAGGGGGGATGGTGCCGGGCGCGAAGGACGCCCTCAGCCAAGCGGTCGGCGCTCAAGTGGAAACGGCCGTGGCCGAATCGGATGTGGTGCTGTTCCTGGTCGACATCGAGGAGGGAGTGCACCCGGCCGATCTCGAGATCGCGGCGTACCTGCGCACCGCGAACCGGCCGATCGTCTTGGTCGCGAACAAAGCCGATCGGCTGCCTGATGAGACCCGCCACTTGGCATTCTACGAGTTGGGTCTCGGCGACCCGTTCCCCATCTCGGCAGCCATCGGCAAAAGCTCGGGCGACCTGCTCGATCGCATCGTGGCACTCTTACCGCCCGCGGCGGACGCGGAGGAGGCGGCGGTGATCCAGGTCGCGGTCGTCGGGCGACCCAACGTGGGCAAGTCGAGCCTCGTCAACCGGCTGCTGGGCGAGGAGCGGCTGGTCGTGGCCGCCGAGCCAGGCACGACCCGCGACGCGATCGATACGCCGCTGCGCTGGAACGACCGCACGCTGGTGTTCATCGACACCGCGGGGCTGCGCCGGCGCTCGAAGGTGCAGGACGATATCGAGTTCTACTCGACGCTGCGCACCGCGCGGGCGATCGAGCGCGCCGACGTGTGCGTGTTGGTCGTGGACGCGCAGGTCGGGATGGACACGCAAGACCTGAAGATCGCGACGACCGCGTGGGAACAGGGCACCGGGCTCATCATTGCCGTGAACAAGTGGGACTTGATCGAGGAAAAGGACTCGAACACAGCGGTGCGGGGCGAGAGCGAGGTCATGGAGCGCGCGCCCTCCCTCGAGTTCGTCCCCTTCCTGTACCTGTCGGCGAAGACCGGTCAGCGCGTACCCAAGCTGCTCGAACTGATCGTGGGGGTCGCAGCGGAGCGGGAGAAGCGGGTGCCCACGGCGGAAGTGAACCGGGTCCTCGGAGCCCTGGTGGATCGCCAGCAACCCCCCCAACCCGTGGGCGAGTCGGTGCGCTTGCTCTACGCCTCGCAGATCGGCACCGCGCCGCCGCGCTTCGCGATCGTGTCCAACCGGCCCGAGGCGATCCCCGAGTCCTACGCGCGCTACCTCGTGAAGGGGTTCCGCGAGGCGTGGCAGTTCACCGGCTCGCCCGTGAACCTGAAACTCCGCCGCCGGCGGGAGACGGCGCGCCGATGACAGTGTACGGGCTGGGCGTGATGCTCCTGCTCGCCTATCTGATCGGCGCGACCCCGACGAGTTACATCGGGGCGAGACTGGGGCGGGGGATTGATCTGCGCGAGCACGGCTCGCACAACCTGGGCGCCACGAACGTGTACCGCGTGCTGGGCTGGCGCTACGCGCTCCCAGTCGGCCTGATTGACGTCGCCAAGGGTGCCGTGCCGATCGTCGTGCTCGGCCCCTGGTCCAACGGGCCCGCGGGGTTCCGGGTTGCCCTCGGCGTCGCGGCGGTGCTGGGGCACGTCTCCTCGCCGTACGTGCGCTTTCGCGGCGGCAAGGGCGTGGCAACGGCAGCGGGGATGTTCCTCGCCTTGGCACCGCTCGCCATCGCGCTCTCGGTGCTCATCTGGGCCGCAACGCTGTGGCTCTCCGGATACGTGTCGGTGGCCTCGCTAACGGTGGCGGTGCTGTTCCCGGTCTGGGTCTGGCTCACCGTCCCAGGGGAGCCCTATACCGTCTGGGCCGCCGTTGCGGTGGCGGCGCTGATCGTATATGCGCACCGGGCCAACATCCGGCGCCTGAGCGCGGGCAGCGAGCACCGCTTCCGGACGCGGAAGGGGCTGGTCGTGTGAAGCGACGGCCGACTCGTCCACGGGCACGCCGCCGCGCCCGGCCCCCGGTCCCCCCGGCCCCGGCGGCCCCCGGGACCACGACGCTCCGGGTGGCGCGCGGTGCGGCGGCGTCGCGCGTGGCAGTGATCGGCGGCGGCGCCTGGGGCACCGCGCTCGGTGACCTGCTCGCCCGCACCGGCGCGTTCGACGCCGTCACGCTGTGGGCCCGCGAGCCCGAGGTGGTCGACAGCATCAACCGGGAGCACCTGAATCCCGTGTTCCTCCCGGATGCGCCGCTCGCCCCCGAGCTCGTCGCCCAGGGGGATCTCGTCGCCACGGTCCGGGGCGCGACGGTGGTCGTGTCCGCGGCCCCGTCGCATGTGGTGCGGGAGGTGATGACGCGGGCGAGCGCCGGGCTCGCACAGGGCGCGCTGGTCGTGAGCGTGTCCAAGGGGCTCGAGCCCGAGCGACTCGTGACACCGGCGTGCGTGCTCGGCGAGGTGCTGCCGAAACACGTCCGGGTGGCGGTCTTGTCGGGACCGTCGTTCGCGCGGGAGGTGTATGCGCGCCAGCCCACGGCCGTTGTGGCGGCGGCGCGCACGCACGCCGACGCCCAACGAGTGCAACAGGTGTTCGCGACGGCCTACTTCCGGGTCTACTCCGCCACCGACGTGCTCGGCGTCGAGCTGGCCGGCGCCTTGAAGAACGTGATCGCGCTCGCCGCGGGGATCCTCGAGGGCCTGGGGATGGGCCACAACACGCGCGCCGCGCTGATCACCCGCGGCTTGGCCGAGATCACCCGCCTGGGCGTGGCGCTGGGGGCCGAGCCACAGACCTTCGCCGGCCTCGCCGGGATGGGCGACCTGATCCTCACGGCCACGGGGCCCCTGTCCCGCAATCGCCAGCTGGGCGTCGAGCTCGGGGCCGGGAAACGGCTCGACCAGGCCCTCGCCGGGCGGTCGAGCGTCGCCGAAGGGGTGAATACCGCCCGCTCGGCCGTGGCCCTCGGGGAGCGCCACGGCGTGGAGCTGCCGATTGCCCGGGAGGTGGCCGCCGTACTGTTCCACGGCAAGCCACCGGCCCGCGCGGTGGCTGAGCTGATGGAGCGCGAGCTCAAAGCGGAGCAGTGGCGATGAGCGCCCCGCATCCGGTCCAGGAGTTCTTCTCGATCGGCGAGGTGTGCCAGCTCACGGACCTCAAGCCGCACGTGCTGCGCTACTGGGAGAGCCAGTTCCGGTTCCTCAACCCGGCGAAGAACCGCTCCGGCAACCGCGTCTACCAGCGGCGCGAGATCGAGCTGATCATGCTGGTCAAGCACTTGCTCTACACCGAGAAGTACACGATCGAGGGCGCTCGCCAGAAGATCGAGCAATACCGCCGCTCGGGTGACCTGAAGCCGGAAGCGCGGCGCGCTCTCGCCACCCAGACCGTGAAGGATCTGCGCGCCGAGCTCAAGTCGCTCCTCGCGATCCTCGAAGGCAACGCCCCGCCCAATGCCGGGGCGCGCTGAGCCCGCGACGCCCCACGCCGGCGTCGCGGTCGTCATCCCCGCCTACCAGGCCGCCGCCACCATCGGGGACGTCGTCGCGCGGGCGCGGCGCGCAGCGCTGGGGGCCGTCGTGTACGTTGTGGACGACGGCTCGACCGATGCGACGGGAGCAGCGGGGCGGGGGAGCGGCGCGCAGGTGCTCGTGCACGGGCAAAACCAGGGGAAGGGCGCGGCGCTCCGGACCGGGATGGACCGCGCCCTCGCCGACGGGGCCGAGATCGTCGTGACCCTGGATGCCGACGGCCAGCATCCGCCGGAGGAGATTCCCCGCCTGGTCGGCCCCATCGCGCGGCGGGAGGCGGAGCTGGTGCTCGGCGCCCGGGCGCGGGCCGGGCCGATGCCGCTGGCGCGCCGCTGCACCAACTGGGTCTCGGCGGCCCTCGCCTCCCGGGTCGGCGGCGTGGCGGTCCCGGACGCGCAGACCGGCTACCGCGCGCTCGCCCGAGCCGTGGCCGAGATGATCCGGCCACGGGAGCGCGGCTATGATTTCGAGACCGCGTTCCTGCTGGCGGCCCTGGTCGGCGGCGTGCGCGTACGGTCGGTGCCGGTCGCGACGATCTACGAGGGCCGGCCCAGCCACTTTCGACTGTGGGCAGACACGTGGCGGCTGGCCGGCGTCTTCACGCAGTACAGCCGCCAGATCATCTTCGGAGCACGATGAACATCCTGATCTCGAACGACGACGGCATCCTCGCCCGCGGCCTCGGGGTGCTGGGCGAGGTGTGCGCGGCGCTCGGGCAGGTGACCGTCGTCGCCCCCGATCGGGAGCAGAGTGGCACGTCGCACTCGCTCACGTTGCACCGTCCGCTCCACGCCACCCGCCGCCCGGACGGCGCGTTCCAGGTGGACGGCACGCCCACCGACTGCGTGCTGCTCGCCATCGGGATGCTGATGCCCGACAAGCCGGACTTCGTGATCTCCGGGATCAACCACGGCCAGAACATGGGTGAGGACGTGTTCTATTCGGGCACCGTGGCCGCGGCCATGGAAGGCCTCGTGGCGGGGGTCCCGAGCGTGGCGGTATCCTACGCGGGGACGGACGTGGAGGTCCTGGAGACACACAAAGAGGGGCTGCGCGCGCTGCTCGCCCGCATCGTCGCGGTGCGCGATTTCCCCAAGGAGACGCTCCTGAACATCAACCTGCCCGCCATCCCCGGCGACCAGGTGAAGGGCATCAAAGTGACCCACTTGAGCAGCCGCGTCTTCAGCGAGGAGATCGCGCTCATGAAGGACCCGTGGGGCAAGGACATCTACTGGATCGGCGGCGGGCACATCACCTGGAGCGGGGGCGCCGACTCCGATTTCCGCGCGGTCGCCGACGGCTACATCTCGGTGACGCCGCTCCACATGGACATGACGAACTACGGCCTGATCGAAGTGGTGCGGCAGTGGTTTCCGACCGACTGAGCGGGGGCGGCGAGGGGCGGGGGCGGGGGCGGGGGGACGGCTTCGCCGGCTACCGCGTCCGGCTGGTTGAGACCCTGCGGGCGCAAGGCGTGCACGACCTGGCCATCCTCAAGGCGTTCGCGGAAACGCCACGCCACCTGTTCGTCCCGGAGGGCGTGCGGCACCGCGCCTACGAGGACGCGGCCCTCCCGATCGGCAACGGCCAGACGATTTCGCAGCCGTCCACCCAAGCCCGCTACCTCGAGGCGCTGCGGCTCACCGGCCGGGAGCGCGTGCTCGAGATCGGTACGGGATCGGGCTATCAGACGGCGCTGCTCGGGGCGCTCGCGTCGACGGTGTTCTCGGTCGAGCGCGTACGCGCGCTCGCGCTCGCCGCGCAGCGAGCGCTCCACGAGGCCCGGGTCACGAACGTCTCTGTGCTGCTCGGGGACGGCACCCTGGGCTGGAGCGCGTATGCCCCCTACGACGCGATCGTGGTCGCTGCGGGTGGGCCGGAGCTGCCGCCACCCTTGGTCGAGCAACTCGGGCCTGGAGGCAGGCTCCTGATCCCGCTCGAGGTGCGCGGCGCCCAGACGTTGACGCTCGTGGAGCGGGTGGGCGCGGAGCTGCGCCAGACGCCGCTCGGGCACGCCCGCTTCGTCCCGCTCGTCGGGGAGCACGGGTTCGATGCTTGAGTCCTTCGTCCAGTGGCTGCTCGACCGGTTCCGCGACCTGGGCTACCCGGGGATCGTCGTCCTGATGGCGATCGAGTCCTCGATGCTGCCGCTCCCGAGCGAGCTGGTGATGCCGCCGGCGGGCTATCTCGCGGCGAAGGGCGAAATGAGCTTCGCCGTCGTGGTGGGGTGCGGGGTGCTGGGCAGCCTCCTGGGCTCGCTCGCCAACTACGGGCTCGCGCGCTGGCTCGGGCGCGCGTTCTTTCTGCGCCTCGGCAAGTACGTGTTGCTCACCGAGCGAGGGCTCGATCGCTCGGAACGCTACTTCGCCGCCCACGGGGAGATCAGCGTCTTCATGGGGCGCATGCTGCCGGTCGTGCGCCACCTGATCTCCATCCCGGCCGGCATCGCCCGGATGTCGCTGCTGCACTTCGTGCTGTTCACGGGCCTCGGCGCGCTCGTGTGGTGCACGATCCTGACCTGGATCGGCTGGTTCATCGGGACGCGGGAGAACGTGATCCTGCAGGTGCTCGATCAGGAGGCCCAGCGCTACACGGGGCGCGCCCTGCTCATCGTCCTCCCGATTCTGGCCGTGATCGCGGCGGCCTACGTCTGGTGGTATCGCCGGCGGGCGTCGCAGATCGAGCCGGGTGAGCGGGAAGCGGGGAGGAGGGAAGGGGGATCGAGATGACCGTCGCCGCCGCGCGCTTCCTGGTGCATGGCGAGGTCCAGGGCGTGGGGTTCCGCTGGTTCGTGCTGCGCGAGGCCCAGCGGCTGGGCCTGCGCGGGCTCGCGCGGAACTTGAGGGATGGCTCGGTCGAGGTGATCGCGGCGGGGACGCCCGAGGCCGTGGCGGCGCTCGAGCGGGCGCTTGGAGAGGGGCCGCGCCTGGCGCGGGTGACGCGTGTGGAAAAGGGCGATGTTCCACATGAGCTGACGATTCCGAACGACTTCCACATCATGTAGTTGAAAGGACTGCGCGTGGCCGCTGCCGTCACCGTCGAGGACCTCTACAAGACGATCCGCGACGTCCCCGATTTTCCCAAGCCGGGGATCCTGTTCAAGGACATCACACCGCTGCTCTTAGACCCCCGGGCGTTCCGGCAGGCGGTCGACCTCATGACCGCCCCGTTTCGCGGCTCGCGGGTGACACGGGTGGTCTCGATCGAGTCGCGCGGCTTCCTGCTCGGGGCCCCCATCGCGCTGACGCTCGAAGCCGGCCTCGTGCCGATCCGCAAGCCCGGCAAGCTCCCGGCGGCGCGGGGAAGGGTCGAATACGCGCTCGAGTACGGCACGGACGCCCTGGAGATGCACCGCGATGCGGTCGGGGCGGGCGACCGCGTGCTGATCGTCGATGACGTGCTCGCCACCGGGGGCACGGCCGAGGCCGCGGCGAAGCTCGTGCGGGCGCACGGGGCGGACGTAGTGGGGTTTACGTTCCTGATCGAGCTCGATTTCCTGAAGGGACGCGAGCGGCTCCGCGGCGAGCGCGCCGAGGCCTTGTTACACTACACATAGCGCGACTTCCCGAAAACTCGGCGCTGGCGGGCCGGGTGAGGCGCTTCCCGGGCCAGGTAAGGCCCGGCGGAGCCTCCCCCCGCGTCGCCACCCTTGCTAAGTTCAAGCGCAGCAACGACGCCCCTGTAGCTCAGGTGGATAGAGCAGCGGTTTCCTAAACCGTTGGCCGGGTGTTCGAGTCACCCCAGGGGCACTGGGGGGCTGGGGGCTTGGGGGTTGGCAGCAACATCACGGGAGGCAGTGAGAACAGCGATGGCCACAACGGCAACGACGGCGTCTCCCGCGGGCCGACCCGCGGTCGCGGAGTCCAAGGCGCTCGCCTGGCTCACGAATTGGATCAGGAGCCACAAGCAGGCGAGTATCTACGCCGCGGTCGTGCTTGCCCTGGCCGCGGGCCTATATGGGTGGACGCTCTTGACCGCGCGAACGGCTGAACGCAGCGCCGGCCGCGAGCTCGAGCAGGGCCGCCTGGCGCTCGATTCCAAGAACTACCCCCTCGCCGCCAGCGTCCTCTCCCGCGTGGTCGAGAACTACTCGGGCACCCACGCCGCCCAGGAGGGCACGCTGCTCCTCGCCCAGGTGCGGCTCGGACCTGGGCAGACCCAGCAGGCGATCGACCTGCTGCAGCGCTACGCCCCCAAGGCCGACCGGGACTTCCGGGCCCAGGCGTACGGGCTCCTCGGCGCGGCCTACGAGAACGTGGCGCGCCCCAAGGACGCGGCCACCGCCTACGAAGCCGCCGCTGACGCCGCGCCGTTTCCGTTCCTGCGGGCGCAGTATCTCTCCGATGCGGGGCGGGCCTGGGCGGCGGCTGGGGACACGGCGCGGGCCGTTAGCGCCTACCGGACCGTCGTCGAGCGCCTGGATTCAACCAGCGCTGCCGCCGAGGCGAAAGTGCGGCTCGGGGAGCTCACCAAGGGGGTCGGAATCAAGCCGCCCAAGTAAGCTGGTTGTGCTCCCGTACTTCGTATAAGAAGGGTTATGTTAAGTTGTGGACGAGGGGAATGTGGAGAACACTCCTCAGTTAATCACACCCCGCACCACCAGCCGCGCCTCCCCCGCGAGCCACACGTCGTCGTAGCTCCCCCGGGGGCCCGGCTGGGCCCGGATCTCCAGCGGACGGCCACTCCGGGTCCAGACCGTCACGGGCAGCTTGGCCAACCCCCACTCGGCCAGCGCGCACGCGGCGGCCACGGCACCGGTGCCGCACGCCAAGGTCTCGGCCTCCACGCCACGCTCGTAGGTGCGCATGTGCCATCCCCCGGTTGCGTCCTTCCGGGCCGAGAGGAAGTTCACGTTCGCCCCGGCGGGACCCACGGCCGGGTCCGAACGCAGCGCCCGCCCGCGCGCCACGACGTCGATGCGGTATACGTCGGCGACGAGGACGATCAGGTGCGGCACGCCCACGGTGCCGAGCACGATGCGTTGCTCCTCCGGCGCGGTCGCGAGGCCCGGCACCGGCACTGGGGCTTGGACCGGGGCGAGATGCAGCTCGGCGCGCTCTTCCTCTATGGCACAACGACTGTCGTAGGTCCCGGCGTCGGTTTCCAGCGCCATCCCTTGGGGAGCCGCCAGGCCGAGCCGGGCGGCGAGCCGGGTGCTACACAGGGCGGCGTTCCCGCACATCGCGGCGCGCGAGCCGTCGGCGTTGAAATAGACCATGCGCACGCTGCCCGGTTGCGTACCCGGCCCCACAAACACGAGGCCGTCCGCCCCGATTCCCGTGCCCCGCGCGCACACGGCGCGGATGTCCTCGGGGGCCCAGTCGCCAGGAGTGGCGTGGCGAGCGTCCAGCATGACGAAGTCGTTGCCCGACCCCGTCATCTTATAGATCGCCGTCCCCCTCAGATGCGGCCGAACCAGGCCATCAGTCTGAGCCGCGGCACCATCCACACCGCTTCCCGGACGATCGCCCGATTCATCTTGCTTTGCCCCTCGGTTCGGTCGACGAACACGATCGGGATTTCCTTCAGTGTGAACCCTTTGCGCCATGCCCGCACACTCATTTCGATTTGGAACCCGTACCCGTTAGACCGCACCCGCGACAAATCGATCGCTTCGAGCACCCGCCTGCGAAAGCACTTGAACCCCCCGGTCAGGTCCCAGATGTGGAGCCCCGTGATCCAGCGGGCATAGATGTTCGCGCAATAGGAGAGGAGCAGCCGTCCCATCGGCCAGTTGACGACCGTCACCCTGCCCCCCAGGTAGCGCGAGCCGATCACCAGATCGGCCTCGATCACGGCCTTGAGAAACTCCTTTAAGTGGGCCGGATCGTGCGAGAAGTCGGCGTCCATCTCGAACACGTAATCATAGCCCCGTTCGAGGGCCCACCTGAAGCCCATAATGTACGCCGTCCCAAGGCCGAGCTTCCCCGGCCGGTGCAAGACCTGCATTCGCGGCTGCTTCGCCGCCAGGGAGTCGGCGAGCGCTCCCGTGCCGTCGGGCGAGCCGTCGTCCACGACCAGAATGTCCAAGCGCGGGTCCTGGGCCAAGACCTGCTCGACCAGGGGCGCCAGGTTGCCGACCTCGTTGTAGGTCGGGATTACGACCAGCGCTCGCTCAGGCATGCCGCATCCGGCGCGTGGCCAGGGACGCGACGAGCGCGAGCGCGAGGATGGCGAGAGACGCGAGCGTGATGGTGCGGCCCAGCTCGTACAGCTTCGAGCGGAACGACAGCTCGACGACTTTGGCCCCGGCAGGTAGCGGGACGGTGAGGAGGCTGTAGTCGCCGCGCAGTACCGGGGCGGGCCGGCCGTCCACGGTCCCCACCCAGTCGGGATACCAGTTTTCGGCGACGAGCAGGTAGGCCGCTGCCACGGGCGCTGGATCGAGGGCGATGCTCATCCGGCCCGGTTCCCAGAAAGTCACCTTGGCGCGGGCCGGACTGGGCGCGGGGAGCTGTGTCAGCGGAGCCGGGGTCACCGGCTGGTCGCTCGTGAACAGCACGAGGCGCGACACATCCATCTGCGGGTGGACGAGGGTGGGGATGATCGTCGCCGAGTCGGCCTTGATCGCGCCCGGGACGACCCGGGCATAGGGGGCCGGGTCCGTGCGCTCGAACAGGTTGGCTCGCCCTCCGTTCAACGTGGGCACCCCGTCGAGGATGCGCCGGAACCCCGGGATCGAGTCGAGGGTCTGCGTGCCCGCCGGGAAGACCGCGTAGCGCACAGCCCACAAGTCCCAGAGCGACAGGACGCCCAGGTTCTTCCACTCGTCCTGCCCGCCCCACTGGTCGTCGTAGTAGCGTAGCTCGTTGCCGTGATACCCGAACGCCTCCGGGACGTCGAACGCCATCAGCACCGAACCCGGATACGCTCCGGCCCGGCCCGGCAAGTTCATCACCCGGTAGGGTGGCGGGGTCGCCGCGATGCGGGCGATCACAGGGTCGGGTCCAAAGGGCTTCGTATAGGTCCAAAACTGGCGGGCATTGAGCCAGAGATCCCCGCCGACGATGAGAACCAGCGCTAGGGCGGCCGTGCGGGGCGCGAAGCGACCCTCCCCCCCGCCCCCACCCAGCCCGACGACTACCCCAGTCGCTGCGAGGGCGAGCCCGCTCGAGACGCTCCCCCAGAGGATTGCCGACTGGTGCGCCGTGGCCGCCGCTGTCCCGGCGCCGCCACTCGCCGCCTGCACCATGGCGGCGAGGCTCTCGGCGAGGTGGCCGAGCACGCCCGTGACCCCGAGCAGCGTCACGATGCCACCGACAATCACCGCGGGCCTGAGCAGGCGCCGGCCGTGGGTGGTAAGCGCGCGCTCCGCCCCGATCCCGGCGAAGATCGCCGTCACCAACGCCACGACGAAAAACGCCATACCGGGGGCGCGCGTCTTCTTCACGAGGGGCATCAGTGCCCACCATAGCTTGTAGAACGGGGTGGCAGCCCCGAGACTCACGAGTAGGAACAGCAGCCCGATCCCACCCAACCACCAGATCTGGCGCCGGCGCTCCCGTACCGTGGCACCAAGCACCGCGAGCACCACGACGGGTAGCCCGAGATACTCAGAGTGCAGCTTGATCGGATTCGATCCCCAGTAGGTCCCTGTCGGACTCCAGCCGACAAAATTCTTGAGGAAGAAATCCGGGACGTGGTCCCACGGAATCGCGTACGAGGTCGACCCGGCGAAGCCCCCGATCCCCTGGGCCCGGGGCGAAAACGGGATGTAGCCGAAGAACGGGACGATCTGGATGGCGGCGATCCCAAAGCCAACGAGTACCGCTCCGAGAGCGAGGGCCAGGCGGGCCGTGCGCACCCCGCTGCTCGCTGCGGCGCTCTCCTCGAAGGTGAGGTAAAGCGCGAAGAGACCCGCGGCGATCATCAGGTAGTAGGCGAGCTGGAAGTGGCTGAGCAGTGCGAGCGCCACCGCGACGGTGAGGAGCGGGTAGCCCTCCCAGCGGCGGTCTTTGAGCGCGAGCACCAGCGCGAGGAAGGCGAGTGGCAGCATCGTGGAGCAGAAGAGCTTGCCGTCGTGCCCGGGCGAGGGATAGGACGCAATCAACCCCGTCAACTCGTAGGCGAGCCCGCTGATCACGGACCCGGTCCAGCCAACGTGCAGGCGCCGCAGCAGGGCGTAGGTGAAGAGTCCCGCGAAGATGTAATGCACGAAGAAGCCCAGATTGCCGGCCGCTGTCACCGGGATCACGAGGCGCAATAGCCACGTGGGATAGAACACGTCTCCCGATCCCGAAGCGACGAATGGCATCCCGCCGAACAGCTCGGGATTCCAGAGCGGCATGTGGCCGGTATGCTTCCACCACTCGGCGCTCCAGGCGTGGAACGAAAACCCGGCCTTGTATTGGTCGCTCCAGGGGCTCGCGAGCCACAGGCCCGCGAGCATCGGCAGCGACAGGATCACCGGCCACAGCGCGAACGCTGCCGTCGCGAGCAGCGCAGGACGGCGGGGCTCGTACGACGGCGTGGCGGCGACGGGCTCGGGCTGGCTCAATTGAGAGACTCCTCTGGCCGGTGGCGCAGCGGGAGCGTCACCAGCGCGGCCGTGGCTTCGAGCACGGTGAGGAGCAGGCGCGAGGCGACGCTCACCGCCACCGCGCCGCCACTCCCCAGGAACGGGGCGAGTAAACCGATGAGCACGAGCTCCCGCACCCCTACCCCGCCTGGGGCGAACAGGGCGAGCACGCCGAGGATGTAACCGAGCGTGAACGCGCCGATCGCGGCGTTGAGCGGCAGCGGCGTGTCGGGCACGAGGCCGCGAGTGAGCATCCAGAATGCCGCCCCGTAGGTCCCCCAGCTCAGCACCGTGAGCACGGCGCCGGCGAACACGGCCGACGGCCGGAGCGGCTCGAGTGGTGCAGTGGCATTGACGAGACGGCCGAGCCGCCGAGCCGTGCGGGGCCACACGAGCACCGTGATCGTGAGGACGGCGGCGAGGCCCGCGGCCGCGAGGCGCAACGGGGGCGCGCTCCCCGGTGCCACCGCCGCGACCACGGCCACGCCGGTGCCGAGCGATATCGCTTGGAGCACGAAAGCGGACGCCGCCGCCGGGCCGGCCTCGACCCCCGCCTGCTGCGCGAGGACGACGAGACCCGCCACGCTCCACACCTTCCCAGGCACGTAGCGGCCGAGGTTTGCAAGGCTCCAGACCCGCGCCGCCGCGCGGAACGTAAGGCGCTGGCCCCATCCGGCGAGAATGCGTCGCCACGACTCGACTTGCATGACGTAGGTCAGGAACACCAGCAGGACGGACCCGGCGATCCAGCCCGGGCCGATCGTGAGCGTCACGTGCAGGGAGCGGAACTGGTCCCAGTTGCGCGCCAGCGCGCGGCCCACGAACGCGACGACCGCCAGCGTGACGAGGCCCTGCACGACCCAGAGCCAGCGCCGCGCTGTCGCGCCAGGCGGACGGATGGTCACGCGGAGGGGTGCGTCACCGGAGCGCCGCGCTCAGGTCTTGACGAACTTGTAGGCGACCGAGCGCGCGAGCAGCCACCACGGCGCCGGGATGGGCGGATAGAAGTAGGTCCCGCCCCAAGCCGCCAGCCGGAACCCGTTCATCTCCCCTAACCGGGAGATGGTCTGTCGAGTCCAGCTGTAGATGTGCCCCTGCTTGTCCGGTACGCGGAACAGATTCCAGATGATTTCCTTCACGTGGTAGGGATTCGGGACCGAAACGACCCAGACGCCGCCCGGCCGCAGCACGCGGTGGATTTCGCCGGCTGTACCATACGCCGTGGGGGTGTGCTCGAGTACCTCGATCATGAACACATAGTCGAACGCGGCATCCGCGAACGGCAGCCCCGCCGTGATGTCGTGGATCAGAATATCGGGCGCACGGAACTCGGGCGCGATGTCCAAGCCCTGGTACTTGATGTCTGGTGGGAGATACTTCCGCAGATCGCCGTTACGCGAGCCGATGTCGAGCACCGCGCTGCCGGGCCGGACTTGGGCCAGCTTCGTCGCCCGACGGAAGCGCATCCGCTCCTCGCCGGCGTTACGCCAGTTGTGGCGGGCGCTGTAGAACTCCGTCAGCTCGGGTGACGTAGGCGCTATCCGGGAGTGCATCGTTCGGTCTCGCTCTTTTTTGGGAGGTGAGGAACCCCAAAAGTACTATGGCCGCATACCCCCGGAAAGTCGTAGCTTTCGAGGGTCGTGGGCTAGTCTGAAATGGGTCACCGGCTGCGGCGCTGAATGACACCCGGCAGACCGAAGACCTGTTAAAGGGATGACCCCTGATGGAACGATCCGGCACTGGGCCGAGATTGATCATCGTGTGCGGCTTGCCGGGTTCAGGTAAGACCACACATGCCAAGCTGCTTCAGGCCCGGCTCGGCGCGATTCGTCTTTCTCCCGATGAATGGATGGATGCTCTTGCGCTGGACCTTTACGACGAAGCGAGGCGCGAGAATGTTGAAGCTCTACAGTGGCGGTTGGGCAAGGAACTTCTCGCGCTCGGTCTCACTGTAATCATCGAATGGGGCACGTGGGGAAGGTCCGAGCGGAATACATTGCGACTCGGCGCCCGAGCCCTCGGCGCTGGTGTTGAGCTACACTATCTCTCCGCCCCAGTGGATGTCCTCTTCGACAGGATTCAACGCCGGGGCACGGAGAAGCCGCTCATAGAACGAGATCAATTGTTGCGATGGGTCGAGACATTTCAAGAACCCACACCTGAGGAGATCGCACTCTTCGACAGGAGTTCCACGTTGGGAGTTTGAGCCGCGGGATGGTCGAAAGGCTTACCGCCGGGTCAAATTGACCCCCTACTCTTCGAGAGCCCAGATGCGCATCCTCCACGTGGTCACCGCGTTCCCGCGCTCGCCGGAGGACGTGATCGTCCCCTGGCTGGTCGAGTTGCTGCAGCGACTGCGAGCGGCCGGCCACGACGTGGAGGTGTTCACCTCCTCCTACCGCGGGATGCCGGACCAGCTGGTCAGCGGGATCCCGGTGCGCCGCTTCCGCTACTTTCCCCGACGCTGGGAGCGCCTGACGCACGACGAGGCAGCTCCCGATCGGATGAAGCGCTCCCTGCTCTATCGGACGATGGCAGTCGCGTTCGTGCTCGCTGGGATGGTTGCGATCTGGCGGCTCTGCCGCCGCGAGCGGTACGACATCATCCACATCCACTGGCCGTTCCCATTGGCGTTGTTCGGCTGGGCTGCCCAGCGGGCGCGCCCCGCGCGACTCGTCACGACCTTCTACGGCGTGGAGCTCCGCTGGGTGAAGACCGCCATGCCCTTCTTTCGCGGGTTTCTCCGGTGGGCGGCGCGGCGTTCCGATGCGGTCGTGGCGATCTCGAGCTACACGGCGACCGAACTGCGTGAGCTGGTCGACATACCAATCGAGGTGATTCCCTACAGCACGTCACTCCCTGACCCCGAACCGGGGCCGACGGGCCGAGACGGCACGGGGCCAGTGCTGTTCGTGGGGCGGCTGGTGGAGCGCAAAGGTGTCGCGCAGGCGCTCGAAGCGATCGCCAAGTTCGGGCCCAACGGCCCACGGCTCGAGATCGTGGGCGAGGGCCCCGAGCGGCCCGCGCTGACCGAGCTCGCCGAACGGCTCGGCCTCGCCGACCGGGTGGTGTTTCGCGGGCGGATCTCGGCGCCCGAGTTGCAGGCGAGTTACGCGCGCGCCGCGGTGTGTGTGCTGCCGTCGGTGCAGGACGCGCGTGGCGACACTGAAGGGTTAGGGGTGGTGCTCCTCGAGGCCATGAATCACGGCACGCCCGTCGTGGCGAGCCGCATCGGCGGCATTCCGGACATCGTGGAGGACGGGGTCTCGGGCCTGCTCGTTCCACCCGCCGATGCGGATGCCCTCGCGGCTGCCGTACGGCGCGTGCTCAGTGACCCGGCGCTCGCCCGCCGTCTGGGCGAGGGCGGGCGGCGCCGGCTGCACGACCGGTTCAGCTGGCGCGCGATCGCTCAGCGTTGGCTCGATCTGTACGCGAGCGTCGCGATGCCGCCGGCAGCATCGGCGAAGCGGTGAGGCTGGGCGCGCCGACAGCGCCGGAACTCGCGACGCCGCGGCGGCGTATCATTGG
>WNFG01001267.1_pt1 | contig 23778 bp, 24 predicted proteins | sample 5400431 | NCBI WGS metagenome assembly WNFG01 (sample SAMN13153346, study PRJNA577476) | soil metagenome | isolation source: 120 cm saprolite under Douglas fir tree site 2 hole 3 replicate 2 | place: USA:California | collected 2015-04-18 | reverse complement strand
CCGAGCCGGCCGCGCGCAAGCGCATCGTGCAGTAGGCGATCGCGCCGCCGGGCCGCGGTTCGGGCTCCATTGACCGGACCGGCAAGCTCGGGCGTAGTTTTTCGCAAAAAGCGAGTTGCGCCGATGTCGGGGACGACAATGACGAGGCCTGACCGGAGATCCGCGCTCGCCGGCATGGCCGGACTCCTGGCCGCGCTGCCGCTGCGACGCGCTCTCGCACAATCCTATCCCGAGCGTCCGATCACGCTGGTGGTGCCGTTCGCGGCCGGCGGCTCGACCGATATCCTGGCCCGTATCGTGGGCGAGCATTTGCGGCAAGCGCTCGGCCAGCCGATCGTCATCGAGAACCGCGCCGGCGCCTCCGGCAATATCGGGACCGCGAGCGTCGCTCGTGCCGCGCCCGACGGCTACACCATCGTGTTCAACACGATGAGCGTGCATACCATGAACCACGCGCTGTTCGCGGCGATGCCGTTCGACGGCGTGAAGGACTTCGCACCGATCGCGCTCCTCGCCTATGTCACCAACACGATGGTCGTGCATCCGTCGGTGCCGGCGAAGACGGTTGCGGAATTCATCGCCTATGCCAAAGCGCATCCCGGGAAGATCAACTACGCCTCGGCGGGCGCCGGCTCGACCAACCATTTGTGCGCGGCGCTGTTCGAGAAGATGGCGGGCGTCGAGATGGTGCATGTGCCCTACCGCGGCGGGGCGCCGGCGGTCGCCGATACGGTCGGCGGCCAGACGCAACTGTTCTTCACCGCCGGCACCCAGAGCCTCGAGCACGTCAAGGCCGGCAGGCTGCGCCTGCTCGCGGTGACGGAGGACAAGCGCTCGTCGCTGCTGCCCGACGTTCCGACCGTCGGCGAGACGCTGCCCGGCTACGAGATGGCGGTGTGGTATGGCGCCTTTGCTCCGGCCGGCGTGCCGAGGGAGGTGATCGCAAGGCTCAATGGCGAGATCAACCGCGTCCTGTTCCTGCCGGACGTGAAGAAGCGGATGGACGACATCGCGGTCGAGGTCGCGAAATCGACGCCCGCGGAGCTCGCCGGCATGACGCAGCGCGATGCGGAGAAATGGGGCCGCATCATCAAGCAGCTCGGCGTCGCCGCGCAGTGATCGCCAAGCAGAATGGACACCTTGACCAACGGACTGCTCTCGCGGACCATGTCTGCATCCGGCGGAACCGGACGTGCGACCCCCAAAGAGGCGTTCGGGCTTTGACCCGAAGCCGACATGATGCGAACTGCTACTCGATCACCTCGTCGGCGATCGCGAGCAGTATCGGGGGGACCTCGAGGCCGAGCGCCTTGGCGGTCTTGAGGTTGATGACCAGCTCGAAGGTGGTTGGCGCTTGGACCGGGAGCTCACCCGGCTTCTCTCCACGCAGGATGCGGTCGACGTATGAGGCCGAGCGGCGATACAGGTCGACCGCGGAAACGCCGTATGACATCAGGCCGCCGTTGGTGACAAAGTAACGGAACGGGTAGATGGCGGGAACACGGTTTTGTGCCGCCAGCGTGACGATGAGCTCGCGATGCACCGTCAAGAACTGGTCGGACATCACGACAAGGCCGCCGTCCGGCTCATGGCCTAGTGCTGATATGGCGGCGTCGATGTCGGCGGCCGAGCCAACGGGAGCCGCGATCGGCGTCAAGCCAAAGGAGCGAGCCGCTCCCTCGAACGAATGCAAGAAATATGAACCACGACCGGGCGCCGTGCTTGGATTGAACAGCATCGCGGCTCGTTTCAATCGAGGTGCAAGTTCCCTGAGCGTCTCCACCCACTTGCCACCGATCGACCCGACCAGATTGGAAAAGCCGGTGACGTTGCCGCCCGGCTGGGACAAGCTTGCGACGAAGCCGTTTTCCACCGGGTCGGAAACCAGCACGAACACGATCGGTGTCGCGCTGGTTTCCCGCAACAGCGCCACAACCCAGGCAGTGCCGGTAGCGACGACGATTTCCGAGCCCGACTCGACAATATCTTTCGCAAGTTTCTGCATCCGTTCCGTGTCCCCGGTGGGCCAACGGTAGTCGATGCGGATATTGCGGGTATTGATCCAGCCGAGGTCCTGAAGCGCCTGCTCAAATGCTGCGATACGGGGCCGTGCATCGGGATCGCGCTCCGTCACGCCCATCAGAACGCCGATCTGGCGCATTCGGCCGGGCTGCTGCGCGTGCGCGGCGAGCGGCCACGCCACTCCGCTGCCGAGAAGCGTGATGAATTCTCGTCGCCTCATGCCAACTCCCTCCCGGGCTGAGGCCAATATTTTCAAAGGCGATAACACGCGGGTACCCAGCGGTGTAGGAGAATTCACGGGCAGTTGGCCATTCGGGTTCGTCCCTCCGCCGTCCTGACTGTCAGCCAAATGACCGCTCCTGGCACACAGCTGCCCGGGCGGATGCGACTGCTTGTCCGCAGCCGGTGAAAGCTGACGCTGCATCGCTGGCGTATCTGTTGGTCAACCGACCGAAACTTGCTTAGGCGTGGCCGGCCTCGCTCGAGAGCATGCCGGGGTCGATCGCTCGTATTTGCGGTCGGTATCGCGGCCGAAGATCAGCTCGGAATCGGCCGAGCAATGCAGCCAGCCGTTATGCTGGATCTCGGTTTCGAGCTGGCCCGGCGCCCAGCCGGCATAGCCGAGCGCGAGGATGGCGCTCTTCGGCCCCTCCCCGCGCGCGATCGCCTTGAGGATGTCGAGGGTGGCGGTGAGGCAGATGCCCTCGTCGATCGGCAGCGTCGAGTTCTCGATGAAGAAGTCGCTCGAATGCAGCACGAAGCCGCGCTGGGTGTAGACCGGCCCGCCCTTGAGCACCTTCATGTCGCTCGCCCGCGACGGCAGCTGGATCACGTCCGCGGCCGGGATGACGTCGAGCTGCACCAGGAGGTCGGGAAAGCTGATGTCGGCCGCCGGCTGGTTGACGACGATGCCCATGGCCCCTTCGGCGGAATGCAGGCACATATAGATCACGCTGCGGGCGAAGCGCTCGTCGCCCATGGCGGGCATCGCGATCAGCATCTGCCCGTCGAGATAGCCGCGCTTGGCGGGCTTGCCCTGCGGCTTGCCGTTCGACGCCTTGCGCGGCGCGATCGATCGCGCGGGGGCGGGATCGTCTTCGGGAGGCGGCTCCCCGCCCTCGTCGCGCATGCCTGTCTTGCGAGTGAACTTCATGTCGAGATGCTACCTGATTGGCTGCCGATCGCAAACGATTCCGGGTGTCCCGATCCATGCATCTTTCGTGCCGCAATTCACCCCTGCGGTGACGCAAAGCAGGAACCCTGCCCGGCTCATGTTCCTGCTCGGCGAGCCCGATCACGCCGGCGCTCACGATGAATTCAATGGCCGCGGAAAAGTTTCGCCGATAGATCGAGAGTCATGAACACCGGTTTGAACCGGCTGCGACGGACGGCCGCGGCATGCGGGATCGGCCTCCTCTTCGGCGCCGGCGCCGCCGCGGGGGACGACGCCTCGCCTTGGGACGGCGATGCACGCAGCGCGGTGCGCCTGATCGCGGGCTCGTCACCGGCGGCGAGGACTGCGCCGACCGGACCTGCGCGCGCCGGCGGCGCCACGGTGCGCGCCGGGCTTGAGATCAGGCTCGCCGCCGGCTGGCACACCTATTGGCGCTATCCCGGCGATGCCGGAGTGCCGCCGCGCTTCGACTTCGCGGGATCGCAGAACGTCAAGAGCGTCGAGGTGCTGTGGCCGGCGCCGCAGCGCATCCCCGAGGAGGGCCTCACCGCCATCGGATATCGAAGCGACGTCACGCTGCCGCTCGTCGTCGTGCCGCTGGACCCCGCGCGGCCGGCGACGCTCAAGCTCAAGCTCGACTATGCGGTGTGCGAGAAGCTGTGCGTGCCGGCCGAAGGGAGGGCCGCGCTGGTGCTCTCCGGCGGCGCGTCGTCGAACGACGCCGCGCTTGTTGCCGCCGAGGCGCGGGTGCCGAAGAAGCGCGCGCTCGGCGAAGGCACGGCGCTGGCCGTGAGATCGGTCCGGCGCGAGGCGGAGGCCGGGCGAGCGCGCATCATCGTCGATGTCGCGGCGCCTGCCGGCACCGCCGTCGCGCTGTTCGCCGAAGGACCGGCGCCGGACTGGGCGCTGCCGGTCCCGGTGCCCGTGGCCGGCGCGCCGGCGGGCGTGCAGCGTTTCGCCTTCGACCTCGACGGCGCGCCGCCCGGCGCGACCTACGAGGGCGCCACCGTCACCCTCACCGCGGTCACCGGGGAGAGCGCGATCGAGGTCTCGACCCGTCTCGACTAATCCGCCCGGAGCGTTAACTTGGACGTTCCATGCCGGGGCGGCCGGACGTCCGGGCGCCGCAGGCGAGCTGTTCAACCACAACCCATGAGGATGACGATCATGCCCATCAAGGTCGGCGATCGGCTGCCCGAGGCGAAGTTTCGCGTGATGACGTCGGATGGCCCGGCGTGGAAGACCACCGACGACATTTTCAAGGGCAAGAAGGTCGCGTTGTTCGCGGTACCCGGCGCCTACACCGGCACCTGCCACAAGATGCATGTCCCCTCGATCCTGCAGAGCGCCGACGCGATCAAGGCCAAGGGCGTGAGCACCATCGCGGTCACCGCCGTCAACGACGTCTTCGTCATGGACGCCTGGCGGAAGGCGACCGCCGCCGACAAGCTCGAGTTCCTGGCCGACGGCAACGGCGAATTCGCCAAGGCGCTCGACCTCACCTTCGACGGCTCCGGCAACGGACTCGGCACGCGCTCGAAGCGCTACTCCATGCTGGTCGAGGACGGCGTCGTGAAGAAGCTCAACATCGAGGAGGCGCCGGGCAAGGTCGACGTCTCCGGCGGCGACGCGCTGCTCAAGCAGTTGTGAGCGCGCCCGGGGCTAGAGCATGTTTCGGTGAGATCGATGCACAAACCGCGCGGCACACTCGGTGCGTTCCCTCCCCCGCTTGCGGGGGAGGGTTAGGGCAGGGCAATCGCATATGCGTGAACAAGACAGGAATCTCGCTGCTTTTGGACTCGGTCCGTTCCGTCAACGATTCGTATTTGTTCACCCATATGCGATTGCCCTGAGGGTTAGGGTGGGGGCATACACGAAGACTCGTGCAAGTCCGCCCCTCCCCACCCCTCCAGCGGAAGTCGGATATATCCGACTTCGGCCAGTCATTAAGTGACCGAACTCGGGTAAACCCGAGTTCGGTCGCAAGCGGGGGAGGGAGCAGACCGAGTTTGCCCTCGCGGTGATCCCAATTGACCGAAACGTGCTCGTTAGCGTCCCTCCTTCTTCCCGAACGGCTCACGGGCCCACTCCGGCGACAGCGCCCCGATCGCCCCGGCGCGCACGGCGGCGATGGCCTCGCGCGCCAGCTCATCGGCCCGCTCGTTGAGGGCATGGCCGGCGTGGCCGCGCAGCCAGTGCCAGCGCACGCGATGGCGTGCCGTGAGCGCGTCGAGCCGCTGCCAGAGATCGACGTTCTTGACCGGCTTCCGGTCGGCGGTGCGCCAGCCGTTGCGCTTCCATTGATTGATCCACGACATGACGCCGTTGCGCAGATACTGGCTGTCGGTATGGATGTCGACGAGGCACGGCCGCTTGAGCGCCTCGAGCGCGGAGATCGCCGCCATCAGCTCCATGCGGTTGTTGGTGGTATGGGCCTCCCCGCCCTTCAATTCCCTGACGCGATCGCCGAAGGCGAGGATCGCGCCCCAGCCCCCCGGGCCGGGGTTGCCCGAGCAGGCGCCGTCGGTGTGGATGACGACGTGCGGCTCGCTCATCGCTCGATCCCGTAGTCGCGCACGCCGACGACCGCCTGGTGGAAGCGCAGCTTGCGGTAATATTCCAGCGGATCCTTGGGCCGCACCAGGGCGCCGGGCGGGACGTCGAACCAGTCGGCGAGGCGGGTGAGGAGGAAGCGCAAGGCCGCGCCGCGCGCCAAGAGCGGCAGCGCGTCGCGCTCATCTCCCGACAAGCCGCGCGCCTGCGCATAGCCCTGCAGCAGGCTCCTGCCCTTGGTGACGTTGAAGGAATGATCGGTCTCGAAGCACCAGGCATTGAGACAGATCGCGACGTCATAGGCGAGCGCATCGGTGCAGGCGAAATAGAAGTCGATCAGACCGGAGAGCTTGTTGCCGAGGAAGAACACGTTGTCGGGAAAAAGGTCGGCGTGAATCACGCCTTGCGGCAGATTGCGCGGCCACGTTCGCTCGAGCTGCGACAGCTCGGCGGCGAGAAACGGCTGCAGATCGCGCTGCACCTCGTTCGCTCGGGTGCCGCACGACTGGTAGAGCGGCCGCCAGCCTTCGACCGACAGCGCATTGGCGCGGCGCATCTCGAAATCGAGCCCGGCGAGATGCAGTTTCGCCAGCGCCTCGCCGAGCGCGGCGCAATGGCTCGGCGACGGCCGGCGGATCCACATGCCGTCGAGGAAGGTGATGACCGCCGCCGGACGGCCGGCGATCTTGCCCAGCACCTCGCCGTCCTTGTTCTTGACCGGCTGCGGACAGGTGATGCCGCGCGCGTGCAGGTGCTCCATCAGGCGCAGGAAGAACGGCAGGTCGGCGGCGGCGACGCGCTTCTCGTAAAGGGTGAGGATGAAATTGCCGCGGCTGGTGTGAACGAGGAAATTCGAATTCTCGACCCCTTCCGCGATGCCCTTGTAGGCGAGCAATTCCCCGATGTCGTAACCGGCGAGAAAGCCTGCGAGCTCCTCGGCCACCACATCGGTGTAGACGGCCATGACTATTCCGCCGCCTCGTTCCCTCGCAGCACCCGCGGCAGCGGGAAGAACATGTCCTCGTCGGCGGTGGTGACGGTCTCGACGCTCACCGCGTAACGCTCGGCGAAGGCGCCGATCACCTCCTCGACCAGGATCTCGGGCGCGGAGGCGCCGGCGGTCACGCCGAGGCTCGCGATCGAGCCGAACAGCGACCAGTCGATGTCCCTGGCGCGCTGCACCAGCGCGGCGCGCGGGCAGCCGGCGCGCTCGGCCACCTCCCGCAGCCGCTGGGTGTTCGAGGAATTGGGCGATCCGACCACCACCATGGCCTCGACCATGGGCGCGACCTTCTTGACCACCTCCTGGCGGTTGGTGGTGGCGTAGCAGATGTCCTCCTTGTGCGGCCCGTGGATGTGCGGAAAGCGCGCCTTGAGCGCCGCCACGATGCCGGCGGTATCGTCGACCGACAGCGTCGTCTGCGTCACATAGGCGAGATTGCCGGGATCGCGCGGCACCAGGGCCGCGACCTCCCCGACCGACTGCACCAGCGTGATCGCGTCGGCCGGGAGCTGTCCCAGCGTTCCGACCACCTCGGGATGATCGGCATGGCCGATCAGCACGATCTCGCGGCCGCGCTTGTGATGAATTTCCGCCTCGCGATGGACCTTGGTGACCAGCGGACAGGTGGCGTCGAGCGCGAAGAGATTGCGCCTTTGCGCCTCCGCCGGGATCGACTTCGGCACGCCGTGGGCGGAGAAGATCACCGGCGCGTCGGTCGCGGGAATCTCGTCGAGCTCCTCGACGAAGACGGCGCCCTTGGCCTTGAGGCTCTCGACCACGTAGCGGTTGTGCACGATCTCATGCCGCACATAGACCGGCGCGCCGTAGCGCGCGAGCGCGCGCTCGACCGTGTCGATGGCGCGCACCACCCCGGCGCAGAAGCCGCGCGGAGAGCACAGCAGCACCTTGAGCGGGGGCTTGCGGCCGGCGGCGGGCACTTCGGATGCGGTCATGCGGACCTCGGATCGGGCCTCGTTTCCGGCTTCGACATGGCCTCGTGCCATGGTCCTGTCAAGCGAGGGGCCGGCCGCGCTCGTGCGCCCGCCGCGTCCTCGGAGCCCGCACGAAGCCAGCGCGAAACGCGGGGCGGCTCCGCCGCGCGACAAGCCGCCGGATTTCGCTGCAAGCGGCTATTTCCCTTTAAGCCAGGCGTCGTAGCGCAGATAGAGCTGCGCGGTATGCGGCGAGCCGTCGCGATAGACCACCGGCGCCAGCGCGCGGCCGATGGCGGCGAGACGCGCGGCCATGTAGCGGTAGGCCTCCGGATAGATCGAATAGTCCGCCGATGCGAACAGCTTGTCGAAAGCCTCCGACGGCTCGACCGGGTCGAGCCGGTCGCGCTCGTAGACGGCGGTACGCTCGAGGATGGCCCAGCGTCCGCCGCGGCGCACCAGGCGATCGAGAAAGCGCGCATAGGACGTCATGTCGGCGAGCACGCCGCCGATCTTTTGGCGCACCGTGATGACGATGTTGGTCTCCGCCAGCGCCCGATCGCCCGCAACCTCCACCACCGACGGAAAGATCTGATGCTTGGAGCGCTGCCCGGCCTCGAAGCCCTGGCGGCAGCGGTCGACGAATTCGGGAAAATTTCCGCTGAACCACGAGACCGCGATCTGCCCCTCGGGCACGAAGGTTTCGAGCAGTTGCGGCCACTTGCCCTGATCGCGATAAAGCCCCCAGGCCTGGATCAGCTCGGCGCAGGCATATTTGTCGTTCACGTCCATGAACCTTAGTCCTTCTCCGTCATGCGGCCTCAGCATGAAACCGGTCTCCGCGTGCCGCAATCGGTCTTTCCGCCGACGGTTGCCAACGCCCATCTTCCTCGCGTAGACCCGCGATCGCGTGCCGCCCGTTCCGTCATTGCCGGCGTTTTGACCAGACCCGACAATCCTCTTCAAGACTCCCACTCCCGCAACCGTCGAACCCACTCCCGCATGAAAGCGATCGTCATCCACCGCTACGGTCCGCCCGACGTGCTCAGTTACGAGACCGTGCCGGACCCGCAGCCGCGCGAAGGCGAGATCCGCATCCGGATTCATGCCGCCACCGTCAATCGCGTGCTCGACGTGAGCCTGCGCGCCGGCAGGGAGGGCGCCCGCGGCCCGCAGCTGCCGCTCATCCCCGGCGTCGATTGCGCCGGGATCGTCGACGCGGTTGGGCCCGGCGTTACGAGATGGCGCGACGGCATGCGGGTCGCGGCCGCCGGCGTGATGCCCCTCGCTGTCTGTCGCGAGGACGGCGCAAGCTATGCCGGCCCGACCGGCATGATGGGCATCAAGCGGCCCGGCGGCTTCGCCGAGCTGGTGGCGGTGCCGGCCTGCGCGGCGATCGCGCTGCCCGATGCGCTCGACTTCCACCAGGCGGCCGTGGTCGTGCGGCACGTGCCGACCGCCTGGAACCTGCTCTGCAACGTCGCCAAGCTCAAGGCCGGCGAGACCGTGCTGATCATGGGGGCCGGCGGCAATCTCGGCAGCATCGGCATCCAGATCGCCAAGAACGTGATCGGCGCCAAGGTGATCGCGGCCGCCGGCTCCGACGCGGGGATCGCGATCGGGCGCGCGCTCGGTGCCGACCACGCCGTCACCTACGACGACCTCCCCGCCGAGGTGATGAAGGTCACCGGCGGCAAGGGCGTCGACGTGCTCTACGACAATATCGCCAATCCGAAGGCGCTGCCCCGGGCGTTCCACGCCATCGGCCTCGACGGCCGGCTGGTCACCGCCGGCGCCCATGGCGGGCCGAACGTCGCGATCGATTTCTCGCACCTCTATCACAAGCGGATCACCATCAAGGGCCAGCCGGGCTATCATCCATCCGACGTGCCGAAATGCCTCGCGGCCGCGGCCGACGGCAAGATCAAGGCACAGATCGAGCGGGTCCTGCCGCTCTCGCGCGCCGCCGAGGCGCATCGCCGCATCGAATCGGGCGAATCCCGCGGCAAGATCGTGCTCGACCCGACGTTGGGGTGATTCCTTCGGGAATGGTGGAGAACCCGCCGCTTACCCGATGGTCCTCGGTGCGATAGTGCCCGGTTGCGCGGGGCCGGGGCGAACGCCTATATTGCGGCACCTTCCGTCATCATTGATGACACCGGGCTTCGCCTGAAGGGGGCGGGCGGAGCACAGAGGAGATTTATCCATGGTCGCAGGACCGCTGATGCCGAAAGCCACCGCCGTATGGCTGGTCGAGAACACCGCGCTCTCGTTCGACCAGGTCGCCGACTTCTGCAAGCTCCATCCGCTCGAGGTGAAGGCGATCGCCGACGGCGACGCGGCGCAGGGGATCAAGGGCCTCGATCCGATCCTCACCGGCCAGCTCAGCCGCGAGGAGATCGAGAAGGCGGAGACCGATCCGAACCATCGGCTCAAGCTCGCCGACCCCAAGGTCCGCCTGCCGGAGCCCAAGAAGAAAAAAGGCCCGCGCTACACGCCGGTCTCGCGCCGGCAGGATCGCCCCAACGCCATCCTGTGGCTGGTGCGCAACCATCCCGAGCTCAAGGACAGCCAGATCATGCGGCTCGTCGGCACCACCAAGTCGACGATCCAGGCGATCCGCGAGCGCACCCATTGGAACGCGCCGAACCTGCAGCCGATGGACCCGGTCACGCTCGGGCTGTGCTCGCAGATCGATCTCGATCTCGAGGTGCAGCGCGCCGCCAAGGACAAGCCGGCCGAGGCGCCGGCGCCGGGCGCGACGCTGCTGCCGGCCTCGGAGACCACCATCCGCCGCGAGCCCGAGCCCGAGGAGAAGAAGCCCGGCGACGAGCTCAACGTCGACGCCGTGTTCGCCAAGCTCAAGCAGCTCGGCGGCAAGCGCGAATAGCGCTACGGCGTCTCCGGCCGTCCGCCCGGTGCGGCGAGGACGAGCCCGCCCGGCTCGCTCCAGCCGACGGATGCGACACTGCCTCTCGACCCGTCATGCCCGGGCTTGACCCGGGCATCCATCAGAAAAAAGAGCTTTTGATTAAGATGATGGATTGCCGGGTCAAGCCCGGCAATGACGAGAGGGGAGTCGGGCTCCAGCGCCGTTGATATAAATTGCGTACAATTTGAGATAGAGCGCGGTTCCCGCGGCGTCGACACGGACGCGCGCTCGGGAACCGAAACCGCCGCTCGATGGTTTTTACCGTGGAACTCCCGCATTCCCATTTTGGAAGCGTTTCCATGGGAGGCAGCCATGAATCAGGCCGTTCATCAGCTATTGCAGCTCATCCTGCAGGGATTCACGTGGATGGTGCGGACGATCGAGGCCCTGTGGGTGTGGTCGTGGGCGCAAATCGCCTCCGCCTTCAGCATGTCGTGGGGAAATCTGCCGGGCTGGAAGCTCGCCGTCGGCCTGATCTTCATCGCCGTTCTCGCGGCGATGCTGCTCGTCATGCTGCTGCGGAGCCTGCACGCCTTCAGGCGGATCGCCGCCGCGTTCTGGATGATGGCCGTGACCGTCTTCGGGGTCCTGGTCTTCGTCGTCGTGGCGGCGCTGTTCTCGCGCGGATTCCAGTGGGTGGTCGCGAGCGTCCCCGATAATTTCTAGGAACGCGAGTCGGCAGCCATCATTCAGCGGCCCGAGCGCAAGCGAGCGAGCCCGCAATGTCGCCAACCGAATCGGCGGCCGCATCGCCGGCCGCCATTATTGTGCCCGAACCCCCTTCCCTTTGAGCGCCCCGCCGATCTCGTCGAGAATCGCGGGATCGTCGATGGTCGCCGGCATGGTCCAGGCCTCGCCGTCGGCGATCTTCTTCATGGTGCCGCGCAGGATCTTGCCGGAGCGCGTCTTCGGCAGCCGCGCCACCGCGATCGCCAGCTTGAAGGCCGCAACCGGGCCGATCCTCTCGCGAACGAGCGCGACGCATTCCTGCTCGATCTCGGAGGCGGGCCGGTCGACGCCGGCCTTGAGCACGACGAAGCCGCAGGGCACCTCGCCCTTGAGCGCATCGACGACGCCGATCACGGCGCATTCGGCGACGTCCTGGTGGCTCGCCAGCACCTCCTCCATGCCGCCGGTCGAGAGCCGGTGGCCGGCGACATTGATGATGTCGTCGGTGCGGCTCATCACATGGATGTAGCCGTCATCGTCCTTGAAGCCGGCATCGGCGGTCTTGTAGTAACCCGGAAACTCGCTGAGATAACTCTCCTTGAAGCGGTCGTCCTGCTGCCAAAGCGTCGGCAGGCAGGCCGGCGGCAATGGCAGCTTGACCACGATCGATCCGATCTTGTTCGCCGCCACCGGCTTGCAGGCATCGTCGACGATGTCGATCCGGTAGCCGGGCATGGCGACCGAGGCGGAGCCGTACTTCACCGGCAGTCGACCCAGGCCCACCGGATTGCCCGCGATCGCCCAGCCGGTCTCGGTCTGCCACCAATGATCGATCACCGGCACCTTGAGCAGGTTCTCCGCCCACATCACCGTGTCGGGATCCGCGCGCTCGCCGGCGAGGAAGAGGGTGCGGAATTTCTCGAGATCGTATTGCGCCAAGAGCTTGCCCTGCGGATCCTCCTTCTTGATGGCGCGGAAGGCGGTCGGCGCCGTGAACATGGCGACGCAGCCGTGCTCGGCGATCACCCGCCAGAACGCCCCGGCGTCGGGCGTGCCGACCGGCTTGCCCTCGTAGAGGATCGTGGTGCAGCCGTGCAGCAGCGGCGCATAGACGATGTAGCTGTGGCCCACTACCCAGCCGACGTCGGACGCCGCCCAATAGACTTCGCCCGGGTCGACGCCGTACAGGTTCTTCATCGACCATTTGAGCGCGACCATGTGGCCGCCATTGTCGCGCACGACGCCCTTCGGTCGTCCGGTGGTGCCGGATGTGTAGAGGATGTAGAGCGGATCGGTGGCGGCGACCGGCACGCAATCGTAGACCGAGCGCGCGAACACGATCGCCTCGTCGCGCAGCTTCGCCCAGTCGTGGTCACGGCCGCCCACCAGCGTCGCTTCCGCCTGCGGCCGCTGCAGGACGAGGCAGGCGTCGGGCTTATGGCTCGCGAGCCGGATCGCCTCGTCGAGCAGCGGCTTGTATTTGACGACGCGGCCGGGCTCGAGGCCGCAACTCGCCGACAGGATCGCCTTCGGCTTGGCGTCGTCGATGCGGGTGGCGAGCTCGTTCGCGGCGAAGCCGCCGAACACCACCGAATGGACGGCGCCGATGCGCGCGCAGGCGAGCATCGCGATCACCGCCTCCGGCACCATCGGCATGTAGAGCACGACGCGGTCGCCCTTGCCGACGCCGAAATTGCGCAGGATCGCGGCCAGCACCTGGGTCTCGACCTGCAGGCGGTGGTAGCTGATGGTGCGCTTCTCCCCGGCGAGCGGGGAATCGTAGATGATCGCGGCCTGCTCGCCGCGGCCCTGCATCACATGGCGATCGACCGCGTTCCAGCAGGTATTGCAGACGCCGCCGGCGAACCAGCGGCCATAGACGCCGGCGCCCGGATCGAAGATGCGCTTGGCCGGCTCCATCCAGTCGATGTCGCGCGCGGCCGCCGCCCAGAACGCTTCCGGGTCGCGCTGCCACTGCGAATAGACCTCGTGATAGCGGCTGCTGCGGGCATCCATGGCGCCCTCCCGGATGGTTTGATGCCAACCTCGGGGACGGTCGGCCTTTGCCCCGCATTGTGAAGCCGCGCCCCGGCTTTGCAAGCTCAACCGCCGCGGCAATCCGGCCATGCGGCAAAGCCCTGGCACGGCGCGCGCCGCTGCGCTTTGATCCGAATCAACCGCGCGGCTCCCGCTCCGCTCCCCCTTCATCGTCCGTCGACGCGGACGGTCCGGTCCCCACCGGCCTTCCTCGCCACGGCTTCACCGCATGCCGGCCGATACCAGAGGGCCGCTTGCTCCGACGGGCGCAATGATCACCGATCCCCTGTTCTATCTGCTCGCCGTGGTCGCGGTGGTCCTGCTCGGGCTCTCCAAGGGCGGCTTCTTCGGCTTGGGCGTGATGGCGCTGCCGCTGATGTCGCTGCAGGTCGCCCCGCTGCAGGCGGCCGCCATCATCCTGCCCACGGTGCTGGCCCAGGACGCGCTGACGGTATGGACCTATCGGCGGGATTGGAGCCCCTGGAACCTGAAGATCATGATCCCCAGCATGGCGGCGGGCATCGCCGTCGCCGGACTGTTCGCGGCATCGCTCTCGGCCGCCCATGTCCGGCTGGCGATCGGATTGATCGCCGGCGCTTTCGTGCTGCGGCATTGGCTCGGCACGCTCTTCGACCGCCTCTCGCCCCGGCCCGGCCCACTGACCGGCGTCGTCTTCGGCGTCCTCGGCGGCTTTACCACCATGCTGGCCAATGCCGGCGGGCCGGCATGGCAGATGCATCTGCTGCCGCAGCGGCTCGACAAGCTCACCTATGTCGGCACCTTCACCATCCTGTTCGCCGCCAGCAACCTGCTGAAGATTCCGGCCTACGGCGCGCTCGGCCAGCTGACGGCGGAAAACCTCGCGATCGGCGCGGCGCTGCTGCCGGTCGCGGTGCTGGCGAATTACGCCGGCATCTGGCTGGTGCGCAGGACGCCGGCCGAGCTGTTCTTCCGCATCGCCTACGTGCTGATGTTCCTGATCTCGATCGAGCTGATCCGCGGCGCGCTGGTCGAGCTCATCTGACGCGCCATGCCGCCATGCACAAACGCCGGTGGTGCCGCCACCGCTTCTCCGCTTTAACGGCCGCTGCCCTCCCCGATCCCAACCGGCATGACCATCGTCACCGATCCCCTGTTCTACCTGCTCGCCATTCCCGCTGTCGTGGCGCTTGGTCTCGGCAAAGGCGGCTTCGCCGGGCTCGGCATGATCTCGACCCCGCTGCTGGCGCTGCGGGTGCCGCCTTTGCAGGCGGCGGCGATCCTGCTGCCGATCGTGCTGATCCAGGACGTCATCTCGGTCTGGACCTATCGCCGCTCATGGAGCGCCTGGAATCTCAAGGTGCTGCTGCCCGGCTCCGTCGTCGGCGTCGCCGCCGCCTGGCTGTTCGCGGCGCATGTGCCGAACGCCTACGTCGAGATCGCGGTCGGCCTGACCGGGATTTGCTTCGTGCTCTACATCTTCCTCGCCCATGTGCCGAAAGAGCCGCGGCGGCCGAGCGCGCTCGCGGGAATGTTCTGGGGCTCGCTCGCGGGCTTCACCTCGACCATCATCCAGGTCGGCTCCCCGCCCTATCAGGTGCATATCTTGCCGCAGCGGCTCGACAAGCTGACCCTGATCGGCACCACCATCGTGTTCTTCGCTCTGGTGAACGTGATGAAGATCGTGCCCTATTGCGCGCTCGGCCAGTTCTCGACCCGGACGTTCGCGACCTCGGCCCTGCTCTTGCCGCTCGCGGTCGCGACCAACTTTCTCGGCCCTCTGGCTCGCGCGGCGCACGCCGACGGAGCTGTTCTACAAGGTCGCCTATCTCCTGGTCTTCTTCATCTCGCTCGGCCTGATCTGGCAGGGTGCGAGCGACATCCTCGGGCCCACCGTCCAGCCCCCATTGCCGGACCGGAGCTTGCGTCACGATTGATTGCCGGGCGCTTCCCTCGCATCATTGCGCTTGAGGCGTTTGCCGCGGCGAGCCGGCACCACCCCCTCGGGGGCCGGGGCCGGATCGGGGTCCCGCCCCGGCGACGCCATCAGGCTCATTGAGCCGCGAGCGAGGGACGACCATGACCCCCTACGACATCGATCTCGATCGCAATCCGGCCAACTTCCAGCCGCTCACGCCGTTGTCGTTCCTGGAGCGGGCGGCCTCGGTATTTCCCGATCATACCGCGATCGTCCACGGGGAGCTGCGAAGGAGCTACGGCGATTTCTACGCGCGCGCGCGCCGCCTCGGCTCGGCGCTGGCGCAGCGCGGCGTCGGCCGCGGCGACACCGTCTCGGTCATCCTCGCCAATACCCCCGCGATGCTCGAATGCCACTACGGCGTGGCGATGAGCGCCGCGGTGCTCAACACCATCAATACCCGGCTCGACGCCGCGGTCGTCGCCTTCCAGCTCGACCATGCCGACGCCAAGGTGCTGATCGCCGACCGGGAATTCTCCCGGCTGGCGAAGGAGGCGCTGGCGCTCGCCAAGGTGAAACCGCTGCTCGTCGATTACGACGATCCCGAGTTCACCGGCGCGGGCGAGCCGCTCGGCGCGCTCGAATACGAGGACTTCATCGCCGCCGGCGATCCGGGCTTCGCGTGGAAAATGCCCGACGACGAATGGGACGCGATCTCGCTCAACTACACGTCGGGCACTACCGGCGACCCCAAGGGCGTGGTCTATCACCACCGCGGCGCCCATCTGCTCGCGATCGGCAACGCGCTCACCGGCAGCATGGGCAAGCACTGCGTCTATCTCTGGACGCTGCCGATGTTCCACTGCAACGGCTGGTGCTTCCCGTGGACGCTCTCGGTCGTCGCCGGCACCCATGTGTGCCTGCGCCAGGTGCGCGCGCGCGCGATGTACGACGCCATCGCCGATCACAAGGTCACCCATCTCTGCGGCGCGCCGATCGTGATGGCGAGCCTGCTCAACGCGCCGGCCGAGGAGAAGAAGCCGCTGCCGCACGTGGTCGAATTCTTCACCGCCGCGGCGCCGCCGCCGGAAGCCGTGCTGGCGGCGATGAAGGCCGCGGGCTTCAACGTCACCCATCTCTACGGGCTGACCGAGACCTATGGCCCCGCCAGCGTGAACGAATGGCAGCGCGGCTGGGACGCGCTGCCGGCGGCCGAGCAGGCCGCGCTGAAGGCGCGCCAGGGCGTGCGCTACGTGCCGCTCGAGGCGCTCGACGTGCGCGACCCCGAGACGCTGGCGCCGGTGCCCCGCGACGGCGAGAGCATGGGCGAGGTCATGTTCCGCGGCAACGTGGTGATGAAGGGCTACCTCAAGAACAAGTCGGCGACCGAGAAGGCGTTCGCCGGCGGCTGGTTTCATTCCGGCGATCTCGGCGTGATCCATCCCGACGGCTACATCCAGCTCAAGGACCGTTCCAAGGACATCATCATCTCCGGCGGCGAGAACATTTCCTCGATCGAGGTCGAGGACGCGCTCTACAAGCACCCGGCGGTGCAGGCGGCCGCGGTGGTGGCGAAGCCCGACGAGAAGTGGGGCGAGACGCCGTGCGCCTTCATCGAGCTCAAGCCCGGGCAGAAGGCGTCCGCCGACGAGCTCATCGCCTGGTGCCGCAAGAATCTCGCGAGCTACAAGTGCCCGCGCTTCGTGGTGTTCGCGGACCTGCCGAAGACGTCGACCGGCAAGATCCAGAAATTCAAGCTGCGCGACATGGCGAAGGAGGTGTGAGCTTCGACGGTGATGCCGTCATCGAGTAATTTCGCCGCCATTTGCCGAATGAATTGCGGCAATCGGCCGAACCGGATAAAGTGCCATTCCACCGGAGGTCGCCCGAATGCCCCGGACCGTGTCCACACGTCGCGCCCAGCGCAAGCCGCCCGCCGGCATGGCCGAAGAGGAACGTCCATTCGTGCACGAAGACATCGTTCGCGGCGTGCCGGCGGCGCGGGTCAAGGACCTCATCGATCGTGGCGTGCTCCGCGCCAAGCAAGTCTTTCGTGTCATCCCGGAGCGCACGTTCGGCCGCAGGCTCGCGAAACGGCAAGTGCTCAGGCCGTCCGAGGCGGACGCCATTGCGCGACTGCTGCGGGTCACCCAGTCGGCCGAGAAGATGCTGGGGGATGCCGCCTTCGCACGACAATGGTTGAACTTGCCGAGCCCGCCGCTCGGAAATCGCATTCCGATCGAGCTGGCCGAGACCGATGCAGGCGCGCGCGAGGTCGAGGACGCGCTCTCCCGGTTGGCACACGGCGACTTCGTCTGAACGCTGCACATCCCGCGCACCGCTTGATGCCCGAGGTGACGATCGTCGCGACGGAAACCTTCCGCTTCGATGCTCGCCTCGCGACCCCGTTGGCCTGATCCAGCCGGATGGCGCATTGGTCCCGTTGTCCGTGGTGTGCGGATGACCTAGCCTACGCCGAGATTTCTGGGCCGGGCCGCACAATGCCGACGAAGCCGACGTGGAAGGAGCTGCTGGCGCGCGCAGAGCCGCTGCTGCTGCCCTGCGCGCACGACGCCCTCTCCGCGCGGTTGATCGAGCGCGCGGGCTTTTCCGCCTATTCGGTCGGCGGCTATGCCCTCGTCGGCGCGCGGCACGCGCTCCCCGATATCGGGCTTGCGGGCTTCGGCGAGATCAGCGCCGGCGTCCGCGACATCATGGCGGCGTCGAGCCTGCCAGTGCTGGTCGACTGCGACGACGGTTACGGCGACGTCAAGAACGTGGCGCACACCGTCGCGGCCTACGAGGCGATGGGCGTGTCCGCCGTCTTCATCGAGGACCAGCGCGCCCCCAAGCGCTGCGGCCACATGGCCGGCAAGGACGTGATCGATGCCGAGGCGATGGCAGCGAAGCTCGCCGCCGCCGCGGCGGCGCGGCGCAGCCGCGATTTCTTCATCGTCGCCCGCACCGACGCGCGCGCGGTGCACGGGCTCGACGACGCGTTGCGCCGGGCGGAGATCTATCTCAAGGCGGGCGCCGACGGGCTTTTCATCGAGGCGCCGCAATCGATCGAGGAGCTCGCGCGCATCGGGCGGACTTTTCAAGGCGTGCCGCAGCTCGCCAACATGCTGGAGGGCGGCGGCCGCACGCCGCTGCTGCCGCCCGACGAGCTGTTCGGTCTCGGCTTTGCCATGGTGGCCTACCCGACGACCTTGATCTTCCGGGTCGCGCGCACGATCGAGAAGGCGCTCGCCGACCTCAAGGCCGGCAGACCCGCGACCGGCGACGACGGCGTCGGCTTCGAGACGTTCAAGGACATCACCGGGCTCGAGCATTGGGCCGAGCTCGAGCGGCGCTTCGGCGGCACGAATTCGGGGTGAGCATGATGCCGGTCACAAGAGCTTCGCTCGCGGCCGCGCTGTTGCTTTTCGCTGCGGCCTTCACCGCGAGCGGCGAGGCCGGCAAGCCGGAGCTCTCCAAAGTGCGACTCGCGGTCGGCGGCAAGCCCGCGCTGTTCTATCTGCCGCTGACGGTGACGGAGCGGCTCGGCTATTTCCGCGCCGAGGGCCTCGACCTCGAGATTTCCGATTTCCCGGGCGGCGCGCGGGCGCTGCAGGCGCTGATCGGCGGCAGCGCCGACGTGGTCACCGGCGCCTACGATCACACCATCCAGATGCAGGCCAAGAACCAGCGGATCGTCGCCGTCGTGCAGCTCGGCCAATTCCCGGGCTACGTGCTCGGGATACTGACCGGCAAGGCGCCGGGCTACCGCTCGCCGGCCGACCTCAAGGGCATGAAGATCGGCGTGACCGCACCCGGGTCGAGCACCCACTTCATGGTGCAGCATCTGATGGTGAAGCACGGTCTCAAGCGCGACGACGCATCGTTCGTCGGCGTCGGCACCGGCGCCAGCGCAGTCGCGGCGGTTCAGCGCGGCGAGATCGACGCCGTCGTCAACGTCGATCCCGTGATCAGCCTGTTGGAGAGCCAAAGCCTGATCAAGGTCGTCGCCGATACTCGCACGCTCGCCGGCACGCGCGAGGTCTTCGGCGGCGCCTATCCGGCGGCGGTGCTCTACGCGGCGCAGGCCTTCATCGACGGCAATCCGCGCACCACCCAGGCGCTGGTGAACGCCTTGGTGCGCGGGCTCAAATGGATCGCGAGCCATCCGGCGGAGGAGGTCGCGGGCGTGATGCCCGAGGACTATGCGCTCGGCAACAAGCCGCTCTACGTGCGAGCGATCGCGAGCAGCCTGCCGATGTATTCCCGCGACGGCCGCTTCGACCGGCAAGCCGGCGAGACCGCCTATGCCGTGCTCAAAGCATTCGATCCCGACGTCGGCAAGGCCCGGATCGACGTGCCGGCGACCTTCACCAATGCCTTCGTCGAGAAGGCGACGCCGTGAACGCCGGCGCCACTCGGCGCCGATCAGCGGTGATGCCGGCTTGAGCGGGGGCAACCGGTCGACCCCAGGCCTTGCGCAGCGCCAGACAGTTACGCCTGGGCTGGCCGAAATCATAAGTATCTGCTGCATAAGCCGAAATCCTTGTACAAAATATATCTTGAGTTATATCTTATTTAGTTCTATCTGTAGATATATCTTTGATCCACAAAAGGAGCGATACATGTACGGCATGAGACATCACCGGGGACCACAATGCGAGGGCCAGTGGGCGGCGCGGCGCGGTTGGCGCGGGCATTTCGGCCCCGGCCCGGGCTGGGGCGGACGCCGCGGCATGGGCGACGGCGACATGGTGCGCGCCGGCCGCATGCTGGCACAGGGCGACTTGCGGCTGATCGCGCTCGCGTTGATCGCGAAGCAGCCGCGGCACGGCTACGAGATCATCAAGGTGCTCGAGGACAAGACGACGGGTTGGTACTCGCCGAGCCCCGGCATCGTCTATCCCACCCTCACCTATCTCGAGGAGGCGGGCTACGTGACCGCCCAGAGCGAGGGCGCCAAGAAGCTCTACACCATCACCGAGGAGGGCCGCGGCCATCTCGCGGAGAACCGCGCCTTCGTCGATGCCGTGCTCGCGCGCCTCGCCGCCATCGGCGAGAAGGTCGCGCGCATGCGCCGCCGCTTCGACCCCGAGGACGACGATCGGCGCGGCGGCTCGCGGCTCATCCGCGCGGCGATCGAGAACCTGCGCGAGGTCGCCGCCAAGCGCCTCGCGGACGACCCCGACGCGGAGGCCAAGCTGGTCGAGGTGCTGGCGCGCGCGGCGTCGGAGTTGAAGAAAGCGTGACGGACGAGAGGTCGACGCGCCTTCGCACGTGACCGCTTCGTTGCCGGCGGGCGGTCACTCGACCTTCAGATTGAGCTTGCGCACCAGCGTTCCCCACTTGGTCTCCTCGGCGTCGATGTCCTTGGCGTATTCGGCGGGCGTCGAGGTCAGGGGATCGCCGCCTTCGGCCCGGATGCGCTCTCTGACTTCCCTCGTCTCCACCAGCGCGCGCAACGCCGCGTTGAGGCGCTCGACGATCGGCTGCGGCGTGCCGGCGGGCGCGAGCAGCCCGTAGTGCAGGACCGACTCGAAACCGGGCAACCCGGACTCGTTTGCGGTCGGCACCTCGGGCAACAGGCTGAAGCGCGCGGGGCTGAGCACCGCGATCGCCCGCAGCGTGCCGGCGTTGAGATTGCCGAGCGCCGGCGGCAGCACGCCGAACGCGATCGGCACGTGGTTGCCGAGCAGGTCGTTCATGACCTGCCCCGTGCCCTTGTACGGGATGATGGCGGCGGTGACGCCGGTGATCGACTTGAACAATTCCGCGGAGAGATAGCCGCCGGTGCCGACCGCCGACGTTCCGATGTTGAGCTTGTCGCCTCGCTGCTTGGCGATCGAGACCACGTCTCCGATCGTCTTCGCGGGGAACGAGGGATGCGCGAGCAGCGCAACGGGCATCGATGCGATCAGCCCGATCGGCGAGAAGTCCTGGCGCGGATCGAAGCCGGCATTGGCATAGAGGCTCGGATTGATGGCGATCGATCCGGTGTGGCCGAGGAACAGCGTATAGCCGTCGGGCGCGCTCTTGATGAACGTCCGGGTGCCAACGAGGCCGGAGCCGCCGGCGTGGTTGTCGACCACGACCTGCTGGCCGAGCGCGCCCGAAAGCTTCTCCGCGACGACCCGCGCCATCGCGTCGACGCCGCCGCCCGGCGGATAGGGAACGACGAGAGTGATGGTCCGGCTCGGATAATCCTGCGCCCGCTCGGCGCCGACCGCTGCGAGGTCGCCGCAATAAACGACCGCGCCGACCGCGGCAATGGCCGCGGCCCTCGCCAGGCTGCGCAATGTCTCCTCCCCGTTTTTGTGCCGGACCCGACCGCCGCCCGCGATGCGGGCGGAGCGGCGGCCGAGCCGCAATGGCACTTATTTCTTCGCAGCGCTTAGTGGATCGACATGTCCACCTGCAGCCGCGCGATTTCGTCCTTCACCAGCAACTTGCGACGCTTCAACTCTACGATCTCGAGATCGTCGACCGACGGATGCGCCCGGGCTTCCGCAATTTCAGCTTCCAGGGCCCGGTGCCGTCTTTCCAATTCCGCAAGATGCGCTTCGATGGACATGTTGGGGGGTTCTCCTGAACGTCAGATTGCTGACTGACCCAGGTAGACTACACCTTTTCCTCCCCTTTTCGAAGCGGGTTTCGATTGTGCAGCGCAGCAATCCCCGTTCTCCAATACCGGGCCACAAGTCCGGCGGCTTGAACGCGGCCGGGCAAAAAGAGATACTTTCCGGGATTTCGGGGCGAGAACGGCGGCCCGAGCTTCGAATCAGCGGTGGCAATGACCAGGGACGAAGAACGCGAGTTGCGGGAGCAACTGGCGCGCTTGATGCAGGAGCATCGCGATCTCGATGCCGCGATCTCCGCACTGCAGCATTCGCCGGGCTCCGACCTCCTGCAGGTTCAGCGCCTGAAGAAGCGCAAGCTCTACCTGCGCGACCGCATCTCCCATATTGAGGACCAGCTGACGCCGGACATCATTGCGTAAGCCCTCGCCGCGCACCGCCGCGGAGCGGGGCGAGCAAGGAAGCTACTCCGGCGCAATCCCGGCGTCGCGGATCACCTTGGTCCAGCGCTCCGTCTCTTCTTTCTTCAGCTTCGCCATGTCCTGCGGGCTGCCGCCGGCGGCGATCATGTTGAGCTGACGCAACCGCGCCTTGGTCTCCGCCTCATCGAGGACCTCGTTGATCGCGCGGTTGAGCTTGGTGATGATCGCGGCCGGCGTCTTGGGCGGCGCGCTGATGGCGTTCCAGGTATCCGAGACGAACCCGGGGAGCCCGACCTCGATCAGCGTCGGGATGCCGGGCAGCAAATCCAGGCGCTTGTCGGTCGCGACCGCCAGAATCCTGGCCTTGCCGCCCTCGTCGAGCTTGTAGCCCGAGGCGAGCTCCATGAAGATGAAATCGACGTGGCCGGCGACCAGATCGTTGAGCGCCGGCGCGGTGCCGCGATACGGGACATGCAGCATCTTGGTCCCGATCATGCGCGCGAACAGCTCCGTGGTCAGGTGCGACGTGGTGCCCGGCCCTTGCGAGGCGAAAGTGACCTTGTCGGGATTGGCCTTGGCGTAGGCGATGAACTCCTGCGCGGTCTTGGCCGGGAAATCCTGCCGCACCAGCAGCACGTTCGGAAATTTCGTCATGACCGCGACCGGCTCGAGCGCGACGGGATCGAAATTGAGCTTCTTGAATAGCGCGATATTGCTGGTGATCGGCGCCGGCTGGCTGGCGAGCAGCGTGTAGCCGTCCGGATCGGCGGTATAGACCGCCTCGGCAGCGAGGTTGCCGCCCGCTCCCCCGCGGTTTTCGATCACGAACGGCTGGCCGAGAAGCGGCTGCAGCCCGGCCGCAAAAATCCTCGTTGCGGTGTCGACGCCCCCGCCCGCCGGCACGCTCACGATGATCTTCACCGGACGGTTGGGATAGTTGGCCGCCGGATCGGGCTCCGCGAGCGCCGCCGAGACCGCAAGCAGCGAGGCTGTCGCAATCCACGCGATATGTCTCGACATTCGGATCTCCCGCAAGCACGAGCGAATGGATCGCATTCGGTATTCTGCGGCGACTGTCGCACATCGCCGCGGCGCCGGTAAATGCGGCGAATCGGACCTCGATCGCCGGCAGGTTCCAACCGGGCAGAGGCGGCTCGGGTCACCGGCGGCTCGCCGTTGCTTCCCGCCCGCGGGCCGCCTTGCGCTGGTACATGGCGCGGTCGGCGCGCTCGAGCACTTCGGCGGACCGATCGAGCGGCAGCAGCGGCGCGATCCCAATCGATGCGCCGGCCGAGAGCGTGGCGCCTGAATGGGTCGCCGTGGTGCGGGCGATCGCCGCCTCGAGGGTCAGCGCCTTGCGCAGCGCATCCGCCTCGGTGAGCTGCCAGAGCAGCACGGCGAACTCGTCGCCGCCGAGCCGCCCCACCACGTCGGAGCCGCGCACGTGGCGCACGAGCACCGCCGCGACCGCCTGCAGCACCGCATCGCCCGCGGCGTGACCGTGCCGGTCGTTCACGAGCTTGAAGCGGTCGAGATCGACGTAGAGCAGCGCGGCGCCGCTGCCG
>WNFG01001184.1_pt1 | contig 23809 bp, 24 predicted proteins | sample 5400431 | NCBI WGS metagenome assembly WNFG01 (sample SAMN13153346, study PRJNA577476) | soil metagenome | isolation source: 120 cm saprolite under Douglas fir tree site 2 hole 3 replicate 2 | place: USA:California | collected 2015-04-18 | reverse complement strand
TAGCCGCGGATCTCGAACAGCTCGGTGTACTGCGGCGAACCGTGATTGTTGCTGACGACGACGCGCAGCCAGCGGCCGGGCACCTGCGCGGAGACCGGAAAGCTCTGGTTATCGGCCTTGTCCTGCAGCGACACCGAGGCGATCGGCTGAAAGCCGGACGTCGCGCTGGTATCGGACATCGCAACACTGACGTCTTTGGCTCCTCGGCCATCGCCGTCAATATGGCTGGTGTCGAAGGAAAGGCGGTCGAGCTGTGTCCGCTCGGGCAGCGCAATCACGATCGTCTGCGGCGTGATGACGTGCTCCGGCGTCGCCCATCCACTGGTCACTTTTTCGTCGAGCAGGCAGAAGGCCGACCACGAGTCCGAATACTCCTGCGGCTTCTGCACGACCAGGGCACCGGACGAGAGGGAAATGAGACTGGGCTGGTCTGCTGCCGGAACCTCGGCAGCCGCCGCACTGCTCGGCGGAGCGGCGGCTGAGGAAGTCGTCGATGCTGTGTTCGACGCGGGTGGTGGTGGTGCGGATTCCTTCTTCGCACAAGCAACGACGACGAGGGCGCCCAGGCAGACGGCAGCAATCTCTTTGCGCATGTGGTGAATTATAGGAGGGCGATTCGCGGCCGGAGCGCTGGCGTCTCGCCGGCTGGCTCGGCGGCGTCTCGCCGCTGAGGGTTACGAGCAAATGGATCGAGTCTTGCCAGGCCGGCGCCCAGACGGCGCCGGGCCAGCCGGCGAAACGCCAGCGCTCCTAAAACAACCGCGACTTCGTCGTCGGCTGAAGCCGTAGCTTCTGCTGGACGGGCAGCGGCAGCGGCTCGGAGGCGAACGACACGATCACGTTCTCGCCGGCGCGAACCGGCAGCGCGGGATACGTGTTCTCCGCGGGCTCCGTGCGTAGCAGCGGCATCAAAGCGTTTCCATCCCATCCATCGGCCTCGTAGACCGTCAGATCGAGCACGGGCGAATCGAGCCGCGAGGGAAACGGGAAGCGCGGATCGGCCAGGCGGAGCAGCAGGACGTTGTCCGAGTCGATCATGGTGGCGTTGGCCTCGTCGCGATGCGCCTTCCAGACCGGGCCGCCGTAGAAGCGCGTCAACGCTTCCTTACGATGAGCCATGTCCGGGAAACTTCGGAACCAGACGAAGCGATCGGGATCGTCGAGATCGCGGAACTGGCCGAGGACGCGCATGCCCGCGGCCTCCTGCGAGTCGATGAAGGCGCGCTCGAACAGCTCGATGAGAACGTCGCGCTTGCCGGGATGAAGGGTGTACTGGCGGAGCTCGAAGACCTCGCTCACAGGACCCGCTCCTTCTCCATGATCCAGTTCGTCTCCCACGTCTTTCCGCCGTCGTCGGAGAAGGCCTGCTCCCAGCGCGCCGTGTTCTCCGACTCATGCATCCAGAGAAAGCGGACATAGATCATGCGGCCGCGGAACAGCTCCTGATCGTAGAACTCGCCCACGCCGTTCTTCCACGCGCCGGTCATCGGAGGATCGAGCTTGCCCTTGTTGCGGTTGGCCCAGTAGATGGTCCACTGCTCCGACTTCGTGTCGTAGAGGCGCAGGGTCATGCCGTGGATCTCGCCCCACGGGCTCTCCAGCGCCTCGTACTCGTCGATGTTTGCCAACCCTCCCCAGACCGGCCGCGCGAAGTACGTCGAGTCGAACTCCAGCCACTCGCTGCTTCCCGCCAGCGGCTCTTTGAGGCGCCGGTTGTGGACCCTCCAGTTGCCGATCGTAGAGATCCAGTGGTACGTTCACCATGACCATTCCAGGGATTTTCGCTATGACCACCTTCGTGACCTTCGACAACCGCTCCGGCATCCCCTTCTACAAGCAGATCTACGACGGTTACCGCTCGGCCATCCTCTCCGGGCGCCTGCGTCCCGGCGAACGGCTGCCGTCGTCGCGCGCGCTGGCCGCTGAGCTGAACATCTCGCGGCTGCCGGTGGTGAACGCCTTCGAGCAACTGCTGCACGAGGGGTATATCGAAGGGCGGGCGGGATCGGGGACGTATGTGAAGGACTCCATCCCCGACGAGCTGGCGCGTCCGGCCGTGACGCTTCCGCAAAAGGCCGCGGCGCCGCTACGCCCTGCGCCGCCGCGTCTCGGACCGTTTCGGGTCAGTCTTCCGGCGCTCGACCGCTTTCCGCTGCGGCTCTGGTCGCATCTCGTATCAAAACACGCCAAGCAATTGACGATCGAACAGATGGCCTACGGCGACGCGGCGGGACACGCGCCGCTGCGACGCGCCGTCGCCGATTACCTCCGTACGTCGCGGGCCGTGCATTGCGAGGCCAGCGAGGTGCTGATCGTCTCCGGATCGCAGATGGCGCTCCAGATCTGCGCGCGCGCGCTCCTCGGGCGCGGCGGGACGGTCTGCATCGAAGAGCCGGGCTATCCGGGCGCGCGCGAGGCGTTGACCGGCACTGGCGCACGCATCGTCCCCGTCCTCGTCGACGACGAAGGGATCATCGTCGACGGGATCGGCCGCAGGGTCCGGGCCGTCTACGTCACCCCTTCCCATCAATATCCTCTGGGAATGTCAATGTCGGCCTCACGACGCCTGGCCCTCCTGGAATGGGCGCGGCGCAGCGGCGCCTGGATCATCGAGGACGATTACGACAGCGAGTACCGCTACGCCAGCCGCCCCCTCGGCGCGCTGCAGGGGATGGATACCGCTTCGCGCGTCATCTACATCGGCACCTTCAGCCGCGTCCTCTTCCCCGCCCTGCGCCTCGGATATGTCGTCGTGCCGCGCGATCTGATGGAGCCCTTCGTGCGCCATCGTGAGTCGATCGATCTCTTCTCTCCTCTGCTCGAGCAACTCGTAGTCACCGAGTTCCTTACCGAGGGCCACTTTGGGCGCCATGTCCGCCGCATGCGCGCTCTCTACGAGAACCGACGCGACGCCCTCGTGCGCGGTCTTCGCAAGCACGCCGGCGGCCTCGTGCCGCACAACATCGACGCGGGACTGCACATCGCGACGTTCCTTCCCGAAGGGATGGATGACCGCACGGTCGTGCGGGAAGCGGCCCTCCGCGGACTCGACGCGATCGCGCTGTCGAGCTGCTACGCCGGCCCGCGGACGAGGAGCGGACTGGTGCTCGGTTTCGGCGGCGCGAGCGAACGAAGGATCGCGATGGCGTGCCGGACGCTCGGAGAGGTGTTGGACGATGTCATGCGGATCTGATATTGACCGGCGCTGTCGTGCACGCCTCCATCGGATGCTCACGGACGGCTTCTCGGCAACCCAAAGGGCGTGGAGAAATCCTCGCGTGGGTGGTGTGGGAGCTCAGACCACCAATTCCGGTAGGTCGGCGCGCCCTTGGAGTCCAGTAGTGAGCTCGTGGAGTCCAGTAGTGGACTCGTGGAGTCCAATCATGGACTCCCGGAGTCCGCCGACTTACCAGTCTTGGCCGTTCGTGTTTCCCCCCATGGCCGGCGTTAGAACTGAAATTCGTCACTCGCCACTGCGATCGTGTCGATTCAGCGTGCCCGCGGACGGTTCACGGCGTGATCCGGGTGGATCACCGCGACGCGCACGACCGTCCCTCCCGCCTGCTGCTTGCTCCCGCTGTTCGCCGCGAGGAAGGCAGAAGACGACCTTGACGCCTGAGGGCGGCGAGCCTGGGCACCAACGCTGCCGGCCGTCCCGGCCCGGCTACCCCTTCGGCGTCTCTTCCGGACACGGCCAGTTCACGGCCTCGGCGAACCCCGCGATCGACGCGCCGAGGCGCTCGCGGTGCGCGTAGGCCAGTCCGTGCAGTTCGCGCGTCAGCAGCGCACCGGCGCTCTCGCCGTTCTCCTCGGCCAGGCACTGCAACGCGGCGACGAGGTAGCGCGGCAGCCGCGACGTGAACCTGCGCGTCCGAACCCCCGCCGGCAGGATGAGCGCCGCTTCCCTCCCAAGCGCCTCCTCGGTTGGCGTCGATCGGCCAGACATGCACGGCCTGCTCCGCCAGCTCATGAATGTCGATCATCGCCACACCCCGACGCCGTCTCGATCTCGCCGTCCTCGATCGCCGCAGCGATCTCCCCGCCCGACCTCCCGAGCAGCTCCGCCGCGTGGTAGTGTCCTAATTTGGGCCGAGGGGCGTCTACCCTCCATTTCTGAGCCCAGTTTTGGATGCTCAGTTCGGCAGATTGGCGAAGGACCAGAGTGCGGAGTTGAAGATCGCCGCCGTCTCAGGCTCGCGCTCGATCTGTATCGCGATCCATTCCGCGATCGCCTCGTGAAACTCCGGCCAGACATTGGAGATGGCTTCCAGCGTCTGAATCCTGATCGCGGCGATGAGTACGCATTCAATCAGTCCGCTGACATCGAGGTAGTTGTCAGGGTCGCCGATCGCCGTCTCGTTCATGTACGGCGTGAGCAGGTCGAGCGCCTTCCACATGAACTCCGGAAGGCGCACACGGCGGGTCTGGTGGGTAGATCGCCTACTCATGAAGCGACAGCATACTGTCTGGCAGCGAGCAACACAATAGTGTTTCCTAGGACATCGCGTCGATGCCCTCTGACACTTCTAAGTTGCGCGCCCTCGGGAAGAGAGTCCGCGAGCTACGCCGGGAGCGCGGGTTCTCACAGGAGAGACTCGCCGAACTCGCCAGCATCCACGAGAACCACGTCCGGCGCATCGAAGGCGGGACGGCCAATCCGAGCTACCTGGTTATCGGCAGGATCGCTCGCGCACTCGGCGTCAATCCGTCCGCGCTGTTCTGAGCGTGGCGATACCGACGGACTCCACCAATTACGACGCCATCAAATAACTTCCCGTCAGCTTGCGCGGTGCGGGAGTAGGGTAGTGGGATGTCTGGAATTGCAATCGCTTGGACCGTGGTCGGTATTGTCGTCGTTGCTGCCATCGGGTGGGGCGTCGGCGTGATGGGTATAGCTGTGCCCGATTACCTGCAAGCGCGTGTGGCTTTTACTCTCGCGGCGATCGTATTAAGCGTCATGACTATAGTCTGGGCCATACGATCGGACGATGTGATGTGGTGGCGAATTCTCGCATCGCTACTGGTTGGTGTTTATGTTTTCTTGATTTATCCACAGAGCGTGCGGTGGACGTATAGCTTGGAGCAGTCGCTACCAGTACCACTGAAGACGCCACATGGTACCGATACAACGGCTGAAACGTCTAAACTTTCTGGTGATATCGAGTTCTTTGTAGTAGCCGACAATGCTGCACCCGCTGAGGGCTCACAGATTTTTGTGCAGGTGTCGGTTCGCAACAGCGGGTCGCCTACGATTGTTGAAGGCTGGATTCTTAGAGTCAACAGCGGCGGTGAAACTCTGTTTTTGATCGACCAACCGTCATCCCTCCGGGTTTTAAATACTTGGAGGTTGGCAAGGCTCCCGTAGAGTTCCCACAAAACAACGCGCTTATGGACAGCGCCGTCACTCCAATTCCCACCGGAGCAGTGATACGTGGATGGTTGAGGTTTGTTATTCATGGTCCTCATATTTCGCAGAGGGCGAAAACGCCGGGAACGGAACTAATTATCACTCTTAGAGACATAAACCATAAGCCGCCTCAGGCTCGTTACGTTGTTACCGGCACGGGAATTGACAGGCCCATGTTCCGCCCTGGCGTGGCAAACCCGTTTACCGATGAACAAGTGGACGCTCATCCACGCACAGCACCGTCAGTGCTATCTCATTCGACGTTGGCCGAGAAACAACATCGCTCCGAGGTGCGAAAAGAGATATCTAAACTGCTCATGCAGGGCGGGCTACACCGTCAAAATCTGCTAGGAATCCTGCACCTTTATCGCGACGGATTCTGGACAGATGACGAGATGCTGACACATCTGTTCAGCGAGTCGAATGAAGTGACAAAGTGGCAAATAGAGGTCGGTAGGTGTGTTACGCGTAACTTCGGCGAAGAACGTGCAATGTGGATGACAGCCCCAATACGCGTGACGGATTATCCCGACACGTCGCCATTTAAAAAATTGAACATCAGTTTCTCGCCGGAAGGTCTTTCGGATGGGCTTAGGCGAAACTGGGAGGCACTGACTAGCCGAATGGCGAAATTGGAACAACTTCTTAACGAATATCCTGAGCTATAGGGCAAGGCCCTTGACAAGCATTTCCGGAGCGCGACAAGCAGCGGCCGGTGCTGGTCCTCACCCGCGAATCAATGATCGACCGCCTCTCGCGGATCACGGTCGCTCCTGTGACCTCGACGATCCGCGGCGTCGCATCGGAGGTCGTGTCAGGCCCGGATGATGGGATGGAAGGACGCGTGTGCAGTGAACCCGCACAACATCGTGACCGTCCCGAGGGCGGGGCTGGGACGGCTCGTGGTCAGTCTAGACGCACGCACGATGGATCAGGTCTGCTCGGCAATCGCGTTCGCCCTCGGCTTGCAGCCGATAGGCAGGAGAGCCGGGCGTCGGAAGCAGTTGTGCGAGGACGTTTTGCCGGCGAAGCCGGCTTGAGATCGTAGCCCCCGGTTTCAACCGGGGGTTTTCGAGGTCCCCCCGGATTGCGAGCCCGCTTTAGCGGGCGGCAGAATCCGAGGTGCATTCCGCCGGGACGTCCGCACCTGGCTGCTCTGTCGCCCGCTAAAGCGGGCTCGCAATTATGGGTCGACCATGAACCCCCGGTTGAAACCGGGGGCTACGATCTCTCGCCGGCTCCGCCGGCGAGGCACAGGCCAGGAGCCTGCGCGGCTGAACGATCGAGCGGAGATGGTGGCCGAGCCTTGGGCAACCAGCGCCGCCGGCCGTGCCAGCCTAGACAGGCTGCGCCACGGCCGGTGCCGGCGTTGTCGGAGCCCGCTTTCGGAGAATCGCGGCCGATACCAGCGTCACGATCAATCCGACCGGGAAGGGCTCGATGAAGGTCATGGCGACATTGAGCAGTGGGTTGTTGAGCATGACCTTCATCTGATCCATCTCTTTCTTCTTCGCCGCGATGGCCGCCGCGGTCGCTCCCTTCTGGTGCATTTCATCGATCGTGCGCGCGGCGTATTTGTCGGCGAAGTCGGGCATCAGCTTGAAGTAGATGATCTCCCACGAGGCGATATAGAACGCACAGGAGATGAGGGTGATGAGCAGGCCGACCGCCGTGGCGCGGCCGAAGGTGATCGTGCCGCCGCTGTTCTCCCGATACGAACGGATTCCGAAGAAGACCAGCAGGAAGGAGAGGACGATCGCTGAGTAGCCGATGACATAGCCGCTATCGTTACTGAGCTCGGCCTCGAAGGGGAGCGTGAGAAACATCATGGCCGAAGAGATGGCACCGGAGAGGAGACCGAAGACGATGACGACTTTTTTCATTTGTGTGTTTCCTTTCGCGGCGCAAGATACGGCCTGGTCATGGCCGCTGTCGGCCTACTTTCGGGTGATTTTCGGGTCAACTAAAGTATGAATCAGGCAAAGTATGAATCAGGGGATCAGCCTGAGATCCTTCCCCTTCTGCACGGCCTGGATGCGCCGGTTGACCTGCATCTTCTCGAACATCCGGGAGGAGTGCGTCTTCACCGTATTCTCGGAGACGAAGAGCTTCTCGCCGATCTCGCGGTTGCTCAGCCCCTGGGCGATGAGGGCCAGGATCTCGTGCTCGCGGGCGGTGAGACCGACCTCCCTCAGTTTTTCGGCGTTGAGGACGAATGGGCCGTCCATGCGCACCGGCACTTCCCGGACGACCACCACTTCCTTCGCGCGCGTCCACCGCAGCCCGAAGTAGATGCCGAGGGCGGTGAAGATCAGAGCGACCAGACCGCCGTAGATCTCGGAGGGATATTCGTGGACGAAATGCTTGTACTCGATGACCTTCAGCAGCGCGATGAGAACGCCGCCAACGGCTCCGTAGAGAGCGACCTTCCTGGCCATTGATGCGCGAAGTCTACATTCGCCGAAGCGATTCGTCTCTCCCCCGTGAGCCAGGTCACCGCGTCCTTTTCCATCCGAACCGAGAATGGTGCGGGACGAAACGGCAACCTCTCCCATCGCGTTTCCGCACCGGCCACCTCAAAAACGATCCGTAAGGAGCTTCCTCTTGCGCTGTCTGTCTGTCATGCGTCATCCCGTCATGCGACTGTTCACTCTGACCGGCGTTGCTGTGTTTCTCTGCACTGCTGCAACCGCCGGGGTGGTGGGAAGCGGAACACCGGCTTCCTGCACCGAGGCGGCGCTGACCGCGATGTTTGCGGCGGGCGGCACCATCACGTTCAATTGCGGCGCCGGGCCTCAGACCATTCCGATCACATTCACGATGTCCATCGGTCCGACGAACCCGAAGATCACCATCGACGGCGGCGACACGATCACACTGGACGGGACCGGCATCACCTCGGGGATGCTGAGCATCTTCGGCAGCGCAACCGCCCTCCCGGACGTGACCTTCAAGCACATCACCTTCGCCAACGGCAATATCAACACGGGGCTGGTGGCCGGAGGGGCGATTCAGAACTTCGGAAAACTGACCCTGGACACGGTCACCTTCACGAAGAATCAGGCGCTCGGCAGCGGCGGCGCGATCTTCCAGGAGCCGTGCACGGGCTGCCTCGACCCGTCGCTCATCGCCACGCACTCGCTGTTCCAGAACAACAGCGGCGGCAGCGGCGCGGCCATCAGCATGGAGGGGGGATTCGCGTCGGTGGCCGATTCGACGTTCAGCGGGAACACGGCACCGGTCGCCGGCGCCATCGAGATCTTCAGCAACTCGACCTTCAAGGTCATCATGACCATCGACCGCTCCACGTTCACCGGCAATGCCTCCACCTTCGGCGGCGGCGCGATCGCGGTCGAGAATCTCAACAGCGGAAGCAGCGTCACGATCACGAACGATACCTTTACCGGCAATACCGCCAGCGGAGCCGGCGGACAGGGGTCGGCGCTGAATCTCTCCGCGGCGCCGGTGACGGTCACCAACTGCACCATCGCCGGCAACACCGCCGCGCCGTCGGGCGGCGCCGTTGCTTTCGGCGGCCGCACTCCCGTGACCGCGGTGACCAACACCATCATCGCCAGCAACAGCGGCGGCAATTGTTCGTTCTCCGGCGCCAGCATCTTCGGCGGAGGACACAACCTCCAGTTCGGCGACTCGACCTGCGTCGGTATGACGGTGGCCAATCCCCTTCTCGGTCCGCTGGCGAATAACGGCGGACCGACGCAGACGATGGCGCTCGGGGCCGGAAGTCCGGCCATCGACGGCGGCGACACCATCAACGCTCCCCCGACCGATCAGCGCGGCGTTTCACGGACAGACGGCAATGGCGACGGCATCATCGCCGTCGACATCGGCGCCTTCGAGGCGCCTGCATTTGGCGGAAGCGGAAGTCCGGCGCCGAGGCGGCGTCACGCCGTACGGCCGTAGAGATGTTCACTGCGCGGGACGACGGGGACTTCTGATCTAATCCGTCGCGCATGTCCGATCTGAAACTTTTCAACACCCTCACCCGGGAGAAAGAGACGTTCGAACCGCTCGTTCCGGGCGAAGTGCGCATGTATTCGTGCGGGCCAACGGTCTACAACCATCTCCACATCGGCAACATGCGCACCTTCGTCTGGGGCGACGTCCTGCGCCGCTACCTGGAGTGGCGCGGGCTGCGTGTGAAGCAGGTCATGAACGTCACCGACGTCGAGGACAAGATCATCCGGAACGCCGCGGCGGCAGGCAAGGATTTAACGAGCTACACGGCGCCGTTCATCGAGTCGTTCCATGCGTCGCTGAAAAAGCTGCGCGTCCGTCCCGCCGACGCCTATCCGCACGCCACCGAGTACATCCCGCAGATGGTGGCGCTGGTCCAGCAACTCTCCGAGCGCGGCCACGCGTACGTTGCCGACGGATCGACCTACTTCAAAGTCTCGACGATGCCCGACTACGGCAAGCTCTCGCGCGTCGAGATCGACGAGACCAGCGATTACAGCCGCGTCGAGTCGGACGAGTACGAGAAGGAGTCGGCACGCGACTTCGTGCTCTGGAAAGCGAAGAAGGAGAACGAGCCGGCCTGGCAGACGCCGATCGGCGAAGGCCGCCCGGGGTGGCACCTCGAGTGCTCGGCGATGTCGATGGATCTCCTCGGCGAGACGTTCGACATCCACACCGGTGCGGTCGACCTGATCTTTCCGCATCATGAAAACGAGATCGCGCAGAGCGAGTGCGCGACCGGCAAGCCCTTCGTGCGCTACTGGATCCACGGCGAGCATCTCAACATCGACCAGCAGAAGATGTCGAAGTCGATCGGCAACATCTACACCGTGCCGGAGATCGAAGGGATGGGGTACGACCTCCTGGCCCTCCGCTACGCGCTGCTGTCGGTCCCGTACCGGACGAAGCTCAACTTCACCACGCATTCGCTCGACGACGCGAAGAACGCGTTGTCGCGGATCGAGTCGTTCCTCATCCGCGTCGACGAGGTCTCGCGCTCGGCCGCGCATGACGCGAAACACTCCGACGGCGCCGCCGACGACTTGATCGGCAAGTTCCTCACCGATTTCGAAACGGCGATGGATGACGACCTGAACACCGCCGGCGCCCTCGGCGCACTCTTCACGCTGATCCGCGAAGGCAACACCGCCCTCGACGACGGCCGCATCCTGGCCGGCGACGCCGAGGGGCTGAAGACGGCGCTGATGAAAATCGATCCGGTGCTGGACGTTTTTCCGAAGCGCGAAGAGAACCTCGACGCCGAGATCGAGGCGCTGATCGCCGCCCGGAACGCCGCCCGGAAGTCGCGTAACTTCGCCGAGAGCGACCGCATCCGCGATGAGCTCCTCGCGCGCGGCATCCTGCTGGAGGACACCCCGGGAGGGACTCGGTGGCGGAAGAGCTGAGGCTGCGCAGCGCCACCGGAGATCCTGCGTCTTCGCGCAGGATAAACTCCGAAGCATGATCGGCTACCTCGAAGGAACTCTCAAACAACTCGACGCCACGCGCGCGCTCGTGCTTGCCGGCGGCGTCGGCTACGAAGTGCACATCTCGTTGCAGACCTACTACAAGCTCGAGGGGCAGAAGAGCGTTGCGCTGCAGATTTACACGCACGTCCGCGAGGATGCCCTTTCGCTCTACGGCTTCGCCAGCGGCGAGGAGAAGTTTGCATTCGAGAAGCTGATCTCGATCTCCGGCATCGGGCCGACGCTGGCGCAGAAGATCCTCTCCGGCATCGATGCCCCGGACCTGGCGGAGGCCGTGACCAGAGGCGACGTGCGCAAGCTCTCGTCGATCCCGGGCGTGGGCAAGAAAACGGCCGATCGCATCATCCTCGAGCTGCGCGACAAGCTGCTGATCCCGGAGTCCGCCCGCGAGCAGACCACTCCTTCGGCCCGCACATCGATGGACGATGACGTCCACTCAGCCCTCATCAACCTCGGCTACAAACCGAGAGACGCCGAGTCCGCGCTCGAAATGGCCCGCAAAGAGCTCGGCAATGACGCCGAGCTCTCCGCGCTGCTGAAGGCCGCGCTGCGTCAGCTCACACGATCGTGAACACCGGCGTCCTCCGGCGAAGGGCGTTGTCGACGCTCCAGATGCCGGCGCCGTGCGCGGAGACGAAGAGCCATACGAAGCAGTAGAGCACCGCAAGCTCTCCCTGGTTCTGGACAGGCCAGAGGCCGTGGGGAGCATGGGCCGTGAAATACGCCACCGCCATCTCGCCGCTGGCGATGAAGGCGGTGATCCCGGTGAAGAAGCCGATGGCGATCAGAAAGCCGCAGAGCAGCTCGAGGCCTCCGGCCACCATCATCAACGGCGGCAACGGGCCGGCCATCTCTTTCGGCATCGGCGGGTAGCCAAGGAGTTTCTGCGTTCCATGCAGCGCGAACATCAGTCCAGCGATGATCCGAAGGATGGCAAACGTCTGCGCCGAAAAGCGCCCGATAAGCTCAGCCATTACAGCACCTCCGGCTCACGTGTGTTCACGTAATGGGCCAACCGGGCGCGGCGATTGCTCTACAAGGATGATGATGCGCATTTCCCAGACGACGGCTCGCATCCTCCCTCTCCTCTTTCTGCTGACGGCCTCAGCGGCCGCGCTCGACACCAGCCCGGGTCTTCTCGACCACGCCTGGCCCGCCATTCCCGTTCGCAGTGTGAGCGCGATCGGAAGCGGAATCGGCGTCGTCTTCAGTCCCGATCTCTCCGTGCCCGACAACTGCCGCTTCTACGAGGCGCTCGGCTTCGCCTGTTTTCAAGGGGCCGACTGGGAGAAGGTTCTGGATGACGTTCATCGCCACAACGTTCTCTATCCCGAGCGGCGGGTCTTCACGCTGGTCCTGGAGACCCACGGCACGAACGGCAACGGCCTCAAGCTCCAGACGAGCTACGATCCCGACGCCGACCGCTCGTACATTGCCGCCGGTGCATTGCAACAGCGCCTCGAGCCCGAGGGGATCTACTACGTGATCGTCAGCGCGTGTAACTCCGGCCGGCTTTTGCGTCCGGCGATTTACAACCAGCTCGATCCGAACAACGGTGACAAGCTATTCCTCCCTGCGACCAAAGGGATCGTCAATGCGTCACCGGACTTCGTGGCCTCGCGCAGTGCCGTCACGATCATCACGCCGCAGTCGAGCCACATCGAGACGACGCTGGTCGGCAAGCTGCCGGAGCTCTCGGCTTCCGCTCGCCGCGCCATCATCGAGTCGTCCAGGAACCTCGGCATCATTCCGCCGAAGGAGTTCGCCGTCTCCGACATGATGGTGGCGATGCTGACGCGCGATCCCAAGCTCCAACTCACCGCGGGCAGTTACGTCGATGACCTCAACCGCGAGATAGCTCCTGTCGACCGCAGCGAACAGCTCTTCCGCAAGTTCGTCCGTTATGTGAACGGCGTCGCCGCAAGGCAGTATCCGCCGCCGGCGAAGAAGGCCAGCGTGGCGCACAAGACTGCCAGGAAAAAGAACGTCTCCACCGGACGAACCCCCGGTTGAAACCGGGGGCTACGATCTCAAGCCGGCTTCGCCGGCGTTCGCGCCGCGGAGCGGCGCGTTCTTGTTTGGCGTCAACGAATGCGGCGTGACTCCCGTCATTTCCTGCAAGGAGACGTAGTCATGAAACGCCTGATCGGAGTCGCAATCGTCATCGCGAGCCTCGGGGCCGCGGCATGTACAACCGCTGTCGTCGTTCGTCCGCCTCGCGCGGGACTGATCCTCGTCAATGGCCGCTGGGTCGTACCGCCGAGGGCCGGCGCCGTCTGGATCGCACCGCATTGGGAGCGCCGCGGATTTCAGAGGGTTTGGATCGAAGGATTCTGGCGTTACTGAGCGCCGGAGCTTAACTCTTTGAAACCTTCCAACCTTTTTCGAGAAGGGGCACGGTCGCGCAGGCGGGACCTCCGTCGCGCGCCGTGCCGGCGATTCCTGCCTCGATGAATCCGCCGATCGCCGCTTTCGCGATCATCGGCCAGGTGATTCCGGCAAGTGGGATTTTCGCGCGGCGTGTCCAGCGCGACACCGATTCACCAGCCGTGGTGCCGGAATTGACGTAGACGAATCTGCCGCCGACCGGACCTTGCGCGAACGGCCCCAGGAAGTTTGGACTTCCGTCGGACCGGTCGTTTCGGACGCGAATCGGAAACTCGAACACGATCTCGCGCGCACTCGTGCGACGCGGATCGAGAAGTTCATTCTTGCCGCGCTGAGCCTTGAAACAGACACCAGCCGGCGGCTCCCGGACGGTGATCCTGAGCAAAACTTCCTGATCGTCCATACTTGCTTCGATCTTACTTCGAGCCGGCCGTGCCGGCTAGCTCGTGGAGTGGAACTTCACCATCCGCCACTGGTAATAGCCGGAGAGATCTTTCGAGCCGAAGTGACCATACGGCGCGGTCGAGAAGACCACCTCCCCGTTCTGGCCGGGGATGCGGCAAGTAGACTGGCCGTAGACGATCGTGCCGTAGCCGATGACCTCATCCACCTGCGACCAGATCGTATAAACGAACGAGCCTTCGTAGTGTGAGGTCGAATTCATGTCGACCAGGATCGACGAGACGTCATACGGCCCGAAGCCGCCGATGAGGTATCCGGGATAGAAGCCATTCACGTCGCTGCAGGTCGGGCTGGTCGGACCGCTCAAGTAACAAGCAGTGAGTCCCCGATTGGCGCCCGAGATGCCGACGAAGGTATCGACGGAGCTGGTGAGAGACGCGCCGAGGTTGTAGTTGCCTCCTGCCGCGGAGTCGTAGGCGGAGCCGCCCTTGATGGCCTTGCGCGCCAGGGTGACGCCCATCGAGTGACAGACGATGCTGACCTTCGTCGCGCCGGTGTAGGCCTTCACGGCCTGGATGAAGGCGCGCAGGCGGGTCATATAGGCCTTGGAGTGATACTGCAGCGAAGCCTGCGACGGATCAGCGGGGCCCCAGGTCGTCGCATAGAGCTCGGCCGAGGTATAGCCCTGCGACTTAAAATAGCTGATGGAGCTGGTCCAGCCGGTGTAAGGACTGACCGTCCCGAGGGCACTGTCGGAATTGCCGTGGATGAAGATGACCGGGTTGTTCACCACCGGCTGGCCGGGTGTGGTCCGGCCGCCGTACGCGCCGCCGGCGACGTCCGAGCGCTGGAAACTGTAACTGCTGTAGCCATTCGCCGACAACCAATTGCGAAAGTCGGTGGAGAGACCGTAGGCGGGATCGGAAGGACCCTGGGCATAAAGGGAAAGAGAGGCGAGGGTCAGGACGAGAGCCGGGAGCAGAACGCGGACGCGCATGCGGAGATCCTCCTCAAGGTGTCGACCAGTCAATTACTGACCGGTCGGTCGGTTTTCAAGAGGAGCGGAGTGTACACCATGGTTGCAGGTACACCTATTTCGAAAAACACTCCTAGGAGCCTGCGCGGTAGAAACGTCCTTGCGCCACTGCTGGCGGAGCCTTGGTTAACCAACGCTGCCCGGCCGTGCCGGCCTACTCCGGACCGAAGGAAAGGCATTTGACCGACATGCTCATCGACGGCGGATCGATCGACAGATCGAGCATGTTCGCCGCACCCTTCGGAGCGGGGGCGACGTGGTACTCGCGGTCGTCGTCATCCATCGCCGGCGTGAAACGATCGACGAGCCGCCCGTTGAGCACGATCGAGACAGTGGCATGCGCCGCAAGCAGCGCCTGCGGAAAACGAAACTCGATGCGCAGAATCGTTTCGCCGATCGATGGCGGAAGTCTCGTCCGCGAGTACCCGGACATCGGACGCAGTTCCACCGATCCCTGTCGATGGGATGCATCCCAGCCGGCCATGAATTGCGGCATGGCGCGCACGGGCATCAACCCGGCATCGAAGTAGTGCCGGCGGGCGATGTTCCAGAGGTGTCCGCGCTGGCGATGGAAGACGAACCCATCGTGGTCTTCAGGATCGGCCTCCGCCAGGATCCAGGCGCGGCGATTGTCGACCGAGAGCGGCAAGGCGTGCTTGTCGAGGACGTGGACGAAGGGATCGTTCGGCAACAGGTACTGGAAGAACGGGTCCATGTCGCGGGCCACGAAGAGCTGATCGGTGCGTGGATCGAGATGCTGCGTCACCGCTTCGACGGTCAGCAACGAGGGGGCGACCGTGTCCCGAACGGTTGCCAGGGCCGGCAGGGTCCAGAAAAAGAAGGAGGCGACGAGCGCCGCGCCGGCGATCGGCTCCGCGCGCGGCCAGGCGCGGGTAAGCCGGCGAATTCCATCGGCGGCAAGGATGGCGAAGAGCGGACAGTAGCCGATGGAGAAACGGTTGATGCTGTAGCGGTCGAGCATCATCCAGGCGAGGATGGCGAAGGGTCCGAAACTGAGGGCAAGCCAGCCGATGGCGCGGTCGCGCGACGCAATGGCCCCGGCGATGGCGATGGCGACGAAGATCGAGGTGATGAAGCCCAGCGCAAGCGACTGGTATTGCTTGATGAAGAAACGGTCGAAGAGGCGCCAGAGCGGCGGGCGGGCCGGGCTGCGGAAGGAGTCGACGCGGGTGATGTATTCACCATGCTCCTTCGCCGCATCGAAGTAGGGCCTGTAGCCGCCCGTAGCCGCGATGGCGCCGCCGAAGGCGACGCCGACCGTGAAGGCGCCGACCAGCGCGGCGAAGACGATATCGCGCCACGCGGCGCGGGCGCGATACCACGTCGCCAGCGCCCCGGGGGCCAGGCCGATCAGGAAGTTCTGCGGACGGATGCCGGCGGCAAGCGCCAGCAGGGCGGCGCCAATGAGATAAGCGTTGCCGTCGCGGCATCCGCGAAAGAGAAAGCCGACGGCGAAGACGACTAGGACGAGCGAGGGGATGTCGCTGAAGGCCCCGCCGCCGAAGAACCAGACGTTCGGGAAGAAGGCGCACAGTGCGCCGGCGATGGCCGCCGTAACGAATGGCAGGCGAAGCTCGCGCGCCAGAAAGAAGATCGCCGGAAAGACGAGCATCCCGGCGATGAGGTTGACGGCCTGCAACGCACGGAAATCGTTGTGGATGACCGTGCGAGCGATGCGGCCGACGGCGATGTAGACCGGGAAGCCGGGGGGATGGGGATGGTGACTCGTTACGTCATACGACCGCATTCCGAGGCAGAAGAGCGCCTCGTCCCAGTCCCAGAGAGTGCGCGCCATCGCCAGGAAGCGCGTCCCCGCGCAGACGAGCGCGATGAGACCGAAGGTCCGGCGCTGGCGAGGCGTCAGGGCTGGTGGTGGTTGGGTGAGGTCCATTGGTGGGTTGCTGGGTTGCTAAGTTGCTGGGTTGCTTGGTCTCGCGGTTTCGCGGTTTCGCGGTCTCGGGGTGTTGCGGCCGAATGTCTCGCGCGCGACTTCGAAACCGCGTGACCTCGCAACCCAGCAACCTTGCAGCCCAGAAACCCTCACCGATAAAACTTCCCATCCTTCTCCGCCAACTTCCGAAGGGCAGCGGTGGCCAGGAAGCGCTTGCCGTGTTTCTGGGCCAGGTCGTCGAGGCGCGCCAGGATGTACGGGAGGCCGAGCTTGTCGGCGTAGCGCAGCAGCCCGCCGCGGAACGGCGGGAAGCCGGTGCCCATGATCATGGCCAGATCGAGCTCGGCGGCCGAGGCCACGATCTTCTCGTCGAGGATCATGGCGGCTTCGTTCACCATGGCGAAAATCATCCGCTCCACCACCGCCTGCGCATCGGCGGGATGCGTCGACTTGATGTTGAGGAGTTTGTACACCGAGGGATCCGGACCCTGGCGCTTGCCGGCTTCGTAGAGGTAGAGACCCTTGCCGTTCTTCTTGCCGAAGCGGCCGTCCTCGTAAAGCGTGGCCACGACGTGCGACGGCTCCATGCGCTCGCCGAACGCGGCGCTGAGGATCCTGGCCACCTTCGCGGCAACGTCGATTCCCACCTCGTCGAGCAACGCCATCGGTCCCATCGGCATCCCGAAGTCGACCATCGCTTTGTCGATCGACTCGATGGCGTTGCCTTCCTCCAGAACGAAACCAGACTCGTTCATGTATGGCCCGAGGATGCGGTTGACGACGAAGCCGGGTCCGTCGTTGCAGTAGACGACGGTCTTTCCGAGCTTGCGGGCGAAGTTGGCGACCGTGACCATGGCGGCGTCGGAGGTCTTCGCACCGCGGATGACTTCGACGAGCGGCATGCGGTCGACGGGATTGAAGAAGTGCATCCCGACCACGTTCTGAGGCCTGGCCGCCTGCGCGGCGATGTCGGTGATGGGGATGGTGGAGGTGTTCGTGGCGAAGACGGCGTTCGGGCCGGCGGCCGCTTCGAATTCGCTCAGCACCTGGCGTTTGATGTCGATGTTTTCGACGACCGCTTCAACGACGAGGTCGACCCGTTCGAAACCGCTCCAGTCGATGGCCGTCGTTATGCGCGCCAGCTTGCGCTGCATCTCGCCGCGGGTCATGCGGCGCCGATCGACTTTCTTCTTCCAGATTCGCGCGGCGGCTTTCAATCCGCCGGCGATCGCTTTCCAGTTGATGTCACGCATGCGCACCGCGGCGTCGGTCTTGTCGGCGATGAGCTGCGCGATCCCGCCGCCCATGATGCCCGCGCCGAGCACGCCGGCGTCGCGGACCTCGGCAGGAGCCGCGGCGATCCGCTCCTTCTTCGACTCCTCCATCATGAAGAAGAGGCGGATGAGGTTCTGAGCGACGTCGCCGGCTGCGCCGGTGATGAGCGGGACGACCTCCTCCACCTCGCGCGCCAGTCCGCGCTCGACGCCGGCAGACATGCCGTACTCCATCACGTCGATCGCTTTCAACGGCGCCGGGTAGTGGCCGTGAGTCAGACCGAGAACGGACTTGCGCGCCTTGCCGAAGATGACGCGGCGCGCCAGTGGGTTCCCCTCGACGTAGAACTTCGTCCGATCGCTTCCTCTCCGTTTCGGTTTCGTGGAGAACTGTCTGGCGATGTCGAGCAGGATCGGAGCCGGCACGACTTCATCGACCAGTCCGACGCGTTTGGCCCGCTTGCCGTCGAGCGTCTTTCCCTGAAGGATGATGTCGAGCGCTCCCGGAAGGCCGATGAGACGCGGCAGCTTGGTCACGCCGCCCCAGGCGGGGAAGATGCCAAGCTTCGTCTCCGGCAATCCGATCTGCGCCTTCGGGCTGTCGGACATGACGCGATAGTCACAACTGATGGCCAGCTCGCAGCCGCCGCCGAGCGCGGCGCCGTTGATGGCGGCAACGGTGACCTGCGTCAGTTTCGAGAAACGGTGAATGGTCTGCTGTCCGAAGCGGGTGTACTCCGCGGCCTGGTCCGCCGAGGTGGCCTTGGAGAACTCGGTGACGTCGGCGCCGGCGATGAAAATCGACGGTTTGCCGGAGGCGATGATGATGCGTTTGATGACGCCGTCCCGCTCCAGCTCATCGACGACGGATGCGAACTCCACCATCACCGTCGAGGAGAATTTGTTGACCTTCTCGCCGGGGAGATCGAACCAGACGATGGCCAGATTGCCGTCGCGCTCGATCCGGAATGCGGACGCCGCCCGCGGGGCTGTTTCAACCAGGGTAGTCATCGGTCAGGCCCGTTTTCCTTCTCGTTCATCTTCCAGGTTTTCGTCGATGAAAAGCTGGTCGATGATCTCTTTGTATTTCTTGTCGATCATCTTCCGCTTCACCTTCAGCGAGGGGGTGATCTCATCGTCGTCGATGGTGAAGTCACGCGGCAGAAGGGCGAAGCGGCGGATCTTCTCCTGACGGTCGAGGTTCAAATTGAAGCGGTCGATCTCGGTCTGGTAGATCTGCTGGACTTTCTCGTTGGCGATCAATTCCTGGCGCGAGTTGAACTCCAGGCCCATCGCCTTCGAGTCGCGCTCGAGCTTGTCGAAATTGGGAACGAGCAGCGCCACCAGGTACTTGCGCCGGTCACCGATGAGTACGGGCGTGCCGATGTACGGAGAGCTCTTCAGAAGTGCTTCCAGCGGCTGTGGCGCGATGTTCTTGCCGTAGGCGTTGATGATGATGTCTTTCTTCCGGTCGGTGATCTTGAGGAATCCGTCGGCATCGATCTCGCCGATGTCGCCTGTGTGGAACCATCCGTCGGGATCGATGGCCTGGCGCGTGGCGTCGTCGTTGTTCCAGTAGCCCTTCATGATGTGCGGGCCGCGGCTGAGGATCTCGCCATCCCCGGCGATCTTCACTTCGACTCCGGGGATGATGCGGCCGACGGTGCCGACACGGCGCGCCTGCGGCGTGTTGACGGCGATGACGGGGGATGTTTCGGTGAGACCGTAGCCTTCGTAGATATCGAGCCCGGCTCCGATGAAGAACGCGGCCAGCTCCGCCGATAGCGGGGCGCCTCCGGAGAGGACCATCCTCACCCTGCCACCGAGACGGTCGAGGATCTTGCGGAAGACGAGCTTGTCGGCGATGGCCGATTTGATGCCGAGTCCGAACGGCATCGGCTTGCCGCTGAGGCGATACGGCAAGCGCTGCTCGGCGATTCCAAGCGCCCATTTGAAGATCTTCTGCTTCGACGCTGGCTGGACGGCCACGCTGTCCAGGATGGTCGTGCGCATCTTCTCGAAAAGGCGCGGCACGGCGGCGAAGAGATGCGGACGTATCTCGCGCAGGTTGTCGCCGACTTTCAGGACGCTCTCGGCGTAGGCGATCGTGCACCCGCGGTAGAGGTAGCAGTAGTCGCCCATCCGCTCGAGGATGTGCGAGAGCGGCAGGATGGAGAGGCCGGTCATGCCGTGCTCGATCGGCAGCACCTTGCAGGTGGCCAGCACGTTGCTGGCGACGTTGCCGTGCGTGAGCATGGCGCCCTTCGGATTGCCGGTCGTCCCCGAGGTGTAGACGAGCGTGGCCACATCGCCGGGCGTGGGCTTGGCGCGCAACTCGTCGAAACGGGCCCGGGCGGCGGCATCATCGGCGCGGCGGCCGGTGTCGACGACCGCTTCGAAGCTGAGCACGCCATCCGGCAGCGTGGGCGGCGGGTCGCAGACGATGACGTTGTGAATGTGCGGGCAGTGGCCGCGGATGCCGGCCACCTTCTTCATCTGCTCCTCGTTCGAACAAATGACGGCCACGGCGCCGGAGTCGTTGAGGATGTACTCGATCTGCCAGCCGAGCAGGGTCGGGTAGACCGGAACGGTGATGGCCGCGCTGGCCAGGATGGCGAAATCGGCCATCGCCCACTCCGGGCGATTCTCCGAGAGGATGGCTACGCGGTCGCCGGGCTTGAGACCGAGATGGTAAAGGCCGGTTGCGAAGTAGCGAACGGTGTCACGGAAGTCGTCGACGCTGGTGTCGACCCAGCGCCCGCCGCGTTTGTACTTCGTTGCCGCCGGCCGTTCCAGCGTGCAGGTGACGGTGTAGATGTCGTTGAGAGTTTTGATCTCCATCCGCGGACCCCCCGATTGTGGAGTAAGCGCGGATCATAGCTCCTAAGCGACCTTGGTCCATCGCCACAATTCAGGAATGGTCGGCCGCTTTCCGTACGAAAGGATGCCGACCCGGAAGATCTTCGCCGTGATGTAGAAGAAAACCGCGATGGTGGCGATCGAAACGCCGATCGAAAGGAGGATGTGCCATACCGGCGGCTCGGAGACGAGCGTCCGCACGAACATCGTGATCGGTCCGTAGACGGGCGCCAGCGAGAGCGCGACGGAGAGAGGCGAGTCGGGGTTGGTGATGATCACGAACATGATGAACCACGGCAGCATCATCACCATCTGGATCGGCGCGACGAGCTGCTGCGCCTCCTTGTCGGTGTTGCAGGCCGCCCCGGCGATGGCGTAGATGCAGACGAAGGTCAGGTAGCCGAGGATGAAGAAAAGGGCGAAGTAGACAAAGACGATCGGCCGCAGGAACTGTGAGATGTCGAACCCGGCCATCATCGCGCTGGCGGCGCCAAACGCGCCCACCGCGGCGATGAGGCTCAGCCAGACGGTGACCTGCGTGAGGCCGACAGCGGCCACGCCAAGGATCTTGCCCGTGAGCAGCTCGCGCGGCGACATCGAGGAGATGAGCACTTCCACGATGCGCTCGCTCTTCTCCTGCACGATGCCACGCATCGTCTCCAGCCCATAGATAAAGGAGGGGATGATGAGAAGGGCGGCGAAGATGAAGCCGATGATGAAATTGGCCTCGCTCCCCTTCTTCTGCTGGCCGCTCCGCGAAAGCTGCACGCTGTCGAACGGAACTTCGCGCGTCAGGGTGTCGACGACATTGGGGTCGATGCCGCGTCCCGTGAGCCGCTGACGCTGGATGGAGCGGTTGGCGACGGATGCCAGCCGCTCCTGCGTGAAGAGATCGGTTGACGACCGGCTGTAGAAGATCATCCTGGCATCGCTGCCCTCGAAGACGTTGGCAGGAATCACCAGTACGGCGTCGAGTCCATTGTCCGCCTTCTTGTCGAGGTAGAGGCGGTCGAGATAGGGCTTCGAGGCCGCGCCGAGATCGGATAGCCGGTGTGCGTCGACATATACAACGTCGATCGACTGGGGCAGTTGTCCTCGGTTGCCGCCGGAGAGCGCCTTCTTCGGATCGGGGACGGCAGGCTCGATTTGGTGCGAAAACGAGCCGTGAAGCGCGCCGGTGCCGTCGATGACCGCGACCTTCTTGCCGCCCAGACCCCTGGCCACCATGAGGCCCGGTACGATGAAAAGCGCGGCCATCAGGACCGGAAAGAAGAGGGTCATGAAGATGAACATCTTCTTCCGTACCGCCTGCAGGTACTCGCGCTTGATGACTGCCAGCATTTTGTTCATCGAATGGACTCCATCGTCTCGGCGCCAACCTGCTCGATGAAGATTTCTTCGAGAGACGGCGAGGCAAGCTCGAATCTGCGGATCCGCAACCGCCCCATCGTGGCTTCCAGAATGTGTTGGGGATCGGCGCCGTCTACCAGGCTCAGTTCAGCACCGTTGTTGACGATCATGGCCCGCTTGACCTGCGGGAGCTCCTCGAGGAACGTGCCGTCGCCTTCGTAGTCGATGTGCAGCGTGTTCTTGCCGAAGGAGTTGCGGACCTCGTCGAGCCCGCCGGAGAGAACAATCTTCCCCTTGTGAATGAGGATGATGTCGTCGGCCATCCTCTCGGCTTCCGCCATCATGTGGGTGGAGAGAAGGATGGTCCTCCCCTCCTCCTTCAGTTCACGAAGAAGATCGCGGACGAGAAGCATGTTGACGGGGTCGAGACCCGACTGTGGCTCGTCGAGGATGATGAGGTCGGGATCGTGCAGAAGGGTACCGATGAGCTGGACCTTTTGCTGGTTGCCCTTGGACAGCTCTTCTACCTTGGCGTCCCGCTTGTCCCACAACTCGAAGCGTTTGAGCCATCGCTCCGCCAACGGGGCGACGGAGCTGCCGCGGCACCCTTTGATCTCGGCGAGAAAGAGAAGGTGTTCCTTCACTTTCATCTGCCGGTAGAGCCCGCGCTCTTCCGGAAGGTAGCCGATGCGGTCCCGCGCATCCCTTTCGCTGCCGAGCCACTCGATCGATCCGGCATCGGGGAAGAAGACACCGGTAATCATCCGGATAGTTGTCGTCTTCCCGGCGCCGTTGCGGCCGAGCAACCCGGTAATCGTGCCGCGCTGGACGGTGAACGAGATTCCGTCCACCGCCCGCACGGCGCCAAACGTCTTCACTACGTCCCGTACGGACAAAACGACCGACATTCGCAATCTCCCTGGAGGCTGAGGTCGGCGTATTGTACGAGAGGGAGAAGAGTGAGTTCTGATCAGGGATGCGGGAATGACGGATCTTCGGTCACCACCGGCATGAAGATCTTCTTGAGTTTCAGGATGATCCGCTCAATAGGACCGGTCGGCGAATCGCTCCTCGGCGAAGCAAACGCTGGAGCGACTGCAAGGAAAACAGTCAGAACGAGAACAGAAATGCGAAGTGCACCGTGACGATACATACACCCTCCATCGGGCTCGTATGAGCCTATAAGTTTGAGGGCGCCCTATTGAGGAGTGTTTGAGCGCGACTTTTCCCTACCCTCAGTTTGAAGAAACTTTGCCCGACGCCGGCGGACTCAGCTTGGCAGGCTCGCGAACATCGTGTGCGGCCCCCGGGGCAAGCACTCGAAATACGCACGCGAATCCTGGATATCGGCAAGCGTGAAGGTGCTGCGGGCAGCAGCCTCCCTGAGAGTGGCAAGGGCCGTCAGAGCGCCTTCCGTGAACGCCAGGTTCGCGGAATGGAAGTAATCCATGGCCACCCTGCAAGCGTCGGGAATCTCGGCAACCCGATCCAGCGCTAGCAGTGATTCGGCCATGTCGACGGCCACGAGCGCCACGTCGACCTCCATGCCCAGGTCGTGGAACTCTTCCTGAATCTCCGGGAGGATCTTAAGGGCCTCGACGTGACGCTGTTGCGCAGCGAGAAGCCGTGCCAGGTTCCAACGCGACTTGACCCGGTGAGAAACCATCTGCTGGCGGTCGAACGCGTCGATGGCCTTCATCGTGTACTGAATCGATT
>WNFG01002347.1_pt1 | contig 23858 bp, 18 predicted proteins | sample 5400431 | NCBI WGS metagenome assembly WNFG01 (sample SAMN13153346, study PRJNA577476) | soil metagenome | isolation source: 120 cm saprolite under Douglas fir tree site 2 hole 3 replicate 2 | place: USA:California | collected 2015-04-18 | reverse complement strand
TCGAGCCGGACCATGTAGGAAGAAGCTTTCGTGAATTTCTTTCGGTCCTCTTCACCGGCGCCGCGCGGCAGTTCCCTTTTCTTGCGGCAAACCTTCCAGCGGACGGGAAACTCGAATTCGCCGCGGCAGCTCGGGCAGAGGAGCTTGATCTTCCTGGTTTCTTCCTTCTCTGTATAGAAAGCGCGTTCGTCCATGGTTAAGGGGCGGGTGTGTGCACCGCGTCCTCGATTGTAACAAATTCGAGGCCGAGGTCACGCCAACGGGGTAGCCAGTATTCGAGCGCTGTGAGGGTGCGGGTGCGGTCGCCGTTTTGTTGCAAGTGGCTGCCGTCGTGGAGGCAGAGAATGTCGCCAGTACCATTGGCGGCGGGATTGGAGATGTTCCCGAGGTTTCGCTGAGCATGCGCGGCGATCGGCTGCATTCGGCGAATGAGCCATTCGGCGGTCCCGGGGCGCCAATCGTCGGGAATCAGGGTCCACATGAGGACGCGCTGCGCGAGCTGCTGCGCCGCAGGAGCGACCCAGGGGTTGCGCAACCCGAAAGGAGGACGGAACCATTTTGGCGGAGCGCCGGTTGCGCTGTTGATGGCGTCATTGCAGCGGCGGAGCTCGTCTCGAATTTGTTGAGGAGTCAGCCAGAAGAGGTTAGGGTGCGTTTCCGTGTGATTACCGAGAACGTGGCGGCGGGCAATAGTCTCGCGGAGGAGTTCGGGACACTCGCGGGCGAATCTTCCGATGACGAAGAAGGTCGCGCGCGCCTGGTAACGATCGAGAAGATCAAGCAACTTCAGGGTGATCGTGGGATTCGGCCCGTCGTCAAACGTGATGGCAAGTTTGCGGGGGGAATTCGTGCGGCAAATGGTTGGGCCAAAAATCTGCGACCGCGGATGAGCCGCACCGTAAACAGTAATTCCAGTGGCAAAGACTCCTGCCGCGATGGGCCCCGCGATAAATGCCGGATGCATGCCGGACTATTTTCTCCAATACCGAATCAAAGAGTGATCAAGAATACCTCAACCCACGGAGCAGATGGGCCCATCGGGCGTCTGTGTCAAATTGGCACAAAACTAGTCCCGTGTGCCACTGAGGAACCAAAGGTGAGTGGTCACGAATCAAGCCAGTAGTAATTAGAAGATTCCAAAGCCCTTACATCGCGGTGCGGCGGGTGAGGTCGCCCGTTGGGATGGAGCGTCCATTGCATTGAAAATGAGTGCGCCCGTGTGCAAAGAAACCAATCTCGGAGAAGGAAAGAGGCAGTGGCGGAGGAGGCGGTGCTTGGCTGGGTGGCTCCCGCTAGCCCTCCCGCTCGCTGGCGCATTGCTACTGAGTTCCCGGATTCGGGGACAAGAGCAAGCTCCGAACTGGCAAACAGAAGTACGGAAGTATGCGGAGGCGCAAGACTGGAACGCGGCAATGCGGATCGTGAATCGCGAGGCGGCGCGCGCGCCACAGGATATGGAAGTGCGGGCGTGGCGAGCGCGCGTGCTGGGATGGTCGGGACAGGTGACGAAAGCCGAGGAGGAATACCTGCAAATCGTAAGAGTCGCGCCCAACGATCCGGACGTATGGATGGGGTTGGGAAACCTATACCTGCGCGAAGGTAGAACGCAGGAAGCCTTGCGAGCCCTTGAGCGTGCCGTGGAAATTGATGCGAAGCGGGCTGACCTGCACGTGGCGCGGGGGCGCGCGCTGCGAGCGGCGGGAGAACGAAACAAGGCCCGCACCGAATTTCAGAAGGCGATAAACCTGGATCGCACGAGCACGGAAGCACAAGCTGGGTTGATCTCCCTGCGCGGCGACCCCAAGCACGAATTGCGGTTCGGCCAGGACAACGATCTTTTCAATTTCGCGAGCGCCAATCGCGGCGAGTGGATCAGCCTTGCCTCGCACTGGACGCCGCATTGGACGACAGACGCTGCCGGAAGTTTTTATCAGCGAGCGGACGTTGAGGCCGGGAAATTTTTGGGAAGCGTTACCGGGCGCGCGCCGAAATGGGGAGCGCTCACCGTGGGGGGCGCAATAGGGCACGATAACGCTGTAATCCCGAGGAGCGAAGCGTTTTTCGAGATGGATCATGCGTGGAAGACCAGCGAGACAAATTTAGCGCGCGCGGTGGAATTTAGCTACGGTCAGCATTGGTACTGGTATGCAACTTCCCGGATTTTAGCTCTAAATGGGACCGCAACCGTGTACCTCCCGCGCGAGTGGACACTGTCGCTGGGCGCGACGGGTGCGCGCAGCACTTTTTCGGGAACGGGCGTGGAATGGCGGCCTTCGGGGGTTGCGCGGCTGGGATTTCCGCTGGCCGGCGGTGGCGTGAAGCGGTTGTCTGGGAATGCGTTTTATGCGGCCGGGACAGAAAACTTCGCGCAGGTGGACCAGATCGGAAGTTTTGCCTCGCAAACCTATGGCGGCGGATTGCGATTCCAGTTCACGGAGCGGCAAGACGTAACGGGCTACGCGGGCTATCAGAAGCGCACACAAAACCGGACCGATACGAGTTTTGGGTTTAGCTATGGCTTCCATTTTTGAAAAACTATGGCGACTGGGGCCAGCGGCATTCGTCGCAAAGGCAATCATTGCGGCGATTGCGGCGGATGCATTACTGCTTGCGTTCATCTTAGTCCGGAGGATGTACCGGAAATCGTATTTCGTGAAGCGCGACAATCGAGCGTTTGAATTTCGTCAGAAGTGGGACATGCTGATTTCCGGCCAGCTTCCCTACGAAATGTGGCGGAAGAATCCCTTTGATCGGCGAATTGTCGAGGCCATGGCCCTGGATGGGTTGGAACGCGCCGACCGGGAAGAATCCGCGCGCATCCTGAGATTCCTTCGAACGAGCGGCCTGATCGACAAAGGGGTGAATGACGCGCGAAATCATCGTGGCTGGCGACGGCGCAGGGCGCTCGTGGCCCTGGGGAGAACACGCGCGCCCGAAGGGATCCCTGCGCTTTCCGAAGGATTGCGCGACCGGGACACAGAAACACGATTGGCCGCCCTTCGCGGACTGGGACGCACCGCTTCGCCAAAGGCCGCAGAGGAGATCTTGAATTGGGTATCGGAAATGGGCCTGTGCGTGCCAGCGCTCCCGCTGCAGAACGCGCTCATTCAGTGTGCGGCGGAACGCCCGCAGCTACTCCTGCCCTACCTGCGGCATGCGGAAGGACCTGTCCGCGAAGTACTTGGACGGGTGCTCGGCGAAGTGGCATCGCCTGCGCTTGGCGCTGAGCTGCTTCCTTTTGCCGAAGATGATCTTGATGAGTTGCGAGCCGCGGCGGCCAGAGCCATTTCGCACGCGCAACCCAGGCTTGCGCTGGAAACCCTAAGAGGGCTGGCGAAGGACCCGGTGTGGTTTGTCCGGCTGCGCGCGTTCGTAAGCCTGGGGCAGATTCGAAACCCCGAAGCCATCCCGACGCTTCTGCTGGGGCTGACGGATGCGAACCGCCTAGTGCGGCTGCGCGCGGCAGAAGCGCTGGTGTTGTTCGAGACGGAATTGGCTTCAGTATTCGAGCAGGCCGTAGCCACCGGAGACCGCTATGGCGTGCACGCCTTCCTCACCGCGGTAGAGAACGCGGACCTGCGGGCGAAACTCGAAGAGGAATTGGAGGCCACGATTCGAATCCCCGGTGAACAAAAGCAGGAGCTACTGAAAGTGCTTCGCCGAGGAAGTCTGCCGACCGAAGAACCCGAGGTTGTGGAAAGTGTCTCCGACGGAGCGTTCTTGCGGCCATGATCCGGGCTCTCGAAGTCGCGAATCAATTGCTCTTCTGGTACTACCTTGCCTGTAATTTATGCTACCTGCTGATGCTGGGGGTGGCGCTGAGAACCACCGCAGCTCATCAGCGACGACTGCAAAGCGATCGCCTCTCGTGGATCAAGGAAACACCCCTGGCTCCGCCGGTTGCGATTGTAGTTCCGGCCCATAACGAAGAGAAATCCATACGCGTGGCCGTTCGAAACCTTCTGGATCTCGATTACCCGGAACTCGAGATCATTGTCGTCAATGATGGCTCGGAGGACCGCACGCTCGCGCAGTTGGTGGACGAATTCAAACTGCGGCAGGTGAAGTCGCTGTATATCCAGCAACTGGACACAGCCGCGTTGCGCGGGCTTTATCGAAGCGAGACCGATCCGCGGCTGCTGGTTGTGGACAAGGAACCAGGCGGAAGCAAAGCGAATGCCGTGAACGCCGGAGTGAATGCGGCAATGGCTCCGTACGTGTGCGTGGTGGACGCGGATTCGATTCTGGAAAGAGATGCACTCTTGCGGATCATGGTTCCAGTGCTTGCGGACCCGAAGCGCGTTGTATGCGTGGGCGGAATCGTACGCGTGCTGAACGGAAGCGAGATCGAGAAGGGGAGGTTGAAGCGCGTGAGGCTGCCGCGGAAGAGCATCGAAGTGATACAGGTCGTCGAATACCTGCGCGCGTTCCTTATTGGAAGAGAGGCGTGGGCGCAGGCCAATATGTTGATGATCATCTCGGGAGCGTTTGGAGTTTTCCGGACCGACTTGGTGCGCGCGGTGGGAGGGTATAGATCGTCCTCGATCGGGGAAGACCTCGACCTTGTGGCCCGCATGCACCGGCACCTGCTCGAAAAGCGTGCGGACTACCAAATACAATTTGTGCCGGACCCGGTGTGCTGGACGGAGGTGCCGTCGGATCTGCGGTCGCTCGGACGGCAAAGGGCGCGATGGCAAAAGGGGCTTCTTGACGTGCTCTGGCCAAACCGCGACATGCTCTTCAGGCCGAAATACGGACGGGTCGGAGCGTTTGCCCTTCCCTACTTGTGGCTGTTTGAACTCTTCGCTCCCATCATCGAGCTCGGCGGCATTTTAACCATTGCGGCGGCTGCGGTGCTGGGCGCCCTAAGCCGGGAATTTTTCGTTCAGTTCCTGCTCTTCGGCTACGCGTTTGCAACGGTGATCTCCATCGGATCCGTGCTCCAGGAAGAGATGACCTACAAGCGCTATAGCGACTGGCAGGACGTGGCGCGGCTCGTGAGTTACTGTTTCCTCGAACATTTTCCCTACCGGCAGCTGCACATGATCTGGCGGTTACAGGGGATCATCGAGTATCTGCGCGGCGACGTAAAGTGGAAACCCATGAAGCGTCAAGGGCTTGAATCGGCGCGCTCCGGTACACAATAGGGTTGATGCTCGGCCTCTGACGAAAAGCTATGATAATGCCGCACAGATGGCCTTCGATGACCAGGCGAATCAATCGAGTTTGCGCAGCGACTGCAAATCGATGCCAAGCTGCTGGCATTTCTTATAGAGGTGGCTGCGCTCGAGGCCAAGCGCGCGCGCCACATTGGTCATGTGGAAATTGTTGCGGCGAATTTCAGAGAGCAACACTTCCTTTTCGAATGCTTCCGTGCGCTCCGCGAGCGATCCGGAGGAGAGTGAAGTAGAGGAAGCAAAAGAGGCTGAGGAGGTAGAAGAAAGATCGGGCAGGACGAGGCGGACGTCCGTGGCGGAAACGGAATCGTCGGTGGCCAGGAGGACGAGGCGCTCGACGACATTACGCAATTCGCGAACGTTGCCAGGCCACGAATATTTGCGAAGCTCGGCAATCGCGTCATCGGCAAAGGGTTTTTCTTTCCAGCCGTTCTGCGCCGCGACTTGACGGGAAAAATGCGCCACCAAATCGGGGAAATCCTCAAGGCGTTCCCGCAGCGGTGGGAGCTGAAGCGGGAAAACAAAAACGCGATGAAAAAGATCGCGGCGGAAAGCGTTCTGCTTTACCAAGTCTTCGAGATTGCGATGCGTCGCAACGAGGACGCGCACGTTGACGCGGATGGGCTTGTCGCCGCCGACGCGCTCCACTTCGCCTTCTTCGAGGACGCGCAGGAGCTTTGCTTGCATGGCCACGGGCATGTCGCCAATTTCATCCAGAAAGAGCGTACCGCCCTCGGCTTGTTCGAACTTGCCGACGTGACGGGCGGCGGCGCCGGTGAAGGCGCCTTTTTCGTGACCGAACAATTCCGATTCGATGAGTTCCGCGGGGACGGCGGCGCAATTCAGGGTGATGAAGGTGTTTTCAGCGCGCGGCGATTTTTCGTGAATCGCGCGGGCGACGAGCTCCTTGCCGGTTCCTGTTTCGCCGAGGATACAGACGCGCGTCTCGCTGGCGGCCACGCGTTCGATCTGCGCGAAGAGCTTTTTCATCGCCGGCCCCGAACCGACAAGTGCGTGTTTGCCGAGTTGGTGGCGCAGCTCGCGATTTTCGTCTTCCAGGCGCGAAAGGCGCAGAGCATTTTCCACGGTGACGAGGAGCTTGTCCGTGGAAATCGGCTTTTCGAGAAAATCGAGCGCGCCGAGCTTCGTCGCGCGCACGGCCACTTCGATATTGCCCTGACCGGAAATCAAAACGATCGGAGTCTTCAGGCCGGTCTTCTTGAGGTCTTCGAGAAGCTCGAGTCCAGTTTTCCCGGGCATGACGACGTCGGAAAGAATGAGGTCGAAGGTTTCCGTGCGGAGGAGTTCGATGGCGCGGCCGGCGTTGTCGCAAACCGTGGCTTCGTGGCCTGCTAGACGAAAGGCCCGCGAGAGAGAAGCCAGCGTGTTGGGATCATCGTCGACGAGCAAGAGATGCGCTTTGCGTGGCAAACGTTGATCCTTTGGGGCCGCGCTAATCGGAAGCCGCCGCGGTCATGGTCTGCGGCGGATTGTTCGCCGCCGGTGTGTCCTTGCCCGCCGCCGCTGGGCGCGCGGACTGGCGCTGCGGCAATTCGATGCGGAAGGTGGTGCCGCGCCCCTCGTCGCTCGAAACGGAAATCGTGCCGTGATGATCGCTGATCACGGATTGAATAATCGCCAAACCCAGGCCGGTGCCTTGCTGTTTCGTCGTGTAGTAGGGGGTAAAGAGCCGGGAACATTCTTCCGGGGTCAAACCTTTCCCCGTGTCCGTCACGTCGATGCGCACGCTGCCATCCTGCTCGGAGGTCCGAAACGTCAACGTGCCGCCCGCAGGCATGGCATCCAGCGCGTTGAGGACGAGATTCTGAAACGCGCGGTGCAGCAGGTCGGGATCGGCGTCGATCTCCGGGAGCGGCTCGGTAAGAAAATACTCGGGAATAACCGGCGGCTTGCCGATGGCGTTGAACTGCGGCTCAAACAGCCGCACGGCATTGCGGAGCGAATCATTCACATTCACGCGTGCGAAGTGCGGCGCAGGCATCTTGGAAAAATCGCTGAACCGCCCGACAATCGCATTCAGATTGGCGAGTTCTACCTTCAGCGTGGCCGTGGACTCATTGAAAACCTCCAGAAACTGTTTCGCGTCGAGTTGGCGAGCTTTTTGCAAATTTTCCACTGTGATCTGCAGAGGGAAGAGCGGGTTGCGCAGCTCGTGGGCCAGGCGGCGCGCGAGTTCGCGCCATGCCGCGACGCGTTCGGTCTGGACCAGCTGGTCGCGCTGCGCCGCAAGCGTTCGCGTCATTTCATTGAAGGCCGCGGCGAGCTGGCCGATTTCATCCCGTCCGCGAAGATCGATGACCGTGTCCCACCGGCCGGAGGCCACCTCGCGCGCGCCTTCCGCGAGCTCTTCCACGGGGCGCGTGATTCGCGCCGAAACCCACAGGCTCACAAACAACCCTATCAACAACGCTCCGGCTGCCACCGCCGCAGCGGTCCAGAGAATGTGCCTTATGAGCAATACAAGTTCCCTTCGAGGGCTGCCCAGCAACAGGGCGCCAAGCAGTTCATTGTTGCGCCCGAGCAGGGGAATGGCGTGAAATGTTTCCGCGGACTCGGGATTGCCCGTCCAATCGATCGTGCGCACGGGGACGCCGGATTGCGGCTGCTTCTGGATCTGGTCGATGATGGGCTCGAATCGGTCCGCTTGCTGGACTGCACCGTTTGCATCTGTGAGCGCGGTGGGAAAGAAGTCTGGCTCCAAATTCCGGTATAAAAGGGCTCGCATTCCGGCAGGGAGAACGAGCGAAGCAAGAAAGTTCTGATCGAGCCGGCGTCCGCCGATGATGTAGAAATTCTTCTCACCGACAGGCAGCGTACGTACGACGGCCAAAGAAAGCGCGACTCCGTCCGGCAGCTCTTCGCGCTTTAGAAATGCACCGCGCTCGCGCCAGTCCTTTGTCGCGGTCACCCAGTCGTTCTTGTAGCCGACGCGCGCCGGGTACTGCGCCGAGGAGATCAGCGTCCCTTCGGAATTGACGAATTCGACAAATTCCAGCCCATGGTCCTGCGCCGCCCCCGTGGCATCGTGAACGTAGAGTGACTGATCGGCATTGGGCCGCGCCAGATCGAGCGCCATCCGCAGCGTGATTTCCGCATTCGCGATATTCTCTACTTGATGGACGATTTCCTCTCCGCGCTGGACGAATTCCTTTTTGAATTGCGCGACGAGCGCCTCGGTGCGCTGCGTGTCCATCTCCTCAAACGCAGATTGCGTGTAGTAAGTCACGCCATAAGCGACCAGGGAGACCGACGCGATCACAGTTATCAGGAATACGAGAAATAGTTTTATGCGAAAGCTCATGGCTTTGCTCCGGGGGCAGCGGCCGGAGCTGGTTCGCGCAGCGAACGCGGAGGGGACACTTTTTGCTTGGCGGACACGGGGTTGCGGGATGATGATATCACGGCTGCAATCGGCGGAAGGGCGAGCCGCGGACCTCTTGCACGTGGTACGGGCGATCTCGGCCAAGAGAGTCGGCTATGGCCTGTTACGCAAATCCATGAGTCAGGCGAAACGACTCGTCCGTTCAGCCGTCCATAGTGTAAGCGAGTTATTCCGGGAAAAATCTGTCTACAGTGGTTATGGGGAATGAATCCGATGATGAAGCGTCTGAGTGTGTTGTTGTGGCTGGGCGTGGCGGCGATGGTCTGCTTAACGGCCTCGCCCAAGAAAGTGCAGTCCGCACCGGGCGCCGGCGAAGCGCCAGAGGGACCCACGCGGCTGTTGCGGTTCGCTGATATTTCGAAGGACAAAGTGGTATTCGCCTACGCCGGCGACTTGTGGATTTCCTCGCGCGAAGGTGGCGCGGCGCGGCGGCTCACGTCGCACGTCGGCGACGAGCTTTTTCCCAAGTTTTCGCCTGACGGCAAGTGGATCGCGTTCACCGGCGAATATGACGGCAATCCGGACGTTTATCTCATTTCCGCGGACGGAGGAGAGCCGAAGCGCCTGACGTTTCATCCCTCGAACGATATAGTTCTCGGCTGGACGCCCGACGGCAAAAACATCCTGTTTCGTTCCGACCGCTTCAGCGCGCCGCCGAATCGCTTCACCAAGCTGTTCCTGGTCTCCCCGCAAGGCGGACCGGCGAAGCCACTTCCCGTTCCACGCGGCGACTTGACTACCTTCTCCCCCGACGGAAGCAGAATCGCCTACATTGAGACCGCGCAGGAATTCCGCACCTGGAAGCGTTATCGCGGAGGCTGGAGCCTGCCTATCGCTATCTACGACCTCAAGAAAAACACCTACGAAGAGCTCCCGAAATCAACCGGTATGGATATGTTCCCCATGTGGCACGACAATGCGATTTACTTCATTAGCGATCGCGATGGCGTGATGAATCTCTATAGTTATGACCTCGGCTCCAAACAGACGAAAAAGCTCACCGATTACAAGGAGTACGATATCAAGTGGCCGAGCCTCGGCCCGGACGCCATCGTCTACGAAAACGGAGGCGTGCTGTACGAATACGATCTCGGCAGCGGGAAGTCGCGCAATCTTCCCATCGTAGTGCGTGCCGAAGATATCGAAGCCCGCCCGGAGTTCAAGACCGTCGGGCAAAACATCGGCAGCTTCGCTCTTTCTCCATCAGCCGCCCGCGCCGTAATCGAAGCCCGCGGCAACGTCTTTACCGTTCCCGCAGAGCACGGCAGCATTCGCACGCTGACTACGGATCACTCCAGCATTCACGAACTGAATCCCGCATGGTCGCCGGACGGCAAGTCAATCGCCTATCTCTCCGACAAATCCGGCGAATACGAACTCTACACGCGCCCGCAGATGGGTGGCGAGGAGACGCGCATCACTACCGGCGGCGGCGTATACCGTTTTGGTCCGGTGTGGTCGCCCGACAGCAAGAAGCTCCTCTATTGGGACAAACTGCACAAACTCTGGTACGTCAGCGTCGAGGACAAAAAACCCATCCTCGTTGACACCGCCGATTACGCCGACATCACCGACGGGAGTTGGTCGCCCGATAGCCTGTGGCTGGCCTATTCGAAGACTCACCGCCGCGGCTCCAACGACGTTTTTCTGTATTCGCTCGGCACGAAAAAGATTTCTCAACTCTCGGCCGGCTTCTACAACGAAACCAATCCGGTCTTCGACGCCAACGGCAAATATCTCTATTTCATTTCCACGCGCTATTTTTTCCCCAGCATTGGCCAGCTCGACCAGCGCTTTAACTATTACGCGACGGATGGCGTCTTTGCCCTCACTCTAAAGGCCGACGAGCAATCTCCTTTCAAGCCACAGAGTGATGAAGAAAAACCCGCCGAAGAAAAGAAGGACGAGAAGAAAGACGACAAGAAGAGCGGTGATGCCAAACCTGCCGGCCAAAAATCGGACGAGCAGAAAGAAGAGAAAAAAGAGGAGGCCGCCAAGCCCATTCAGATCGATTTGGACGGCCTCGGAAGCCGCATCGCGCCTGTGCCCATCGAGCCCGGCATTTTGACCGGCCTCGCCGCGCGCAAGGACAAATTCTTCTATATCGCGACGCCGCAGGAGGCGCGCCAATTCGGCAGAAATGACCCGAGTCCCAAGAATGTTCTTCACGTCTACGACGTCGACAAGCGCGAAGATAAGGTGCTTCTCGAAGGCATCGACGGCTACGACGTCGACAAGGAAGGCAAGAAAGTCATTTACAAAGCCGGGCCCGTTTACGGCATCGTGGAAGCCACCCCCGGCAAGGCCAAGGTCGGAGAGGGCAAGCTGAACCTCAGCGGCTTGCAGGTAAAGGTCGATCCGCGCGAGGAGTGGCGCCAGATCTTCCGTGAAGCGTGGCGCATCGAGCGCGACTTCTACTGGGATCCCGAGATGACCGGCCACGACTGGAAGAAGATCGGTGCTCGCTATGAAGCGCTGCTCCCGTGGGTCGCGCACCGCAGCGATTTGAATTACCTGATTGGCGAAATGATCTCCGAGCTCAGCACTTCGCACACCTACGTCGGCGGTGGTGACCAGCCGCAGAAGCCCCGCGTGAGCGTCGGGATGCTCGGCGCCGATTTCGAACCGGATGGCGGCTACTACCGCATCACGAAAATCTATCCCGGAGAAAACTGGAACGATGCCACGCGCTCGCCCTTGACGGAGCCGGGACTCAAAGTGAAGGCCGGCGACTACCTCATTTCCGTGGACGGCCAGGAGGCGCGCGCGAATCAGGATGTCTATTCCTACTTTCAGGACCTCGCCGGAAAACTCGTCAGTCTGAAAATCAACAACAAACCTGGCTCCGACGGCGCCTGGGAAATCACAGTGAAGCCCGCGGGCAACGAAGCCGGCATGCGTTATCTTGACTGGATTGCGGCCAACCGCCGCAAAGTTGAAGAAGCGACCGGCGGCCGCATTGGCTACATGCACGTGCCGGACACGACCATTCCCGGCATCATCGCCTTCGACAAGCAGTTCACCGCGCAACTCGACAAAGACGGCATCATCGTCGACGAGCGCGACAACTCCGGCGGACAGATTCCCGACTTCTACACCGAAAAGCTCAAACGCCAGTTGCTCACGCTGGTCGCGCCCCGCGATACGAAGGACATCCCCTGGCCTCCGGTGGGAATTTTCGGACCCAAGGTCATGATCGTCAACGAACTCGCGGGCTCAGGCGGCGACGCATTTCCGTGGTTTTTCCACCGGGAGAAGATCGGCCCGATCGTCGGCACGCGTACCTGGGGCGGTCTTGTCGGGATCGGGAATGTTCAGCCGCTACGCGACGGCGGCTTCGTCACCGCTCCCGGCTTTGGCTTTTGGAGCACCGACAATGGCGGCGAATGGATCGTGGAGAATCATGGCGTGGACCCGGACTACCTGGTGCCGCAGCGGCCAGACTTGGTTGTAAGTGGCCACGACCCGCAACTCGAAAAGGCCATCGACCTGGCCAAGGAGGCTCTAAAGAGCTACAAGGGGATTCCTGCAAGGCCGAAGTATCCGGTCGCAAAATAGTTCGCCTTTTTTCTTTGCATCGCTAGAACACGAGGAAAAGGATTGGCGATCAACCGGCCTGTTGTTCCGCTCGCAGCAAAGCATTCTGCGGGTGATGGCCTGAAAGGTCAGGCACGAAGCGACGGATTTCCGCGCTTGCCGAAAATTGCGTTTCGTTGCATCCCTCACCGTGGGTGTCATTCACCCAACGCTGCAGACTCTCAATCGCCCGGCGGTCCAGCATCGACGCACGTACAATTCTGCGAGGCAGCGGCGCCGCCGCAGCGACCGCGGGGTACCACCATAGTCATGGTGCCAAGCAACAGCACGGCAAGCATGTGCCTACTCGCGATTCTACAACCTCTGCCGGCTCGACATTGCTTCGTGACACTTGCCACCGCGTTCATGGTGGACTCCTTCGACCTATCGTTCCTGCATTCGGAGCTGTAATAGCCGCCAGCCGGGTGGCGCGTTCCGCATGGCTGGCGGAGGGACAATCTCTGGCAGCTTCGGCGAAGCGCGGCGGTGCTTGCCTGCATGCTCATGATCTTCCCTGCCTTCCAGCGATGCGTCCCGAGCCACCCGCAGGGGTATTGGCTAGCGGAGACTCTGTAGCTCAAGCTTTCGCCTGTGCAAATTCCACTTTGTCCGGCGCGTGCTTCTGGACGCCTTCTTCCGCGCCGTAACTCTTCGCGCCGGATTCGTTCTTCGTGCGCCACGAAAGCAGGCGGAGCAGTTGTTCGGAAAGGAGGATGTCGTAGACCACTAGGGCGCTGGCGCTCCCGAACAGCCCGATACCCAGAATCATCAGCAAATATTTCAGTGCCAGCATCGTCTTAGTCCCTTCCACCCTGCACCAGGGAGCGCTAGGCGGAGGGGTGACCGCCAACTCCGCCACTCGCGCTGGGCCAGGGGAAATAGCAGAAGCACACGTTTCAACCTGTGCTCTTTCCTCGCGCCAGCTCAGCGCTGCGTCGCATACGCGCGCGCCAGCTCCGTCCGGGCAGGCATCAACCTCGCGCTTGCCGGCCGCATCAGCACGAACGCAGCGCGCAACAGCAGCGAGTTGAATCCGACGGCAACAGCCGCGGCAAATATCGTGACAACCGTGAGTGTGACGAAATTCATCATGGCGATCATGGCGTGCCTCCGTGTCTTGCGTTATAGGGAATGGCACGACGGCCGCCAATTTCAAGCTGTTGAAAACAGGGGGATTAGCTAAAGTGGGGGCGGCTCACTTTGTGGGGAGAGAAACACGCCGTGGCCAGGCGGACGCGCACCCATGCCGGAGTTTGGCGGTGTAGCGTTTCAGAGGTAGTCTAGAGGTGTGAGAAAATTACCAGGATCATTGCGGCTGATTTGCGCCTCAAGCTTGGCGGCCGTTCGCATGCGCGCAAAGCGCGCGCGCCAGGCAGTCTCCCGAAAAAGAGAACGCGTAAAATGACGCCCAGGCCCGGACTGCGAATCGGCAAAATCCTCGGGATACCAATCTATCTGCACTCGACGTGGGTCATCATTTTCGCCGCCATCACCTACATCATTGCCATGCAGTTCACTCAGGATCATCCTCAGTGGTCGGTGCAGCAGCATTGGATTGTCGGGGTTCTCACGAGCTTGCTGTTTTTCGCTTCGGTTCTTTTCCACGAGCTCTCGCACAGTGTGGTGGCCCAGCACTACAAGATTCGTGTCGTCTCCATTACGCTGTTCATCTTCGGAGGCGTGGCGCGCATCGAGCGGGATCCTTCAAAAGCCATCCAGGAATTCAACATCGCGATCGCCGGACCGCTGGCAAGCGGTTTTCTGGCGGCGGCATTTGGCGGAGTGAACTTCATTTTTCCCAAGACGCAAATGGTGGGCGCTCTCGCGGACTGGCTTTGGAGAACGAATCTGGCGCTGGCGGTCTTCAATCTTCTCCCAGGTTTCCCGCTCGATGGCGGAAGAATTTTCCGGGCCATCGTCTGGGGGGGAACCAAGGATTTTGCCAAGGCTACTCGCATCGCCGGTGCCAGCGGAAGGCTGATCGCCTACGTCATGATTCTGTTTGGCGCTTGGGCGGCGTTCAACGTCTCCCTCACGCTCGGGATTTGGACGGCCTTCATTGGCTTCTTTCTTCTGAACGCCGCGCAGGAAAGCGTCGCCCAGGTCGCCCTCCGCGAAACTCTTTCTGGTCTCCGCGCCTCGGACGTCATGAGCCACGATGTTCCCGCGGTGGGCCCGGCCATTACCCTAGAGGATTACGCCGCCGAGGTGCTGCGCTCCAATCGACGCTGTCATCTGGTGGTCAATGACGATCGTCTCGTGGGCTTGATGACCGTGCGCGCTCTGAACTCTGTGCCCCGGGATGAATGGGCAAATACGTCAGTGCAAGCCGCCATGATCCCTCGCGAGCGTATCCTGTGGGCCGCGCCTGACGAGCCCTTGCTCGGCCTGCTCGAACGGCTGCTCACCGCAGACATCAATCAAATGCCCGTGGTCTCGGAATCTGGCGAGGGCGCCGCGCAAATCATTGGCATGGTTTCGCGCGATTCCATCTTGCGCGTGATGCAAACTCGCGCTGAAATTGGCCCGCTCTCCTACGGCAACAGCCGTTAAGCCGGCAACCCGCCTGAACGCGCTCGCGGATGCTTTAGCAGGGGGTTGTAGGGGCGCCGCACGCTGCGCCCCTATTCACTACATGCCACTGGGGATCCTCAAGAAGGAAGGATCAGTCGGCGACAGCGGATTGCGGCCCTCGAACGGCCGTTTCATCACTCACGGCAGTTCTTTTTGCGCCATGAATCCCGCGCGCTTCCAGCACTACGCGAATCCCATGCCGCGGCCTCAGCGTAATCGACGCCATCGGCACAACAGGATGATTTGGCACGAGCCGGAAACGAAATCGCTGTGCGATCGTCGCGAGAATGAGTGCCGCTTCCATTGTCGCGAACGTGTTTCCAATGCACTGGCGCGGCCCACCGCCGAACGGAAAATACGCAAACCGCGGCAAGCGTTTGGCCAAATCCCCTTCCCAGCGTTCCGGCCGGAACTCTTGCGGCGCATCAAACCACCGCGGGTCGCGGTGCACCACCCACTGCGACGCGGAGACGCCGCAACCCTTGGGAATCGTGTATTCGCCAATCTTCGCGTCCTCGATCGCCAGCCGCGCCATTCCCCAAGCCGGCGGATATAGCCGCATCGATTCCGTAATCACGTGCTCCGTGTAGCGCAGCTTAGGAAGATCCTCCAGCGCCGGCTTGCGCCCGCCGAGAATCGAGTCGAGTTCCCTGTGCAAATTCGACTCGGCTTCGGGATGCTGCGCCAGAAGCCACCAGGTCCAGGAGAGCGTAAGCGCCGTCGTCTCGTGTCCCGCCAGAAACAGCGTGATCACTTCGTCGCGTAATTGCTGGTCGCCCATCCGCGATCCGTCTTCGTCCTGCGCGTGCAGAAGCATGGACAGTAAATCGCCGGCATCATAGCTTCCCGCGGCGCGCCGCTCGCCGATAATCCGGTAAATGATCTTGTTCAACCGGCGAATCGCCAGCGCAGCGCGTATATTGCGCAGAGTGGGCAGCCACGCCGGCGTCAAAATCAACTTCCGGAAATCGGAGTTATGCTCCATGATGGCTTCCAGCGCCCGGCCAACTTGCTGCGCGTTTCTCCGTCGCGCCAGGTCTCCACCATGCGCTCCGCAAACCGCGTCATCGTTTCCGCATATGTTGCGATCCGGGCGCGATGAAACGCGGGTTGAGCCAGCCGCCGCTGGCGCAGCCAGAAATCTCCCTCGCTCGTCAGCAACCCGTTTCCGAAAAGCCGTTTGTTCGCGCGCAGGATTCGCCCTTTTATGAACTTGCGCGCCTGATTCACCAGAATTTCCTCGATGTAATCCGGATGGCTGACGTAGTACACGCGAAATTTATAAAAGCGCATGGTGATGATGTCGCCGTATTCGCGCGTCATTTGTGGCAGGTAAGAAAGCGGGTCGCGGCTGTATTCTTTGAATGAACCCGAGCGCGAATTGGGCGCCGGACCGGGGGGATATTTTCGCTGGAATTCACCGCTCATAGCGAAATGCTATGCCGCAGCTCCGCTCCGGTCAACGTGATATCTGCGCGAAAGCCTCAACCTTCGCGGGCGCGTAGCGCGCGAAACCGGAAAGCGCCACGCCGAAAATCCACCGTCACGCGGGAAAATCCCGCAGCCGTCAGCCGCGCAAACGCCGAAGCCGGCGGCACCGGTGTAAACGTGCTGCGAATATGTCCCACTCGCTGCAACCACCCATCCTGAATCTCGAACGCAAGGAACACGCCTCCAGGGCGCAGTACGCGATATATCTCTGCAAATGCGCGGTCCTGCAACTCGCTCGACCGCAAATGATGCAGCATGAGCACCGCGATCGCTGCGGTAAAAGCGTTCTCGCGAAACGGCAGCGCCGCCGCATCTCCCTGCACCACTCCGCCCTTCGCGCCGTTTTGCCGCCCGGCAAGTGCCACGACAAACTTGTGGTCATATTCGAGGCTGGTCACCCGCGCCGCTCGTTTCCACAACTCATCTGTCGCTGCGCCCGGTCCCGCCCCGACTTCCAAAACATGCTCTCCCAGATTTGCTCCCGACAAAACCCAGGGTAGCAACTGCTTCCGCGTGACATAGCGCCACAACGCCGACGCACAAAACCAGTTTTCAAACGAGTTCATGGGTTCTCGATGTGACCTTCGTACTTCTAGGATTTAGATTATCGCAGGATTGTGCGGATTCGCTGCAGCGCGGACGCGAATTGATCGGCTTCGTATGCCGCGCCGCGGACCTGGATTCCGGCAAAGCAAAGACCGTTCCGTGGGAAAAAGTGCAAGGGCGGATTTCGTCCAGACTCGCCGATGACAAGCAAAAAAGTTGAGTTCCACGAAGAAGCAAGCCTGGGAAACGAAGCTGCTTTTGAGTGGTACTTTGCGCGCAGCGAACAGGCATTCGCAAGATTTGCCGACGAACTAAGCAGGGCGGATAGGCTTAGTCGCTGCTCATGAGGAAGAGGGGCTTCATTTCAAAACTGGCGTAATGCGGGCGGAGGCGTTCGGTGTTGTAGTTTTCCTTGACGTTGACGATTTTCTTGGTGGCGATAACGGCGTCGATGGGCATGTTGTCATAGCGGCCGTTCTTGAGGACCACAAGGCGGCCGTGGATCTTGCCGAGAATGAGGTCGAGTGCGAGATTGCCGAAGGCCATGGGGGCGATGGAGTCGATGGCATCGGGTTCGCCGCAGCGGACGAGGTAACCGAGCTTCTGGTTGATGACGTCGATTTTCTTGCCGTTGTTGAATTTGGCGGAAAGTTCGGTGAGCTTGTCGGAGACGAGGTCGCCGATGCCGCCGAGTTTTTTGTGGCCGAAGGCGTCGGTGGTTTCGTTCTCGAAAACCATTTCGCCGCCTTCAAACATGGCTCCTTCACTGACAATCACGGTCGAGTAGCGGCTGGGATTCTTGCGGCGGTCGGCGACGAGCAGCTCGGTGAGCCGCTCGATATTGAACTTGTGCTCTGGGATCACGCAGCGATTGGCGGCGCCGGCCATGGTGGGAAGCATGGCGGTAAAGCCGGCGTAGCGGCCAAAGACTTCAAGGACCATGAAGCGCTCGTGGGAACCGGCGGACGTGCGGAGGCTATTGGTCAGGTGGATGGTGCGGGTGACGCAGGTGCTGAAGCCGATGCAGTAATCGGTGCCGGGTACGTCGTTGTCCATCGTTTTGGGAATGCCGATGACTTTGACGCCTTCCTGATAGAGGCGGACGGCGTAACTGAGAGTGTCGTCACCGCCGATGGGAATGAGGTAATCGATGCCGAGCCAGGCAAGATTCTTGAGGACATCGGGAGTGAGGTCGTTTTTGTCCGCGGTGTAGGTGTCTCTCAGGTGAGCGGGGACGCTGGACTTGCTGACGCGGCTGGGATTGGTGCGCGAAGAATGGAGAAAGGTGCCGCCGGTGCGGCCGGCGCGGTTGACGACTTCTTCGGTAAGAACCTGGAAATTGTCGGAGTTGTCGTAGTTCTTATCGCGGATCATTTCAATCAGGCCGGCCCAGCCATGACGGACGCCGATGACTTCGTAGCCTTCGCGGAGAGCGCGAAAGGTGACGGCGCGGATGGCCGGGTTGAGGCCGGGGACGTCGCCGCCGCCGGTGAGGATGCCGATGACGCCTTTCTTGGTGTTGACGTTAGCCATGACTGCAGGATCAACCTTTCGAGAGGACTGAACCTTAAATTATCCATGCACGAGAGGAATTTAGGAAGAGCGGAACGCGAATCGCGTCGATTACTTTAATAAATGCAAGACCTATTCGGCCACGCTGCGCGAACAGTTCAAGGCTCGATGCGGGTGCCGAGGACGGAGAGGAATTTGGCGAGCCAGGCCGGGTGCGCGGGCCACGCGGGAGCACTAACGAGATTGCCGTCGGCGACGGCGTCGGTCATAGCGAGATTGACATAAGTGCCGCCGGCGCGAGTGACATCGGGGCCGACCGCCGGATAGGCGCTGCACTTTTTGCCTTCCAGGACGCCGGCGGCGGCCAGGATCTGCGCGGCGTGGCAGATGGCAGCGATGGGTTTATTGGCTTTTGAGAAGTGCTGGACGATTTCGATGAGGCGCGGAATGAGGCGGATGTATTCCGGAGCGCGGCCGCCTGGGAGGACCAGGGCGTCGTAGCTTTCGGGCTTGACTTCGTCAAAGGTGGCGTTGAGCGCGAAATTGTGGCCGCGCTTTTCGGAGTAGGTCTGGTCGCCTTCGAAGTCGTGGATGGCGGTGCGGACGGATTCGCCGGATTTCTTGCCGGGGCAAACAGCGTGAACCGTGTGGCCGACCATGAGGAGCGCCTGAAACGGGACCATAACTTCGTAGTCTTCAACATAGTCACCGACGAGCATGAGGATGGATTTCTTGGACATGAGAGCCTCCGGAACGCAGAAGTGTAGCAAGAATTTGAGATGCCCAGTGGACGCCCAGCGGTGCAAAAAAAAGAAGGGCGGATTGAAGTCCGCCCTCTACCCAAAAGAAAAAAACCAGGCGCAATTACTGGATGTTTTGCGGAGTTGACGCGGCGACGGGTTCGGCAGCGGAGTCCTGAATGGTGAGCATGTCGGTGCGCATTTTCTCCCACTCAAGCAGGGTGAGGCCGTAGGAAGCGAAGAGGCGGCGGATGCGCGCGGAGTCCCAGCGCAGAACTTTTTCAAGCACGGGGACAAGGACGCTCATGGCGTTGTCGCTGAGGACGGTGCGTCGCGCAACACGCGTGATGAATTTGGCTTCGGAGACGGCGATGGTCAGGCCGTCGTGCTGATTGACGTGCATCATCACGGGCAGATCGGAGCTGCCGTCGCCCATGTAGATGATGTGGTCGTGGCTGATGCCGAGTTCCGAACGGCGCTCTTCGAGGATGGTGATTTTGCCCCAGCCGGCGGAGGCGCGAATGATGGATTCGACTTCGCCCGTGGAGTCGTTGTAGCGAAAGCGCGTGCCGAAGATGTTTTCAGGCGGAACGATGCCTTCCAGGGCCGACTGGATGATCTCCTGGGGTGCGGCGGAGATGACGTTGAAATGGAATTTGTAGCCTTCCGCAAGATTGTCTAGCGCGCGCGCGAACAGCGCGACGTCGTGCTTCAGGCGGATGCGCTTGCCGGTTTCGACGAGGTGCTCGCGCCGAACGCGGCGGAATTCCGGGTCGTGGAGAATGAGGTAGCTGAGCTCGGCGCCCTGCTGGACGAGATTCATCTCCGACAAGCCCTTGACCTTGTCGTGGAAACCGTGAAATCCGATAAGCTCGCTCAAAACGACACCGGAGTCGTTGAAGCTGAGCGTCTGGTCAAAATCGCTGGCCAGTAGGAATTGCTTTAGCATGTTCTAGTACTCCTTCTTACCTTCATGAGGCCCTGCCTGCGGCGGGCCTCGGCCGCTCTGGGTGCGGCGTGTTACCCCCACCCCTATAGGGTAGCGTTATCGGGGGCCAGGTCACCCACGAATAATTTTAATGGGTGCTATGCGTTAAAAGCATGAACAAATCATTGGATTTCTGTTAGATGCAGAGCTGGGGCAAATGGTTAAAAGGAAAGGGGATGTCTATCTCGGAGTGGACAGGATCGAGTCAAAGTCCCTGGGTGCAGAGGGATAGGCGTATACGAACAAAATACGAAACTGCACCTACCGGCCCGCTGTCTGGCATTAAAGGTGGAGAGCATCCATCTTGGGCATTTCGTAGTCGCCGTCTTCGCCGGGGTAACGGAGGCGCGAGTCGAAGCGGCCGGTCTCTTTGGCCAAGGCCCAGACCAGGCTTTCGCCAGCGGGGAGGGTTTGGGGCTGACGGCGGAAAACCTCGTCTTCGAAGGCGAGCGAAGCGTCAATCCATTGCCAGCCAGCGGATTCGAAAGCCGTCATTACGTCCGGGAGGACCATAGCGTTGAGGACGTTGTAGTGGAGCAGAAGCGTATGGCGAGTGTCGCGGCTAAGGAGATCGAGGGCTAGCTGGCGATAGAAAGTGGCTCGATCGAGAAGATGGGAGATGAGGTAGTCGCGATAGGGGTTGACGGATGCCTTGGGTTCGTGTTCCCAGCGACGGAGAAGGCGCTGGTTCACGTACCAGTCGGAAGCGTCGATAGTGACATGGCCGACGCGGTAGCCGCGCTCTTTCAGAAGGGCGCGGAACCGGTCGCGCTTGTCGGCCGTGTCGCCCTCTTTGAGAAACGGGTAGCGAAAAAGAGAAGTGCGGTTGCGATAGGGAGCGATGACCTGCTCGTTTTTGAGGAAATCGGTGGCGAACTCGGCGTAGCCGGTGCGCTGCAGGTACACGAGGTGCGAGTAGGAATGATTGCCGATGAGATGGCCGGCCTGGTCCCAGGCGGAGAGGAGCTTGGCACCGTCGGGCTCATCGACGCGCATGCCACAGACGAAGAGGGCGGCCTTGATGTTTCGCGCGGCGATGGCTTTCAAGAGACGAGTGTTCGCTTCCGGCCAACGCAGAGTGGCGCCGAGGTTCAAGGCAGGATCGTCAATCGTGAGAGCAAGCTGGGGCTTGGCAGGAGCCGAAGAGGTTCGTGGCGCGAAGTTCTCGAGATGGAGAAACGGATGAAGCCCGCGAGAAAGCAGCGGCGAACAAGAGAAGGCGGATGCGGTCTTGAGAGCAGATGAGAGGAATCTGCGACGATTCATAGTGTGACCTCAGCGAAAAGATTTCAACCAATCACGAGCACGGCTCCAGAAAGAAGTTAAGGGTGTAAACGAGGTTGAGGACGTAGACGTAAAGGAAATGGAAGAAGAGGTTGAAGAATAAGGATGCTCGACGGGTTCGTCAGCGACGGAGTAGAACTCGCCAGTGCGGGAGTGGATGTAAAGGCGCAGGGCTTCGGCGCGGTTGAGGGGGCGGGCGCCACGGCGCCCGAAGACGGCGAGCTGGTTGCCGGACTCGTCGACGGCGCGGTCGCGGTCGATGCCTTTGGAAATGGCGCGAAGAGGATCGATAGCAAGAGTCGAGGGTGAGGCGATGGCTTGGGCGTTTTTTGGGACGAAGAAGCGCTGGCCGAGCGGAGAAAAAGGAGCGGTGGTCACGCGCTCGGAGAAACCTTTGTTGTCGATGTTCGCGATGTCGTAGACCCGCAGGCCGCCGGCGCCCGTGGCGGCGTAGGCGTATTCGCCGCGCGCCTGAATGTCGAGGACATTGCCGGTGTGTTCGTAAGCGCTGGTGAGCTCGCGGTTGCGAGCGAGGAATTGCTTGTAGTTGGCGGGATAGGCGATACGGTGAAGATCGCTGCCGAAGATGGCTTCGGGCTCATCGTGCTCGGCAACGGCGACGCCTTCAAAACCTTTGTTGCCCGTGGCGACGTACACGTAACGGCCGAGAAAGTTCATGAGATTAGTGCCCTGGAGGAGGAGCTGTGCCATCCAGGCGTTGTTGTCGTTGGCGGCGGAGACGTGGCAATCGCTGCATTGCTTGGTTTCGCGAGCCCGGACGGTGTGCGGGACAAAGGTTGAGAAAGCCTGGCCGGAGAAGCCGGGAGCGGAAATCGTTTGCTGCGTGTAGTAGAGCCACTCGCGACTGGCGTTTTGCGAGCTGACGAGGACGGCGCACGAAGAGCGCGCGGGCGCGATGCGATGGCCGGTGACGGTGCCGTCGACGCCGAGCATGAAGATGTCGTCGCGAAGGACCTGGAAGTTGTAGCTGGTGTAGTTGCGGGTGGTGAGGCCTTCGTTGTGGAGCATGGGCTTGCGGGCGTTGGCGGTCATCTGCAGGTGGCAACCGAAGCAGGTGGGCGTCCAGGAAGTGTGGCAGGAGTAGCAGGTCATGCTGGAATTGGCGTGGGCGAGAAGCGCGTCGTTCTCCGGCATTTGCGAAGGGACGATGCCGTCTTTGTTCATGAGCTTGGCGCGGAGAGATTTCAGGCTAAAGTGCGCGTTGCCGGGCGTGATGGTATTGAGGGTCTGGACGATTTCCCATTGTTTGTTTTCTTCGGACATGGAGCGCTGGACGAGCGTGCCGCCGGGGCACCATTCGAATCGGCGAAGGCCCCCTGGCGTGCGTAGAATTAGCAGATCGCGGCCGCCTTGCGGAGCGGCAGGGCCTGAAGTGAGCAGTGTGGCCTTCTTGCGAATCGTGCGTCGTGACTAAAGACGGAACGGAAAACCCAGCCGTGGCCGTGGAAGTCGGCGAACTGCGTGTTCTTCAATTGTGAATTGAATTCAGAGCTGCCGACGTTTTCGAGAAATTTTTCATCGCCCCAGAGGCCACGAGCTGCGGCCGCTTCCGGATTGCCCAGAAAGGATTGATAGCGCTGTTCTTCCGTAGGGTTGCGCTGCTCTGGCGGATACATTTTGTCGCCGTCGATTTCGTTGTCCCACCAGGTGAGGCCGAAGTAGGTGGTGACCATGTTCGTGCCGGGATGAATGTGGCAGACCATGCACTGGCTCGAAGGGATGGAGCGGGTGAACGCGTGCTTGATGGGATGGCCCGGCTCGTTTTTGGGAATCGTGGGATCAGAGGAAGCGCTAAAGCCGGAATGGCCGAACTTTGCGTAAGCGCCGGAATGCGAGGCGTCGCGATCGTTGGCGTAGATGACGTGGCACGGCGTGCAGCCGCTGGCGCGATAGTCGCCGGGATGATCGTTGGTGCCGGGGAGCGACATGACCGGATCGACAAGACGAGTTTTTTGCAAGCCGAGGAAAACGGGATCCGTGCGGAGCTCGGTGCCAAAACCACGGTCGCTGAGCTTGTCGTCGGGCTTGCCGGGATCTTCCTCGCGGTTGGGATTGCCGAGTTCGGATTTCTTGCGGCCGCCGCGCTCGAAAACGCGGAGGACGTTGCCGGGCTGGGAGATTTCCCAGCGATAGAGAGGATCGAGCTCGGGGAGAATGCCTTTCGCGCGGGTTTCTTCCGGCGTGGGAGGCGGAGAAGTCTTGATGGATTGCGGCAGGCCGTCGCGGCCATAGCTTTCGCCGAAACGCGTGTTTTTGTAAGGAAAGGCGCCATTGTTGTAGAGCGCCGCGCCCCAGAGAAAACCGGTGTGCGTCATCATGCTGGTGGAAGCGGCGCGGACTTCAATGGCGTGGCAGTCGGCGGCCCCGCAGGTTTCGGGAGCCACGCGAAGATCGCCGGGATTTACAAACTTGATGTATTCGGGCGATTCCTCGAGCCACTTCGTGAAAACGCGCTCGGGGAGCGCGGAACGATTCTTGAAGATGGGATTGCGCGGTTGGACGTGGGCTTTTTCTTTGGCGGCGGAGTACTCGGAGGAGTTCGGTGC
>WNFG01003365.1_pt1 | contig 23888 bp, 18 predicted proteins | sample 5400431 | NCBI WGS metagenome assembly WNFG01 (sample SAMN13153346, study PRJNA577476) | soil metagenome | isolation source: 120 cm saprolite under Douglas fir tree site 2 hole 3 replicate 2 | place: USA:California | collected 2015-04-18 | reverse complement strand
GCGGGCGCCGCGCTCGATGGCCACAGCGCTGCCAGCAACAATGCCGCTTCGCCCAGATGCGAACGGCCACGCTCTTCCCAGTCTTGGCCGTAAGCATCTGATGCCACCATCCGGAGTTCGGTGACAAAGGAGATCGCATCGGCCGGCCGGCGCCAGGGGTCCTTGGCCATCCCGGCGGCCACCAGCGGCCGCAGCGGCCCGGGCACCAGGTTCAGGGGCACCGGTTCGGAGCGATGTTGGCGGAGCAACTCGGCGGATTCTCCGCTGAAGGGCGGACTGCCCGCAAGGCACTCGTAAAAGGTGGCCGTGGCCGAGTACACATCGCCCGCCGGGCTGGCCGGGGCACCAGCGATCTGCTCCGGTGCCACGTACAGTAAAGTGCCCGCGGGAACCGGGCGGTCACCGGCGCGTACCGCGAGGCCAAAGTCGGTCAGCTTGCTCACGCCGTCGCCGTTGACGAGCACGTTGGCTGGCTTGTAATCCCGGTGCACCACACCCCGCCGGTGCGCCGCCGCCAGGCCCATCAGCGAGCCCTGCAGCACCACCAAAGCAGCCTCCGCTGTGGTACTGCCCTGATCAATCAAGATCTCCCGCAGCGAGACGCCATCGATAAGCTCCATGACGATGGCCGCGCCCGACGGCGATTCGACGTATTCGTACAGCCGGACGACGTTCGGGTCATCCAAGGAGGCCAGCACCACCGCCTCGCTGCGGAACATGCCGGCGAATTCCTGATCGGCCAGAAGGTCAGGGCGCAGGTATTTGATCGCCACCAGGACGCCTGACGCGTCGTGTACAGCCAGCACCACGTCGCCGAATCCGCCCGAGCCGAGTGCCTTCAGCCCGGTGTACCCGGGAACTTCCCACTCAGCCATAAAGACCCTTCCCCTTCGCGCGTCAGCCGAGCCCGCGAGACCGGGCCTCACCCCGGTAAGCGATAAGGCGGACTGCCGGCCCGTGACTGACGTTCATCAGCAGCTGACGACCACAGCGGTCGAAGCGGTCCACCGGTCAGGGCCGAGGACCTGCAATGTGACCGTCCGCGACGCACTGCCGTGGCCGCTGCCCTCGACGGCGACGGTCACATACACGGCATGCTGCCCAGCGGTGACCGACTGGTTCAATGGCTGAGGCGGTTGCCGGTCTGGCCGGAACAGCCACTGATATGAGACCGTTCCGGCAGAACCATTAGTGGTGATCCGCCCGGTCACGTTAACGCCGCACCCGGTTCGCGTCTGCTGCGAGATCACAACACCATTCACGTGGAACGGCGCATGATGGAAACGCAAGTACAGCACCACGCCGCTAGCCGCTAGCAAGATCACGGTGAGAGCTGAGCCAAACAGCCGCCGCAGCCTATGCGGGCGCCGATGCGGTGCGGGTGGACCGCTACTCCGCCACATGCGCTCCACCGTCGGCCCAGCCGGACCGGCGGACGACGGGGCGGGAACCCCCGGACCATGCCTCACGACCTCCGTCGGCGGCCGCGGCGGCGGGCTGGCTGGGTCAGCCAGCCGGGGCCGGGTATCCGGATGACCCCAGAAAGCCTGCGTAACCTCGCCGTCGCCTGCACCAATCGGCATCGTCGGACCAGGCATCGTCGGACCAGGCTCGGATGACCCTTCCCCCCATCTGGTCCACCTTCCGGCTGCCGACCTGGCGCAGCCATGGTGAATCCTGTCCCTGCCTGTCAGTAGAGCCGACGCCCAACCCATTGTCAACGTTTGGCCGCCCGCTGCCAGTCCATTTCCAGCCGCGCTCAGACAGAGGCGAGGTTAACGGCCAATCTCAGCGCCGGATGGAGCTGAGATAGCGCCCGATGGAGCTGAGATAGAGAGCATCGTCCAGCAATGATCACCCGCCTAACCACTATCCGGGCCGGGCGACGCCGCCCCTGGCCCCATTTCGCAGGCCGAAGGGTGGTTGCGCTCGGTGAGGTGGGTGAGGAAGTCCCGCGACCATCGGCTCAGCTCAGCGGCTGCAGCCGCGTCCGTTCGACGCGGGCGAGCTTGCGCCGGAGGCGCTTGTACTCTCGCTCCTGTTCGGGGGTGCGCCGGTAATGCTTATAGGCGAGGTTCGTGCGCTCGAGCGGGTCGGTCTTCAGGTCATACATCTCCCATTGAGGGCGCACCTTGCCGTGCACGTCGTAGTACCGGGCGATCTTGTAGCGGTGCTCGCGGATGCTGACGATGTGGTTCGGTGGCTTCGGGTAGGGACCGTGCGACTGCCCGGACTGCCAGTCATCGTAGGTGAAGACCGTGTAACTCTGCGGTGGCCTGCGTGTACGGCGCAGAATCTGATCGGAGTAATCGACTCCCTGCCAGTTGTCTCGGGCGTCCGCCGGTGCGCCGAGGAGACTCGCGAGTGTGGGCAGGAAGTCGACGTGCGAGACGATGGAGTGATTCGTCTCGGGCCTCTTGAATAGGCGGGGGTTTGAGTAGATCAGCGGCACTCGAGTCGTTTCCTCGTAGAAGTTGAAATTCTTCTGGCGCATACCGCCGTGGGCAGTGCCCATCTCTCCGTGATCGGCCGTCGCGACCACGAGCGTGTTCTTGCGCAGGCCGACCGCCTCAAGCGTGTCGAGGATCTTTACTAGGTAGCTGTCCGAGGCCTTCATCAGGTTGCCGTAGAAGTTCAGGTAGTTGCGCTTCATTTGCGGTGTCGGGATCGGCCCGGTGGCATTGAATATCCGCAGGAACTGCCTCTGGACGGTCGGCTTGGTCGACAGGTCTTCGTTGACGGTCGCCGGAAGGCCGATCTCGCCGTCCAGCCATGCGTTGTCATATCCCCCGTCCACGTAACTCGACGGGTAGAACAGCACGTCGTGCGGGTTGACCAGCGAGACGACCATGAAGAACGGCTGGCTCTGCGCGGCCGTGTCGCGCAGGTACTGAACGGCGCCCTCGGTCCCCGTTTCGGGCGTTCCCTCCGAGTTCATGAAGCGACCGTCATTATCGTAGATACCACCTCCCTCTTCCGGAAGGCTCTGGTCGGCGCCCGCGTCCGGCGGGTCCCACCGCGTGAAGCCGTACTTGTTCACGTCATTGGGGACCCAGGTCGAGCCGTCCGCGGGCTTGTTGCAGTGGAACTTCCCTTTGTAGACCGGCACGTAGCCGGCGGCTATCGAGACGCTCGCCAGGTTCTTGAAGCTGGTGGCCAGCTCGACCTGGGGATACTGCGGCGCGGGCATGTCCGTCTCCAGCGTGTACTTAACGCCGTGCTGGGCCGGGAAGTACCCGGACATCAGCGTGGAGCGGGCCGGCGAGCACATGCACGCGTTCGTGAAGGCGTGGTCGAACAGCATGCCGTGCCTGTGCAGGCGGGTCATGCCGGGCATGTTGCGCGTGCCCCATCCCGGCGGGAAATGCTGGATGGCGCGCTGTTGATCGGTCAGGAAGAGGAGCACGTTCATGCCTCTGATCCCGCGAGTCGGTGCGGGGCGCCGCGATGGGCTCGTACGCGCCGCGGCTGCGCCGGCGGACCGGCCGAGCAGGAGTCCCGGCACAGCGACAGCCGCGGCCTTCAGCAGTTCGCCGCGGGTCATCCCGCCCTGGCCAATGCCGGTTTCAGATTCTTCCATTGCCGTTCCTTTCATGTCATCCCGCGGCTTACCGGTCGCAGCGCTTGTCAGCTGGGCACGTTGTGGAAGTGATGCTGGATTAGTCGATGGCGGCCGGCAGATGGTGCCGCCGACGAGTTTCTCCGGATCCCCACGATGCCTTTGGTGGGAGTCTTTGAGACAATGATCGCCTGTGGGTAGGTCCTGTGCTTGCATCAACACCCCGGCCTGGCGAACTTTTTCCTGCTCCGGCGATGCAGTCCGACCATCCCGCTCAAATTCTTGGCAATCGGAAATTTACTGGCCAGCGCGCCTTATTCGTGCCTCATCCCGACCTGTTACAACTCTTTCTACATTTTCAGACGCGCATTTACAGATCGATCTCGGATGCCATCCGGCGTACACTTGCCCAGCGAAGGCCAACGGGTCAGGGCGGGTGGGTGAGGCTGTTGATGAAGGGAGATATGGGACCTGGTTTCGCATACTTGAGACGGCTCCGCCGCCTTTTAGATGTACGAAATTAGGTATGCCAAAATGAGGAAGATGACCCGGGGCGCTCGTTCTCCCGGCGTTGGAGGACTACCTCAAGGCGCCCTACAGGCGAGCGGGAGGCAGGTGAGCGATCCGGTGACAACGAACCCCCTGGGCTGCTGGCTCGTTCAGGCACTATCAGGGCTGCACCTGCTTGACACCACCCTGGCCGCCGCAATCAGGGCGGCGGCCGGCCGGTGACCGTCACTCCCGCGCCCCTTCCGGCGGGAGACGTCACACCCGCAGAGCGCAGCCCTCTGGAAGTGCTCCTGGCCCGCGGCCGCGCACGGTCGACCCTGGCCATGCTAGGCCCGGCGTTCGTGGCCGCCATCGCCTATGTGGACCCAGGCAACTTCGCCACCAACTTCCAGAGCGGCGCCCAGTTCGGCTACCTGCTGCTGTGGGTGGTGCTGGCGGCCAACCTGATGGCCATGATCATCCAGTACCTCTCGGCCAAGCTCGGTATCGTCACCGACCTGACCCTCCCCGAGCTGTGCCGGGAGCGCTTCCCCCGGCCAGTCACCTGGGGCCTGTGGGTGCAGGCCGAGATCATGGCCATGTCCACCGACATCGCCGAGTTCGTGGGCGCCGCGCTGGGTCTCAACCTGCTGTTCGGTGTCCCGATGGTCGCTGCCGGGATGATCACGGGGGTGATCGCCTTCGTCATCCTTGGCTTGGGGTCCCGTGGCTACCGGCGCTTCGAGCTGGCCATTACGGCCCTGCTGGGCATCATCTTCCTCGGATTTCTCTACGAGACCCTCAGCATCGGCCCCAGCGCCAGCAAGTCGCTGCGGGGCATGGTCCCGGCTTTCTCCGGCCACGACAGCGTGCTGCTGGCTGCGGGCATCGTCGGGGCCACCGTCATGCCCCATGCCATCTACCTGCACTCCGCCCTCACCAAGGGGCGCATGCCCTGCCGGGACGACGCCGAGCGGGCCCGGGTGCTCCGCTTCGAGCGCCTCGACGTGCTGGTCGCCCTCGGGCTGGCGGGGATCATAAACATGGCCATGCTGGCCGTGGCGGCCAAGCTCTTCCACAACCCCGCCCACGCCCGGATCGCCACGATCCAGCAGGCCCAGGCCGGGTTCGCCCAGCTGGCCGACGGGCTGGCCGCCCTGGCCTTCGCCGTCGCCCTGCTCGCCTCCGGGGCTTCCTCCTCCAGCGTCGGGACCTATGCCGGCCAGGTGGTAATGCGAGGCTTCGTCGGGCTCAACATCCCCCTCATGCTCCGCCGGGCCATCACCATGACCCCGGCCATCATCTTGCTGGGCATCGGCTTCGACCCGACCAAGGCCCTCGTCTACAGCCAGGTACTCCTGTCGTTCGGAATCCCTTTCGCCCTTATCCCCCTCGTCCTGCTCACCCGCAACCCCGCCGTGATGGGAACCCACGTCAACCGGCGGCTGACCTCAGCCATCGCCATGGTCTTGGCGGGCGTGATCACGCTCCTCAACGTCTACCTGATCTACCAGCAGTTTTTCGGCACCTAGGATGCAGGCGAGCGGCCGGGGAGTGGGAAGCCATCAGCCGGTGAGGACCTTGCGCAGGGTGGTGGCGAAGGCGTCCGGCTCGCCTGTCCTGCCGTATTCGCCGCCGGCGAATCCGTCGTGGCCGCCCGGGAAGGTGACGGGTGCCGTCCCGAGCCGTTCGGCCACGGCAATGCCCGCGCGGCCAGCTATCATATTGGCCGATTGGGCTCCGACGCCGACGACGATGCGGGTCGGTGCTGCGCGGAGCGCGTCGAAATCGTGCCGGTAGCCGGGGGTCGAAGGCATGTTCAGCCCGACGAGTGGATCGTCCCGGGAACCGTCGTCCCCGGCCGGCAACCCGAAATCGGCGGGTTCCGGGCCGGGCTGGTCAGCGAAACCGGCCGGGATCGGGCCCTCATAGCTGACGAGCGCGATGAATTTCGCCATCGCCGGGCCAAAGCCTTCACGCTGGTACGTCTGCTGGATGTCTGCGCACGCAGCCAGCGCCGGCTCGCGGTCCGGCAACTCCTGGAGGGCGGGCGGCTCGTGCGCCACGAGGGTGCGGACCTGCTCCGGGTGCCTGGCCACCAGGGCCAGCGCGTTGACGGCGCCACCGCTGCTGGCCAAGATGTCCACCGGCCCGGCGTCCAGCGCGGAGATCAGCCGGTGCAGATCGTCCGCGTGCTCGTCGGTCGTGGACTTCAGGGCGCCGTCGGTGCGCTTGCTGCGCTCCGCCCCGCGGGGGTCGTAGGTCACGACCGTACGGTCAGCGAAATGCCCGGCCAGGGCGCTGAACCCGGTGGCCCCCATCGGCGACCCGATGAGCAGCAGGACCGGCTGGGTACTGGCATCGTTGCCCCGGACGTCGTAGTGCAGCACGGCGCCCGGCACATCCAGGGTGTGAGTCTTCGGCTCGGTCATGGATGCCCCTTTCAGAGGGTTCTCGATCTCCACTCATGGTGACTCACCAGGCCGACAAAACTCATCGACCTGCCGCATCGACGTGCCCGGCGCCCTGGTCACCATCGAGCAACCAGAAGGTGACATCCGGATTCGGCACTACAGTTCGCCGCCCAGCCGCAAACCCTGCCTGGTCGATGTGCCGAGCCCGGCCCAGGGAGCGGAGGGGTGTGGCAAGCGAGCGCCACAGCCCTGCGATGGATGCGGCCAGCTCGCCGTGGCAAAAGTCGACCTCTCGCTGCTCGACGGACGGCTTACAGATCGAGTACAAGGTCGCCGCGTGGCTGGGAGCAGCAGATCAGTGCGCTGCCGTCGGCGGGATCGTCGACCGGGTCGGGGGCGTAGCTGACCGTTCCGGACATCAGGCCTGTCTCGCATGTGTGGCATACGCCGGTGCGGCAGGACCAGCGCACCGGCACGTCGCAGGCTTCGGCCAGCTCTAGCAAGCTGGCGTGGGCCGGGTCCCAGCGGACAGTCAGGCCGCTGCGCGCGAAGGCGATGAGCGGGCCTCCGCCCGGCTGGCCCGCTGGCGGGTGCGGCGGCCGGGTCGCCGCGGCCGCGATTCCTGGGGTTTGGGCCGGCGCGGCACCGAAGATCTCGGTGCGCACGCGTGCGCCATCCATGCCCACGTTGACCAGGGTGACGGACACCTCGGTCATGAACGCGGCCGGCCCGCAGATGTAGACGTCCGCGTTGCGCGGAAGATCGAGCGCGGTCAGGACAGCCGCCGACAGCCGCCCTGCCGTCTGGTAGTCGCGTCCTTGGACATCGTCAGGGCCGGGGCAGCTGTAGCAGACGTGCCGGTGCCTGCGCGCCAGCGCCGCGAGCAGGGACCGTGACTCGGCGGCGAACGGCTCCTCGGTCCGGCTGCGGGCGCTGTGCAGCCACCAGATGTCGCGGCCGGACCCGGCGGCGGCCAGGGCATGGAGCATAGCCATGACCGGGGTCGCCCCCACGCCCGCGCTGATCAGCAGGACCGGCGCCGCACCGGGCCGGAGGATGAAGGTGCCTCGCGGGGCAGCAGCCTCCAGCAGGTCGCCCGCGCGCACCCGGGTGTGGACGAACTGGCTGCCCGCGCCATGCGGCTCGCGCTTGACGCTGATGCGGTAGGTACCGGCGCCAGGGGCACCGGACAGCGAATAGCTGCGCAGCAGCGGCTGCATGCCTGGGCCGGGATGCAGCCGCAGGGTCAGGAACTGTCCGGGGAGGGCGGGCGGCACGGCGCCTCCTCCGGGGTCGGCCAGGTGCACCGAGACCACCGAGGCGCTTTCCGGTTCCACCGCAGTCACGGCCAGCGGGCGGAACCCCGGCCAGGCCGGCGGCGGGCTGACGGCGGTCAGCCCGGCGTTGCCTGCGGCACCGCCGGGCATCTCGGGCTGGCCGAGCATGGCCTGGAACGAGACTTTCCAGCCATCGGGAAGCGCTGGGATCCGTAGCGCGCGCAGCACCCTTCGGCGGGGATGCCCGGGCAGGTAGAGCAGGGCATCGACCTCAGCGACCGTCATGGCCTCCGGCCCGGCGGCCACCTGAACGATCTCGTCCCCGGCCCGCACAACGCCCTCGCGCAGCACCCGAAGGTAAAACCCGGGCCGGTGATGGGAAATCAGAAGCGCCGGGATGCGCGCGTCGTTCATCCGAATGCCGACCCGGTAGCAAGTGACCCTGGGCTGGGTCACCTCGAACACCGCCTCGCCGATCCGGTACCGATCGCCGATGCACACCTGGTCATCGGCCAGGCCCTGCACGGTGAAGTTCTCCCCGAACTGGCCGTATTCGAAGTCGCCCCGGCCCAGTTGCTCCTGCCAGTACCGGTAAGACTCGATCTGGTACACGAACACGGCGCGGTGCTCCCCGCCGTGCCCGGCCAGATCGCCCTGCCCATCACCGTCGATGTTCAGCCGCCGCACTAGCCGCCTACCCTCGACTGGCCGTTTCCATACCGCCGTGTGCACCGTCTGGCCGTGCCAGGCGAGATCCTGCGGCAGGCCCACATTCACGGACAGCAATCGGCCCACCCGCCGGTCTGTGATCACCGCTCCTTATCCCCAGTTCGCGCCGCGCCCGTTCACTAAGGACCGGGGACTGGCATGGCCGTAACTCAGCGGTAGATACGCAGGTCGGCGACGCTCCACCATTGCGCGGCGGACGCGGTCGAGATGATGCGCACGTAGCGGAACGGATCCTCAGGGAGCGCGATGCGGGTCAGCTGTCCGGCGCCGCTGCCGGTCACCGGGGCCGACCAGGTGGTCCCGTCGACACTCGTCGAGACGGCGTAGCCGCGCGGGTAGTCGGTCAGGTCCGGTCCGGTGTCGAGGACGAGCAGGCGGGCCCGCGAAACGGCGCCGAGGTCGACCTGCAGCGTCTGACCCGGCTGCTGGGCGGTCCCCGTCGTCCATCGGGTGCTGGCGTCGTCGTCGACGGCCTTGGCGGCGTCCTGATCCTGCGGGCCGGGCGGCGTCGCCGTGGCGGTCATCCTGTCGGCGGGCAGCAGCCGCAGTCCGTTATCGAGCGCCGTCGAGGCAGGCCAGGTGAATGTCGCCAGAGCACCGCCGGGCAGCGTGTAGTCGAAGGACGCCTCACCTTCGGCGACGGCGAAGCGGGCCGGGTTGTCGTTCTCGTTGTGCACGACCAGTGCGGTCGAGCCGTCCGGGTTCCGGAACGCGACGTCCATGATCTGCCCGTTCCAGCCGGTCGTGCCGAACGATGTGCTGGCGATCCGTACTGCTCCCGGATGGACGAAGCGAGCCAGGTGCCCGAGTGTGTAGTACTCGGCGTTACGAGTGACCGTCTGCCCGGGACCGACCGTGATCACGCCGGTGCAGGTGCCGCAGCCGTTGTTGTGCGGGCCGCCGGACGGGTCGAGGGCGAGGTTCCAGTTGACGACTGACTGGCCCCAGTTCCTGGTGACGCCGAGGACGAGGTTGCGCGCGTGCCACTTGAGTGTGTCGGAGAAGACCTGCGCGGGCGGATCGGTCGGCCCGTGCGAGCCGGAGCATTCGGTGAACCAGATCGCCTTGTCCGGAAAGGCTTGGTGCATTTGGGTCTGCCGGGTCTGGTCGCCGAAGTAGCAGTGGAACGCGGTGCCGGCCAGCCATCGCGCGGCGCTGGTCTGCATGAGGTCGAACGGGTAGTTGATCTCGGGGTCCTGGCCGGGCGGGGTCGAGGCGATGTCGTTCGGATGCTCGGACCAGTTGTGGTCGTAGCCGAACAGCTTGGTGTGCAGACCCGCATCCTGCAGCGCCGGGCCGAGTGCGTTTATGAGCTTGGCCTCCTGGGCGACCGGCACGTCGGCGCCGGGGTAGCCGTTCGGGTGCCGGTTCTGCGGCTCGTTCTGCAGCGTAACCGCGTAGATCGGCACGCCAGCCCGCTCGTAGGCCTGGATGAACTTCACGAAGTACAGCGCGTACGCCTCGTAGATGCGGGGGTCGTCGATGAGCCGCCCGCCGATCAGCGACGCCGGCGTCTTCATCCACGCCGGCGGGCTCCATGGCGTGGCGATGATCTTCAGCGTTGGGTTGAGCGCGATCGCCTGGCGCAGCAGCGGCAGAATCTGCCTGCGGTCGTGCTGGATGGAAAAGTGGTGCATGCCGTAGTCGGTGCCCCCGGTTGGCAGATCGTCGTAGGTGTAGAACGGCCCGTCCACGAAATCCGAAGCGCCCATCGGCTGGCGCAGCAGCGACAGGCCGTCACCGTCGCTGGGGCTGAACAGGTCGCGCATCGCCGTGGCCCGCTGCTGCGGCCCGAGTCCGTACAGCACGTGCGCCGACGAGTCGGTGATCGAGGCGCCGAAGCCGTCCATGCGCTGATATGACCGGCTCGGGTCGACCGTCACGGTCAGGCTGGCCGAACCGCCCGCCCGGAAGGGAATCTGACCGCCGTCGGTCATCCGTTGACTGCCATCAGGCGTAGTGACCCACACATGTGCCGACGGCAGCGAGACTGCCACGGCGGCCGGCCCGCGACTCATGCCGGTCAGTGCCGCTAGCCCGGGGCTCAGCACAGCCGCGCCGGCGACCAACATCCACTTGCGCATTCCGCACCTCCTGGCCGAAAACCCCGCTATCACACCGTTGCCCCGGCCCGCCCATTCGTCAACAGTTCGCCGCCAGCTCCGTAGTGCACATGCCGCGATGGTGCTCGCTGGTCAGCCAGTCACTGAGATGGCAGCGCCCAAGGTGAGACGAGCGCACATTCTCGCCGTTATGGCGCAGCTCGGCCTAGCGCCGGCGCCTTGGCTGGAGCGTCCTGATGAATTGATATGGGTGGCACCAGCCTTTGAGGTTGGCCTCTTGCCGATTGGGCGGTTCGGTGTCAGCGAGGTTAGGCCCGGAGCAGGTGGTCGTAGACGGCCTGTGTGGCGGCGCATGGGGAGATCCCGAGCTCGTCGCGAAGGATCTCGCGCAGCCTGGCGTGGACGTGGAGGGCTTCGGCGACGTTGCCCTGGCTGGCCAGCGCGCGCATGAGCACCTGATACCCGCTTTCCCGAAGTGGGGCCAGGCCGACGAGCTGGCGGCCAGCCCGTATTGCTGCGGGGAGCTCGGTGCCGCCGATTCCCAGTGCTGCGACTGCGTAGGCTTCCAGAGCCCTCAGCCGGATGTCGGCCAGATGCTGGCGCTGCTCGCCGATCCAGGGCGCATCTTCTCCGGGCAGGAACTCCCGCTCCGCGACGAACATTGCTACCAGGGACGGACCCCAAGCGTGTTTCCAGTGACCGAGCGCGACTTGCGACTCGGCCCGGTGCGCGGCCTCCGCGGCCACCTCCACATCGATGCGGGCGTCCTCCCCAAGCTGCAGGCGCAGGGCCGCCCGGCCGTCGATGACTCCCGCTCCGAGAATCTTGCGCAGCTTGGAGATCAGGGCGTTGAGCCCGGTCTCGGCGGCGGTAGGGAGCTGTCGTGGCCAGATGGCCCCAGCCAGCTCGTCGCGGCCGGTGAGCCGGTGGCGGTTGAGGACCAGGTAAGCGAACAGGAGCCTGCCCTGGCGCCCTGGAAGGCGGTCGTCGAGGCGCTCACCGTTCCGTTCGACGACTGTCGGCCCGCAGAGCTGGATCCTGGTGGGCGGCACCGGCACCAATGTCACGCCAACATTGTGCCAATAACGTGGGCGTATACAACCAGGAGGAGGACGCGATGGCCAGGATCATCCAGTGCGAGTGCGGGTTCGTGGCCCGGGGACAGACCGACGTCGAGGTGATCGACGCGATCCGCGGGTACATGAGAACCGACCATCCCGCTTTGCTGGCCACAGTCGAGCAGGAGGACCTGCTCGGCTGGATCAAAGTGGAATAACCCAGACCTGCGGGAGGGCCAAGATGACCGTGCAAGACACCACGACGAAGTATGACGGATATGCGCGAGGTGGGGCTCTGGTCACCCCGCAGTGGCTCGAGGAACACCTCCTCGACCCCGCGCTGCGCGTGGTCGAGGTCGACGTGAGCCCGGCGGCCTACGATGCGGGGCACATCGACGGCGCGGTGCTGTGGAACGTCTACAGCGATCTCAAGGACAGCAACTACCAGCTCGCCAGCAAGGCGGCGATCGAAGACCTGGTCACCCGCTCCGGAATCAGCCCTGACTCGACCGTCGTGCTGTATGGCTATGCACCCGCCATGGGCCTATGGCTGCTGAAGCTTCACGGTCACGCCGACGTCCGCGTGCTCGATTGCGCGCGGGGCACCTGGCAGGACGAAGGCCGGCCGTGGACCAGTGCCGCAGCCAGCCCCGTCGCCACTCCGTATTCCCTCCCCGGCCAGGACAACCGGATCCGGGCCGATCATCGGAGGGTGGAAGCTGCAATTGGCGACCCGGCGTGCACGATCGTCGACGTGCGCACAGAAGCTGAGTACCGCGGCGAGCGATTCTGGCCATCTGGAGGCTCCGAACCCGGAGGCCGCGCCGGTCACATTCCCTCGGCGGTGAACCTCTCGATCGAAGATGTCCACGATGAGCGCGGGTCGTTCCGGACTGCGGTCGAGCTGCGGCAGCTGTTCTCATCGCTCGACCTGTCCAGCGATGGCGAAGTGATCACCTACTGCACGATCGGCGGCCGTGCCTGCACGGCCTGGTTCGTCCTAGAGCACCTGCTCGGCCGTAAGCAGGTGCGGGTCTACGACGGCTCATGGGCCGAGTGGGGGAAGCTGCCAGCTACACCCGTCGAGTAGGTCCAGACCACACACCTTTCAGTGCTGAACCGGCCGCGCCGCCACGCCCGGGCGGCGCCGCCGGGAGGGGATCAGGTGCAGGCGGTGCCGTTAACGGTGAAGCCGGACGGCGCGGTGTCGTTGCTCGTCCAGGTGCCCTGGAGGCCCAATGAGGTACTGCCGCCCGGGCTGATCGTGGCGTTGTAGCTGGCGTTGGTGGCGGTGACGCTTTTGCCGGTCTGGCTGACGGTGGCGTTCCAGGCGTTGGTGATCTTCTGGTCACCGGGGAAGGTGAAGGCCAGCTTCCAGCCGCTGATCGGCGAGGTCCCGGTGTTGCCGACAGTCAGGCTGGCCACGAAGCCGCCGGCCCACTCGCTCGACTTGGTGTAGCTGACGTGACAGGCGCTGCCCGGGCCCGGGCTGGTCGGCGGCGGGCTGGTCGGCGGCGTGGTCGGCGGAGTGGTGCTGTCCAGGCCGAAGAAGTGGATGGCGTAGGCGGCCATGCCGCTCTGCGGCAGGACGTGCCCGGCGCCCGCGATGCTGTACGCCTCGACCTGCACGTCCCGGCACTGTCGGCATAGCGGGTCCGGGTCCAGCCCGAGGCCGGCGTGTCGGTCGCCGTGGGGGTCTGGCTCACGCCGAGGACGTTCGTCCACTGCTTGATCTCTTCGCCGAAATTCACGTAGCTGAGCGTGGTGTCGGCGGTTCCGTGCCATAGCTGCACCCGGGGCCGTGGGCCCGTGTACCCGGGGTCGGCCGCGCGGACCAGGTTGCCCCACGCCTGGGCGGTCATGGTGGTGCCGCCGGTGGCGCACTGGCTGTTCCAGACGTCAACGCCGGGCCCGGCGAAGCAGCCGAACGGCACGCCCATGAACGCGGCGCCTGCCTGGAACACGTCCGGGTAGTCGCCCAGCATGACGTCGGTCATCATCGCGCCGGATGAGGCGCCGGTGACGTAGACCCGGCCCGGGTTGCCGTTGTAGTGCTGCTCTGTGTAGGTGATCATGGACATGATCGACACCGGATCGCTGCCACCGTTGCGGGTAAGCGCCTGTGCGGATGAGACGTCGAAGCACGAGCCGCTGCGGGTCACCGAGGGGTAGATGACGATGAACCCGTACTGGCTGGCCAGCGAGGCGAACTCGGTTCCGGAGAAGAAGGCGGGACCGGACTGGGTGCACTGGTGCATGGCCACCAGGATCGGCGCGCTGGCCTTCACACTGTCCGGCACGTACACGTACATCTGCAAGCCGCCCGGGTTATTGCCGAAGTTTGTTATCCGGACCAGCGAGGCGGCCGATGCCAGGGGCGCCATCTGCAGCCCTCCGGCGACCGCCAGAGCAGCCGCGGCCATCACTAACAGCGCCCGCATCCGTTCCTTCATGGCACTCCTCTCGCTGCCGCCAAAATATTTCGTAGTATCTTGTGAACTATTTCAGCCTGTCAACCCTCGGCGGAGCTTGCTTGCGGCCCCGAGCCCGCGGTGTCAGCGTCCGCTCTCAGCTCCGGCCTTAATTTCAGAAATTCCTGATCAGGCGAGAGAAGATGACGGCGACTGGGGCTGAAAGCCGCACGCATTGCCTGCTTACGGAGCGGGCGCCGCTGCTGGACGGACTGCCGCTGGGGGAAGCAGCAAACCGCGGCACTGTCGGCGAGCCTCCCGGAGATCACAGCCGAAAGCTTTCTGATAATCACTGAAAGTTTCAGTTATGCCGCGCCTTGCACGCGGCCCTAGGTAGCCCGATGACGTGCCAGATCAGCCGGTCCGGGGCGGCGCGGTGCTCTGCCGGATGACCAGCGTGGTGGCCAGCTCGATCCGGTTACTGTCCGGCTGCCTGCCGCTGGCCAGCTCGAGCACCAGGTCCGCCGCGGCGGCGCCCATCTGGACCAGCGGCTGACGGACGGTCGTCATCGGCGGCCCCGACCACTGCGTGAAGGACAGGTCGTCGAACCCGATCACGCTCAGGTCCTGCGGGATCCGGACGCCAAGCTGCCGGGCCGCCTCGTAGATGCCCAGCGCCTGCAGGTCGTTGGCCGCGAAGATCGCAGTCGGCGGATCGGGCCGCCGCAGCAGCTCGAGCCCGTCCCGCAGGCCGCCCTCTACGTACAGCGTGCTGATCCGCACCAGATCGGGACTGGCCGGCACCCGCGCGGCGTCCATGGCCGCCCGGTATCCGTCCAGCCGGGCGCGGCAGCACGGCCATTCAACCGGCCCGCAGACCATCGCGATCCGCCGGTGCCCGAGGTCCAGCAGGTGACGGGTTGCGGCCAGGCCGCCGTTCCAGTTCGTTGCGCCCACCGACGGCGTCTCATGCAGTGGCTCGCCGGTCGGATCCAGGACCACCAGCGGGATGGCCCGGGCAGCGAACTGCGACTGCTGCGCGATGGTCAGCTCGGAGAAGACCGCGATGACGCCGGTCGGGCGCCTGGTGAGGACCTGCTCGGTCCATGCCTTCCCCGGGGTGAGACGACCCTCCATCTCGGTCAGCACCACAGCGAGCTCATGCCGCCGGGCGACCTGCTCGACTCCGCGGATGATCTCGATCGCCCACAGGCTCTCCAGCGCGTGGAAGACCAGCTCGAGGATGGCCACGGGGCCCCCGTTAGCAGCCCGCCGGTAGCCATGCTCGCGGATGACCGACTCGACCCGTTGCCTGGTGCTCAGCGCCACCCCGGACTGCCCGTTAATCACCCGGGACACCGTCGGGGCCGACACGCCAGCCAGCCGCGCGATCCCGGCCACGGTGAGCCCGCCATGCCGCCGCCGGCGTGCCGGCATGCCGGGGCCCGCAGCGATCATTGAAGTAGTTTACGCTGGTTTTATCCAGCTCAGCCTGGATAGAACGGTCATTCCCAGGGCGTCCTAAGTGAAATATTCCGAAACGGGCGTGTGCGACGAGATCGCGTCCGGCGCTGGCCGGTCCGCGGGAGTGCTCCCGCGAACCGCCGGGCTGCGAGTGCGAGCTTGTCGCCGGGCCCAGTCCGGTTTATTTCAGAAGCTGACTTACTGTCCCGGCCTCGATGCGGCCAAGTAGATGACCGCTTCCTACGCAGCCGCCGCGTCGGCTCCCTTGAAGACCTGCCGATCATGCCAGCTTGAGCATCGGGCGCGTCCAGCAGGTCGATGCCCTCGTACAGGTGGTCGTAGCCGGTGGACTTGGCGATCGCGTTATCCCGGGCCAGTTGAGTCATCCGGGTTCAGGGTCGCCCATAGGCGGCGAGGAACACCTCGGCCGCTCGGTCGGCGATGTGTTCGAGTTCGTCGGCGGCCGGCCGCGCCCTGGTGCCGGCGAACATCACTTGGTTCATTGGCTTGTACATGACGAGTCCGGCGAACTGGTAGGCGGCCAGTGTCGGGTCGGGAAGGTCACGCAGCATCCCGCGGTCGGCCAGCCGCGCCATCGATTCGCCCAGCAGTACCAGCGACCGGTGGAAGGCGCCTTCGAACCAGGCTGCGGAGATGTCGGGGAATCGATCGGCCTCGGCGAGGACCAGGCGTCGCAGCTGGAGAACGTCCGGCTGCGTGAGGTTGTCGAGAAAGCGTCGAGCGAGGTCACGGAAGGCCTGCCGCACGTCGGCGGCCTCTTCGAGGGTGTTCGCGTAGGCCCGCGCGAGTTCGTCCACCACCTGGACGGTGGTACCGAGGATGATCTCGGCGAAGAGATGTTCCTTGTCCTCGAACTGCTTGTAGACGGTCTGTTTGGAGACCGCGGCCCGGGCGGCCACCTCGTCCATGCTGGCGCCGAGGTAGCCGTGTTGCAGGAACACCTCGATGGCCGCATTCAGGATCGCCCGCCGTTTCCGCGCGGTACGACCCTCCTCCACGCCAGCGCTGGACGCGCCAGGCGCCGGCTGGCCGGCCCCCGGCTGGACGGTGCCCAGTAGTCGGTCCACGACCCCTCCTCAAACCCCACGAGAAATCATACTAGACAGTCCAGTACCCAAAAGAGTACTGTACCGTCTAGTTCCGGCACGTTGAGCCGAGATGACGAGATGAGGAGAACGAAGATGGGCACTGTCAGGTCCAAGGACGGCACCACGATCGCTTTCGACGCGTGGGGCGACGGCCAGCCGCTGATCATCATCGACGGCGCTACCGCCTATCGCGGCGTCAACCCGACGAACGCCGAGGTGGGGCAGTTGCTGGGCGACGACTTCCGGGTGTACGCCTACGATCGTCGCGGCCGCGGGGAGAGCACGGACACCGCGCCGTACGCGGTGGAGCGCGAGATCGAGGATCTTGCCGCGCTGATCGCCGACGCCGGCGCACCGGCTACGGTGTTCGGCTGGTCCTCCGGCGCGGTCCTGGCCCTCGACGCTGCGGCGGCCGGCCTGCCGATCACTCGGCTGGCGCTGTTCGAACCACCCTTCGTGGTCGACGACAGCCGCCCGCCATTTCCGGTCGACTACGTTCAACAGCTCGACGCCAGCGTTGCCGACGGCCGCCCGGGGGATGCGGTGGAGCTGTTCATGACCGCGGCGGTCGGTATGCCCGCTGACGCCGTCGCCGGGATGCGACAGAGCCCGTTCTGGCCCACCCTGGAAGCGGTCGCGCACACCATCGCCTACGACGGGCGGATCTTGGGCAGCACGATATCGGGCGCACCCCTGCCCGGCGATCGCTGGGCCGCGGTCACCGTGCCCGTCCTGGTCATGCACGGCACCGGCACCATGCCGTGGCTGATCACCGCGGCCCGGGCACTGGCCGACCTCCTGCCGACCGCGACCCTGCAGGCCGTGCAAGGCGAGCAGCACAGCGCCGCAGCCGACGTGCTCGCCCCCGCGTTGCGGCAGTTCGCCCGAGGGCACTAGATACACGTGAGCAACGTGTGGCCAGACACGGACCACCAAGATCCACTAAATCGCAAAGTAAGTCTGACCAACTTCCAAGCGCGTCGGTCAGCTCTACTTCGCGAGCCTCAGTTCGACGCGCCGAGCGTTCGCAACCATCAACTGGATCGGAGGGCCGCTCGGACGGCGCCCGGGCGGCCGGCGGCGGTCAGTCCTCGGTGGCGGCCGCCGTCTTCGTGCAGGTGTCGGTCGCCTTGTTGGTCTCGGTCCGGGGCGGCCAAGCGACGATGAGGAGGGCCATGGTTTCCGGCGAGGCGTCGAAACCGATCAGGTAGTACGCCTGGCGGGCGAGCAGCAGCCCGCGCGTCGTGCGCCGGTCGGCGCGCTCGGCGATCGCCTGCATGTGGGTGATGACGTGCCGGCGCTCGTCGGCGCCAAGTTCCGGACCCGCCGGTACCGGCCCGCGCCGTGAGGCCGTGCGGGCGGTGCGTTCAAGACGGCATGGCGACTTCCCGCCGATGCCCTGGGAACCTCCGGTGATGATGGCGACCCGCTGGCCGGCTCCGGTCATGGCGTCGGTCACGTCTTGACTGTCGCCGGGTCGCTGGGGTGCCGGGTGAGCGGCCTGGTCTGAGCGGTCATCCAGGCATCCAGCGGGAGCGATTTCAGGATCGCCTGCATCTCGGCCGCGTCCTGGGCTCGCCAGAGGCCCAGCGAGCGCCCTTCGCCCGGCAGCGCCCACAGCCGCAGCAGGTGTCCCTGCCCGGCCAGCTCGTGCGCGCGTTCTGCCTCGCGCGCCTTGGTGTCTTCCACGGTCTGGGCGGGCGTGCCGTCCGGGATGGTGACGGTGAAGGTGGTCAGAAATTCCGTGGCTCCCGGACTGGCCTCTAGTGCCGGGTCGTTCGGGTGCCGGGAGAGCGGGGTGACCTCATCGGTACGCCAGACGCGCAGCGGCATCGAGGCAAGGACTCTCTCGAGCTCATCGCCATCGTCCGCAGCGAACAATCCGAGGCTCCGCCATTCGCCTGGCTGTAGCGGCGGGCGCCACAAGCGAAGCAGGTGGCCTTGGGACGCGAGTTCACGCGAGTGTGCGTCCTCGCGGGTGCGGATGGCATCGATGGCTTCCTCTGAAGTTCCGTCCGGAACGCGGGTGGTCATGGTGACGAGGTATTCCATGGTGAGCGCCTCCTGAGTCGGCAGCAGTGCTGTGCGCGTTTGTGTTTCACCCTCTTTGTGCTTGCCGCCGGCCCCGCGTGCCGGGCCCGGCCGGCACGCGGGGCAGGTTCTCTGGTGCCCTGGCGGCTGGCGCGGGGGATGACCGGCGCCCGGCGGCTATGGGTTAGGGAGGCCGAGGTAGGGGAACTCGTTCAGCAGGTCGTCGTGCGGCTTGAGGCCGGTCGGGCCGACTTTGCCGTGGGTCAGCCAGGCGAAGCGCATGCTGTAGACATCGTCGGTGAGGATGCGGCCGTTGGGGTAGGTGGCGGGCTTGGTGCGGTCGTAGCGGAGGATGTCGGGCAGCACCGTCAGGGCTGCCGTCCTGGCCTCGTCGGGTGGGTAGCCGCCGTTTTCCAGGATTTTGGACCACGGCCCCAGATAGTTGGCCACGTCGTCGGCTGGCTGCCGGGCGTTATAGGTGTTTTTCTCGCCATCGGGGTTGATGAACGGGTTGATCGTCGGGTGCCCACCGCGGTCCATCTGCACCAGGGTGCCGTCGCGGCGCAGGCTGATGGTGGCCCACACGCCGATCTCCGGGCCGGGGCCGAGCATGTCGTCGGGCACTTCTAGCGCTATGGAGTCCACGTTGTTCTCGGCGAAGTCGTCGTGCCCGGTCCACTGGAGTCCGTGCAGGGCTCCCTCGACGTCGGCGAAGAACGGGTCGCTGCGCAGCCCGGCGGACAGCCGGATCCGGCCGGCCTGGACGGGCTGGGCCGTGCCGTCGAAGCTGACCGGGAGGGAGTCGGTGAGCTGTTCGCCGGCTGGCTCGGGCTGGCGGGCCTGGGCGCCGGTGGCGTACCAGGCGCTCCCGGTTTGCGTGCCGTTCTCGTACTCGGAAAAGGTGAAGGTGAACGCGACGTCGGCGTGCAGGTCGCCGTCGGTGTCGATGTTGATCCGGTAGACCGCGTCGGGGTGGAACTCCGGGCCGGTCGTGGGCGCGGGTATGGGGGGCGGGGCGCTCGTCGGGTTCGAGTCCATGATCAGCACCGTCTTGCCGGGCTGGTGACGGTACAACAGCCCGTGGTGATGCTCGCCCCCGGGTGCCTGGAACACGAACACGTCGGTCAGGTCCAGGCGCCTGTCGTCGCCTGGAAACTTGAGATTGTCGGCGCTGAAATGGTTAGACATTGTGGCTCCTTGGGTGGTGATTGCGGGGACCGGCGGTACTGCGGCCGGGCCGAGGCAGGCTAAGGTCCGGGCCGTGATGGCGTGACATGGGCGGCGGCGGCCATCTGTTGTTGCGGGACGCTCCGCGTGGCCTGCGCGCCCGGGCGGTTGGGTGGCCGGGGTTCAGGTGCGCAGGAAGTCGAGCAGGGCAGTGTTGACCTGGTCGGCGTGCGTCCAGGTGATGGCGTGCGGGCCACCCTCGACCACGACGAGGTGCATGTCCTTGATCAGGTCCGGCAGTCGGCTGGCGGTCTTGTCCAGCGGCAGGACCAGGTCCGCGTCGCCATGGATGACCAGCATGGGCACGTCGATCTTGGGCAGGTCGTCGCGGAAGTCGGTGGTCCAGGTGCCGATGCAGGCCACCGCGGCGGTGGCCGATGCGGTGACGGCGAGGTTCCAGCTGGTCTGGTAGGCCTGGTCGCTGACCAGGGTGCCGCGCAGGGTGTCGATGTTGTAGAAGTTGTCCAGGAATCCCTTCATCCAGGCCGGGGTATCGGCCCGGGCGGCCTGGGCGAACCCGTCGAACAGGCTTTGCGGCACCCCGTCGGGGTTGTCGTCGGCCTGCAGCAGGTACGGCGGGATCGGGGAGACGAGCACGCCCTTGGCCACCCGTGCCGACCCGTAGTTGCTCAGGTAGCGGGTGACCTCGCCGGTGCCCATCGAGTGCCCGGCCAGCACGGCGTCGCGCAGGTCCAGGTGTTCCAGCAGGGTGTGCAGGTCGGCGGCGAAGGTGTCGTAGTCATACCCGGATGCCGGCTGGCTGGACTTGCCGAACCCGCGCCGGTCGTAGGTGATGACCCGGTGCCCAGCGTTCAGCAGGACCGGGACCTGCTTGTCCCAGGCGCGGCCGCTGAGCGGGTAGCCGTGGATCAGCACGACGGGCTGGCCGGCGCCATGATCCTCGTAGTAGATCTCGATGTCGGCGTTGTTCTCCTGGCCGACGGTGACTGTGGGCATGGGGCTTCCTTCCGCTGGCGGGGATGGTCGGCGCCTGCGGGGCCAGGCGCCGGCTCATCGATCTGCGGGGTGGTACTTTTGCCTCAGCGTCGCGCTCCGGGGGGCGCGTCGCGCCCGTGGTAATCACTGGCCGGTGCTCTGGTTTGCGGTCCGGGCCACGCCAGTACTCGCTCGGAACCATCTGTTGAGCGTTCATCTGCACCACGCTGAACGAACATTCTCTGGCTGCACATGCAGCACGATCACCGAGGACACCGGCGAGTAGCGGCCCTGCTGACGGCGACCGAACCCGACCACACGGTGGGTGGCGTGGGACGAGCTTCCGACGACGATCACCACGGTCTGGTTGGCGGAGGCGCGGTCACGCCGCCAACCGCCGAGCCTGGGGTAATGGCGCAGATCCCCCATCAAAGAGCGGCCGGGCGCCTGGTCTCCGGGTTCGGTCCCCCCGGGTAGGCTGACGGGCGGGCATCAGTGGTGTCTGGCTGGGAGGCCGTGTGAGCGTTCATGCCTGGCCGGGCGACCGCAGCGCGGCGTTCCGGTGTCGCCTTGCCGCAGTAGGCGGTGCCGCCACCATGGTTGCTGTGTAGCGTCGGGCCGATGACGGCACATTCTGGTATCAGGGGGCCCGCAGCAGGGCTAACGGACCGGCTCAGCGAACGTGGCGTACTTGATCGGTTCGTTGCTGGCGTGCGGGCCGGTGAGGGCCGGGCACTGGTGGTGCGCGGTGAGCCCGGCGTGGGCAAGACCGTGCTGCTTGACTACCTGGCCGGGCGGGCCTCGGGGTGCCTGGTAGCGCGGGCAGCGGGAGTGCAGTCGGAAATGGAGCTGGCCTTCGCGGGGCTGCATCAGCTGTGCGCGCCGATGCTGGATCATACTGAGTCTCTTCCGGTTCCGCAGCGTGAGGCGCTGCGGACCGCGTTTGGCCTCAGCGCCGGTCCAGTGCCAGACCGGTTCTTGGTTGGCCTGGCCGTAGTGGGCTTGCTGTCCGGGACGGCGGGGGAACGTCCGTTGGTGTGCGTGGTGGATGACCAGCAGTGGCTGGACCACGCCTCAGCGCAGGCGCTGGGGTTCGCGGCTCGGCGGCTGGCGGCCGACCCGGTGGGCCTGGTGTTCGCGGCGCGGGTTCCGGGCCAGGACGTGGCCGGGCTGCCAGAGCTCGTGGTGGAGGGCCTGGCCGAGGACGATGCGCGGGAGCTGCTGGAGTCGGTGCTGACCGGGCCGCTGGACGCGCGGGTCCGGGACCAGATCATCGCCGACACGAACGGGAACCCGCTGGCGTTGCTGGAGTTGCCGCGAGGGCTGACGCCGGCGCAGCTGGCGGGCGGGTTCGGGCTGCCCGGCGCGGGACCGCTCGCCGGGCGGATCGAGGAGAGCTTCGGGCGGCAGCTGGAGACGTTGCCAGCGCAGACCCGGCGGCTGGTGCAGCTGGCGGCGGCCGATCCGTCCGGCGATCCGATGCTGGTGTGGCGGGCGGCCGGGCAGCTCGCGATCGGCGCCGGGGCGGCGGGGCCGGCGGTTGAGGCAGGGCTGGCAGAGTTCGGCGCGCGGGTGCGGTTCCGGCATCCGCTGGCGCGCTCGGCGGCCTACCGGTCAGCATCGGTCCAGACGAGGCAGGAGCTGCACGGCGCGCTGGCCGAGGTCACCGACCCGGCTGTCGATCCTGATCGGCGGGCCTGGCACCGTGCCCAGGCCGCACCGGGCCCAGATGAGGAAGTTGCTGCCGAACTTGAGCAGTCCGCAGGCCGGGCACAGCGCCGCGGTGGTCTCGCGGCCGCGGCCGCGTTCCTGGAGCGGTCCGCCGGGCTGACGCTCGACCCGGCGCGCCGCGCACAGCGGGCGCTGGCTGCAGCGCAAGCCAAGCACCAGGCTGGCGCACTTGACGCCGCGCTCGGCCTGCTGGCCATGGCACAGGCCGGGCCGCTGGATGAACTGCAGCGTGCCCGCGGCGACCTGTTGCGCGCGCAGATCGCGTTCGCCTCGAGTCATGGCCGTGACGCGCCCCCGCTCATGCTCAGCGCGGCCAAGCAGCTCGAGGCACTGGACGTCGGGCTGGCCCGCGAGACCTACCTGGAGGCGTTCACCGCCGCGCTGTTCGTCGGCCGCCTGTCTCCGGCGGTCGGGGACGTGGCGAGGGCAGCCCGTATGGCGCCCGCGCCGCTGGCCCCGGCACGCGCCCCTGATCTGCTCCTGGACGGCCTGGCGCTGCTGGTCACGGAGGGCTATGCGGCCGGGACACCCGCCCTGAGACGGGCGCTGCTCGCCTTCCGCGGCCAGGACATCTCGGCGGAGGAGGGGCTGAGCTGGCTGTGGCTCGCCGAACGGGTGGCCATGGCGGTGTGGGACGACGAGACATGGCACATCCTGGCCAGCCGTCACGTCAAGCTCGCGCGTGACGCGGGGGCACTCAGTGAGCTCCCCCTCGCGGTCCGGTCCCGCATCCTCCTGCACGCACACGCGGGCGAGCTGGCGGAGGGCGCGGCGCTCATCGCGGAGGCGCAGGCGGTCGCCGATGCGACCGGAAGCCAGCTCGGGCCTTACGGTGCCCTGGGCGTCGCCGCGTGGCGGGGCCGTGAGGCCGAGACCACCGAGCTCATCCAGGCCACTACGGACGGCGTGACGAGCCGTGGTGAGGGGAGGGGAGTGACCACCGGGTACGCCGCCGCCTTGCTGTACAACGGCCTCGGCCACTACGACAAGGCCCTCGCCGCCGCCGAGCTGGTGTGCGAGTACGACGACATAGGCGTCCTCGGATGGTCGCTCACCGAGCTGGTCGAGGCGGCCGTCCGCAGCAGCCACCCCGCGCGCGCATCCGACGCTCTCCAGCAGCTTTCCGAGACGACCCGCGCCAGCGGCACCGACTGGGCGCTTGGCACCGAGGCGCGCTCGCGTGCCCTGCTGAGTGAGGGTGAGACCGCCGAGAACTGCTATCGCGAGGCGATCGAGCGGCTCGGCCGTACCCGCATGCGCCCGGCCGTGGCCCGCGCCCACCTCCTGTACGGCGAATGGCTGCGCCGCGAGAACCGGCGCCGGGACGCCCGCGCCGAGCTGCGGACCGCCCATGGCCTGTTCACCACGATGGGCATCGAGGCGTTCGCCG
>WNFG01001781.1_pt1 | contig 23914 bp, 16 predicted proteins | sample 5400431 | NCBI WGS metagenome assembly WNFG01 (sample SAMN13153346, study PRJNA577476) | soil metagenome | isolation source: 120 cm saprolite under Douglas fir tree site 2 hole 3 replicate 2 | place: USA:California | collected 2015-04-18 | reverse complement strand
GAATGGCTTGCAGTGCTGCTGCAATGGGCGGGTCTGCCAGTCCACGTAACCAGCCACTTGCGCTTTCCAGTGTCTGTGTGGCAAACAGGCGGAGCATTTGCATGAAGAGCACCTCGGCCAGACGGTTGAGAATGGCAGCTTGACTGCTGCCCTCGTGCGCTGCTTCGGCCAGAAACAGGCGGACGAGCAGATCCAGCTCTGATATCGGCTGGTAGTCCTCTTTGCGCAGATGAATGATGGGTGGGAGTACGGAGAAGACCGGCTTCTTGCTGATGTTCACAAACTGGTAGCACCCGCTGGCGATGCGTGTCGTATTGCCAACAGCACCCTGCCTCTGTGTCTGGAGCTCAGTGAGCTCAGTGAAGAGCAGGACCGGTGAATGCATCTTGTCACGAAGCATATAGCGAGTTCCCCGAGGCAGCACGACGATATCGCCGCTCTGGAGGGTGCGAACGGGCAGATCTCCTTCCTCGACTTCAAGAATGCCGCCTCCCTGAACCATGACCAGGAAGGCGATATCCTGGCTGTCCGGTGTGGTGGCGTATCCCCAGGGAGCCGCGAAGGTATGGACGCCCGCGATCAGCCCGTGGAGACGAATCGTGTCGAGCACATCTTGCAGGACGTCAATCGCCATACGTTTGCTCCTCGTGTGGAAATATCTGGACGAATGAGTCGCAGAAGCGGACGAATCCGATGCGATTCGAGCAACTTTCCTTGTTATACTATAGCACAGGTGTACAACGTGTACACCTCACGTGAGAAGAGGGGATGTCACTCGAGAAAGACAGGTGAACGTGTGTCTCTCTATTCCTTAGTGACCCCTCTCCTCTCTCGTTCGGCTTGTTCGCTTTCACCCGAATATCACTCATACAAGGAGAAATTGATGCAACACTCTCGTACAGACCTCCCAGAGCACTTCTTGCCGCTACCCGAGCAGGCACGCCCACAGCAGGACCCCGCAGAGGGATATCGGCTCCAAAGGGCCGGTGACGCTGGATACGTCGTGATCTCCGGCTTCGTCCAGTCCAGTTTTGTCGTCACATCGGACGGCGTCGTTGTCGTCGACGCGCCGCCTGCGCTCGCCGATAAGCTGCCCGCAGCTATTAAGCAAGTGACCGACAAGCCCGTCACCCACTTCATCTACACGCATTCCCACTACGATCATGTCGGGTCGGCGACTCACTTTCCAAACGCGGAGCGGATCGCACATGCGGAGACTGCCCGCATTCTTGAGGTCCACGCCGATCCAGAACGCCCGCTTCCCACCCGGACATTTGACGGCGACCAGATGACGCTCGTGGTCGGTGGCGAGTCGTTCGAACTGATCTACCCTGGTCCGAATCACGATACCGGGAATATGCTCGTCTCTGTCCCCAAGCAACGCCTCGCCATTATGACGGACATCGTGATGCCAGGATGGGCACCCTACCGGGGATGGGGCAATGCAGACTACCCTCCAGGTATCCTGCTGGCCCACGACGCGATCTTGAAGGTCGATTTCGACACCTACGTGGGCGGTCACGTCTACCGGACGGGCACGCGCAAAGATGTCGAAGAGTCGCGGGAGTTCTTCCTCGACTTATGGCATGGAACCCTCAAGGCTATGGGCGAGGTACCATTTGGCGATTACGCAGCGAAGGTCGAGCCTGGGAACGCCTGGGCTGCCCAGACCATCTGGTTTGACGCGGTCGCAAATCAGGTCACTGCCCAGCTTATGGCGAAGTGGAAAGATCGCCTCGGCGGGGTGGATACGTTCACGCACGACACAGTGATCGCAGCGATCATCTCCATCTCGACGGATGCACCGAAGCATATGCCCTAAGCAGAAGGAAAGGAAGAGGGTTGAGCTGTCGGATTTGGGACAGCTTTCCTGTCAGTTTCGGAAGGCGGCGGCGTGCTCGGCTGCCCATTGGGCGAAGGTGAGCGCGGGGCGGCCTAGCACCTGCTCCACGTCGGTCGAAGATGGTCCCGGCTGCCCAACGCGGCTGGCCAGGTATCCCAGCAGCCGGTCGGGGATCTCCACAGGAAGGCCCTGGGCGAGCATGGCCTCTCTGACCTGCTGGGGGGAGATCTCCTCCCAGAGCACCTCGCGGCCTATGGCCTCACCGATAATGCGGACCTTGTCGCGTTGGGAGAGGGACTGCGGGCCGGTGAGCACGTAGGTGTGTCCGGCGTGTGCGGCGTCCACCAGCGCCAGGGCGCTGACTGCGGCAATGTCCCGCTCGTGGATCGTCGAGTTCGCCCCGTCGCCGTAGGCGCCCCGCACGATGCCGGTCGAGCGAATCTGCGGTGCCCACATCAGATTGTTGGAAGCGAACTCAGCGCAGCGCAGGATGGTCCACGGCAAGCCAGAAGCTTTGGCGGCATCCTCGACCGCCTTGAAAGCGTCGGCGAAGCGCTTCTCCCCTCCGCCGTCCTGCACGGTCACTGCTGAGAGTAGCACCACCCGCTGCGCGCCCTGCTCTGCCGAAAGCTTCAGCAGCTCGGCGGTGGCGGCCCCGGCGGTGGCGTCGCCGAGGGCGCGTGGGCTGATAAAGACCGTATCGACTCCGCGCAGCGCCGGCATCAGCGTCTGCGGGCGGGAGGGGTCGCCTCCCACCACGTGAGCGCCGTCGGGCAGCGCGGCCTTCGTTGGATTGCGGGTGACCGCCACCACCTTCTCGCCGCCAGACAGCAGCAGGTTCACAACCTCACGCCCGACGTTTCCCGTCGCTCCGGTAACCAGGATCATAGCAAGCTCCTTTCATCTGTAGAGATATCTCTACGATGGTTGAATGTCAATATTTTGAATTTTCTTTCGTCTCCGTAGAGACATTGTCGTGATGACCATCACATGATCGTCATACATAAAGAGGGTTGAACTGTCCTTTTTGGGACAGGTGCCGGTCTGATTTTTCGCATGTCAGACATATTGTGCGTCCATTGAGAGAGAGGAGAGTGTGAACGGTCATCTCGCGCGTTTCGATAACGGTCGTTTTCTGACACAGACTGATCAGCTTATATAGAGGGGCTACGCATGGTTCTTTGTGTGAATGTTTGAAGAATAGCCGAGCGTGAAAAGCCACTCTGTTCAAAGATTCGTGCAAGATTCTGGGCCGAATTCTTGCACGAATCTTTGAACGAATTAGCATCAATGTGCTCTCAACATACCACAAAACATGATTTATTAGACAGAAGTAAGCCTCACCTGTGAAAGCGAATTATCACTTTCTAAATGCTTCCAGCGAACAGTTGCGGAATGAGCATTACCTTCTGTGACTCGGGACCAGATGGCTGGTGCGGTCTCAGATGGTGATTCCGCAAGTTCAACATGGAAGCATTTAGCAGATGCTACTAGGCATCAGGCTACGGATAAACTCTGCTCTTCAAAGATTCCTGCAAAGATTCAAGAGTTCGTGCAAAAAGCATTCAAGGATTCACGCAAGATACCATACGCACTATCACTGCTAGCGTGAAGCTGACCTTTGGCGAATCTCAAAAGCCGTGTCAAAATCAACGCCTCATAATTCGACGATCGCGGTGAGTAAATGAGACAAACGGCAGAGTTTACTAAATCGATGATTTTGAGTCTGCTTGCTTACCCATTTAATTGTGCAATTTTTTAACAAGACGAAGGGCTGGCTGCATTTGAGCATGCAGCGCAGCCCGGCGTATTAAAGGTGCTGGTAAAAGTGTAACTACTTATCCTTCTCGCTGCTCGTCAGCGCTGCCTGCGCCGCGGCCAGCCGCGCCACAGGCACCCTGAACGGTGAGCAGCTCACATAGTCCAACCCCACCTCGTTGCAGAACTCGATACTATCGGGGTCGCCGCCATGCTCACCACAGATGCCCACCTCCAGGTGCGGGTTCGCTTTGAGTCCCTTCTCAACGGCCATGCGCACCAGTTGGCCAACGCCGTCGCGATCGAGCGTCTGGAAAGGATTGGCGGGCAGAATCTTGACCCTTTCCTTCAAGCCCGGCTCCTCCAGGCCATCGACATACTTCAGCAAGAACTTACCCTCAGCATCGTCGCGGCTAATGCCAAAGGTCGTCTGCGTCAGGTCATTCGTGCCAAAGCTGAAGAAATCGGCCACCGGGGCAATCTGGTCGGCGGTCAGCGCAGCGCGTGGCAGTTCGATCATCGTGCCAAATTTATATGCAACAGCGGAACCCGCTTCGGCTGTAATTTCCTGCGCCACGGCCTCGAGCTGGCGGCGTACCTCCTTCAACTCATTCACATGCCCGACCAGCGGGATCATGATCTTGGGCTGCAGCTTCTTCCCTTCTCTGGCAAGCTCTATCGCCGCCTCCAGGATGGCGCGTGTCTGCATCACATTGATCTCCGGGTAGAGCAACCCCAGCCGGCAGCCGCGCAACCCCAGCATCGGGTTCATCTCGCGCATTGCCCCAACCGCTTCCAGCATCTTGCGTTTCTCTTTCAGCTCCTGGGGATTCTCTCCAGTCGCCTCCAGCCGCGTCACCTCGACCAGCAATTCCTCGTAGGAGGGCAAGAATTCGTGCAGCGGCGGGTCGATCAGGCGGATGACCACCGGGTAGCCCTCGCCCGTCTCGGGATTCACCATTGTCTCGAAAATGCCCTTAAAGTCGCTGCGCTGGAAAGGCAACAACTGGTCAAGCGCAGCCTGCCGCTCTTCCTTACTCTCCGCCAGGATCATCTTCTGCACAATCGGCAGGCGTTCCTGCTCCATAAACATATGCTCGGTTCGGCACAGCCCGATGCCTTCAGCGCCGAAGACGACCGCGCGTCGCGCGTCGCGTGGATAGTCAGCGTTCGCCCATACGCCCAACCTGCGGAAGGAATCGGCCCACTCCAGCAGTTGCTTCAGATCCGGCTCCTTCTCATAATCGGCGTCCACCGTCTTAATAATCCCTGCAAAAACCTCGCCGCTTGCGCCGTCAATCGAGATATCGTCTCCCTCGCGAATGACGCTATCGGACCCGACCACCCGGAAGAGTCGCTCCTCCTCACTGACGCGAATACCTTCAGCGCCTGCCACGCAGGGTAAGCCCAGGCCGCGTGCGACCACGGCTGCATGGCTCGTCGCGCCGCCGCGAGCCGTCAAAATGCCCTTGGCAACCAGCATGCCGTGTACATCGTCGGGGCTGGTCTCCGGACGCACCAGTATCACCGGTGTCCCGGCTTTGCCAAGTTGTTCTGCGCGGTCAGCGTCAAAAATGGCTATGCCGGTAGCTGCCCCTGGCGAAGCATTCAATCCTTTCGTTAGCAGTCTACCCTCTTTTGCAGCCTGCTGCTTCTCAGCCTCGTCGAAGCGCGGCAATAACAATTGATACACCTGGAGTGGGTCAACGCGCTTGATCGCCTCCTGTTCCCCAATCAGGCCCTCTGCCACCATGTCTACGGCCACTTTGACCGCAGCCTGGGCGGTACGCTTGGCAGAACGCGTTTGCAGCATATAGAGGCGACCCTTCTCGACCGTAAATTCCAGGTCCTGCATGTCGTGATAGTGCTGCTCCAGGCGTCGTGCAATCTCCTGGAACTGCTCATAGACACGCGGCAGGTCCTGTTGCAGGCGCTCTATCTTTGAGGGAGTGCGAATGCCGGCTACCACGTCCTCACCCTGAGCATTCAGCAGGTATTCACCATACAGTTTCTTCTCGCCTGTGCTGGGATCGCGTGTGAAGGCCACGCCCGTGCCGCTATCGTTGCCCATATTGCCGAAGACCATGCTCTGCACATTGACCGCTGTCCCCAGATTGTGCGGAATCTTGTTGAAGTTGCGGTAATCGATAGCGCGTTTATTGTTCCAGGATGAGAAAACGGCCTCGATAGCCTTGTGCAATTGTGTGTACACATCGGTGGGGAATGGTTCACCGGACTGGCGTTCCGCAATCTGCTTAAATTCAACCACCATCTCTTTGAGCGCGGCAGCGGGAATTTCAGCATCGCTCTTCACTCCCGCGCGCTCCTTGTACGTATCCAGTACGTGCTCAAAATCTCGTGGGTCGGTATCCAGCACAATCTTGCTGAACATCTGGATGAAGCGGCGATAGGCATCATAAGCGAAACGCTCATCGCCGGTCAGCTTCACCAATCCCTGCACCGTCTCATCGTTGATGCCCAGGTTCAGCACCGTATCCATCATCCCTGGCATCGAAAATTTCGCGCCGGAGCGCACGGAAACCAGCAGCGGATTCTCCCTCTTGCCGAACCCCTTCCCCGTCTGTTGCTCAACGATCTTCAACGCCTCGAGTGCCTGCTCCCACATGCCCTGCGGGAACTGCTCGTCAGCGTCGTAATAGGCGTTGCACGCCTCGGTCGTAATCGTAAAGCCCGGGGGCACCGGTAGCCCGGCGTTTGTCATTTCGGCAACGCCCGCGCCCTTGCCCCCGAGTAGATCGCGCATTTTGGCATTGCCCTCACTAAATAAGTACACCCACTTACGTGGTGACTGTTTCACAGCCTCGTCAAGTCCCGAACGTGTAATTTGTTGCGTCACAAAAATCCTCCCAAAAACCGATCGATTGTTATGCGTTCAATACTATTGACCTTGCCCAGCGTAATACGCGGCGAGCACTTTGTACATAACTACTGGCCTGCTCAGCGCTAATCACCTCGTCGGCCTCCTCAGGTGGTGTATCCGCGTAGAACGTCTCAGGATGAAAGGGCGTCAAGATGGCCATTTCCTCCTGAATCTCCTCCGGTGCTCCCACCAGCGCGCCGAGCGCTCGTAAGTCGTGGTTATACGTGCTTTGACGGCCAAAACGCAGCAGGCTCACCGACTGGGCGGCCTTTTCCGCTGCCTGGTTACAATAATCTGCGCACGCGAAGTGCCTTCCAAGGGCCAGTTCCACTCCTGCCGTGACCATATCCTGGGCGGCCTCGGCGTATAATCCTAATGCCCCCTGGAGATCGCCGCCTGCGGGAATTTCCGAGTCCTCATTATGATACAACCTTGTATTTGCATGTGTCGATTGAGGCAAAACTACTCGCTGCCCCTGGGGGCGGCTCTCGTCACTGCTCTCGCCCACACCCTCCAGCAGTAATCGTTCCAGTTCTTCCTGGTCGGGATCGTATGGGCCTTCAGCAGAGCGCGTTTCATTTCCCGCGCGCTCTTTCTCATCGTTGCCGTTGTTCGCATGCATCTGCGACATAGTAGGAAAAGTCCTTGCATGGTTCGTAATAGAGATCATCAGCCTCGACTAAAGCGTCGAACAGTACGCAAGCCCATCCCCTTATGAACTTTAACGAAATATCCAGGGTATGGTAAACAGAGACGGCACACCCGTAGGTGCCGATTTATCGGCCTTTGCCGCCTATTCCGATATCCCGATGAATTTGTTAAACCACATTAGGGGATAGGGTCCCTGACCCGCGACAGGATGATTCAGGCAATTGATATCCTGTACATTTCTGAATACCGTGCTTATATTATTCCCAGTAAAGCTTTGTGTCAATGCTCATGAGAAATAGACCACGTAGGTGATATGGGAACTTCCGGGTCTTCTCCATCGTCATCACTTTGGTAGAGTATTGGGCAATGCAGAGATGCTACACGTAACACGCAGAGACAAGCTCTGGAAGGAGTAATCATTCATATGAAAACTCAGCATACTGATACCGCCGGTACACCGGCAGTGCCTCCATCGCCTGCTCGTTCAAAACGCAAAGGCTGGTTGGCAGGCGTTGGAGCTATTATTGTGGTCGTGCTGGTGGTGGGCCTAAGCGCGCTCGTATTTGCCCAGTTGAGGCAGCACCAGGCGAATCAATCTACCACGTCCATGCCGCCCTCTGGACAATGGAAGCAGGTACTGCAAGGCTATACAATCTCCTCCATCGTGGCTGCGCGCAGCAATCCGTCCGTCCTCTATGCATGTGCAATGCAAGCGCCTGTTACTTCCCAGTCCAGTCCAGGCTCCCCTACGGTGCTGCGCAGCACTGACTTTGGCGATCACTGGCAAGATATCGGTAATAAAGCCTCTATCGGCAACACCTGTGAACTGGCCGTTAACCCCGCCGACAGTAATGAAATCTATGTCGTCGGTGCGGCCAGCAGTTCCCAATCTTCCGCCGTATTGAAGCATAGCACTGATGGTGGGCAGACGTGGGAGACGATCCAGCCAGTTCTCCACGTCCCTGGTATACATGCGCCGGCTGTATGGTTCATCCAGCAGATCCAGCTTGAAGGCACCCATCTCTTCGGCTTGCAATGGATCCTGCCGCGGGCTTATATCAACCAGCCTATAAAGGCCGTGCCGTATCTTTTGCCGCGCCTGGTCACAAGTACCGATGGAGGGCACAACTGGACAGTCATTGATGGTCAGTTCTCCACTCAAAAGCTCGGTGTACGCAGTTATGCTGTCGACCCCACAGACCCCAACACCATCTATGCCCTGTTTGGCGGCGTATTGCTCCCTATCGAAGTCGCTGTCCCCAATGATGTCCTTCCTGCCTTTGGCTTCAAGCAGGAACTCTTCAAAACTACTGATGGCGGAGCAACATGGCACTTGGTGCTCAACAATATCCCCTTTGGGTCGCAAGTCCAGCTTGCTAACGGCAATCCACAGCTCATCTATGTGGGCGGCACGTTCGGACCTCTACCTCTTCTCCGTGGTGAGACAGAACCTGCCAATCCCATTCCCGTAGCTTCCTTTCACTTGCAGGTGAGTAAAGATGGCGGAGCAAGCTGGCAATTAGTAGCAATCCCATCTGATATGCTGAGTATTCAGAACTGGTATGTCAGTCCAGGTGGACAGGTGTATGCCTCGCCCACTATTCCTTTCAATGGCCAATCAACCGCCGTAGCAGGTACCGCTGTTGCCGTAACCGCTGTACCTGTACCAACGCGGAATCCTCAAAATGCAGAACTTCCCCCACAACAAAACTCGCCCTCTGGCGTACATGCCTCGGGAGTACCGGTAGCCCTTTCGCAAATCATCCGGCGCTACGACCCTGCCTCCAACAGTTGGAGCGACGTAACCAGCCCCCCGGCCGCTGGTTTCATGCTGCAGGTCACACCTGCGCAGGCCAATAGCGGCGCTATCCTGTGGTTTAGTGGTATGGATAATGGGCGAGCATCCTTGTATCGCTACGTAGTTTGAACCACAAGAGCCTGGTAGTCTGCCCCTCACCATTGGCTATATAGGGCGAAACGAAATGTAGGGGCGCAATTATGAAAGTTTAGGCACGGTTCACATGCACGTGACAGTCCCTCACCACCAGCAAGGTCCAGCCCTGTCATCCCTTCGCTTCTCTCAGGGCAAGCTCTGAGCGAAGCGAAGGATCTCGCTTCCGGGCAATCTTGAGCTTCACAAACTGCTTGTTTTTGATCTGTCATCCTGAGCGCAGCGAAGCATCTCGCTGCCGATCGCGACAGACCCTTCGCTTCGCGGAGGCGTGACACGGTGTGACGGTTCAACCTGTTAAGGACGCTTCTTCACAAGTGAACCTTGCCTAAACGACCACAACCGGCCATTTCGTAGGTGCCGATTTATCGTGCACATCGCCGATTTATCGGCCAATGGCCCGCCGATGCGCTCTCCAGGCCGATAAATCGGCGGTGCGCCAATAAATTGTGCGCCTACGAGATGGCCGGGTTATTTCGTTAATGTGCATCATTGCACCCCGGTCACCCCGTATATCCCAACACGTCTGTGCCTCCCTGATCCGACCCGGCGAAGTCGAAGTACATCGGGCGTTCAGCCACGATCTTCGCATTGGCGCCCAACGCCTGGACCGATAAGGAAACCGAGTACGAGTTCCCTCCCATGTTGTCGTAGGCCTGGGCAATCGGTACCACCAGGCTATTGATACCGGTCGTCTGGCGGCTATGGGCCTTGACGATCACCTGCTGCTGCATCACATACGTGTCGGCAAACAGCGTCACGGCCACCGTCTCATCGGCATTGGTCGGGTTTTGCAGGGTCAGGTACTCCTGGAAGGTGTTGGTGGTGTAGCCCTCGGCAAAAGCGTAGACGCTGTGGGAGGCTGGCCCGGCCTCTCCGACGGTCTCCGTCCCACCGGAGTAATGAGCGGGACCGTAGTGGAAGTACATCAAGCGATCGGCCACAATGGGGCCTGCCGAGGTAATCTCAGCCGACACCGAGAGGGTCGTCTGGCAAGGGCTGACGTCGCAGGTTCCCGTTGGATGGGCATTGGCCTGGTTGACATCGAAGGTGGTCTGGCCCTGGGCGGGTACGGACACCTGGACGGCCTGGGTGTGCCCATTAGTATATTCCAGCTTAATCGTGGCCGTGGTAGGCGTCGTACCAAAGTTAGCCAGGATCAAGTATTCCTGGAAGCCGGTGGCGGTGTAGCCCTCGGCGAAGAGCCAATCGTTGCCAGGCGCGGTGGCGCCGACTACACTGGCAGCACCGGTAGTCACCCCACCAGCTGTGGCAATGTTATCGCTGAAGTACATCGGACGTTCGACTACGATAGGCAAGCTCGAGCTAACAGACGCCGCCATCTGGAGGCCCACCGGCGGGGTAATGGTGCCGCGATGCAGGGGCAAGACGGTCACCGTCTGGGTGGAACAAGCCGGTTGGCCATTTTGCCCACAGGCACCGGTGTAGAACGTAGCAGTGACGGTAGCGTTCTGCGTGGTGCTGGGATTGAGCATGGTGATATAGGTGTAATAGGTGCGACCTGACCGGCGCGTGTCGGCTTTGGGGAAGAAGTAGGTCTTTCCAGGGTTCGTTGCGCCGACCACGTCGGTGCCGCTCTGGATGCCCAGGTAGTTGAAGTACATGGGGCGTTCGACGACAATACCTGGCCCGCTGGTGACATGAACAATGGCAGAGATAGCCTGTTGCGGGTCTGTGGACCGGATGCCCAGGTCCTGGTTCGCAGTGAAGGTGGCGCGTGTGCTGGCCGGGACGTTGTGGGTCACGGTGACAGCCGATCGGGATTGGAACAGGTAGGTCACATTAACCGAGGCGTCCTGGCTCGCGTTGGGGTTCTGTATGGTGATGAACTCCTCGAAGCCGCCGCCGACGCTGCCCTCTGCAAAGTACCAGGTGGTGCTGGTGGGTGAAGAGCGCGGCCCGCTGGCACTCTGTGCAAGCGCGACCAGGCTATTTGCCAGCGCCAGGGCGTTATAACTGCCAAGGCCTGTCGCCATGTCATAGTCAGTCGTGGCTGGATAAACCCCATTCAGATGATTGTAGTCATTATTACCCGACGTGATATCGTGGAAGCTGGCAGCGTAGGTATTCGAGTTACTGGCAGCCTGGTAAAGGAGCGGGTTTATGTAGCCAAGGCTGAAATTGCCCATCCGCAGTGACATCTCATTGGTGAGTGTCATCATCACTGCCCACATAGGGGCGGCTGCAGAGGTGCCACCAACGATATACCAGCCGCCGGTACTGCTACAGTGAGCCGCAGCCGATGAACAATAGACCAGGTAGCCGTCGTTGGGATCGGCATTCAACGACACGTCAGGACTCTCGCGACAGATCGTATTTGCCGGTGCGTTACACGGAGTTCCGCTGCTGAAATTTGTCACCCCAGGCGCGTTTTGCCAGGACGGGGCTGTCCAGAATTGGCTGATACCGCCTCCAGAGGCGCCTCCGGTGTTACTGCCTTGAGGCAGGTTATTCCACACGATTTCGGAGCTGTAGGCTCCCTGGCTGTTTAAATAGAGGCTTGTACCGCCGACACCGGTGACAAAAGGCTGAGCAGCGGGATCCCCGGCATTTAACCCCGTAAACGGAGGTGTATCAAATGCGCAGCCTGCGCTGCCGCTGTCGCCAGAAGCGGCAAAGATGCTCTCTCCCTCGGTGGCTGCAATGGCAAAGAACGTGTTTTCCTGCTGAACCTCCTGTTGACCCACGGATTTTTCGCAATCTCCCCAACTAGTGCTCACAATGGGGGGCGCATCGGCGATAATTTGCGCCCACTCGGCGTTGATATCGGCAGCGTCATTCGCTGCTTCGTAAATCCGCAGGATGCCGAGTTGAGGCGCCGCGCTCAACACCAGTTCAGCATCCAGCTCTACCTCCAATACCCCGCCATCCGTGGGAACTGCGCCCTTGCCGGTAACCACCGTCTGGATTGCCGTGTGACCGTGGCCGAAGCATGAGACATAGTTGGTGAGATCACTCGCCTGGAAGGTGTCTAATTCGAAAAGGGCGAGTGTTTGCCCCTCACCCCGGTAGCCTGCGCTATATAGCCCATTCAAGTTGTATGCCGCCGCGGTCTGGTTGGGTGTAAGGTAACTGCCAGGAGTGCCCGGGTTCCCAGGGCCAGGGCCTGGACAACTTAACGCGTTTAGTTTGATCGCTGGTGTAGAAAGGGCATGCCCGGCTGCCATTGGGTGATACAGGTGCGTCGCATTATTGAGGCCGCTGATGCTCTGTATTGCACCTGGCAGTGAGGATGGCAGAAGAGGGTCAGTATTGTTTGCGTAAAATATATGGCCGTCTGGGGCGGTATAGTTATTGATCGTGACGTGAAAAACCTGCTCGACCTGTCCAATAGTACTACTGAAGGTGATTAGTAGATGATGGCTGTATTCATGGGTAATCGTGAAGCCGGACGTTTCCAGAAACTGTAGTATTGCATTGTAGGTCCCCTTATCTGGCCCGAAAGCTCCGGCGACCTGTGCAGGTGTCAGATAGCGGTGGTAATTCACGGAAGTCGTGCGCGCAATGTCCTGTGCATAACGCGCCAGGCCCGCTGCATTACGTGGACGCAGGCCAAACGCAAGTGAAATGGGCTGGTTTGGGTCGGCTGGACCACGTAGAGCACTGCGAGCGACCAGCGGAGAAATTGTGCCCGTAAAAGGCAAAAGTTCTGCCGATGCCGCCTGCGTAGCGCTGCGGGCTATGTAGGATACCACACCGCCAAGAACAAGCACAATTAGAAGCAGGACGCTCACACTTGCGAAATGAAGAGATCGACCGTGGTCAGGGGGCACCTTCCCTGCTCGCGATCGCCGGGAAAATATCTGCATAAATTCCATCCTTATCTTGTTTTCAAAAGAAAAAACGCAGAATTGATGAAAGTTTATCCATCAATTCTGCTTAAGATGATATCTGTACATTATTGATAGTAAAAACCTCTTCCTTATGAAATCGACGTGTAACAAGTTGTTTCATAACATCTCATGTACAGCGGTAGGATATGTCTCCCTGTAAAATAGTGGAGTACTCAACGTGTTAGCTTATGTATAGCTGTCCCTGGAGTCTTTTTTCTCTTGCTATCGTAGGCAGTGAGTCCTGTTTATAGAGGTTGGCATGTTCTATTCAGTTGCCATTCCTGGTATACTATCACCGGGAGCTATAGAGGATACAAAAAGTGAGACGTCATCGCGTCAAGAAAACGCCGGTGCTTCTGTGGTCTCTCAAAGTGACTGGATGCTCCCAAGCCAGGAAAGAGCGCATGCCAGCATGACAACCAAGAAATCGCGAGTTGCTTCGAACATAGATACAACAGCATACTCCGGCGAGGCTCGTGCCCTGGATTTCGCTATGCTCTATGAGAAACTCCGGCAACCGATACACTCCTACGTCTATCGCCTGCTTGGCAGCCAGGAAGACGCGGATGATCTCACACAGGAAGTATTTACGCGTGCCTACGTCTCCTGGAATGACTTGTATGACCGGGAAAATCTTTCCCCCTGGCTCTACCGTATCGCCACAAATTTATGCGTCGATCACCTGCGCAGGCGTAAGCGCATCTCCTGGTGGCCGCTTACGCGCCGCAGCCGTTCAGGCGAGTACCTCGAAAATACAAGCGAAGAGGATGCACCTTATTTGCCCTCCGATAGTGGGGGCATACCAGATGTTGCCGAGCGAGATCACATCCGGCTTGCCCTGGAAAATATGCCGCTTGAATACGCCATTGTGCTTGTGCTGAGCGCTGCGCAGGGCGTCCCCTACCAGGAAATAGCGGCCATCGTGGATATTTCGCCAAATGCGGCAGCAACGCGCATTTCACGTGCGAAGCGCATGTTCGCAGAAGAGTATCAGCGTCTCAGTGTGACTGGGAGTAGTAAACAGGAGCGGAAACTATGAACAACACTGATTTGCCGCCGGTACCCAGGGCGGGAGAAAGTGGTCCGCAGGTGTGTACCACGATACGCTTGTACCTGGCTATTCTCGATGACCTGTCGCCAGAGCAGGTGAACCAGGTGTTCCGGCATGTCTCCATCTGCCAGGCCTGTACAGCGGAGTACCAGCTCATGAACAGCGCGACACATCTGGTCGCAGATCTTCCAACGACGACGCCCTCTGCACGCGTCGATGCCGCGATCATGGCTATGACTACAAAAACTGCCCGGAATGGGGCGCAATCTCGTAAACTCGTACGTCCTGTGCGTCCCCGGCGGCGTCTTACGTGGCTCATCGGCCAGCTGGCAGTCGCGGCTGTTCTCCTAATCGCGCTGCTGACCGCCACGCACTTTATTGGTTTGGCACCCGGTGGACCTCAAACTTTTCAGTTGCCGTCAAACCTGAGCTGGAGCGGCTATGTCCTGTATCATACCCAGACAATGACCGGTGACAACGGCATGATTTACCAGGTCGATAGTTATCACGATCTCGGCACGGATCGTATGCATGTAGAAACGATGGCCGGTGGGCAACTGGATGTCGTTGCAGTAGGCGACCAGCATACTATGCTCGGCAAGGACATGATTCATCACGTGGCTCAATGGGGAGCTGATGCATGGGCTGTTGACGACTCGATCTTTGACCTGGCACAACTGCGACATGATCTACAGACGAAGGCTGCGGTCTATCTCAATAAGGATAACTTTAGAGGTCAGGAAGTCTATCGTATCCGCTATCAGGGCGGACTTGTCCTGCTTCTCGATATGGATTACTTGCCGGTCAATGTGTTACAGGGTGCAGCTGGCCAGGGCACTGGAGCACCAGTGTATAATACCCTCGAGTTGATGCCTGCCTCCCACGTAGCAGCATCTATGTGGGATATGAGTATACCTGCTGGTTTTCAGATGGGCACGCTCCCTACAAAGCCATAATTTGACCCTTCTCCTGAGTACGAGATATAATGAAAACCAGCATGTCTCGCTGCTTGCTCACATCCACAATGGTGTGAATGTAAGGATCAATGTCTCCAGGCCCAAAGGAAAGCTCACAATGTCAGAACATATACCCGTCATTACCGGAGCAGTACGCACACCGACCGGCAAATTTCTCGGCAGCCTTGCCGGTCTCACGGCGCCCCAACTCGGCGCTATCGTCATAAAAGAAGTTGTACGTCGCTCGGGTATCGCGCCCAACTCCATCGATGAAGTCATCATGGGCAATGTCGTCTCTGCTGGCATCGGACAGGCTCCGGCTCGCCAGGCCGCCATGAATGGCGGCCTCCCCGATGATCTTCCCGCGTTTACCGTCAATAAAGTATGTGGCTCTGGTCTCAAGGCCGTCATGCTCGCCGCCCAGGCCATTCGTGCCGGGGATGCGCAGGCGTTCGTAGCGGGCGGCATGGAGAGCATGAGCAATGCGCCCTATCTGCTAACCAAAGCCCGCACAGGTTACCGCATGGGCGATGGCGAGCTTATTGACGCTGTTGTGCGTGATGGCCTCTGGTGCGCCTTTGAAAACATACACATGGGCGGCGAAGCCGAGATCATTGCCGAGAAGTTCGGTGTCACGCGCGAGGAGCAAGACCAGTTTTCGCTTCAAAGCCACCAGCGAGCCGCTGCTGCTACGGCTGCCGGGCGCTTTAAAGATGAGATTGTTCCCATCGAGATCAAACAGAAGTCGGGTGTCGTAGTGGTGGACACCGACGAACCTATTCGTGCTGACTCTTCGTTGGCTGCGCTTGCAAAGCTTAAACCTGCCTTTAAAGAAGGCGGCACGGTCACAGCTGGTAATGCTCCCGGCTTGAGCGATGGAGCCTCGGCTACCGTCGTCGTAGACCAGGATTTCGCAAAGGCAAACGGACTGACCGTATTAGCCCGCGTTACGGGCTATGCCTCGGCTGCTATCACGCCGCGCTACATCTTCGCTGCGCCCACGCGCGCCGTCAACCGCCTGTTAGAGCGCACCGGCCTCAGGCTCGCCGATTTCGACTTGATCGAGGTCAACGAGGCCTTCGCTGCGCAGACCCTGGCAAACGGCAAGGAACTCGACTGGGATTGGTCGCGTGTAAACGTGAACGGTGGAGCGATTGCACTGGGCCATCCCATTGGCTCCAGCGGCTCGCGCGTGCTTACCACGCTGATCTATGAATTGCGCCGCCGGGGCGGCGGCCGGGGTCTCGCGACGCTTTGCCTGGGTGGAGGCGGAGCAGTGGCTATGTCGATTGAAGTGTAAAGCTTAGCGACATAGGGCGCACGCATTGCGCCCTATGTCTGCGTGTCTATTCCAGATTTCATAACCTCTTTCTGGCACATTTGGGTCGGAAACTCCTTGACAGAATGCTCTACGTTACATACCATGAGGCTGTTACTTTTGACGCGGTAGCACGGCATGTGTAAGAGATTACCAAGGTGAAACTCCGATGCTCAAACGAGTTAAAATTCAGGGATATAAGTCACTGGTAGATGTTGAGGTTCAACTTCAGCCACTTACTGTGCTTTTCGGTTCTAATGGAGTTGGGAAAAGTAACTTTCTTGATGCTTTGCAATTCTTATCGAGAATTACGGCTACTAACAACTTGAGGTATGCCTTCCCCCTTTATAGAGGGACGCCGTTAGAGTCTTTCAGTTTTGGACCCAATGGAATACAAGGATTACTGGCACAGGAAAGGATCTCATTCAGTATTGAAGTCGATATCGACCTTTCCCAAGCTGTCGTTGATGAGGTGAACCGCCAAATCTCGGAAACGGGGGGACCAAAAATAATAAGGGAAAAGAACAAAGTCGACCTAAGATCAAGAATGCCATTTGTTAGTGAGAAATACCTGCGTTATCACATTGAAATCGAAACCATTCCAAAGACTGCTATTCTAAGGGTGGCAGACGAAAAACTCAGCACTCTAAATGCCCAAAGTGAACTTGTCGAGTTGCTTGTTTCGGTTGATCAAAGTACCTCGGATTCTTCGCAGAGTATTCTTTCTATGCCCATTTATTCTCATCTTTCTCCATATGTAGTAGCCTTACGCCAGGAACTAGCAAACTGGTTCTTTTACTACTTGGAGCCACGAGAGCGCATGCGCGCCTCTACCCCTCTCAAAGAAGTCCGTCACATTGGTATGATGGGGGAGGAGCTGCCTGCTTTTCTAAATACCCTGCGTGCGCTCGATCAAGCCCAATTTAAAGCGGTAGAAAATGCTTTACACATGATTATTCCATCCATCACAGGTATAGATATTGATGTTAATAATTCAGGCGAGGTTGTATTGAGACTCCTGGAAGGAAATACGCAAATTCCTACCAGTGTATTATCTGAGGGCACACTACGAATCCTGGGATTATTGGCTTTGGGAGGAGTGAAGGAGCCGCCTGGTTTGATCGGTTTTGAGGAACCAGAAAACGGTATCCATCAACGGCGCCTTCGCCTCATTGCCTCACTGTTAAAAAATCTTGCAAGTGGCGATACCCAAGTTATTGTCACTACCCATTCGCCTCTCTTAGTGGACCTTATTCCTCATGAATCCTTGTATGTATGCCGTAAACCCCAGGGTAGTACTGTAATTGAACCGTTTTCAGATTGGGAACTTCTAGAAAAGGCCATGGATGACGAGGAGGAAGATCTCTCAGTATCCGAACGCATCCAGAGAGGTGATTTTGATGTATAAGATCAACCTTTTTGTTGAGGATTTTGGACATGAAACTTTTCTTGATACTTTGATTCGTAGATTTGCCAGTGAATACACTATATCGGTCGAAATCGGGTCAGCTAATGCTGTTGGCGGCTATGGCAAAATGATCAAAGAATTGAAGAAATATATCAGTGATCTTCAGCGCAGTAAGCATGACATGCCAGACCTCATAGTTGCGGCTACAGATGGGAATTGTAAAGGATATTTACAACGAAGGCAAGAAAATCCTCATATTGAACGATGGCTACTACTTGACTCTACAGCCTTTAAGAATGTCTTAGGTACAGGGTGTGCAGCCCCAGCTTATAAATGTGAGCGTGATCTCTATAAACGCCTCCTGCTTGAGGCTTTGCAGAAAAGCGGTTCCAAACCCCTATTAGAGCCAATGGAATATGCGAGACCTCTTGTTAACGCTATGAATCTGGAATATCTGGAACGGACAGAAGAGTCTTTGGGCAAATTATTGAAAGCTCTTCGTCAGATATTCCGGGAGTGGAAGCAATCCAATCAGAAAGGATTCGATCTGCTACGTGAAGACCTTTCTCCCTACGTTCTCCTTACGGAAAATCCCCAAATCTGAATATGATACAATATCCTATAACCTGTAAAACATGAACGAAGATGTCGTTAAGTAAGTTCACTCATTTCTCACCCGCAGCCTCAACGAGGAGGAGTTATCTACCATGCTTGAGCAGAAATCACCAGAAACATATCAGCAACCCACCGTCCAGCAAGGCACCCTGTTTGATAAAGAGGAATTGGAGCGCCTGAAGGTCGAACGGCAGCATTGGGAAGAGACCACTGTGCACCAGTCGCTGGAGCGCATGCCAGAACGTGATAACCTGGTGACCACCTCCAGCGTTCCCGTCAATCGTGTGTACACGCCGCAAGATGGTGAAAACCTGGATTATATGCGCGACCTCGGGCTTCCTGGTGAATATCCCTACACGCGCGGCGTACAGCCGACTATGTACCGCGCTAAACCGTGGACGATGCGCATGTTCGCGGGCTTTGGCACCGCGGAAGACACGAACGCCCGCTTCAAGTACCTGCTCTCGCAGGGTCAGACGGGACTCTCAACAGCTTTTGATATGCCCACGCTCTACGGTTATGACACCGACCACCCGCTTGCTGCAGGTGAGTTCGGCAAATGCGGCGTCGCCATCTCTTCACTGGCCGACATGGAGACCTTATTCAACGGCCTGCCCCTCGACGAGATTACTACTTCTATGACCATCAATAGCCCGGCAGCCGTCATCTGGGCTATGTATATCGTCAACGCCGAGAAGCGCGGCTTTCCCAGGGAAAAACTGGGCGGCACGCTGCAAAACGATATTCTCAAGGAATACAGCGCCCAGAAAGAATTTCTCTTCCCACCTGAGCCGTCCATGCGCCTGGTAATCGATACCATCGAATTCGGCACGCGCTACATGCCGCGCTGGAACACCATCAGCATTAGCGGCTATCACATTCGCGAGGCAGGCGCAACCGCTGTCCAGGAACTCGCTTTCACCATCGCTGATGGGCTTGCCTACGTCGATGCTGCTCTAAAGCGCGGTTTGAAGATTGACGAATTCGCGCCGCGTCTCTCATTCTTCTTTGACGTGCATAACGACTTCTTCGAAGAAATCGCTAAGTTCCGTGCTGGCCGGCGTCTCTGGGCCAGGCTGATGCGCGAGCGCTATGGTGCCAAGGACCCGCGTTCCTGGCTCATGCGCTGCCATGCGCAGACGGCAGGCGTCTCCCTGACTGCCCAGCAGCCCGACAACAACATCATTCGTACTGCCATTCAAGCCCTGGCTGCCGTCCTCGGGGGCACCAACTCGCTGCATACCAACTCGTTGGATGAAGCCCTGGCGCTGCCTACCGAGAGAGCCGCGCTAATCGCCCTGCGCACCCAGCAGGTCATCGCCAGTGAAAGCGGCGTCGTCAACACCGCTGACCCGCTGGGCGGCTCCTACTTTATCGAAGCCCTGACGGATGAGACCGAGCGGGCAGCGATGGACTACCTGAACCGTATCGATGCCCTGGGCGGCGTACTGGCCTGCATCCAGAATGGTTTCTTCCAGCGCGAGATTGCCGAGTCCGCTTATCGCTACCAGCAGGAGATCGACCAGCACCAGCGCACTATTGTGGGCGTGAACGACTATGTCACGGAAGAGGATATCAAAGTCCCCACGCTCTACATCAATCGCGTTGCAGAGCGTGCCCATCTCGAGCGCCTCGACCGCGTGCGCCGCGAGCGCGATAACGCCGCCGTCAAGCGCGCATTGGAGAGCCTGCGCCGCGCTGCCGAGGGCACCGAAAACACCATGCCCGCCATTATCGAAGCCGTCAAGAACTACGCAACCCTGGGCGAGATCATGGATGTCTTCCGCTCCGTCTTCGGCGAGTACATGGAACCCGCGGTGTTTTAAATAGGAGAACTAATGCCTGGTACACACCAACAGGGCCTCGTCAAAAAGCGAACATTGACGGAAGCAGAAGTCGCGGAAATTGGATGGCTCATCGCTGTTTGCGACGGCTATGAAGGGTTGCACATGCGCCTAAGCTTGGACGAATTGCGCAAGCGTTCGGGCGATGAAGCGCGCGATCTTCTTTACTACGAAGATGGCGCTCTTGTGGGCTACCTGGCTATAGATGGCTGGGGCAAGGAAAGGGAACTGACCGGCATGGTTCGCCCTGGCTATCGCCGCAGGGGGATATTTAGCCAGCTGTTCGCTGCTGCAAAGAAAGAATACCAGCGCCTGGGTGTGCGCAAGTTGATCCTGGTGTGCGAGCAATCCTCAGCTTCAGGGCAAGCTTTCGTGAAAACTACCGGTGCGCAGCGCGGGTATGCAGAGCATGAAATGGTCCTGGGAACTTTTAAAGAAAGGCGCATTTTTCATGAAGGCTTGCAGATGCGCCAGGCAAATAGTGGTGACCTGGACGCCATAGCCTCTATCCTGGCTGCCGATTCGGGCAATGTGGAGGCAGAGAAGCAGTGGGTAGGGAAGTTGTTTGACGATCCGAGCCGCCGCTTCTACCTGGCAACGCTTCATGGAAAACCGGTTGGATGTCTTAGATTAGATGATATGGGAGACCAGGTAGGCATGTATGCCTTTGAAATACGCGTGGGTTACAGGGGGCTTGGCTACGGAAGACAGATGCTGGAGGAAGCTATACGAACCATCCGTGCTGAGACACAGAAACGCGTCATGCTGGATGTAGAGACCGGCAACACCAACGCGATTGGGCTATATCGCTCCTGCGGGTTTGAAGTGAAGACGACCTATGACTATTATGTGCTTGATATCTCATCGTGACGTATCGTAGAGAGAATTGTAGACATGCATTGGTTAGAGCTGGCGGTGCAGGCGCATCCCGAGGCAGTAGAATCTGTCAGCGAGCTATTACGTCGCTACGCAACTGGTGGTGTATCAATTGAAGAGCCAATCGAACTGTTAGATGAAGGGCAAGAATACCGCGTCTTGACTGGGCAGCCCATCAAAGTACGCGCCTACCTGCCGGTTGATGGCAAAGAGGAAGAGGTACGCCAGCGTATAGCCGAGGGCCTGTGGCATCTCTCCAGCCTGGGACCGCAATTTGTAGGCGAACTGCAAACTCGCGTTGTCAACGAAGAGGACTGGGCCAATGCCTGGAAAGATTACTATCATGTAACCCACATTGGCCGGCGCCTGCTCATTCGCCCATCGTGGCGCGACTACACACCCAAAGACGACGAGGTAGTGATTGAACTTGACCCGGGCATGGCCTTTGGCACCGGCCTGCATCCCACGACGCGCATGTGCCTCGAACAGGTCGAGCAGCGCACGCGACCCGGTATGCGTGTCCTCGATGTTGGCACCGGTTCCGGTATCCTTGCTTTAGCCGCTGCTAAACTGGGCGCAGCCAGTGTCTATTGCATCGATAACAGCAGCGTGGCCGTCGAGAGCGCCATCGCCAATGCCGCCGTCAACCACTTGAGCGAGCGCATTACCGTCGTACTGGGCGTGCTCGATGAAGCCGGGGCCGCACGCATGGCGGGGCAATTTGACCTCGTGCTGGCAAATATCATAGCGCGTGTCATCGGCTCAATCGCTCCCTACCTCGCCCAGGTTCTAGCCCCGGGCGGCTTACTCATCGCCGGCGGCATCATAGAAGAGCGCCGTCACGAGGCCGAACAACCTCTTCTGGATGCAGGCTTGAGACTGGTAGACCAGGTGATGATCGACGACTGGGTCACCTTGATGATGCGAAAATGAGAGAGAAGTTAAGGGCAATCCTGGCGGGCTTTGATACTCGCAGTTGTGTCATTTGTATCGTTTGTATCACTTGTATCGCATGTATCCGTTGTATCTGCTGTGAAAACGTATGACGCGTGTTGCGGAAACCTCGCCAGGACCCTGGTAACCCAGACGTGCAGTACTGTTTGCAAAAAATCTTGCCCAGACGAGCAAGGTTAGGTAAGATAGAACAAGAAAGACGATTCTGGAGTGTGGTCTTTCGTTTGTTCCGTAGAGCGGCCGCAGAAAGGATGATACCACCATGGCAGAGCTGAAAGAGACTCCCACCCTCAAAGACCTTCAAGACTACCTTGCACAGATCTGTCAGGAGCGCGGCTGGACCAAAGATAGCCCAACAGAGAAGTTTGTGCTCTTCATCGAGGAGGTCGGTGAACTTGCCAAAGCGATGCGTAAAGCGGCTGGGCTGTATGAAGAGCACGCGAAAGCACGCGAGCTGTCCCTGGAAGAAGAATTCGCTGATGTGCTGAGCTATCTCTTGGACCTGGCCAACTGTTTCCAGGTCGACCTGGAACAAGCCTTTCGCGCCAAGGAACACAGCAATCAGTCCAGAACATGGGCATGAAAAACACTACTTGCTCTCGTTCCAGAGGCTTCGAACGTATCCACCGTTTGCCGTGCGGCTCGTGCCTTGCTCTCTTCCCACAGATCCTGCAACGGCTGTTTGATGGATCCGGACGAGGGATTTTTTTGCAAACAATCCTGCACGTAGTGGGTACTAAGGTCCTCGCCAGGATATATATAAAATATGCATCGTTTTTTTGTTGCGCCAGAGTTGCTAACTGACCCCGGCCTGGCACCCGCGAGGGGAACCCTGTCTGGGGGACAGGTAACCACTACATTTTCATCTCAGGAGCAAGCGGGAGATGTAGTGGCACATACAGGGGGTGCCGGGTCCAATCTTGTCCCCCTCCCGAAGGAAATTGCGCACCAGGTTCGGGATGTGTTACGCCTCAATGTTGGCGAACGCCTGATACTCCTCGATAACAGCGGGGACGAAGTTGTGGCAGCAGTCACCAGAAGCTCTAAGGCAGGGGTCGAAGTCCACTTGCTAGAACGCAGGCCAGGCAAACGCGAACCCGGCGTGCGTATCGTCCTCTGCCAGGGCCTCCTTAAATCGGCTCGCTTTGAATGGGTGCTGGAAAAAGGTACTGAGCTGGGTGTATCTGTCTTTGCCCCTATCCTCTGCCGCCGCTCGATGGCAGGCCTGGAGGACGCTGGCCCATCGAAGCAGCAGCGCTGGCAGCGCATCATCCAGGAAGCAGCCGAACAATCTGGCCGCTCGCGCCTGCCCGAACTGCTGCCCATACGCCCGCTGATGCACGCCCTCAACGATATTCCCCCCGGCGCACTCGCCATCATGCCCTGGGAAGAAGAACACAATCGTACCTTGTATGACATACTGAACTCCGCTGCATCTATCACCCACGTAGGGGCGGGAGAGGTGCTGAGCGGGGAGGGGACGCTTGCGTCGCCCTCTGCCGAGGTGCTGAGCGGGGAGGGGACGCTTGCGTCGCCCTCTGCCGTGGAATCACCCACCCACCCATCCCCAACCGTTGTCCTCTTCATCGGCCCTGAAGGCGGCTTGATGGCTGAGGAAGTTGCCCTGGCGCAACGACACGGCGTGCAGGTGGTGTCGCTGGGCTCGCGTATACTGCGTGCAGAGACGGCAGCGCTGGCAGCGGTGGCCAGTGTGATGTACGAATATGAGTCGGTATTCTAGACCTGCCTGGCTGATCAGGAGACTACGGGGTTCCTGACGCTTCTACCATAGGTTCTCGCTCGTTTGATGCTGCTCTGTTAGATGCCCTTCCCGCGCCGAGGATCAGCATGATTGCGGTAGCTACGATCCAGAGCGACTGGAAGCCCAGGACGACCAGGGTAAGGACCGGGAAGATGAAGAGGCTGACCAATCCCACGATCTCAAACGCGACCC
>WNFG01000989.1_pt1 | contig 23920 bp, 23 predicted proteins | sample 5400431 | NCBI WGS metagenome assembly WNFG01 (sample SAMN13153346, study PRJNA577476) | soil metagenome | isolation source: 120 cm saprolite under Douglas fir tree site 2 hole 3 replicate 2 | place: USA:California | collected 2015-04-18 | reverse complement strand
CGCGCGGTTGTTGATGCTTATCTATCCAAAACGCATGACTCGGCCGATCCTCTTTCTGGGCGTGAGCGCCAGGTTCTTCAATTAGTTGGTGAAGGGAAGTCCACGAAAGACATCGCCGCGCACTTGGGGATTAGTGTAAAAACTGCCGAATCATACAGAGCAAGACTCATGAAGAAACTGGATATCCACGAAACAGCGAGTTTGGTGCGCTACGCCATCCGCCGTGGTTTGATCCAGGCCTGACCGCGCCCCTGGAAGGGTTCACCCCAGACCGTTCTCGGTCATTTCACGCAGTCGAAATGGGTGATTCACCGGATTGAAATCATTTGGAAACCGGCTATGTTGCAAGGAGAGGAGCGGGCCGCCTCCGTGATCAGGGCCCCCACCTCGATCACCCCAACTACCGAACTGCGCTGACACGGAGGCGGGCCCAACTCATGTTAGTGGAGGTTCATGTATTTGGACAGAGCGTCTAACACCGATATTTACAAGACGACGATAGTGGCTGTCGAAGAAGCTGCCACGGTCAACGTCGCGCCACAGGAGGAGGTCATGAACAATCAAATCCCGAAATATGTTACGCAGGCAAGAGCTTCCTCTCTTCTCGGCATACCAGAAGCAGAATTCCGGCGCATTTCGAAGGAATCGGGATTGGGCCATGTGGAACGCGCCGGCAACGAGGAAGAGACCTACTTCACCTACGAGGAATTGCAGCGGATTTGCAAGCTTGCGGCGCACCAGATGCAGGCAGTCCAGTAAATCACTTTTCCGGAGCGCTCTGGCGTGAGGTGCTAGGAAAACTGATGGTGTTTCCTAATGCTGGTCAAAGGGAAGATGCACACAAATGCTAATCAGGTCAAATAAGGACAGGATCAGCAGTGCCCGCGGAAGCGGCTGGCTGGCTTCAAATCCTTGAACAATCCGTCTGATGTCGCGATTCTGAACATGGCAGTTGAATTCCCAACCATTATTTTCCAGAGATGTCCCGCGCTTGTTACTTCGCGGAGAAAACGAACGTACTGATGACGTCTTCCAAGCTCTCCTTTCGGAAGCAAATCAAGAACTCGCCAGCTTGTTGCGAGACGTACGCACGGAGTCTCACGGCGCGTCGCACGGTGACACTCGGGGTCAGCCGGTCAACGAGCTTCTAATGCGCGCGGTCCGCTGTGCCGCGAAACAGTACATGTTACAAGCAGAACTCGGCAATCTTGCGCTCACTGACGAACTCACAGGATTGTATAACCGTCGCGGTTTTATGGCCCTGGCGGAACGCCAATTGAAAGTTGGGCGCCGATCCGGCCGGGGAATGTTGCTCTTTGTGATGGACGTGGACTGCTTGAAGCAGATTAACGATTCGTTCGGCCATTTCGAAGGCGACCGTGCATTAAAGCGCACGGCCGGCGCTTTGGAAGAAACATTTCGAGATTCAGATGTTGTCGCTCGCTTGGGAGGAGATGAGTTCGCTGTTCTTGCGATCGCGGCAACCGGTCCCAGCGAGGCGTCAATCAGGACTCGACTCTTCGAGCGTTTGAAATCAATCAGCGCCGAACATTCTCATTATGAAATTTCTCTTAGTTTAGGCGTTGCACGATTCGATCCGCGCAACTGCGCTTCGATTGGAGAATTGATGGCGGAGGCCGACCACGCCATGTACGAGCAGAAAAGCCGACGATTAACGCCGGCTCTGGAGACGGAGCCGAGTACTCAATCTCATTAGGCACTATGGACTTTAGAGGAGCATCATCGCTGAAATTCTTGTTGGTTCCGGCAACTTTTTGGCACCGCCCAGCCCGGTGCCATCTAATTGAACCCAGCTTGGAAGGTCATTCTACAGATGTCCGAGAGGTCAGGACGACTTGAAAAACGGATTCGGCTGGCTGTTCCGGTGGAGATATTCAACCCTCAGAACCCAGCCGCGGCTGAGCGGACGACTACGGAAAACGTCTGCTTGCTCGGAATGCGAGTCCTGACCGGACGGGCCAGGGATTTGAATGAACGATTGATGATCAGGTCGCTCGTGGGAGACCTGCGAACCCTTGCGCGCGTCGTTTACTGTCAGCGTGTGGCCGAGAATAGGTTTGCTGTCGGTTTAGAACTGTCCCGCAAGGTGGAGCTTTGGGCAAGGCCTTAATAGCCTCAAGGAACAACTGTACTTAACAATCAACCAAGGGAGCGATGCCCAGAGTTCACGCTCCCAACCTTTTTTCCCAACCTGTGCAAAGATTCCTCGTTGGTGCGGCTCGCATTACATTCCGGGCATTTCCGCAGGCGAAAACTTCTTCCGGTCCGAACCTCAGCGAGGTACATGAGGTGCTCATCACCGGGACAATACGTAATTCGCCGCAGCTTATACCGATCCTGACATCTCTCAGGTAGGGAATTCCCCTAGTTAGTTACGAGTGTTTTTCCTTATAAGAAATAGGTGCTTCACCGGCTAGCGTTCTGATGCCGAAAGACTAAAGTGCGTGGCGAAGCTGGCGAGAAAACGGCAGCTGTGAAAGACATTGGGAAGTCGATTGGAAGTCTCTTCTGTTTGTGAAATTTTGCAATTGGGTTCCTGAAGATGGGACTCAAAGGGCGGTAGCTTGGCTAGGTTAGCCTCACAAGAGCGCACATGAACTGCCTAAGAGCATCTAGAGAACGGTATGGAAACTGAAAACCTCAGTTATCCGTGGTACGCGCTGTGGGTCAGGAGCCGGTACGAAAATACCGTGGCATCACATCTGCAGGCCAGGGGCTTTGAATCGTTTCTGCCCTTGTCCAAGTGCCAACGCCGGTGGTCTGACCGGTTTAAAGAAATCGAGCTTCCACTTTTTCCCGGGTACGTGTTTTGCCAGTTTAACCCACTGAATCGGCTGCCAATTCTTTCGATCCCTGGGGTTGTTCATGTCGTGGGAGTTGGCAGAACTCCTGTCCCCATTGACGAAAGCGAAATTGCCACGATTCAGGCCGCTGTCAAGTCCGGGCTGCCCAGCCAACCTTGGCCGTTCCTGCAGGTCGGGCACAAGGTGAGAATCGAGTATGGCCCTCTCTGTGGGCTAGAGGGAATCTTATTAGATTTCAGAGGCCGTCAACGCCTGGTGATATCTGTAACGCTTTTGCAACGATCAGTCGCCGTTCAAGTTGATGGGGCCTGGGTACGACCCATGTCTCAGCAGCACCGGGCTTGCACTGGCCGTATGAGCTCTGAGCCTCTTTCGCAGCAGCCCAGTGCCCAGCCAAACTCGACATTCCCGCGTCCGTCGCTAGCCCTATCACGAACGGTAATCCCTTCCCTCAAACATCACGAGCCTGAATGAGGTAAGCATTCTCAAGGACACCTAAGGAACTTAAGTAGCCTCGGATCCTGGCGCGAATTTTTATTGAAGCCTCAATACACAACCCATTTAAAGCTTCCCCAATCGGTTATGCAAACGGAGATACAATGAGCGCTTGTAAGACATCGTTGTCACCTATCGCCTCGTCCAGCGGCAGCGGTATTCAGGCGTTGAGCCGCGTCTTATCGGAGCGAACACCCAACATCGCTCAGCGGCTGCGAATGACATGGTTCTCTCTGCTGACGGGTGCTTGGCAATTCCGACATCGAGCTGTGGTTTTGTGTTTGGAAGGAACGCTCACAAGCCTCGGATATGCCTTCTCTGCTTCTCTTCTCTCGGACGTATACGGGCCGAGCTGGGCCTGGCAGATTCTGTCGCACACCCTGCCGTGGCTAGTTGGTCTGCGGCTTCTTAGCTTTCTATTCTTCGGCACGTGTAAGCTTTCCTTGCGCGTTGCGAGCATCCCGGAGTTCATCTGCATAAGCAAGGCAGTTTCGACCAGCAGCCTAGCGTTCTATGCAATCACCAGACTAGCAGAGCGGGATGTGCGTCTTCCTGCAGCGCTTTTCATACTCGAGTGGACGGTGTCGATCTTTTTGCTCGTGGGGCTTCACTTTGGCATCCGGTTATACGGCGCGCAGCGCGCAATTGGGCGAAGCGGAGGGAAGCGCGCCCTGATTATAGGAGCCGGAGATGGGGGCACTAAGGTACTCAAGGAACTTGTTTTGGATTCCAGGTCCGCCGTTCTTCCGGTTGGCGTCATCGACGATGATCCCCAAAAGAGGGGAACGACGATCTGTGGCGTCCCCGTGCTTGGCGGCCTGTCGGATCTCGCGAGCCTCGTGCGGGAGCAGCACGCTGAAGAAGTATTCATCTGCATCCCGAGCGCAGCACGCTCACAGATGAAATTGATTCTCGAGGCGTGCCGAGAGTGCGAAATTCCCGTTCGGACTTTGCCATCTCTTGCAGAACTGGTTGACGGCAGAGTAGGTCTGCGAGACTTGCGCTCCGTCCGCATTGAAGATCTGCTCCAGCGAGAGGAAGTGAAGGCCGATCATGCGTTCGTTCGAGAGGTAATAGGAGATCGAGTCGTTCTCGTGACCGGAGCGGGCGGGTCGATCGGATCCGAATTATGCCGGCAGATCGCTTCGGGAAGTCCCCGCAAGCTTATTCTGCTGGAAAGGTCAGAGAACAGCCTGTTCTACATCAATCTAGAACTCCAAGACCGCTTCCCTACCCTTTGTATAGAACCTCGGCTTGTTGACGTGACCTGCCGCGACCGAGTCCGCGCGATATTCGAGAGCGAACGGCCCGAAATCGTTTTCCACGCGGCGGCGTACAAGCATGTACACCTCATGGAACTTCACCCTTATGAAGCGGTTCGCAATAACGTGTTAGGGACCCGCAATACCGCGCTGGCGGCTCGGGATTTCGGCGCAAGCCGATTTGTCAACATTTCTACAGATAAGGCAGTCAAGCCTCGCAATTACATGGGCCTGTCCAAAAAAATTACGGAGCTATTAGTCCGAGAGCTTGCCCAATCCGGTCAGACGCGGTTCATGAGCGTGCGCTTCGGGAACGTGGCTGGAAGTACTGGCAGCGTGCTCCGCCTTTTCCGCGATCAGATTCAGAAGGGCGGTCCGATTCGAATCACTGATCCGCGAGCGACGCGCTACTTCATGACCATTGCGGAGGCCGTGTGTCTGATCTTGCATGCAGCGGCTCAAGGTCAGGGCGGAGAGACATTTGTCTTCGATATGGGCAAGCCACAGAATATTTATGAAATCGCGCGCGCCTTCAGCCTTTTTTCTGGGCTAACGCCAGGGAAGGATTTGCTCTTCGAATTCATAGGCCTGAAAGAGGGCGAGAAGATTACGGAAGAACTGTGGGAGTCATGGGAGACCCTTAAACCGACTGCGCACGACCGCATATTCGCGCTTTCCGAAGCTGGCAGGGTTGCCCCCGGAATTCTGGAACAGGTAGATGAATTCGAACGGTTGCTCGCCCGCGGGGACTACGAAGGCCTGCTTGTCCGGTGCCACAAGCTTTTCCCGGAGTTCGCGATAGACCATGGTCTGCATTCCGCGCCGCCGGATAAGAAGGCCAGCACACCCACCTTTTACAAAGGAGGACTACCTCATGAACGTGCCGCTTTCATGTCCTGACATAACGGATCTGGAAGTCGAATATGTGACCCGGGTTCTGCGGTCCGGCCAGCTGAGTTTGGGGCCACGTGTGGCGGAATTTGAAGAGAAGTTTGCCGCTTACGCGGGTGCACGATACGCAGTCGCGGTGAATAGCGGAACCTCCGCGCTGCATTTAGCCGTTCGTGCGCTGGGGATCGGAGGTGGAGATGAGGTCATCACCACATCGTTCAGCTTCGTCGCTTCTTCTAACTGTCTAATATACGAATACGCGCTTCCAGTTTTCGTCGACATTGATCCGCATACTTTCAACTTGGATCCTCGCGAGATTCAGCGCTTCATTCAAAGCTGTTGTGTAGTTAACACGAAGACCGGTGAGCTGACGGATGTGCGGACCGGGCGCAGGGTAAGAGCCATTCTCCCAGTGCATGTGTTCGGCCTCCCGTGCGACATGGACGCCATCATGAGGATTGCACGAAAGTACAATCTGCACGTCATCGAGGACGCCTGCGAAGCGTTGGGAGCAGAGTACAAAGGCAGGCAGGTCGGAACATTCGGTGATATCGGTGTTTTTGCCTTCTATCCGAATAAGCAGATGACCACTGGCGAAGGTGGAATGATTGTAACCAATGATAAAAGGGCGGCGATGCTTTGTCGCAGCCTGCGCAACCAGGGCCGGGGACCCGAGCGCGACTGGCTGAGTCATGTGCGTCTTGGATACAACTACCGCCTTAGCGACATCCACTCCGCGCTAGGTTTGGCACAGCTCGAACGCATAAAAGAATTGCTGCGCGGCCGGACGAGAACCGCCGCACTCTACGAACAAGCTCTGAGTGGCCATCCTTTGATTAAGCTCCCGCCATCGATCTCCAACTGTACGCGGAGTTGGTTTGTGTACCCCATCCAATTGCCCTTATCAGACTGTTCTCTGCGCGATCAATTGCTCACCCAGTTGCGAGTGCAAGGGATCGGTTGCCAGGCATACTTTCCGGCAATCCACCTTCAACCATACTTCCAGCGGGATTACTGGGCGCAAAAGCATTTCCTTCCCCGAACCGAAGCGGCGTCGAAAACATGCTTGGTCTTGCCGATGTTTTCCTCCACAACCGAAGCACAGATCCACTACGTTTCCAAGACGTTGCTAGAAATATTGGAAACGCAATCTCTGAGTCTCGCGGGCGCTGCACCACTGCGGCGGGATACTTCCAGTGGATACAAACTCTCGGAAGGTCGAGAACATGCACACTCGCGCATGGAGCCCCACGTGACAATAGATAAGCTAATCGCCGATGCCCAATCTTGACCGCGCACGCGCAATGGCCTTGAAGTATCTGCAGCGCACCAACTCGTTCGAGGACGCCGAAGACGCGGTACAGGAAGCGATGTTGAAGACCCTGAAAACGAAAAGCCGCTGGCGCGGCGATTCCAGCTTCGAGACTTGGTTCATGCGCGTTGCCATCAATACCGCGTTGATGCAGAAGCGCAAAGCGCGAGCCAGGAAAGAAGAGTTCGCTTGCCCCATCGAAGAAGCGCTGCACCTGCAATATAGCGGTCCAAGCCCCGAGCAGCTTGTGCTCATGCGCGAGCGAGAGGATCGTCTCATACATGCCATCGCAAAACTCAAACCTTTACTGCGAGATACGCTTCTCCTGCACTACTGGGAGCCGCCAGACACACCCTTCCGCGCCCTTGCAGCAGATAAGGACGTAAAGGTGAAAACGTTGAAGTCAAGAGACTTTCGGGCGCGGCGCGTTTTGGCGCAAAGGACGGCAGCGTGACCGAAGCTGAGCGGCAGAGAGAGTTTCTCAATGGGCTCAAAGCACACCGATCCAGCCGGGGAGATGTTGTGCACAGAGACGAAGGATGAAGGAGCGATGAGGATAACGAGAGTCGTCCCGGTAGGCCTAGCAGTTTTCTTCGTCGCTATGGGTACTGCCGCTCAAGTGGTTTCGCCCGGAACGGATCAGCCGAAGGTGAACTGCGACGGCAAGGTGCACTCCACGTACCTGCTGGGACCCGATGACGAACTGGAGATTTCCGGACCGGAACTGGATGAGCTAGCGAATAAACCGGCGCGCATTGACGACGACGGCTATATCCAAGTACCGCTGGCAGGCCGCATCCATGTGGCTGGGCTGACCGTTCAGCAATGCGAGCAAGAGATCAACAAACACCTCAGCGCCTATATTCGTCACCCGGAGGTTGCGGTAAACGTAAAGGAACTCCGGAGCCAGCCGGTCTCGGTGTTGGGTGCGGTAAACGCACCGGGTGTTCATCAGGTGCAGGGACACAAGACGCTGTTGGAGATGATTTCAATGGCCGGCGGAATTCGGTCGGACGCAGGCTACAGCATCCGCATCACCCGGCAGTTGGAATGGGGCTGCATCCCGTTGCCGAAAGTGGCGCTCGACGCCTCGGGCCGGTTCAGCGTGGCAGAGGTCAATTTGAAAAAGATTATGGAAGCCAAAAATCCCGAGAACAATATTCAGATTTTTCCGCATGACGTCATCTCCGTGCCGAAGGCGGAAATGGTGTACGTGATCGGCGAGGTGAAACGCTCGGGAGGGTTCGTTCTCGGTGAACATGAGTCCATCTCTGTCTTACAGGCGTTGTCGCTTGCCGAGGGTCTCAACGGGACTGCTGACACACGGCATGCCAGGATCCTGCGGCTGAAGCGCGACGCCGATCAACGCGAAGAGCTGGCCGTGGATGTTAAGAACGTTCTCACCGGAAAGAAACCAGACTTCGCACTTCAGGGCGACGACATTTTGTTCATCCCCGGCAGCACGGGCAAGAAGGCGGCCCTGCGTGCCATCGAAGCAGCGATTCAAACGGGAACTGGCATGGCCATCTGGCGTATGCCTTAAAGCTCGTTTAAAGGCCACAAGAATGGAACCTTCCGAACTTCCTCTCGAGAAAACGAACCGACGGCACCCCGAACTAAGCACGAGGGCGGAGCAGCGTCCCGTTGTGTACAGGTATGTCGAGTCACCCGAGGCAGAGATTGCCGCACCAGGCTACAACAGTCTCATGGACTACTGGAACATTCTGCTCCGTCACAGAAAGGTGTTACTAAGTTTTGCGCTGGTGGGGCTGCTCGGAGCGTTCGTAATCAGCCTGGCGCAGACACCGATTTACCGCGTCAGGACTTCCCTCGAGATCCAGGGTACCAACTTACTGGAAATAAAGGGCTCCAATGACTACATCGGGAGCTACGCCACACTAGAGTCGTACGTGGAGACGCAGGTCAAACTTCTGCAGAGCGAATACCTACTCGAGCACGTCATCGACAAATTACAGCTCCAAAAAGAGCGGCCCGCAACCGGTTGGCGCGCCTTCGCGTCGCGCGTGCAGCGCATTTTCGAATTTTCCCAAACCTCGCGTCTCCCGGAAAGGGAGAAATTGATCCAGGAGATAGAACGCAATCTGACTGTGCGGACGTCCGGCAACTCGCGCTTGCTGGAGGTACTGTATGAGTCGCCGGATCCCAAGGGGGCGGCCGATTTCGCGAATACGCTGGTCAGCGAATTCATCGAACTTACTCAAGAAGAGAGGTGGAAGTCCGCCCAGGGCACTGCCGAATGGCTGACGAACCACCTGGACAAAATGAAGGTCCAGCTCGAAGCCTCGGAGGCGCAGCTCCAAGATTACGCACACACTTCCGGGCTGTCGTTTACCTCGGAGAAGGAAAACTTAGCGGAGAGCCAGCTAAAAGAATTACAAGACGAGCTGTCCAAGGTCCAGGCCGAGCGCATCGCCAACCAGGCAAAATTTGAAGCGGCGAAGAGCAAGCCGGCAGATTCCCTGCCGGAAATGTTGGATGACCCAACAATGCGCGAGTACGGGCAGAAGCTGACGGAATTGCAGCGGCAGTACGCCGAACTCAGCGCAACGCTGACCCCGGAACACTACAAAGTGCAGCGCGTGCAAGCGCAGATCAACGAACTAAACTCCGTGATGCAGAAGGAACGCAGCAACGTGCTACGGCGCATCGGCAACGAATACGCAGCCGCGCTCCGCCGTGAAAGACTATTATCCCAGGCCCACGCGAAGCAGGAGAAGGTCGTTGCGGATCAATCCGAGAAGGCGATCCACTACGACACCCTGAAGCGCGACGTAGATTCGAACCGTCGACTCTACGAAGTGATGCTGCAGAGGGTTAAGGAAACTAGCTTGGCCGCCGCCATGCGCGACAGCAACGTACTGGTCATTGATCGCGCCAAACCGCTACCGCTCCCCTACCGTCCAAGTCTGCCCACGAACTCGGCGATTGGCCTGTTCAGCGGCGTGCTCCTGGGTTTTGGATTCGTGCTGCTCCGGGAGCGTCTTGATCACAAGATACAGGTGCCAGGCGATGCGCTAACCTATTTGAACTTACCTGAGCTGGGCGCTATACCCCTAGCTGAACTACCCACCACCCAGCAAGTCTCTAAGGGTTTCTACGCTCGCCATGCGCTGCCGTCTCGTTCCAAGCGCGACCAGGTATCTTCGCCTGATGAATGTCCGGAACTAGCCACCTGGCAGCACAAGCCATCTTTGTTGGCTGAATGCGTCCGTACTACCCTGACTTCCATTCTTTTGTCTGGCCATAACGGAGACCACCCTCGGGTCGTAGTCCTTACGAGCCCCTGCCCCGGCGATGGGAAGACGACTGTGGCGAGCAATCTCAGTATAGCGATGGCCGAGATCCGTCAAAAGGTGTTGCTGATCGACGGTGATTTGCGCCGCCCAAGACTACATGAAGTTTTCGGCGTGTCGAATGACTGGGGTTTAGGTGACGTGCTACGGGAGAGCATCGCTCTTGAGACCATTCCCATCACACGTTTAGTTTGCAAAACCAAAATCTCTGGGCTCTATCTCCTGCCCGGAGGTAGAGACACAATGACCCCGTCGACCCTTCTTTATTCTCCCCGAATGTCTGGGTTGTTGAGCTGCGTGCGACGTGAGTTTGATATGGTCCTGGTTGACGCCCCCCCCGTGATCCACTTGGCGGATGCGCGCGTTCTGGGTCGGCTTGCTGATGGCATCATTTTAGTTATACGTGCCGGGCAGACTACCCCCGAGAGCGCCATGTTCGCCTGCCAACGGTTCGCAGAAGATGGAACGCGCGTGCTCGGTACGATCCTGAACAGCTGGGATCCGAAGAGCGACGGACGTTACGGCTACGGAAGTTACGACTACTACCAAGCATATACCGCGCAATAATTCAAAGAAGAGACCCGGCAGTCACTCGGCTGGCAATGTCCAAAGAAGGCCCTCCTTTGGCAATACGATTTCCGATTGGAGCGCGCGGGAGGCGATACCCCGGCATGGTGGCCCAATTGCCCTCTTGCAGTGAGCTTGACGCCGCCGGGATGAGTCCCGACATGACGAGCTTGGTTTCTTCGCGTTGGTCCAGAAGCGGAAGCGCCAGCTGAGAGCGCTTATAGTTTTCTTGAAGGACCTGCAATCGAAAGCGCAGCTTAATCCGAAGGCCAAGGCAAATCGGTGCCATGCACATTTTATGAGCGTTATCTCTAAACGCGAGCTAGTAATCATCGGCGCGGGCGGTTTTGGGGCCGTAGCTGCCTCTGCGGCCGAGAACTTAAATTCGGCAGCAATCAATCACAATGGAAGAGCTACATGGGATGTGATCGGCTACGTGGATGGCGATACTGCAAAGCGCGGAACGCAGCATGCCGGGCGTTCCGTGTACGGAACTATCGAGGAACTAGGCCACGACTTTCGGGGTCGTGAGTTGTGGTTTTTCTGTGCGATTGGCGATAACGACTCACGCGCAAAAATGGTACGGCGCGCCGATAAATTTGGGTGGAAACCAGCGACATTGGTACATCCCTCGGCCATTCTCGATGCGAACGTGGAAATTGGCGCCGGCAGTTACATTGGTCCGGCATCCGTTATTTCCTTCAACACAAAAATCGGCTCTCACGTCGTTGTCGACATGCATGTATCGGTGGGACATGACGCACTGTTAAAGGATTTTTGTGCAGTCTTCCCAGGTGCCCGAATCAGCGGCAACTGCCGTCTAGGGGAACACGCACTTGTTGGATCCAATGCGACATTGTTGCCATGGACGGTGTTGGGTGACCGCGCCGTTGTCGGAGCAAATTCGTTAGCCCACGGCTCGATCGGGCCGGATACTACAATTTTCGGCGTCCCTGCAAGGATTATTCGTAGGGATCCTAACCTAGCATGCAGCAGAGAATAAATAAACGTTGCAAACGAGGTGGTTTATGCCAAAGGCGATTCGAGGGACGACTACTGACCTGCCCATCGAAGTGTTTTCCACTTGCCCGAATTCTAGCGGCACCTCGGCTGAGAGTTATCTTAAGAAGGTGGCAAATGTCGCGCGCTGGAGCGAACAAAGTGGTTGCAGAGGAATTCTCGTCTATACGGATAACTCCTTGGTGGATCCCTGGCTGGTTTCGCAAACCATAATTGAGAACACGGTGACACTGTGCCCTCTTGTCGCCGTTCAACCCATCTATATGCACCCGTATACGGTCGCCAAGATGGTTGCTTCTTTTGGCTTTCTCTATGGCCGTCAGATCTACTTGAACATGGTTGCTGGAGGGTTCAAAAACGATCTGGATGCGCTGAAGGACACGACGGCGCACGATAAAAGATACGAGCGGCTGACCGAATACACGAAAATCATCCGTCAATTGTTGGCCAGCTCGGATCCCATCAGTTTTTCGGGTGAATTTTACAAAGTCAGTAAATTGAAGATGACGCCCCCTTTGCCGCAGCACCTTTTCCCGGGTATTTTTGTGTCCGGCTCCTCAGAAGCCGGAGTGGCTGCTGCGGAAGCGATGGGAGCCACCGCGATCCGCTATCCAAAACCCGCAAGAGAGTATGAAACTGAACCTATCGTAGACGACATTCCGTCGGGCATTCGGGTGGGCATTATCGCACGCCAGTCCACCGAAGAGGCCTGGATGACCGCCCACCGGCGCTTTCCGGAGGATCGGAAGGGCCAGTTAACTCACCAGTTGGCAATGAAGGTATCGGATTCTTCCTGGCACGAAGAGTTGTCAAAATTGGCAGACGAAACTCGAGGAGAGCAAAGTCCGTACTGGTTAGTGCCTTTCGAGAATTATAAGACCTTCTGCCCGTACTTGGTAGGCAGCTACGAGCAGGTCGGAGAAGAATTGGCGCGGTACATGGCAGCTGGGTATCACAGCTTCATCTTAGATATTCCGCCAAACGAAGAAGAATTGCACCACACCAAACTAACGTTAGATTACGCTTCCTGTTGTTCCGCGACATGAAGCGCTTGCTGCAAAATTGGATCACTCAACAGGCCGAGCGTCGCCCTGACGCTATCGCTGTTGTCATGAACCACGAAAGGATGACCTACCGCCAGCTCGAAGAATCGACGAACCGGTTGGCTAGACTTCTCCGGGCGGTCGGCTGCCGAAAAGGAGACCGCATCTGCTTTCTGATGCCGAAGTCACCGACGGCCATTGTTAGTATGCTGGGGATCCTAAAGGCCGATTGCGTCCACGTGCCAATGGACCCCTCGAGTCCCGCTCCGCGCCTCGCAAGAATTGTAAAGTCCTGTGAGAGCCGTTGGGTTCTAGCTGCCGGTCCGGTAGGCAATTTGCTTGACGAATTGCTATCGCAGTCCGAATATGGCGAATCTATAGCAATCGGAGCGATGGACGGCCAGAAGATCGAAGGACACAATTTCCGGGCCGAGTTCTCCAAAGACGATTTGGCCAGCTATTGTGCGGATTCAGTGGATTCTCAGAATGCTCCGGAGAACCCTTCGCACATTCTGTTCACTTCAGGCTCCAGTGGGACACCCAAAGGAGTGGTGATTACCCACTCGAATGTCATTCACTTTGTCGAATGGGCGGTAAACTACTTTCAGATCACTACTTCGGACCGGAATTCCTGCCATCCCCCACTGCATTTCGATTTGTCGCAGTTCGACATCTTTGGAACGTTTGCCGCGGGTGCGGAACTCCACCTAGTATCGTCGGACTTGAATCTGTTGCCCAACAAACTGGCAGATTTCATTCGTAAGGCAGAACTCACGCAGTGGTTCTCGGTTCCCGCTGTTCTCAACTACATGGCGAAATTCGATGCGGTGAAGTTCAATGACTTCCCCAGCCTCAAGCGTCTGCTGTGGTGTGGCGAGGTGTTCCCCACTCCTGCGGTGCGGTACTGGATGAAGCGATTGCCGAACGTGAGCTTCACCAACCTTTACGGCCCCACTGAAACCACCATCGCCAGCAGTTATTACACCGTTCCGAAGTGTCCCGAGGCTGACCGCGAGCCTATCCCAATTGGAATCGCCTGTGATGGTGAGGAGTTGCTGGTTCTGGACGACAACTTGAAGCCCCTGCCGTCCGGGGAGGTCGGCGACCTGTACATTGGTGGGCTCGGCGTCAGTCCCGGCTACTGGAGAGATCCGGAAAAAACCCGGGCCGCTTTCCTTCCGCGCCCCGGAACTGCTAATTCCTCGGAACGAATTTACAAGACCGGTGATTTGGCGAAAATCGAAGCGAATGGTCTCATCTATTACTTAGGACGTGTGGATTCACAAATCAAGAGCCGCGGCTATCGAATTGAACTGGGTGAAATCGAAGCAGCCTTAAACGCTTTGAATAGCCTGGAAGAATGCGCGGTGGTGGCCATTCCAAGTGAGGGCTTTGAGGGCACAGCCATCTGTTGCGCGTACGTGGGCGCGGGGCATGTGAAAGTCAATCCGGCGACTTTACGAAAGGAACTCAGCAAAGTTTTGCCCGGTTATATGCTGCCTACCCGCTGGATGGCTTCTGACTGTCTCCCCAAGAATTCCAACGGCAAGATTGACAAGCCGCACTTAAGGAGGTTCTTCACCCAAGATGAAACTCAGGCCGCTGGAAAATCCTGATCTCGACCTCGTTGGTAGTTGGTTGAGCCAGAAGCAGAATTATGAGTGGCTCGATTTTGAGAACGGTCCGCAGATTCTCACACCTACCACGCTCAAGATCATGATGCAACGTGACACCCATCTTCTGCGACTCTTCGCCCCCGATTCGCAAAATCCGCCCGTTGGTCTGGTTGCACTTGGCAACATCAATCGCAAATTCAAGACAGCAATGCCTTGGTGCGTGCTGGGGAACAAGAACTATAGCGGACAGGGCCTTGCCAGCCGCGCTGTTTCGGCGATCTTGACTGTCGGATTTTCCGAACTCGGACTTGAAGCTGTGAACGCCTGGACCGTTGCCGAAAATCGTCCAGCCATTCGTGTGCTGGAACACAATCACTTTCGCCTCATTGGCAACCAACGACGCTGCCATTACATTGATGCTCATCCCTACGATCGGTTACTTTTCGATTTACTGGCTTCAGAGCACAAAGGAAATGGATATCATGGATAATTTGACGCTGCAAAACGAAATTGCCTCACTTTTGTTCGAGAATCTGAGCGTGGAAGTGCTCTCCGTTCATGATGACCTGCTCGAAATGGGTCTCATGGACTCATTGAAAATCGTGGAATTGCTGGTGGAGTTGGAACAACGTTTCGGGATGAGAATCCCTCTCAACGAACTGGAGATTGACAATTTCCGTTCGGTCATGAAGATCGCGCACTTCGTTGCAAACCACGAGGGCGGGGTGGCGATACCTGATGCAACAGCCTCGGCGTCACCCGCCATCGACATGCGTTCGCCCGTCACAGAATAAGGTCTAAACCCAGTGCGTTGATTTCCAGATCTCGACTCTGCATGCAATTAAATCATTCTTGGACAAGGCACATTTGAGAGTCATTGCCAATCACCAATGCGAAGGTGGCGGCTCTGGTCGGCCTCGCGTGCTGTATGCAGCCACGACTGCGGACACTCTTCGCGTACTGGGCGGCCAACTCCGATACCTCCGCGAGAAGGGTTTCGATGTTACTTACGTCTCTTCGGCAGGCAGGATCCGGAACGAAGTGTCCCCGCAACATCTTATCTCATTATGCCAGGGTGTGAAGACTATTGAAGTACCTATGGCGCGAGAGATTGCTCCCTTAGGAGATCTTTTATCCCTTTGGCGGCTGTGGCGCATCATACGTGCCCTTAGCCCTACCATTACCAACGTGGGGACGCCCAAGGCGGGGTTGGTAGGAGGCTTTGCAGCCTGGTTGAACCGCGTGCCTTGTCGCTTCTACACGTTGCACGGTTTGCGGTTCGAAACCACTAGCGGGCTCAGGCGGCGGCTCCTAGTTTTCGCCGAGAGCTTGGCTTGCCATTTTGCACATCGCGTCATATGTGTCAGTGCGAGCGTACGAGAGAAGGCGATTGCTTCAGGTCTCGCGAATCGGGAGCGAACAGTAGTGTTTGCATCTGGCAGCTGCGACGGAGTAGATGCTTCGCGCTTCGCTCCAACACCGGAGATGATCGAGCGAGGTACGGTGTTGCGGTCTCAATTGGACATCCCTTCACAGGCACCCGTCATTGGTTTTCTCGGCCGGCTAACCCGGGATAAAGGCATTCCGGAGTTGGTGGAAGCATTCTTGCAACTGAAGGGTCCATTCCCGGATCTCCGGCTATTGTTGCTTGGCCGTTTCGAAGATGAAGACCCGCTTCCGCCGGAGACAAGGAAATGTTTAGAGACGCATCCCGACGTAGTCTTTCCAGGTCTGGTCGAGGATACCCCTCCCTATTACGCACTGATGGATGTCCTAGCGCTACCAAGCCACCGCGAAGGATTTCCCACTGTGGTTTTGGAGGCGCAAGCCGCCGGCAAACCCGTGGTGGCCGCACGGTCAACTGGGTGCGTTGACTCCATTGTCGATGGGGAGACCGGCCTACTTTTCCCCGTAGGTGATGTAGCAGCGCTTACCGATGCGTTGGCGCGTGTCCTCGCTGACAAAGCGTTGGCCGGTAAGATGGGGCGCGCTGGGCGTGAGCGAACAAATTATAAGTTTCGACAACAACCAATCCGCGAAGCCCTCCGCTCGGAGTTTCTCGGAGTTTTGCAAGCGAGAAATCTGCACGTATGGAAGAGGCCTCGCGTAGAAGCAGCAGATTGGGAGGCGAAGTACAGTGAATAGCAGTGCCCGAGAAAAATCAAAGAGAATGCTTGATGTCATTGTCTCGGGGACTGCACTGATAGTTTTTTGCCCGGTCCTTGCATTGATCGCACTGGCAGTCTGGGCAAACATGGGACGGCCTATCCTGTTCCGCCACACGCGGCCAGGCTATAAAGCGAAACCGTTTGTCTTGCTTAAATTCAGGACGATGACAGATGCCTGCGACTCTGAGGGGAACCTTTTGCCTGACCCTGATCGCCTAACTCGACTAGGAAAGGTTTTGCGACGCTGGAGTCTCGATGAGCTCCCGCAATTGTGGAATGTGTTCAAAGGCGAAATGAGCCTGGTAGGTCCGCGCCCATTGTTGATGGACTACCTGGAAAAATACACATCTGAACAGGCCAGACGCCATGACGTGAAACCCGGGCTGACCGGGTGGGCGCAGCTACATGGCAAACAGGACCTGCTTTTTAGCAAGAGATTTGAGATGGACGTGTGGTACGTGGACAATTGGCATTTCCTTCTGGACTTGAAGCTGATTCTTCTAACTATTCTGAGTTTGCACAAGCTGTCCGCCGCAGGAGCCACGCCCGATGTGGCCAAGACCGATGATCTTGGTCTTTTCGCAGTGATCCGCAAGAAAAAAGGCAGGGCTGAACGCATATCATGCCGCTGAGGGAAGGACGTCAGTGAATCTTATCGGCTGCAAAGCCCAGGTTTTGGCAGCAGGTGATCTGCACGACTTCTCGGAATGGGAAGAGTTAATAGACCAGGCGCCCATTTCGGATGTGTATTTCCGCCCCGGTTATGTCTGCGCATACGAAGCCGCGGGCCACGGCAAAGCTATTGGCTTGGTCCTCAATTCCAATCATGCGCAGGTGCTCGTACCCCTCCTTTTACGGCCCCTGTCAGATTTGCCCTTTGCCCAAGACGAACCTGGTTTTGATGTCGCCAGTCCGTACGGTTACGGCGGGCTGTTGCCACTTACCAGCGCGGAGCCACCAAGCCAAGCCGACGTGCGTGCGCTTCTTGATTCTCTAAAGCAATGGTGTCGAGACGCAGGCGTTGTCAGTTGCTTCATCCGCCTGCATCCTTTAATGGACCAAGATTGCTGGCTGGGCTCAGCACTCTTGCATGAATCGGCAACCTCCCTCCACTATCAAGCCCAGACTGTTGCGGTTGACTTGACCAGATGGGATAGCGCGCTTCAGCGCATCGCAGGATTGGATAAGGGTATTCGACTGGATCTCAGTCGAGCCACGCGCATCCTCCGCGTTTCCTGGGGCGGTTCCGAAGTTCCATTGTCCGAAGCGCTCGTCCTGTTTCGGCAGATCTACGAGCAGAGAATGGTGCAACTGAATGCCGCCCCCCATTACTATTTTTCTGCCAAATATTACGGCTTTCTCGCCGAAAGGCTTGGGAGCAATGTGGGAGTCGCGCTAGCGTGGCTGGAGGAAGAGTTGGTAGGCGCAAGTCTTTTTCTGGCTGGCCGGGAATTCGCCCACTATCACCTCAGTGGCACGAACGAAAAAGGTCGCAAATTCGGGGCAACGACACTGCTCATTAACGCCGCGGCCCTGTGGGCTCGGCAGCGCGGCTGTGAGCTCTTGCACCTTGGTGGAGGCGTATGCGGTGAAGATGGCGTCTTCAAGTATAAGAAGGGTTTCGGCGGACCACGATTCCACCACCATACTTTGCACGTTATTGCGGACGAATCGCGTTATCAAGAGTTGATGGAGAGACGCCTCAGATCTGAGTCGCTTCCTCCACCGCGCCAGGGTTTTTTCCCTCAATATCGAGCTTAGACTGGGCCCACGATGTCGCCATGGGCGGAGCGGTGGCTTGCGCTTCAAGGCAAACCACTCTACGCCACAGCAACCATTTCGCGTGAGCTAGCCGCGCACATCTCTCAATTGGTCGAATTCAAAAGTCGTCTGTACGCGGCGGCTCAATGAGATAAAGGAGGATTCTGCCGATGAACAACCTGAGCTTTCAGATTTCAAGGGTGCTTCTGCTGCTGCGCGCCGGACAGTTCGCAACGGCGCTGGCCAAGGTGCGTGAGAGAATCTACTCGAATACCGTGCGCTACTGTCTACGTCGTGATCTGTCACAGCCGTTCGAAGCTCCGCCGGCACAAATTGCTATCACCGTGCGTCCCATCGAAGAAGGAGACGCCGCTGCTTTGTTTCGCTCGGAAGGTTCTCATGTGCCCGCGGACGAAATCGTCGATCGGACGGGGAGAATGGATATCTTCCGGCAGAGAATTCCTACGGGCTATGTGGCGATCGACCCCAATGGAGTACCGTGCTATGCCCAGTGGCTGATGAGCCACGTCGACAATGATCGGATCCAGAGGTTCTTCAAAGGCCTCTTTCCGGTCTTGCACCCGAACGAGGCCTTGCTCGAAGCAGCATTCACCCCGGAAAGCCACCGTGGGTTGCGAATCATGCCACGTGCGATGGCCCTTCTCGCCGAAAAGGCTACAGATTTCGGAGCGCGTTACGTGATCACCTTCGTCGCCGAGGGGAACACTCCTTCACTCAAAGGCTGCAAGCGGGCTGGCTTCGTGCCTCATTATTTGTTAAAGGAAGAATGGCGATTGTTCAGTCGGCGCTTAATTGCTACTCCTCTACCCGAAGGCACTCCCTATCCATTCGATAAGAAGGAGTCAACGCCTAGGCCAGTCACAACCTCGCCTTCTACTGGCGCCTCGATCTCAGTTAGCTCGGTGCACTAGGCGGCAGCTCCTGGTCTGAGTAGCGAACCTTGTAGCTCGTTGTGCAAGGGCTCTCCCAGTTCTAGCCATCTGGTGTATGACAAAGCTTAGAAGTCGGAAACTGGGAATCACCACCTCCAGCTGACACATATTTCACCTTCCGTAGGAATCGTCGAGCACAGCCGCTTTCCCCTCAATGGGTCGGCGGCGCTACGCCAAGGTAGCGAATTGCTCTCATGTCAAACACTTGCGATTGGAGTCAAACTGAGTGCGAATTTTGCACGTTATTGGAGGGCTGAATCGCGGCGGTGCGGAAACCTGGCTTGTCCAGACACTTCGGCACATAGACAGAACGAAGTACCAATTCGACTTTCTTGTGCATACAGAGCAGCCGTGCGCCTACGACGATGAGGTACGCTCACTCGGCGCTCGCATCATAGCGTGTCTCTCGCCTTCTGATCCGGTTCGATACACTCGTAACTTCCTACGTATCCTTCGAGAAACTGGCCCTTATGATTGTGTTCACAGCCATGTTCACCGCTTTAGCGGATATGTCCTCACACTCGCTCGGCTGGCTGGTGTGCCTGTGCGCATAACGCATTCACACACCACAGATAAAGAGAGAGAGAACAGACGTCAGTTTTATCGGCTTGCAATGACTAACCTGCTGAAGATAGGTGCAACTGCTGGATTGGCCGTAAGTGACAAAGCTGCTACGTCGTTGTTTGGGGAAAATTGGAAAACAGACCCAAAGTGGCGGGTATCTCATTTAGGAATTGATCTGGAACCGTTTGCGAGACCAGTGGACTCTCACAAGCTAAGGGCAGAGCTGGGGATCCCGGTGCAGGCATTTGTAATCGGTCACGTGGGTCGCTTCGCTCCCCCAAAGAACCATACTTTCCTCTTAGATATAGCGAAGCATGTCTGTGCAACCAATGTCGAGGCAATCTTTGTATTGGTAGGTGACGGGCCGTTCCGCAACGCGATGGAAATCAAAGCCGAGAAGCTTGGGATTTCCCAACATGTGAAATTCGCGGGCAACCGAGATGACGTAGCCCAGCTCATGAAAGGCGTGATGGACGTGTTCTTGTTTCCCTCACTCTATGAAGGGTTTCCGCTAGCCTTATTGGAGGCCCAGGCCGCCGGCTTGCGATGTTTCATAACGGATACGATTTCAGCCGAGACTGATATTCTCCCCCAACTTGTAACTCGTCTCTCTCTGGAAGATAGCGCAGGTGCCTGGGCCGAGTCCGTGAATAGAGGACAACCTTCAACTGAGAGATGTTTTCAGCCAGACGCAATGCGCGACTTCAGCATCGATGCGGCAGTGAGCCGCTTATGCAATGTTTATGACGAGGAGTAGCGCTATCCAAATACGTTTGCTTGGCCGTATGCCGCTCAACCGCATCTATAACTGGCGGCTATTTGTCGTCGCCTCTGTTTTTTTGGCTTCTAGTCTGATGTGCTGGAGCGTGGTGGTTGAGGGCCCAAAGCTAACGCTGGCCATCGCCATCATTCCTTTGGTTCTCCCCTTCATGGTCGCTTACGCAGCGATGACGGAAAGCGGGATCATGGATCCTGCCGCTCTGTTCCCAGCCTTCTTTGGTATGTATAACGGGATCCCGTTAATTGGATTTTTGTCCGATGATGTTCGGAATAACCTTGCTTACCCTGTGAAGTTTGATCCATACGTTTTCTTTCGGGCAGGGCTAATTTCCGCTCTGGGAGCAATCTTCATTGCCATCACCTGGGCTGTCTGGAAGCCCCTTGCGCACAAGCGCCTCCCAATCCGCGACGTGACTGGTTGGTTCAAGACGGGCATAATTTGCTACGCAATCGGAATTTTGCTGTACTTCCTTCAGTATCTCCAGCTTGGCGGGTATTGGGCTGCACTCGCGATTGAACGCACGAGACGATTCGAGGTCATGGCGGAGAAAATCAGCTTGCCCTACTTCGCATTTGTGTTGGTCGGCCTGGTGATGACCACCGCTTCCGGCAACCAATCACGAAAACGGGCCGCCGCCATCCTGATGACTGCGCTATGGTGCGTGCTAGTCATGGTGCAGGGTGACCGCAGACTTATGCTGCAGACCGTCTTGGCGGTCCTTAGTGCCGCCACGTTTCTCGTGGCCAAGTCAACCAGAATACGAATGAAACATCTGGCGATTGTGCTCGCTGCTTACACAGCACTCGCGGTTGCAGGTCAGCTCAGGGGACAGATCCCTGGGCTCCTGTCTGACAGCGGCTCGCAACACAAGGTACTCGACCCCAGCAAGGACAAGCCCTTGCTGGACAGCGTCACCCCAGGAAACGCAGAGTTTGGGGGCCCTTTCCTGTCCGTGCTATACAATGTAGAACACGTCACAGATTACTGGTTAGGGAAATCTTACATCGATACCATTCCCTGCATACTCCCCCGGATCATCTACCATTCTAAGCCACCCTCGCCGGCGACGGAACTTGCGAACGAAGTCCACCGGGGTCGCATTTTCGGTTTCGCCGCAGCTGGGTGGGGCTATAGTCCCATTGCCGAAGCCTTTCTAAATTTCGGGATCTTGGGTGTCTGCGTCATATCCTCTATTTGGATGGGCGCCTTTATTTCCTTAAGTCGGTTGCGGAATTACAGGTGGGGGTTGGTGATAGCCGCGGTGCTGACGCCAGAAACTATTAACGCGAACCGCATCGATTTCAGGACGGTCTATCTGGAGGCCTTTTCCTGCACCGTGGTAGTGATCATATCAGCATTAGTCGCGAAAAGCTTGTATCAGGTATCTTCTAGCCGGTCGCGGCATCGGGTAGCGGAAGCAAGAACACTCCATCAGGGCTTTCATCAGCCGAATGATCTCAAATGTCCGTAATTGTGACCGATCGACAAGATTTTCAAGCTTTTCGGCTTTGAGTCCCATCTGGTGGCGCAACATCACCACTTGCTTCCATCTTCAGCATGATGCGCACTTGCCCCTTGGGAGCCGCAACGTTCTGCAAACGTTATGCAATTGACCATTGCCCTCGAGCAACGTTTCTATCGCACGCCTGACGGTCAGTACTGGACCGCGTCGCTCTATCCCCGGTCCTTTTGGTCTAGGTATCTGGCGGTTTTCGACGGCCTGAAAATTCTCGCACGCGTCCACGAAGCTTCATCTGTGGCCGAGACCTGGAAGCGCGTGGATGGAAGTGGCGTTTCGTTTGCAGCAATCCCTGCGTATGTGGGCCCATGGAACTTCGTACGTAGCGTCCGGCACGTGCGTACGGCCGTCGCGCGCGGGGTTGCGGACGATTCCGCCATGCTGTTGCGCGTTCCGGGGCTAGTAGCGACTCTGGCATCCTCGGCCATGCGGACGGGCCGCCCCTATGGCGTTGAAGTGGTGGGCGATCCCTATGACGTGTTTTCACCAGGCGCGAATTCGCACCCGTTCCGGCCGTTCTTCCGCTGGTGGTTTTCACGCACCCTGAAAGCACAGTGCAGGAGAGCGGCATGCAGTCTGTACGTCACTGAGCAGGCGTTGCAGCGCCGCTATCCCCCGGCAGCCCAACGGGCCAAAGGGGTGCCGGAGCAATACGGAGAAAATTTCTCAATTGGCGTCTCCGATGTGGAGCTCGACGACGCCGCTTTCGCCGCCGACAGTGATTTGTCGCCATGCGTCCCACCTCCAGCCAACGCTAGGGGAAAAGGACGATTTCGCATCGTATTCGTCGGTACGCTGGAGGCTGGGTACAAGGGCTTCGACGTGCTTGTCGCAGCTTTCGCCCAGTGCGCGCGTGCGGGCCTGGACGCCGAGCTAACCATCATCGGGACTGGTAGGCAAAAATCGGTATTCGAGTCCCTGGCACGGCGCCTGGCAGTGTCGGATCGGCTGACATTTCTGGGTTCGCTGCCCGCCGGCGAACCCATCCGGCGGCGCCTCGACGCTAGCGACGTCTTCGTGTTGCCCTCTCGGCAAGAGGGCCTGCCGCGTGCGTTGGTCGAAGCAATGGCGCGCGGACTGGCGTGCATCGGGACGCGCGTAGGCGGCGTGCCAGAATTGCTGCCGGAGTGCGCCGTCGTCGCCCCGGGTGACGCAGATGAGCTTGCTGGTAGGATTCTAGAATTTGCCGCGAACCCGACACGGAGAGCGGAGCTGGGAGCGCAGAACCTGGCGACCGCCCGGCGTTATCATGAGGACATTCTGCAGCCCAGGCGAATTGCGTTCTATCAACGCCTTCGTGACCTCACCGTCGCTTGGCAACGAGAAGCTGCGAACTCTCGAATCGCGCCTACTCGACCCAACCGCGCATGCGCGTAACATGACAAAGATGAGTGGGTGGAACATTGTTACTTCTGAACTCTCCTCATGGGGCACGGTAACTCACGGAAATCCGATTAACCAATCTAATGCCAGCCTAGTGGGAGTTGGATCTTTCTCAAATGGGCTTCGCTAAATCCTGGTCCGCGCGATTTACCCATATTTCTGGAGGACCTATGTTGAATTCCCTCGCACTTATGATCGTTCTTGCAATCTTCGCAGTGCTTTTCCCAACCAGCCTTTTTTGGGGAGTTCCCCCAAGTGGGGTAAGCCCGGCCAATGCAGTCGCCCCAGACAACGTTCCCCCCGGATTGCAGTTCTATGTCTCTACCACGGGCAACGACGTCAACAATGGAACGAGCTTGTCAACGCCGTGGCGGACGATTCAGAAGGCCATGAACAGCGCCACGCCAGGCTCGACCGTCAACATCTTGGGCGGCACGTACAACGAG
>WNFG01003459.1_pt1 | contig 23923 bp, 19 predicted proteins | sample 5400431 | NCBI WGS metagenome assembly WNFG01 (sample SAMN13153346, study PRJNA577476) | soil metagenome | isolation source: 120 cm saprolite under Douglas fir tree site 2 hole 3 replicate 2 | place: USA:California | collected 2015-04-18 | reverse complement strand
CGATATTGTTTTTCTCTGCTGGGTCGGAAACGAGGTCGTAAAGTTCGGGTTGTGGCGCATCAATGTAGTGATAGCGATTGGTTTCCAGCGCGTGGAGTGGACTCCAGCCAAATGAACTGAAGGGATAGAAGGTCTCACTGTAGGCTTCTCTCTCGTTTTCTGGCACAGTGTCCAGAAGCCCACGCTCTTTGAATTGTTTCTCCATCGAGTCTTTGACGCCTGCCGAATGAAACAGCGTCGGGGCGACGGCAATGGTTTCTACTGGGGCAGCGATATGACTCGGCCGATATCGGCTACTGGCAGGCCCTTTAGCGGGAAGTTTCACGATCAACGGAATGCGTACCGTTGAGTTATAGATGAAGAAGCCATGCTCGCTCTCGCCGTGCTCTCCCAAAGATTCTCCGTGATCGCTCAGAAAGACGATCAGGCTGCGTTCGTAAAGCTGATGTCGCTTGAGCCAGGTGATGAGGCGTCCAAGTTCGTGGTCAGCGTAGGCAATTTCTCCGTCGTAGGGATGATCGTGGTACTGCGAGCGATATGGTTCCGGAGGATCATAAGGACTGTGCGGATCGTACAGATGCAGCCAAAGAAAAAATGGGCGGCGAGTCGTTCTCTGCAGCCACGCGATGGCGTGCGAGACGCTTTCTTCCGCCCTGCGGTCTACCAGTCCGATGTCTTTCTTCATGAAAGTTTCGGCGGAAAACGCATCGTCGTAGAAGTCGAAGCCTCGTCCCAAACCCCAACTGCGGTCCAGTACGAATGCGCTGACTACAGCTCCGGTGGCATAGCCTTGCTCTTTGAATCCTTGCGCGACGGTACGGAACTGTGGAGAAAGGGGCTGGCCGGTAAAATCCTGCACGCCGTTCTGGAATGGATAAGTGCCCGTCAATATCGCTGCGTGAGAAGGCCAGGTAAGCGGCACTTGCGAAATCGCTCGATCAAACACAACGCCATCACGAGCAAGAGCATCGAGAGTAGGAGTTTTAACATTGCTCGCGCCATAGCAGCCCAGGTGATCGGCGCGAACGGTATCTATAGTGATCAAAATGACATTAGGCGCTGGCTTGCGTGCCGGCGGAACCGCAAACGCGATGCCAACAAGCACTGAGAACCAAGCCGCGAGTTGAAAAAAACGTCCCAATGTGAATGCCAGGATCTATTGCGGCTGAGCCTGCCCCGCTTTCCGCATTTCCTGTTCGGCCTCGCCGGTCAATCCTTTCGCGGTCAACGCCCTAGCCAGGGCCACGTGAGTACCGGCATCATCCGGTAGCAGTTCGGCTGCTTTCCGCAGTTCCGCCACGGCCTCGTCAACTTGCCCTTCGGAAAGCAATATCTCACCTAACGCGCGATGGCCTGGAGCATAGGCATCGGCAATGCTCACCGACTGCCGGAATGCAGCCGCCGCTTGGTTGGTCATCTTCTTCTCGAGATAACTCTGACCCAGGTCATAAGCGGCGGTGAAATTGGTGGAATCCAACTCCAGCGTGCGCTTAAAAATCGTAATCGCCTCATCAAACTGGCCGGTTCGGGCGTATGCCAGTCCCAAATGAAAAGCCGCAAGCGCGTAGTCGGGGCTGAGTTGCATAACTTTACGAAATTGCTCTATAGAGGGCTGATAGTCGCGCATGCGGTAATAATTCAACCCCAGCAAGTAGTGAACAGCTACGGAATCGAGCTCTGTTTTGAGAGCAGCATTCAGCTTCTCGGTCGATTGCGAATACTCACCGTGTTGGCTGTCGGCAATGGCATCTGAAATAAGTTCGTACACCTGAATGCGATCTTTGGGATCAGGCAATTCACGATTGCTGATGGTTGGACTGCCTCCACCGGAGAAACCGGCATATCCTAGCGATTTCAGCCGCTCCATCAACGCCGGATCGAGCCCGGTCTTCTGCGCCATCTCTTGTCCCGCGCTGTATTCGCGAATCAGCGCGGCTAGTTTCGCCTGCATTTCCTCTCCCACAGCTTTCTTTTGAGGAAGCAGATTTTGAGTTTCGCCGGGGTCCTTGCTCAGGTCGTAAAGTTCCGGTTTGGGAGCATCTATGAAGTGGTAGTTCCCGGTCTCCACGCCGCGCAATTCACTCCAATTGAAATGAAGTCTGGGGAGAAAAGTCTCGGCGTACAGGCTGCCTGATTCGTTTGATTTCTTCCCATCCATCAGCGGCAAAAGGTTGCGTCCCTGGACTTGTGATGGAGTGTCGACCTTCAGGATTTGCAAAACCGTGGGCATGATGTCGGTGAGGCTTACCTGCGCCGAAATTTGCTTCGTCAGCTTCCCTTGCGGCAGCCTGAAAATCAGCGGCACCTGTAAGGTCGCGTTATAGATGAAGAAGCCGTGAGTTTTCTCTCCGTGCTCGCCCAGACTTTCGCCATGATCTCCACTGAGAACGATGAGTGTGCTCTGGTATAACCCTTTTTCTTTGAGGAACCGTAGCAGACGTCCAACTTGCGCGTCGGCAAAAGCAATCTCGCCATCGTATGGCCGCGACCCGTAATCCTGGCTATATGGCGCAGGCGGACGGTAAGGATAATGCGGGTCGTAGAGGTGCATCCACAGGAAAAACTTCTTTTGATAATTCTTGTCCAGCCAGTCCAGCGCCACATCAGCTACGACATTGCCAGGGCGCTCCATCTCATCGAGATTGGTTTCCAGCAGACGATTGAAATCGAAATGGTCATAATAAAAATCGAAGCCGTGATTCAAGCCGAAGCGTGAATCCAGCACTGCCGAACCGATCACCGCAGCCGTGTTGTACCCATGCTCCTTTAACACTGACGCCAGCGTCGGCTGTTGCGGATTAAGTTTGTTGGCGCTGAAGTCGTGGATGCCGCTCAGCATCGGGTAGCTGCCGGTGAAAATGGCGGTGTGAGCGGGTAGGGTGACAGGTACTGGAGTATAGGCACGTTCGAAGCGCACGCCGTCGGCCGCAAGCGCGTCAATGTTCGGAGTATGGATTTGCTTGTATCCATAGCAACCGAGGTGATCGGCTCGTAGAGTATCAATCGTGATAACCACCACATTGGTGGAAGGCGTGCCTGCCGCAAAGGCCGCCGGCAATTCGAGGAAGCAGGCCATCATCAGGAGTGAAAATCGCTGGGAGAGAGACATGGGGTATGAAAATTATATCCCACCGCTTCGGGCTTCTTGTGTGAATGGCGCGTCCAGGCTAAAGCGCTATGCTAGGCTAAATTGCCCGCTAGCCGTTAGGTTTGATGCTGATGACTATCCGCAAAATCTTGTTATGCCTGCTGTTACTTAGTCGCTGGACCCTCGCCAGCAACCCTGCGGCAAAAGAAATTTCGCAGCCCGACGTTTTTCTCATAACCATAGATACGCTACGGGCCGACCACGTGCATTGCTACGGATACGATCACGTGCAGACGCCGGCGCTCGACGGTCTAGCAAAAAATGGGATTCGCTTCTCGCACGCGTTCACTCCCAGTCCTATTACCAACACTTCGCACACCTCGATCTTGACGGGATTGTTACCCAGCGTTCATGGAGTGACCGACTTCGCGATTCCTCTGTCTCCGATCCACGCTACCTGGGCCGAGTTGCTAAAGAAGAGAGGCTATAACACGGCTGCTTTCATCGGCGCGGTCATCCTCGACAGCAAGACTTTGGCTCCAGGCCTTGATCGCGGCTTCGATTTCTACGATAACTTTCCCCAACATTCGCGGACCAAATCGCGCTGGGGACGCGTGGAACGCCGCGGCTTGGACGTTGTGCAGCATGCCGAGAACTGGCTCAACGCGCATCGCAACAGCCCACATTTTGTGTGGGTCCATCTCTATGACCCGCACGATCCCTACGAGCCTCCAGCACCCTATTCGCAGCTTTATAAGGATCATCTTTACGATGGAGAGATTGCATACGCCGATTCAGCCCTCACCGACTTCGTAACCTATCTTAAGAAGCAGGGATGGTATGAGAATTCGCTGGTCATAGTCGTCGGCGATCACGGCGAAGGTCTTGGTGAGCACCACGAGGATACACATGGAATCTTTCTTTACGATTCCACCACGCATGTTCCCCTTATTATGAAACTTCCGGCGCAACGCGTTGCTGCGAAGGTCGTGGATGCACAAGTACGCACCACGGATATTTTGCCAACCGTGCTGGATCTGCTCGCGGTGCCGTCTCCCGCCCAACTTAATGGAGAATCGCTCAAACCCTACTTCGCAGTTGGGGACAACGCGCAGCGCACTGCATTCGCAGAAACCGACTATCCTTTACGTTTTGGCTGGGCTCCGCTGCGTTCCGTTCGCACGTCAGATTTCAAGTTCATCGAAGCGCCGCGCCCCGAGTTCTACGATTTGCACGCCGATCCTGCGGAGGTCAAGAATCTCTACCAGCCCTGGGACCCAAAAGTGCAAAAGTTCAGAGCCGTGCTAGCCGACTTGCGATCGAAGCTGCCTCCCGCTACACCTTCTTCTGGAACAGTGGGTCAGGGCACAGTCAACGAACTGCGAGCGCTGGGTTATCTCGGTCCGGCAGATGCAGGCAGTTCAACCAACGTACCCGAGCCTTCGCTGCTGCCAGATCCCAAGGACAAAATCGAAGAGCAGAATCTGCTGCACAGGGCCATGATCGCATCTGAAGATAACCGTCCCGCCGAGGCCCGCACGGCGCTGGAGAAAGTTCTGCAGCTCAATCCCAAGTCACCTACAGCATTGCTGCAACTCGGAGAGCTTGAGTTTCAATCAGGCGATTACGCAAAGGCGGCAGAACATCTGGGACGAGCGCGCGAGATTCGTCCCGACGATGCCACCGCGGCTTACTATCAGGGTCAGGCGCTGGAGAAGACTGGCAATCTGCCCGCCGCCCGGGAGGCCCTTGAGGCCACTTTGAAAATGAGTCCTGGTCAGTTCCCCGCAAGATTGTTGTTGGGCGAAGTCTATTTGCGGCTGAAAAACGTCAAGGCCGCCGAAGACCAGTTCGAGGCCGCGATGTTGATCCAGCCAAATAGCGCCGAAGCCAAGCTGGATCTTGCCAGAGCGCAGATAGCGTCCGGGAGCTATGCGGACGCTGTCCAGCAGCTTGAATTGCTAACGAAGTCGGAGTCCCAGAACGCGGAAGCTTTTAAACTGCTGGCACAGGCGTATTCCGCGCTCGGCAAGAAGGCGGAAGCACAAGTGGCGGAGAACCGCGCCAAGCTACTCCAAGCGGCGCCTAAGAAATTGCACTAATGTGGGACACGGATATGGCAAACCCTATATGAACTGGACCACCTGTTCTATGCCACGCTCATTTTCGCCGGCTCTCCTTTGCAATCTTTTCAATTTGGCCGAGGTGGTTCAAGTCATGTCCTGCAAACATGCGTACGATATGCGAAATGGTTTCTTTTCCGCGCTCCTGATGCATTCCGTAGTTCTCCCACAGATTCTTAGGTACGGACTTCAACAGTTTGAGGTTGTGCTCACGCAGCACGCGAAACATATCTAAAGAAGCTTTTGGATCGCGGCGCGAGTAGCCTAGCGTTTCCGCCCATGCGTCCTGGTCAAAAGGTTGGAGCGATGTGCCATTATTGGCAAGAATAGAACGCATGCGCCAACCGCCCACCAGTTCTGCATCCGCTAAGTGCGCCAGGATTTGAGCGATGGACCACTTCCCTGGCGCTGGCTGTCGCGCTAACTGTTTCTTACTGAGGGGCTTCGTCACCTTCTGAAGTTTCTTTGCTGTTTCCTTTTGGACACGAAGTGGATCTTTGCCATCCACGTAGCCCAGCATGCGCTGGGTGTATCGCTGCGGAGTCTCCTGCATGTCTCCCTCCTGTGACATAACCGGTGGCAAGTGTGTGATATCGTCGCCAAACGAAAGAGCGCCCACATGGAGCGCTCCTCAAATCAGGTACGAAGCATCGTTACTCGAAAGCTACTTTTGCAATGCGACCTTATTGTCCGAGTTATCAAAGATCTCGCTGAGAACATGGCCGCGCATTTGCTTGGGCTGCTCGATTCCATACACGTGAAGAATCGTGGGAGCGACATCATATACCGTCGCTTCGAAGCCCATCAGGCGCAAATCGTGCTTTATTCCGGGACCCATGGCAAAAAACGAACCGGGTACATCGTCGCCATCGGCAAAATCATGTTTGGCGATCACCGGGGTAGTTTTTTCGTGGTCCATGTGCGCGTGCGGATCGGTTTCTTCGAACTCGCGCAAAGGCTTGATGCCATGATCTGACACGATAAAAAGATACGTATTTTCGTCTACGTGTTTGAGAATGCTGCCCAACACCTTGTCGAAGCCGATGTATTGGTTGGGAAAGGCGTCGGGCCGGACCGCGTTGATCTTGGCGTTATATCCCACGTTATAGGGTGCGATGGGATAGAGCCAGTGTCCGGTGCGGTCTTCGCAAGATTGCACGAACCAGGTGAAGTCAGTGGGATGGCTGGTCATCAGGTAATCGAATAGCTTGGTCTGTTGATCGCGAATCACGTCTACCTTCTTCAGCCAGCTATCGATGACTTCAGTTTCGTGACCCCTCAGTTGCTCGGCCGAGGGCATGCGCTCGCAATCGATGAAGAAGTCACCAACATTTTTAAGCAGCTCCGCTTTGAAGGACGCAGGATAGACGGCATCGCCGCCTTGCACTTCGCTGAGCTTCGGCGCGCACAGCACCCCGTCTTCGCAGTTCTTGCCGCGCGTCAGCATGCCACTGATCATGTAGCCATTGACCGGCATTACCGGGAACGTGGCAGGCACGTTGGCCATGCCGATGGAAACGCCGTTCTTCGACAGGATCGACCAGATCGGCTCTTCCTTCAGCATGTTGGTATTGGCGGTAATTCCACCCACAAGAAATCCAGTCACGCCATGCTCTTCCGGCTTGGTGCCGGTAAAAATCGTCGAATAAACGCGAGGACAATTCGGGCCTGACACGGTGCGCAGTTTTCCGTATGCGCCATTCTTGATTACCTTGGCAAGATTGGGCATCTCGCCTTTGAGCAGTAGCGGGCGGATGACGTCCAATTCCATGCCGTTAACCCCGACCACCACTACTCGTGGCTTGGCCTTGGCGGCACTCTGCGACTGTCCGAAAAGTGGCAACCCAAGCAGGCAAATCGCGAGAACAATCAGCGGAAACCTTCTAGAAACCATGGGGATACCTCACCTATGCGGGATCGTGTAATTATACTCGATAGGGACGCGGCCATCGCCGCAATGTTCCTTTGCATCCTACGAATTCAGTACTGTCACCCCAGACTTTGGGGGGACGGTGCCCAACGGGCCCACAGGTCAGTTTTTTCGACTATGTTTTGGAGGATCAAATAGTGAAAGCACGTGCCAAGGTTTTGACCGCCTTACTGCTCGCATGCGGGAGCCTTTTGCTGGCCGGGTGCCCGACGCGCACAAGCATCGCCAACATCAACCGTGATCCGGGCCGATTTGCGGGCAAGGAAGTGACCATCGCCGGACGAGTCACCAGTTCTTTTGGAGCGCTTGGGAGCGGCGTCTTTCAAATTGATGATGGCACTGGTACCATGTGGGTTTTCAGCCAGAGCTTCGGAGTGCCGGGCGATGGCGCTCGAGTCGCCACCACCGGTCGCATCGAACAGGGCTTTAGCTTCGGCGGCCGAAGCTTCGCAACCATCCTTCGGGAAACGCAGCGCCGGCACTAGCTGTGGGTGGATGGACGACTAGCGAATGTCGGTTGCCCTCATGCGAAACCCACGCCAGTGTGCCGATCTGCAGTTTTTTTCATCTTGACGTCCGTGCGGAAAAAGTAGAGAGTATGTCTCCCCAGGGGGCTCCTTCGTGCCATTCTCCCTATCATAAAGACAAAGGCCAAGTTGATGCAGGGCGGTCTAAAGCTAAGGAGGGCAGTGTATGACGCAGATTCCCGATAGTTTAATTGATAAAGACGTGCAACTAGCGTTGCAACGCTTCGGCGGAAACGCCACTGCCTACGAAATGCTGCGATGGATTAACCACGAGTTGCGGCGGGGATATCAGCTTCAGGAATTTGAAGACTCGTTAGCTAAGTTGAAGCCATTCTCGGGTGAGCCGTCGAGACGAACAGCCGCTTAATCGTTGCGTGCGTGTCCATCGCGGAGCCCAGCTTCCAGTTCCAGTCCCAGTCCCATTGACATAGGCAATTCTCTAAGACGAACACCTTGGCTATGTCTAAGGTGAATGACTTAGCCTAGCCCACTTCCGCCGTCAGATTGCAAAAAAATTGCTAATTTGCTGTGTCTTGGGGTTGATCTTGAGTAGATCTATCCCTAGAATCGCCCAAACGAGTTTCACCTCACAACTTTTAATTTCTTCTCCACGCCGCTTCGTTCAAAAACAAGTTGGAGATTTTACGAATGAAGAAGTACATTCTTGCGTCTCTCATTGCGATTTTGGCGACATCCGCATTCGCCGGGGTTTCTGTAACCAGTCCCGGCAGTGGGACAACGGCCCAGTCACCCGTGCATTACGTTGCGACGGCAACCACCAGCTGCTCAAGAGGCGTATCTGCCATGGGTATTTACACCGCTCCTTTCAAACTGGCCTACACCGTGAATGGGGCAAAGCTGGATACCCATTTGACGCTGAGTCCGGGCACCTATCACACCACTGTCGAAGAATGGGACAATTGCGGAGGAGCAACCACCACACCTATTACCATCACAGTCAGCGGAAGCTCACTGGGCGTGCATGTGTCAGCGCCTACGAATAACAGTACGGTGGGGTCTTCCGTACAATATGTAGCGACAGCCACAACCAGTTGCTCCAAGGGCGTTTCTGCCATGGGCATCTACACGGCTCCGAGCGTTCTCGCATATGCCGTCAATGGTGCGAGTCTAAATACAAATCTGAACCTCAGTGCGGGAACCTATAACACCACTGTCGAGGAATGGGACCATTGTGGAGGCGCAGCCAAAGCGCCCATCACCATCACCGTGGGGTCTGGTTCGGGCTCGGGCGGAAAAACTTTCGTCAACCTTCACCAGAAGAATGGCTGGACCGGATTCGCCTTAGAGCCACCCTCCTACAATATTTGCAGCTCATGCAAATCCGGCGGACCGCAGACTACGTGGTCGTTTACACAAGGAGTTAGTTCACCTTCTTTGACTGGAAATTCGACCAAGACCACGATCGGCGGTCAGACCGTATACTCTGATGTGCTGTGGAACAACCATCTGATCGGCGATTTTTCGTCACAGGGACTTCCGGACAGCGGTCACACCCTTATCCCCACCTTGCACAACTTCACCTATGATGTCTACTTCTTCGTGGACAATGTGGAGGCCTCGCAAGCGCTGGAATTTGACATCAACCAATTCTTCGGTGGCAACGGGTTTATATGGGGCCATGAGTGCCGCGTTGCTGGCGGTCACACGTGGGACACCTGGGATAACGTGAATCAGCACTGGGTCTCGACCGGTGTCCCCTGCAATCCAGTAAGCAACGCCTGGAATCACCTCGTGATCAAGGTGCAGCGAACCTCCACCGACAAACTGGTATTCCAGTCGGTTACGCTGAACGGCGTGACCCACAACATCAACATCACGCGCGATCACGGTTCCGCTCCCGGTTGGTATGGAGTCACCGTGAATTACCAGATTGACGGAAACTTCAAGCAGCAGCCATACACCGTGTGGTTGGATAAATTCAACTTCACATATTTCTGAGACCACACGGGTCGATTTTGCACTTGTGTTTACCGAGGGCACATCTACGGTACGCGCCCTCATTTTCTTTGCTGATCTATCACTGGAATCGCCAGTATTTGACTTAGGCCGGTAGGGGGCTCATTTTATGAACGTGAGTTCCGGAGAAAAGGGCTTTCACCGCCATTTACCGCTAAAGCATGCTCACCGTATTGCCGATATAGCCTATTAGCTATACACGAGTTCCAAGTCATGCAATTCACAGGATTTCCTTACGAAGGATCACGTTGAAAACCATCCTTATCGTGGAGGACAGCAGATTCCTCCGAGTGGCGAGCGGAAGAGTTCTCGCCAAGGCAGGATATAACATCCTCAATGCCGCGGACGGTGAAGACGCATTGCGTTCCGCCAAGGAGAATCTTCCTGACCTCATTCTGCTGGATATGTTGTTGCCAAAGTTAGGTGGTCAGCAGGTCCTGCAAGCATTGAAGAGCAGCCCAGCGACGGCACACATTCCGGTGATTGTTCTGAGCAGTCTTTCGCAACTCAATGAAACGAGGCTCATGGATGACGGTGCCGCGGCGTATTTTGAGAAGTCGCGGCTGGAATCGGATTCCAAGTGGGAAAGTCTGGTGATCGCCGTAGAGACAGTGCTTCACCGACAGAAAACAGAACCCGCTCACCGTTGAGACACGATTTAGAATCGCACCCGTCACGTCTGGAAGATTACGTTGTCCTGCTCAGAGCAGTCCAAACACAGCCAGCCTGGCGGCGCACCCTACATACACTTTGCCGTTGGCTACCGTCGGAACTGTAAACTTCACGGCCCCGCCAGGGTGATCTCTGCCATTAGCAGCTTGGTTGCTGTTGTAGAGTTCAATCGCCACGTTGAGGGCATTGTGCGCGTGCAGAACCGCCTGTCCGCCGGAAGCAGAAGCAGAAGTATCCAGAGACCAGACAATCCCGTTGGTGGTGCCGTTAGCCGAGATCACGGGGGTCGCGCCGGGAAATGTGTAGCTTTTGCTGGACTTGCCAATCGGAGAAGCAGAAAGCAAACCGCTCCCATCTGCATTGAAAGAGAACGCCTTCAATACATCGTTCTTTGCCCAGAAATAAACGGTGATCTATGAGGTAGATGGTTCCTTCCTTGCTGGCCTCTACCAGCAGATGCTGATGGGTAAAACCTACGGGCAGATCGGGCAACAGCAACACTCCACCGGAACCTAGATCGGTATCGCCACCGTTCAAGCTGGCCTGGTTGTATGGAGTGAACCAGTCTGCCAATGGAAATTTGCCGGCGCTGGGCGGGCCTAGCTTCAAGATGGTATTTCCGAAATTCGATTGGCTGCTGCTGAACGAACCATTTCCGGTCACGAAGAAGATATTACCGTTGCTATCGGCGGCGCCTGCAGATCCACTCTGCCAGATTCCTCCGTCGCTTCCGTTAGCGGTGGTGTTGTACACCGCCTCCTGCGCCAGCGTCGACGCTTTATAGGACATAATCCAACCATGGTACGGGGTATTGTCGCAGTGCGACGCCCAGGCGATGATCACATGGCCATTCTCTAGCAGCAGTCCCGGCCGGCTATGTTCGAAAAATGCATTAAAACTGATTCTCCCTCCGACGCTGCCATCGCCACTACCCGCAACTGAAGCCTTAATGAGGACTGGGCCGCCAAATTTTTCAGCATGACTGATGACATCAAGCGCATGCAAGTATTGGACATAAGTGCTATTTACTTTCGCTTTGGTCAAAACATAAATGGTGTTGGTGCTGCTGTCGATCACAGGGGTTCCGGTGATGCCCACCTGCGGTGATATGTCGGTGCAACCAAGTTCGCTGCTGGTGACCGTACTACCTCCGACCGGCAGCAGGCTGACATGCCAGTACACAGTTCCCGCATCGGCATCGATCGCGTAAAGGCTCTCGTGTTCGGTTGCTACAAACACGACGTTGTGCTTCCCCCCGGAGATGGTAAGGTTTGACATATACAGGGGCTGGGCATAAATCTGTCCATCGACGAAGACCGAGAACTTCTTGCCGAACTTCGTTGAATTCACATTTAGAGGCGTAAGAATGGTCTCTTTCGTATTCTGTCCGCTACGAGCGTTGTCGTAGTGATAGGTGGTTACGTTGGTTTGGGCCATCGCGAGTGGGCCCCCCGATAGGCAGAAAAGCAGCGCCTGAAGCGCACATCCCATCTTCATTGGATAGTTCCTTCCCAAGCTTGCAAAAGCTTCATCGGGACTATTTAGTTTTTCAAAGCTGGAACTGCTGGCCAGAGCGCGAATCGCGGACAAACCTCGGATATAGCCACTGCCCTATTCGGGGCTGGTGTCGTAGCCTGTGGGGCCCAATAAGCAATTTCGACTGGAACGGGAGTGATGGCGTCACTCCAAAGTTAACGCATTTTGCCCGTTAGGTGCGCTTGTTGTCAAGGTCCGCGTCACAATCTCTCACTCGATAGTTCACACTCCGACGCGGCGAATCGGCTCCCAGTTTGGAAACGGGAGAAACGGGAAGAGACCTTCTGCGACGCACTCTAGCTCGCCAAGAGATTCCCTATCGGCTCAGAATGTCAGGCAATCGGGATTTTTGCCGGACAAACAATGTGTCTGCTCACCTCAAATTTCACGGCAACGCGACGAGAGATCTTTCGATCAACAATCGCTGCTACGGCTAATACTGTTCTGCAAGATCGTGCGAATTGCATCCAGCAACTCGCCATTATCGGCAGGTTTTTGGAAGTAAGCATCTGCGCCAGCCTGCAAAGCACGGTTCTGGTTTTGATAAGGATCGCGGGCGGACAGCACGATCACCGGAATGCAGCCAAGCGAGGGATTGCCCTGCAATTTCTCCAGCACTGTGAAGCCATCCTGGGCAGGCAAACCCAAATCGAGCAAAATAAGTTGCGGACGTTCCTTCTCAGCCACGGAAACTGCAGAAAAAGCATCCTCCGCATACACGGTGTCGTACTGGTTGGCGCGCAGACGCAGGTTCAAACCTCGCCGCAGGTCTGGGTCATCGTCGACAATTAGAATCTTTGATTTGTTCATATTAGCCTTTCATCTCCCGTCTGAAGATCAGTCCGTAGGGTTCATATTCACTTCAAGAATGCTCGATTTGGTCCCATATCCACCATCACCATCTCTGTCACCCGATTGGCAACCTCCCGCACTAGTTCTTCTATTGACTTGTCCGGTTCGTGTGTAGCGGGGGATATCGTCGTCGCCGAGAGCTGGAATGTGCCGCTTGCCTTCAATTCCGAGCAAGCATCAAGTTTGTTTCGAATACGTTCCACCATTTGTGCGCCTTCCTCCTGGACAGATGAGACGATATAGAATTGCCCTGCATCCGCCATGGCGGGTAAGACCAACTCCCGATCAGCGAAGATAAAGCTTCCAAGCATCGCAAGGCAGCGTTGGCATGCATCCTTCCAATTCCATATCGTCGGGGGGGCTAGTGGTCCGAACTCAACCTTGATCAAAGCGAGACGATCCCGCAGGCAGCCCTGGTCCGTAATTACCGGAAGAAGAAGTTTGGACAAAGAAAACAGCGGCAGCGTAAATGAAAAAATACTGCCCTGTCCGGGCTCACTGGAGACCCACAACCGTCCACCGTGCAGCCTGACCAGCTCCTTCGCAATATACAGGCCGAGGCCAAGCCCCTTCCGATTATTGTCGAGCGCATTAGGATCCTGGTACAGGCGTTCAAAGATCATGAGCTTTGCTTCGGCGCTGATGCCGCGACCCGTATCGGCTACGGAAACGTAGACGAAGTTCGGATCAGTCTCCACCAAGCACGCTTTTACGATAATCGACCCGTCCGGCTCGGTGAACTTAATGGCATTGTCAATCAGATTTACCAGAACCTGCAGGACCCGGTCTGGATCCGCATAAATAAACGGAACCCTGCTGTCCACCGCTATCTCCAGACCGATCTGCTTCTCGCGGGCTGTCCGGCGCACCATCACGATAGTCTGCTGGATGAGCTGACTGATGACGACGCAACGCGGTTCAATGTTGATCTGTCGCGACTCCGCCTTGCCGGCTTCCAGCAGGTCGCGAATCATGGCGTGTAATTGGGTCACGCTCTTCATCGCGGTTTCCAGATGCTTGCGCTGCTGTGGCATCATTGGACCCGCCACTCCATCGAGCAGGATGGTGACAAACTGATGAATGCAAGTCAGCGGTGTGCGCAGTTGATGGGAGACATGCGATAGGAATTGATCCTTGAACTGCAGTTGTTGTTGGCGGCTGCTCTCAAGAGATTTCAATAGCGCCTGGCGCTCTATGGCGTAACGCATGGTGCGCGACAGCTGTTTGCCATCGAAATCGCCTTTTACCAGGTAATCCTGCGCCCCCTGATGCAGGGCTTTGACCGCCAGTGCCTCATCGTCGCGACCTGACAAAATGATTACTGGCACGCCTGGTGCTTTGTCCAGCACCCGCCGGAAGGTATCGGCACCCTGACTGTCAGGAAGATTCAGGTCGAGCAGCACTACAGCAGGCGGCTCCTCATTCAGTGCGGCTAGCCCCATGGCCAGCCGGTTAACACAGCTCACATCTGCCTGGGGCTCGCCTTCCACCAGTCGTAAGCGAACCAGGTCAGCATCTCCGGGGTTATCCTCAATCAGCAAAACGCGGGTAAGTTGATCGTCCAAATTTTCACCTCTCACAAATCGAGATAGTAGTTCGTCAAAACATTCTTGATTTCACTACTGCGCACCGGACGGGTATAGGAGCAGTCAACTAGGTACAACGGTCCTTCGGGTGGAGGGCATTGGGGGAAGGGAACAATAAGCAACAAGGTGCGTCGCCTGATCATCCTTCACTATCCATCGGCGGGAAAGGAAAAGCCTTTAATGGGTCTATTAGAGCCTTGTACCTGGCATGATCTTCTTCAACTTAGAGGTAGAATTGGCGGGAAATGGAGCGGGGTGGCTCTCGACTAGTTGATCGGTACATCTCTTCACGCAGGGCAACCGCGTGAGGTCCATCACCGAGGGATGATCCCAAAAGGGCGGTAGGGACGAGGTACCCCCGGTGTCACTGCGCGCCGGGAACGGCTCCTCAATATGCGACGTCTCGGTAGCTGATCTCGGTATAACTCCCCGTGCTTGCGGGGGCAAGCTTGGTGTTGCGATCAAAATGAAACTTGGAGCCACCGGTGTCAGAAATTGTCTTGCCGATGACCGCTCCGAAAATATCGGAGTTACCGGTGAGTGAAACAGCAGCATTGGGAGCATTCAAAATCACGTAGCTCCCAGTACCTCCCGAGAGGCTGACCGAGCCGGTGCCCGCGTAATTGATCTGAAAGTTATTGGGAATACCGCTCGTGTTTGAAATGGAACCGCCGGTAAAATCTACCGGCGCTGCATTGCTTTGCCCGGCGACGTTAAAAACCACGGCTCCTGCCGGGCTGATGACGAGCGTCGCATTACCGGTAAGAGTAATGCTATTAATATTATAGGTCCCAGGCGCCAGTATAAGGGTGCCATTTGCGGACGCCGAGACATTACCGTAAGTTCCGGGAACCAGGGCGCCGCCGGCGTGTCCGAACGAAAGCGGAGTGGTGGGCGGCAAGGGGCTCGGCGGAGGCGGCACGGGCATCGTATACGGGCCCGCCGCGAACAGCTTGTTTTGGCCTGGCGGAGGCAGCATACCTGCGCCACCTGAAGTAGTCAGACCGGCGGGGCAGGCGCCGGTACTGGCATTCGGTACTCCGATGCCGCCACCCACTTGCGTTGGAGAGCCGCTCATACTTACGTTGCCATTGGCGCCGACATCGCCGCCAGTGTTTGTGTGGTTCGCAGCGTAATCTCCGCCGCCAGCAGTAGTAAAGCTATCCGTGGTCGCGCCGCCTGACATCGTAACCACTCCACAACCAGTACCGGTCGCGAAAATCCCGAAGGGGAAAGGAGGAGCAGGGGGCAAGGCGACCTCGGCCTGTACCATCCTACGGGCTCCGCTGATCGGGTTTACCGCCAGGGACGTCAAAAGGTAAACCGGATTGGCTGCTGGTCCGGGAGGCGCCGCATTCACCATTTGGGTGCAGTCGGCCGCTCCGGTCAGAAGGATCTCCTCGGTACCGTCCCAGCATACCTGGGTGGTCGCGGGTGCGGCAGTGTTCACCTTATAACCTTGAACTGATCCGTTTAATTTCGGAGTGATCCGCACCCACTGATATGGAAGCGCCGCCGCAGTGCCGCTCCATGGAAGGTTGCTTGTAGTGGTGCTGTACCAGGCGCTGCCGGCGGGCTCATCAATGCAGCGCACATCGGAGCTTTCTGTCGTCTGCCCTGGAATATTGTACCCATCGTGGCAGAGCTCATCGTCCATGTAAGGGTTAGGCGCGGCGGCTGTGCTCAAAGTCCAAGGAGCTATGGTCGCCGGAGTCGGTCCAGCCAGAACATAGAACACGCCACCATTGGCGGCTGAAGGGACAACCGGAATGGCGGGTAAGCAGGCAGAGGCAGGAGCACACGTCGGCTGCATCAAAGTAGCCACATTTGACGCCATGAGCCGGTCACGCGCTTCTTCGATGCCCGCCTTGGAAGCAAAATAAAGTACCTGATCCCGACGATAGTTGGCGTTCACGCTGGTCTCGGTATTGGAGACAAAAACAAGAGCCGCAGCGAGCGCCGTCAGTAATAGGAGGACCATCAGAGCCATGAGCAATGCAACTCCGCGTTGGCCTTGATTTTTCCAGTCTGTAGTTTTGTTGTCCGTCATTATTTTCCTCCTGCGTAGCACAAACTGATCGGCTTAGTTGTTGATTTTTGCCTCTGTCGCCATGGTGATATTGGAATAAGACCTGTCGGTCTGATCCAATGAGGTAGATCTCAAATTCACCGTAAGCCCAATGGTCTTGATATTAGGTAAGTCCGCGCCCGAGGCGGGCAATGGGACCGATGTACCGTCAAAAAAATATGCCGTGAAGATATTGGTATTCATGACATTGTCCACTTCTGTAAAGTACAGAGGTACGCCTCCACCCGCGTAAACGGCTTTGGAAAGGCTGCCCCGCCGTAAGGTGCACGGGCAAGGCCCAGCCGGGGGATTCAGCTGCACGAATATTTCGCTGACCGTACCGCTGCCATCAACGTCCCCTTCAAATTGAATGGCATTTGAAGCGACGCTCACGAGACCCACCGCATAAGAATTTGGATTGGCCGTTGAAGTCGCCGCATCAAACATCCTCACGTTAGGAAATCCGGCGTGGTGAAGGTCCTTTACCACCTGATCCATGAACTGGCGCGCCTCTTGCGTAAGGTCAACCTTTGCAGTCTCGGTAGAGCTCTTTCGCTGAAGCTGTACGGCCCCACGGACGACAATAGCGACAATAACGGTCAGGATTACTACTACCAGCATCAGTTCGAGCAAAGAAAACCCGCGCTGCGCCGACTTGAAATTGTTTGAGTACTTCCCACGGCTATTCGACATTACATTCCTCCGAGGCCGCGCAGCGTCACCGGAAGGGCAAAAGTTCTGTTTCCCAATTGCGAGGAAGGGCTCAACTGGCGGCTGGAGACGGTGATCATACGAGCATAAGGGCTGACGTTAATGATGTTCCAACGAACGTCATAGACAGCTTGGCGGCCCCCGGTATTACAGTCGACATATTGCATCGCGTATCCTGGCACCGCCGCGGTTGCGGGGGGAACTGCGGCATAGGCCTGAGTCGGGTCAATGGCGCCGTAATATTGGCTGGTAGGATCGATGACTAAGGTCGCGCCTGTCCCGGTTGGCCCGATGCTCCCAGCAGTGGCAATGTCCCATTGGGTTCCAGCGCAATCAGTCAAAATGATCGAGGCAGTCGAGTTCGGATGCTGAGCGCTGATCTGTTCGAGCACAAGCTGCGCCAGCAAGGTCGCAGAAGTATCTCTGCTGTTCCGGTTGTCGGCGGAGGCTGACGATATAAAGAGGACGGTCAGCGCTCCTAATCCGACTGCCAGCACAACCATGGCGATCATCAGTTCGATGAGGCTCATGCCGTCTTCCCGTTTTCTATGTCCGCGCATCAATTGTATTTTTGCTCTCATGACCGCTTTCTCGCCTAATGTTGTGGTGCCCACGTGCCGGAATCGTAATACCAGGTCTTGATTCTGCCGGCCGGAGTCACCGTTACCGCTGTCCATTCGCCTGTAATTGAGGACTGGAGGAAAGTTACAAAGGCGGTTGGCCCGGTAGCTGAGTTGCAAACCGTTCCCGTTCCCCCTACCGACACAACTGGGAGGCAGGGTAACCCCTCAGGACCAAAGGTGGGGGCCGTATTGTTGATCATCGGCGGGGTGCAGGAGGCGCAAAACTGGGCATAAAGATTGGCGGTGCTTGGAGCTGCAGCTGCCGGTTGCGGAACCGCGTCCCCCGACAACGCAGCACTTGGGTCCGAAGGCGGACCGGAATCATAGTGGCCGGTTGGGGGAGCACCATGTCCGGACGTCCCGTTCACCGCTTGCGGATAGATGTCGACATACGCTAGTTGCGGGTTGGGGGCTGCCACGGGTTGCACGTACACCGAATAGAATCGATCATCTTGAACTGCTCGGGTGCGTGCTGCTTGCAACATGCTGGCATAATCCGAACTAGCCCCTCTGAGCCTACCGGTTCTCACAGACCTGAGGGCTACGGGAATCCCAAACACTAGCAGTACAAACGTGATTGCCACCACGATCATCAGTTCCAGGAGTGAAAAGCCGCGCTCCGAGCTTTTTAAGATGTTTCCGGAATTCTTCATGCTGCAATCTCGCGCATCAGCTGCTCCTTCGCGCAAAGCTGCCTCCCCTTTTCCGCGCTGCAAGTTGGTCCTTAGCTCTTCAATATTAGGGCCCCCATATCACTTGGAAAAGAGTACCAAGGTGAAGTTACGATGGTTACCTTAGGTTCCCTGCGAGTTGTATGTTGTTCAAAACAGTAATTTTCGTACAAAGTGGTCCTTGGGATATTCGGATGTATCCCTAATTCCCTAATGATGAACGACGGTGTAGGAGGTAAAGCCGCTTCCCGCAATGCGCCCTATGATCCTTAAACACCAGCTGATGATGGAGGAATCAGTTCGGAAGTTCCTCCGACTTGATACGACAGCGTAAAAAAATGGATGGGGAAATCGCACGGCTGGCGCCCGGGTCAAATACCGGGCTTTGCTCTGTTTGCGTACAGGAAACTCTGTATTGACGGCGGTTTTTCGATCAAAGTAGTATCACGGCCCGCAGGCACAGTCAACTTCTATTGAAAGAGTACAAACTTCAATAGTCGCCCATGACCTTAGAGGCGCAGCCGGGATCCAGTCCAAGCTCCGGATCGGGCCGAAGAGGCAAGAAGGGGGAAGCAATGAAAAAGCTGCTGATGTTGTTCTTGTTGGGAGGTGTGCTGATGCTTGGCATCACTCCGCTCGCCGCCCAGAATACCGTTGACGTCCTGGGAGGCGGGCCACAACCGCCGAACACGATCGGCTGCATTTCCCCTTTCACACATTGTCTTCTGGCGAACTGGTCCAGCACCTCCAATGCAAGTCCGACGCCCGCGAACATCACCACAAAGATTACGGCAAACTTCGTCTTCGTCCCCAACGGTGGGGCAGTGATTACCGATTTTCCGGCTGCAACCAGTGGGCGAATCTGCCTGGCCGATACTCGTGATCTTTCCGGGACCACGCTTTTCGCCCAAATTGCCGACAACTGTAAGCTCGCGGGCGGTGTCGCCCTCCTGCTCATCCGCGACTCTGCCGTCACCGCCCCGTCGACTATCCCTGTATTCACTACTAGCACTGCGAATGGCGATTTTCTGAAGAAGACCGTCGGCTTCAGTGCGACGACGGGAATCTCTAACTTCCAGATTGAAATCAATCCGGAAGTCCCGAACCCGGCGGCCGGTGGCCCAGCTAACCAGCACAACTGTCCGAACAGTCAAGCCGTCCCGGCGTTTGTTGGGACGGGAACCGCGAATTTCACTCCCAATGAGAGTCTGTGTTTGCCCGCGGGGGCGGGTCAGGCCGTTGAGCCCAGCATGACTGTGGATCGGCAGGGCACAATCTACGTCGAGTCCATTCGCGGAGTCCCAGGCGGCCTTGACCTATGGCGCTGGTTTCCAGCCAAAGACGGCAAGCCGAACGCTAACGGATCCCTGCCGTTCAAGTATGAAGGCCAGCCTGATTGCGGCATCTTCGTGACCACTTTCTGCACTACGAGTGGCTTGGCGCCGGGAGGAGGCGATGGGGATGTCGCAGTGAACACTCCGGACTCAGCGAACTTGAACATTCCAAATCTGGCCGTGGTCAGTCTCACGGCAGCGGAAATTACAGCCAGCCAGTCCATCAATCGCGCGGATACCTTCAGTACTCCGGACCTGGCGGCGGCCGGAGTTCCCTTCGACGATCGCATGTGGATAGATACCTTCGACGATCCAAATCACGTCTACATGGAATACCACGATTTTGGAACCACCTCCCAAATCTTTGTGCAACGATCGAACGATGGAGGCCAGACATACGACAACGCAGCGAACCAAGCAATTGACGCTGCGACGGAGCCGAGCGCCGGGCCTCCTACCGGCAACGTCGCCGGCCAGATCAAGGTGGACCGCACTAGTTGTGGAAGCCGCGGCAACCTGTACCAGATCTTCGTGGCCCCCGACAACCCGGTGGACAATGCACAAAACTCCGCCAAATTCGTCAACGCCGCCTATATTGCCGTGGCGACGGACGTGAATCTCACGATACCTACCTACACGTTTAAGGATTACAAGATCTTCAGCTGCGGGGCAGGTTCGACATGTCCTACTGGGCTCGGCCTCGCCAATCTATTTCCCGCCCTCGCTGTGGACAACTTTGGGTACCTGTACGCCGCCTGGTCGGACAATAAAAACATCTATTACTCGTTCTCCAAGACTCTCGGGACCACCTGGTCGCCGGCCATCAAGGTAACCCAGGGCACCACGCAGGCCGGAAAATCCAACGTGTTCCCCTGGATCGCGGCCGATGCTAACGGCCACGTAGCCATCGCCTGGTATGGTGCCGATGCCGCGGGCAATTCGAACACGATCTCGGCGACCAACACGCACTGGAACGTCTTTGTTGCGGAGAGCGTCAACGGCCACGCGGCCGCGCCGATCTTCAAGCTGAGCCTGGCCAGCGATCACAGTAACCACACGGGCCAAATCTCGACTGGCGGCCTAACTGGCAGCTCCGACCGCAGCCTTGCTGATTTTTTCCAGATCGCGATTGACCCAACGAACCATCGCGTCAGCATTGCCTACGCTGATAACCATGCGGGCACATCTGTCACGTACTTCACACGGCAGAAGAAAGCAACTGGAGGCATCGTCACCACGGGCAAGTGTGCAGGAACCCGATAACATGCTTGCTTTTCAGTGGAATGCAGACGAAAATGCTACCAAGGGAAGGTTTGGTAGCGCTACCGGGAATCGAACCCGGGTTTGAAGATTGAGAATCTGCGAGCCCGGAAACTTCCCCTGGAACTGCCATTTTGCAAATAACTGAAAATAAATCAATTCGCTTTCGCTACGAGACACGCAGGGTCCGTTCTGAAACCCAGGAAATTGTGGCCAGTAACGGCAGTTTATGGCTGCTCTGGCCACAAAATGGCCACAGATATCGTGCACGATGCAAGAGAAGAGAAAACGAATACTCCCCGAAACTTCTGGACGTTGACGGGCTGGCTCCTTTCCCGACCAGGAATTCGCGCAACAGGTTGTCGAGTATGCACTGCGCCACTTGACCAAGCCCCATGGGCGCTTCCCAAACTCTCAACCGGGTCGTGCATGACAGAAACTACTCTCGAAGAAGCCCAACAAGAAATGCTGTGATGGCGCAATTGATTGGCTGACAGCTCATGAGGCTTTCTGGTCGACACGCCAACCAGTGATCTTCTGTTCGTATCAACGCTCCCGTTTGCAACGAACTCATCGCACCGGCCGGGCTAGTGTGCCTGCGCGGGCGTGCGTGTCAAGGTGCTTCGCCCGCTGACGCGGCGCACCGTAGTGCGACCCTGACACACACGCCCTAGGCGCACAGGCCACGCTCCGCCATGGTTCGAATGAGCTCTTCTGCGCGACGCGTCCACAGCAGCCAAGTCCTCAGCGCAAGTCATAGTCTCCAAGTATCAAACCGCGCCCGCAAAATCTTGGACTAGCCCACCGGTCGCTGACTACCATCCCTCATCGCCAGCCCGATTTGTTCTCCATCATGCGCCTCGACTTTGGCATTCCCGACGATATTCCCGACGCTCGCAGGGAGCGTGACGCCGAGCGCCACCCAAGCACGGCTTCGCACACCCCTCGCTCGATCCCGACTCTGCCGCCGACGCCGCTCGAACTCCGCCGCGAGATCATGAAAAAACAGGCATCCCACAAACGGCCACTCGACATTCACCAGTCCACGAGACAGCGCGCACCGGACCGCCCCCGACCCGAACGAAAGCGGGAACGCTCCCCAGAACGGCTAGAGGAAGTCCAACGGCGAATCGGTCGAGACCGCTTGCCCACGCGCTACCTTGGCCTCCAGATCCGGCGCGAGGAGATGAAACTGCTCAGCGAAGTCGGGCGGTTTCGCGTCGTCACCGTGCGCGACCTGAGCGAAACCGTGTATCGCGGCCAGAAAGGGCAGCTCACCCGCGATCTCCAATTCCTTCGAGATAAAGGTCTGGTCTCCACCGACTTCGTCAACGCCCGCCGCGACGGACGACTCCAGAAAGTCGAGCGTATCGAGGTCGTTACCCTAACGAAAACTGGTCGAGCCCTGGTCCGGCAGAGCGGCGAGCTTCGTCCGGATCAGGAAGTCTACGCTGGTCTGGTCAAACGGCGCGAGGTCGAGCATGACTCCCAGATCTACCGCGCTTATCTGAAAGAGGCAGAGCGGATCGAGCAACTCGAGGGCAGGAATCCTCGCGTTGCCCTCGACTTCGAGTTGAAGGCCAAGGTTCAGCGAGCGATCTATCACGAGCGAAAAGCCAATCCCGAACGTGACGTGAAAGACATCCGCCAGGAGGTCGCCGACGAAATGAAGCTTCCGGTCGTCGACGGTCAGATTCAAATCCCCGACGCCCGCATCGAATACGAGCTCGACCAGGGATCTCGGACGGCCTTTTCCGACATCGAAGTCGCGACCGCCGCCTATCGTCCCGGCCATCTCCGGGCCAAGGCACAGGCCGGTTTCCGCATCTATGCCTCGTCTCGTGACCGCTCCCGGTTGAGTGCCCAAATCGAAGGCGAGCACCACACTCTCGACCACATTCTCGATCTCTGATGAACCGCGATCCCATTCCGTTCATCGAGGAACTCGGCTACACTTCCCGCGAAGCCACCTTCCTTTATGCCGTCGGCATGCACTCGGGCTACTTCCTCCGCCGCCAGTTTGATACCTACATCGGCCGGGTTAAGGGAGCCATCTCCCAACATTTTCTAAACAAGGCGGAGCGCCGCGGCCACGTCCGCGCGCTCGACTACGGCCAGAACCGCAAGGTGTTCCATCTCTACTGGAAGCCGATCTATCGACTGCTGGGTGACGAGGACTCACAGCACCGGCGCGTGAAGGGCGACCTGCAGGTCAAGATTCGGCTGATGATCCTGGACTATGTTTTGCGGCACACGCGGGAACATTTCCTTGAGACGGAGCAGTCGAAGGTCGAGTTCTTTACCCGATCCTGCGGCCTGTCCGCTGACCTACTACCGGTAGGTGGTTCCCAAAGCCGGTATTTCCCGGATCACTTTCCGGTTTCGACGGTGCAGCACGGAAAAGACAAACACCCCACCGTCCGCTTTGCCTTCATCGACGAAGGGTTGTTCTCACTGCGGAAGTTCGAACGCTTTGTCCTGCAGCATGAGAGACTTTTCCGCGCGCTCAGACGGTTCAGGGTCGTCTATGTGGCCGACGCTCAGCGAAACTTCGCAGCCGCTGGCAAGCATCTCACGCAGCGCTTTTCCCGGTACCCTGATGCGCTCAGGGAGGAAGACTTTCCACTGGGGATCGACCACTTCCTCGAATACCTAGAGGCGAAGGACGTGTTCGATAACACGCGGCTGGTCCTGACGCGCGGGGAAACGGACGTCCTGGAGGAAGGCGAGCGCGTGTACATGTCGCCCATCCACTCCCAACTGGAAGACGACCGGTACGAAGATCGCGTCAGCCTTGACCAGATTTCTGAGCGCTACGCACGTGGTCAGAACAACTCGCCGTTTGAAACCGCGTTGCTCCCGTTCAAATACCCCGTGCTTGAACACCGCGGTTCTCGCAGAGCTGACGATGAGTCGGTGCTAATGAGGACTCCACTCTTGCCGCTCACCGCAAGTGACTAACCCT